>Ga0182027_10015457_pt1 | contig 10492 bp, 6 predicted proteins | sample 712E1DmetaG_FD_121300 | JGI IMG/M metagenome (GOLD analysis project Ga0182027, IMG submission 121300) | Permafrost microbial communities from Stordalen Mire, Sweden - 712E1D metaG (Illumina Assembly) | ecosystem: Environmental > Terrestrial > Soil > Wetlands > Permafrost | place: Sweden... | reverse complement strand
TTGAGGAGATTCGTCCCTAGTACGAGAGGACTGGGATGAGGGAATCCCTGGTGTGCCAGTTGTTTCTTAATAAGAGCATCGCTGGGTAGCTAGATTCCCAACCGATAACCGCTGAAAGCATCTAAGTGGGAAGCGGCCTCTAAGATAAGATATCGTGTTCCGATTTATCGGGACGAAAACCCCTTGTAGACTACGAGGTCGCCGTATGGCGAACCTTGCCGGATTCGTAAGATGAAGGCGGGTTGATAGGCGGGCGGTGGAAGCACTGTAAAGTGTTGAGCTTACCCGTACTAATGGTTTTTAGAGTAGATTAAGTTTTCTTCTCTTCGCTTTTTGAAGAGCCAATTCTGCAAAGCAGAACTTTGGCACTTTAAAAGTTAAGTTTATATTTAAAGTCAGAAATTTTCTGGTAATTTGAGCGAGATGGTACCACCTCTTCCCATTCCGAACAGAGAAGTGAAACGTCTCAGCGCTTACGATACTTGAGCGTGGGTTTAGGGACAATAGGTCATTGCCAGAAATTTTCTGATTTTAATTCGAGGATCCCGCTATAACAGGCGGGATTTTTTGTAGGGAATTGTGGTATATTTAGCTTAATGTTGGCTAAAACTTTAAGAAATTATCTGCCTTTAATTTTAGTTATTCTTCTCGCAATAATTCTCCGTTTTGTTTTTTTGGATAAAGTTCCAAACGCAATCGGGGGAGACGAGATGACTTATGTTTTAAATGCCAAAGTCTCCGTTTTAACAGGTCATGATATTTTCGGAAGCTGGTCGCCGCTTCAAAGTTTTTTATTTCAATATCCCAAAGGCGAAGCGCAAGCAGAACTTCCATATCTACTTTACGCTCCGATTGTCGGGCTTTTGCCCTTATCACTTTTAGCAGCACATTTAACAAATGCAATTCTAGCAGTTCTTCTTGTAATTTTTATTTACTTAGTTGCAAAAGAGCTTTTGGGAGAAAAAGCAGGTCTTTTTGCCGCATTTTTAGCCTCAATTAACCCCTGGCTTATTTATATCGGACGCACTGCTTATGAAGCAACTCCGGCAATGCTTTTTTATTTTATTTCTCTTTTTATTGTTCTTAGGGCAAAAGGGTGGAGGATTCTTTTGGCATTTCCGTTTTTGCTTTTGGCATTTTACTCATATATTGCGACAAAACTTATTTTTCTCCCCTTTGTTCTTATAGTTATAATTTATTGTTATTTTTTAAATAAGAAAAAGTTTCTAAAGCAGTATCTGGTTCTTTTTTCTCTTTGTATTTTGCTTGTTTTATTCTATATAGTTTCATTACAACTAAATCCAGCAACAGTAAGGCTTTCCAAGCTTTTAACTCCGAATAGTCCCGGTATTTCCGACCAAGTTAATCTTTTTAGAGAAACAACAATTACAAATCCTTTTACGAATTTACTTACCAATAAGTACACAATTTTTGTAAATATTATTTTTACAAAAACTTTAAAAACTTTTGCAACAGACTATCTTTTTGTATCGGGGGATGAGTTTTTTTCGATTTTTAGGCATGGTCTATTTTATTACATCGACAGTATTTTTATCCTTTTAGGAACACTTTTTGTATTCAGTAAAAAAAGAATTTTGTTTGTTTTTCTTTCCATTCTTATTTTAATAGGAGTTATTCCGCAGGTTTTTTATACAGCTGATGTTTCCAGTTTTTCACCACACTCTACTCTAATGTATCCATTTCTTCTTATTTTAGGAGGTGCTGGAATTTGGGAAATAATAAATTTACTAAAAAATAAAAACTATAAAATTTTTTCATTGGCAATAATACTTTTTCTTTACCTAATTTCAGTTGCCAATTTTGCAAATATTTATTTCTATTGGTTTCCTTTACAGGGGTATTTTGATTTTTCCCAAAGGATAGTTTCCTCTTATGCTTTTAGGTCTGAGACAGTACAAAAAGTAACAATTTATTCAAACACATCTTTTAATTTATTCAAAAAATATTTGTTTTATGAAAATCTATATAACAAAAATACAGCCTCAATTATTAGAGAAAATTTCAATAAACAAAATTATTATTTGGGGAATGTTACTTTTAAATCCTGTAATATTCCGGCTAATTTTAAAGACAAAAATAACTTAATTCTTTTGGATGTAAACTGCGGGGAAAAACCAATTGACATCCCGAATTTAGCTGTTGCCAGGCTTTCGGATGGGGGAGAAAGTTTTAAAATCTATAACGATAAAATCTGTAAAAATATTAGGTTAAACCGTTATCCCTCAAACCTTAAACTAAGCGATTTTAATATCGAAAGTTTAACAAATCAAAACTTCTGTAAGACTTTTATAACTTCGTATTAAACCTTCTTGGCAACCAAAATAACGTGGGTAAACAAATCCTTTGGTCCGAAATAATATTCTACAAGTTTAAATCCAGCATTTTTTAGGATTTCGTTAACCTGATTTTTAGATTCAATTAGCGAAATCTCTTCCGGATGAAGTCTAATATTTTTCCCAAGTAAATCGTTTAAAATAAAATGCAAGGTGTTTAAGAATATTACTGAAAATCCGTATTTTGGAGGCCAAAACAAAACTATTTTGCCATTAGATTTTAAAACTCTTGAAAATTCTCTAAAGATTTTTTCATTCTCTTGCTTTGAAAAATGTTCATGAACGCCTAAGTTATAAATTCCGTCAAATGTTCCTGTTTTTTGGGGAATGGCAAAGATGCTTGCTTGTATTATGCTCGCCTTTTCGCCGTTATTAATTTTATAAAGTTTCAGAGCTTGGCTTGAAATATCTAGAGCTACTATATCAAATTTTTTTACTAAGTCTTTATCAACTTGTCCTCCTCCTGATCCCGCATGCAAAAGCTTAGATCCTTTTTTAAACTCTTTTTCTATAAAAAAATTTAGAGCATTTTTAATAATGAATGTTCGATATAAACTTGCAATGTTTCTGTAAACCGATTGAGAAAGGTTCTTTCTTTTAGTCCAGTAATTGTCCCATTTTTTTTCTTCTTTTTCGGCAATTTCTAAAGTCATCCTGCGATTATACAAAAAACCCTTCTTTAATAACAAGAGTAGGTTGTTGTCCCGATTGGTAAGTGGTATACTAGGCGTATCTTAACAAAAAGAAAGCGAGATTTAATGAGTGGCAAATACAAAATCAAATAAACCCCAGACAATGGCTGATCTTTTAAAGTCGGCTTCTACAAAGTTTGTAAACGTTTCGAAAGGGCAAGTTTTGGATGGCGTTATAACGAAATTAACATCAGGAGAAATCCTTGTTGATATTGGAGCTAAAACCGAAGCTTTGGTTTTAGAAAAAGACAAAAATATCTTAAGAAGCTTACTTTCAAGCTTAAAAACAGGAGATAAAGTTACTGTTTCTGTTTTAAACCCGGAGTCTGATTTTGGAAATCCGGTTGTATCCCTTCGGAGATTTAACGACAACAATGTTTGGGAAAAACTTGAAGTGTTCAAAAAAGATAAACAGCAATTAGGAGTTACGGTTACCGAGGCAACCAGAGGGGGATTTTTGGTTTCGAGCAAAGAGGGAATTTCAGGATTTTTGCCAAACTCACAAACTGTATTTTTTGAAAACCCACAAAGTTTAGTAGGAACAACCATAAAAGTTTTGGTAATTGAATTAAGCAGACCCTTAAAAAAAATAATTTTTTCCCAGAAAGCAACAGTTGGACCTGAAAAATTTGAAAAAGCTACAAAAACTTTAAAAAGAGGCGATAAAATTCAAACAAAAATTTCAAATGTCGCGCCTTTTGGAATTTTTACATCTATTGATTTAACAACAGATGCTTTAGTTGAGGGATTTGTTCATATTTCAGAAATTGCCTGGGAAAAATTATCTTCGGTTCCAGAAAGTTTTAAGCCAGGAGACACAATCGAAGCGCAAATTTTGGGCTTTGATAAGGAAGCAAAAAGAGTTAATTTATCAATTAAAAGCTTAACCAAAGACCCGTTTGAAGGGAAACTAAAAGCATATAAACAAGATCAAAAGGTAGAAGGATCGGTTTCAAAAGTATTATCAAGCGGAGTATTGCTAAATTTAGCAGAAGGGATCGAAGGGTTTATCAAGAAAGATAAAATTCCTCCGACAATTTCTTTTAAGGAAGGAGCCTCTGTCAACGCTACGGTTGTTGAAGTAGATGAGAAAAAACATAGAGTAATTTTAGTACCCGTTTTAACGGAAAAGCCTATTGGATACCGTTAAAATTTTTAATTTCTAATTGACCTAAATTTAAAATTTAGAAATTAGAGCAATTGGGTAATTAGTAATTTATGAAATTTACTACTTCTTTTGTCTGTCAGGAATGTGGTTATGATAGTCCCGCATTTATGGGTAAATGCCCGGAATGCGGAATGTGGAACACTCTAAAAGAATTCAAAACTCAAAGCTCAATGCTCAAAAGCTCATCTTCAGTAAATTCTCAGCCCATTTTAGTAAAAAAATTATCAGACATTACTTATGAAGATAAAAAAAGATTTTCAACTTACTTTTCAGAAATGGACAGTGTTTTTGGAGGGGGAATAGTTCCAGGCAGTGTTGCTCTATTAGCTGGAGATCCGGGCGTTGGAAAATCAACGCTTCTTTTGCAAATGGCTTTAAATATGAGCGAAAAGAAGCAAAAGATTTTATATATTTCAGGCGAGGAATCCGAACAACAAATACACTTGCGCGTAGTAAGACTTACTAAGAATTTAAAAAATGAAAATCTTTTTTTGGTTTCATTATCAAATACAGATCAAGCTATAGATTTGATACAAAATGAAAAACCAGAAGTTGTAATTGTTGATTCAATTCAAACAATGGAATCGGAAAACTTAACAGGACTTTCGGGCAGTATTGGTCAGGTTAGATATGCTGCGGCGCAGTTTATAAGAGCGGCAAAAACTTTAAATATTCCGACAATTCTTGTCGGGCACGTTACAAAAGAGGGTATGGTTGCAGGTCCAATGGTTTTATCGCATATGGTTGATACGGTTTTATTTTTAGAAGGAGAAAAAAATACAGGAACAAGGATTTTGCGAAGCCTTAAAAACAGGTTTGGACCGGTTGATGAGGTTGGAATTTTTGCAATGCAGGACGGCGGCTTAAAAGAAATTACAAACCCCGAAAGTTTTTTCTTGACCAAAGGAAGCAATCAGGCCGGATCGGTTCTTGTTGCAAATTTGGAAGGAACAAGAGCTTTTTTGGTAGAAGTTCAGGCGCTTTTGGTTTATTCAAAACTGCCATTTCCAAGAAGAGTTACCTCAGGAATTGATTACAAAAGATTGGAATTGCTTCTTGCAGTTTTACAAAAACACGCAAAATTATCCGTTGAACAGATGGATGTTTTTGTAAATGTTGCCGGAGGTGTAAAAGTAAACGACCCGGGTTGCGATTTGGGGGTTTGTTTGGCAATTTTATCAAGTATTAAAAACCTAAATTTATCAAAGGTTGTAGGAATTGCAGAGGTCGGACTTTTGGGAGAATTAAGAACCCCAAACTTTTTGGAAAAACGAATAAAAGAAGCCAAGAAACTTGGATTTACAAAAATAATTACACCCAAAAACTATAAAACAATCGAAGAAGTTGTTCAGTCAGTTACTAGAGATTAGTTACTAGTTATTAGTTTGGATTATAATGATTTATCTAATATCTAAAACTATGGAAGAAAAAAAAGAAACTAAAAAAGTTCAAAAAGTTGCAAAAGATCAAAAAGAGGAAGCTCCGGCGGTTGAAACATCGGCAAGGGGAATTCATTTTTCCCCAAGATTTGTCGGGCTTTTAGCAGACGAAGTTGCAAGAACCGTGGTAAGAACTCTTCCACAATTTAGAAGGCAGGGCGGTAAAAAAAAGAAAAAAAAGAACGGTAATCAGCTTGAAAATGCGGTCTTTTTAGATACCTCCGCAATAATAGACGGAAGAATATTTGATGTCATTCACTTAGGCCTCTTTAGGGGTTACGTAGTGGTCTTAGAGAGCATTTTACTTGAGTTAAAGCACATTGCCGACTCAAAAGATTTGGTACGAAGGGAAAGAGGCAGAAAGGGTCTGGTGCTTTTGGAAAGAGTTAAAAAAGCAAAGGGTGTAAAACTAATGATTTTATCCAAAGACAAAGAAAAAGCAATGACTCTCGATAAGCTTCCGGAAGTTGACGAAAAACTTATTCAGGCGGCAAAAGTGAATAAGGGAAGACTTATTACCTGTGATTATAATCTGGAAAAAAAAGCAAGCATCGGGGGAGTAAACGCCATAAACGTAAATACGATGGCAAATGTTTTAAAAGTTATTGCGGTCCCCGGGGAAACTTTACATATATCAATCCAGCATAAGGGAAAAGATTTAACTCAGGGCGTTGGGTATTTGGATGATGGAACAATGATTGTTGTCGAAAACGCGAGTTTGGATTTAGGAAAAGAATTAGACGTTGTAGTTTCAAGAGTAATTCAAACCTCTGCGGGAAGAATCCTTTTTTCCAAAAAACTGTTTTAACTTATGAAAAGAGAAGATAGGTTGGTATATTTTGCCAAAAAGCACTTAGGTAAACCATATAAGTTTGGCGCAAAAACATACGAAGCTCCAAAAACTTTTGATTGCTCAAGTTTTGTTCAATATTTATACAAAAGGATAGATATTAATCTTCCAAGAACTGCTCTGGGTCAAGCTTTAGTAGGGAAAACAATAGCATCAAGAAAAGAACTACTTAAGGTCGGAGACTTATTATTTTTCAAGGGCGGTGGGGGCATTATAATCCTCAGTTTCCAATAGGAATTGGTCATGTTGGGATTTATGTTGGTAATGGAGAGGTGATAAATGCAAGATCAAAAGAGATAAACGGAAAAGAAAAAGGTTCTGTTATCGAAGAGGACGTAGAGTCATTTTTGAATAGAAAAGATTTTGTAACAGTTAAGCGGATTTTGTAAAAAACTCCAATAAATGCTAAAAAGGAGATACGACAACCTGCCCAATCGTCGTATCTCCATTCTAGATTCCAAATATTGATCTAAAAATATCAATCTGTATCAATCTAATCGATAAAGTTTAGCTTCACTATTTTTCCTTGACAACACTTTATTTTTTTGATATCAACATCAAATAGGCGATTAGTTTTATTTCCTGCCTAAAGGACTAATTGCCCTTTTTCCAAGAGCATTGCTTATCGTACAAGAAGTTATCAATCCGAGTAACGAAAGCGATGCTCTTTTTTTGTACCCTCAAGGGGAACAAAAAAATTAGAGCAGAGCAACCGGAATACTAATCCCTTTTTCCATTAATTTCTTAAATTGCTCACGTCCCTGACGTACAAGAATCTCCTGTTTGTAATCCGAAAGGGTTCTAACTGCCCTTTTTTTGCCTATCGACAAGAAGTTAAATTTCATCCTTATCCGCATTTTAGCATACCTTGTCAAGTGTGTCAAACCTATAGCAAAAAGGCAGTCAAAAATGGCATACCTTATAGTTTATTTAGATGAAATTAGATTGATTTGGCGGTCTTTTCAATTTAGTAGAAAAAAATGTGGATAACTTGGGGGAAAAAGATAAAATGTGTTCAGCCGGTTAATTTTTTTTAAATAAAAAGGTTGCCGGTTTAATGGTTTTTATGGGGTTTCGGACAATAAAAAAGTAGTATAAACGTTGCTAAAATCACTAAAAATCCCAGGATTTCAAAGTATTGCGGCAAGAAAACTATCACAATTTTCTGATTTGGGATTTGGGATTTTGGATTTTCGATTATCCACCCGTTTGCCCAGTTGTCAACCAATACGTGTTCTTTTATTTGCGTAGCATAAAAAGGCGCTAAAATGCTCTTAAGAAGGCAGGAAGCGTTAAACGAGCAACTTATACTGTATGCTTTGAATCCGGGCTCAAAAGACTCATCAAGCGTAAGGATAGTTGGCTTTGGTGAGATTTGTGCAAGATACAGCCAGGGATTATATTTTTGAAAGCTTATAATGTCGCCGATAAATGAATTTGCCAAAAGGTTTTGTGACTTAATGTTTTGCAGGTATGGATAGGGGATGGGCACAATTTCTATCGACGAAAGATAATTAACCGATGGACTACCTTGAATTCCTAAGTTTTCAAAGTTTAAATCATAGCCTAAACCATTGTCGTCCATCGGCGGAAGAAGAAAAACGTCCTTATTAAAGTTTTTAAAAGAGGTTAAATTGGAATAGATATCGCATCTTCTGGACGTGTAGTTTGATAGGCACAGCGTAAGCGGTAATCCCGATTCGTTTTTGGAATTTATTACGACTAAATAGCCTTGATTATGGGTAAGGTTAGGATAGGAAAAGTAGTCGCAAAAGCTTCCCAAAACAGAAGTGTATTTAATCAATTTAGTTCCGTTTTGCTCAACAATTTCTTTTTTTGCATCAGAAGCTTTGCAATTGTTTGTAAGCCGTGGTTTGATAATATCAACCGAAGAATCATCAGTGCTGTTTTTGGGAATCAAGATTTTGTCAAAAGAAACCTTATCTGTATTTGTAAACATTTTGCTAATTAGGTTTTTAGAAAGGATAAGGCTGGCAATTAATTTAGAATACCCTGAACTAAGATCGGAAAGAATATAAGTATTTTCGGCTGTGTTATCTGGCTTTAAAAAGATTTTAAGCGCCATTTTTGAAGCATCGTTTACAAAAAGAGGATAAGTTAACGACATTGTATTGCCCGAAACCGTTGGATTTTTGTAAGTCTCACAACTTGAAGTCTGGACGTTATAAAGGCATGACGTTACATTTGCGGTTCCGATAAAATTAAACTGGAAATCAGTCAAAACAAAATTTTGTCCTTCAGGTTTTGGTAAAAAGCCGTAGGGAATAAGTATGCAGACGTCGCCTTTGCCGCTTACCTTAAGCCCGTTTTCCAAGATGACAGCCGTTGGTGGAGACGAGGAGTTGTCGCTACAAGAAGAAAAGAACGGACTAATTATTTGCTGCGTGTTTAAAACAGGTACTGCGCTTTGCTTGTCAAACACGGAAATTGTGTTTGAGCCATTGGTAAGAAGCGCGTTCCCGATAAAAGTGGGGGTGTTTTGCGGTAATGTACTTAGGTCAAATAAGTCTTTTGCATTTACGGAAAGATAAATATTTTGATCGGCGGATGGTAGCTTTAAGCTTTCACTTTGGGGTTTGGTAAGGGAAGTATTATTAAGGACAGGTAAATTTGGTTTAAAAGTAAGCATAAGCGTGTTAGTGGTTCTTTGGGCCACTAAACCCACGGGGATAATGTTAAGGCTGTTTAAAAGTGAATCGGTTTGAAAATCGGAAGCTTTTATACTGGGAGTAAGGATGAGATTATTGTTGTCCTCCGAAACGATATTTTCCTTAAGTTTCGACTGATTGCCGATTAAATCCCTAAACGGATATGCAATATTCGAAAGATCGGGAGATGAAGTATAGGTAACATAATCCCCAAACTGTTGATAAGCAGCATCCGCATACATGGTGGTGGTTTTGGGAGTAATATTAAAATTTGTTTTAACCGAACTGATTATTTTTGTGTCCGTAGTAAGTCTATAAAGATCAATTGTCCCGAAGGTTTGTTTTTCTTTAACCAGATTGGTTTGTTCGATTAGTTTTTCGCTTTGGTCAAAATAGAGTGCGCTTGAAGCATTTTGTGGGTTTACAACGCTTTTGTCAACAAATAAAAACCCGATTTTATATTTTTTTAGAACATTGGTTAAAAGCTTAACATCCTGTTTGTAAATGGCGTATGACATTTCGCGGTAATATGATTCGTTATAGGGACTCCAGCGGTCAAAATCACGGTCTAGGAGCGGCTGTTTGATGCCAAAGTATAAAAATCCTGCGCCTTGGTAACTTGGCGATTTTCCTTCAAACCAGTCATAATAAACCCATCCCCAGGGGGATTGGATTGGTAAATTTGCAACTCTTAAGTCTTCCGGTTGTTTATTTAAATAATCAAAAAGCTGAAAATAAGTTTTAGGAATATTAACGCGCATAAAATAATTAATAAAGTTGCCGGTGAAAGCGGGCAGGGAATAATAAATGATCAGAACCGAAGTTAAAATTATGAAAATTTTGTCAAGATGAAGTTTATGGTGGAGTTTTTTCAATTTTTCTATAGCAAAAAGCGTGAAGGATCCAAAAAAAACCGAAACCAAGAATACGTAAATGTTTAAAATTTTGTCGTCGGGAAACCTTAACGCCTCTTTAAAAAATGGTACATGGTTTTGGAAAAAGTCATAAATTAACGACACCGGAAAATTATCATTAAATAAGAAAAAAAGACAAATCAAAAGTACGGTAAAGGCGGGCAGGGAATAACTTTTAAGCCTCTTAATATATAGTGCTGCGCCTGTGACAAAACCCCCTGCCAACAAATAGGAAATTAAAACTACAAATATGTTTTTATAATGGTTGATAAATGGAGAAAGGAGATCGACAAACTGGTTGTTTCCGGCATATATTTTCCAGTCAAAGTAAAAGCTTTTTAAAAGTAAAATGTCAATTATATTGCCAAACTCTTTGTTTTTAAGAAAAGCCTGGTCGGAAAAGAGC
>Ga0182027_10015456_pt1 | contig 10492 bp, 11 predicted proteins | sample 712E1DmetaG_FD_121300 | JGI IMG/M metagenome (GOLD analysis project Ga0182027, IMG submission 121300) | Permafrost microbial communities from Stordalen Mire, Sweden - 712E1D metaG (Illumina Assembly) | ecosystem: Environmental > Terrestrial > Soil > Wetlands > Permafrost | place: Sweden... | reverse complement strand
GGAGTTCTTTGGTAGACATGGAAATTAGATGTTTCATATACCCGAACCTTATCGCAAAAAGGCTCGAGGCATGACATTTTAATTTCCCGCCTACCATGACATTATCGTCTCCCTATGACATTCATCCGCGCCGGCACCAGCATCGGGGCGAATTATTTCGAGGCCGACCACGCCGAAAGCCGCAAAGATTTCGAACACAAGATTGGGATCTCCAAAAAGGAAGCGAACGAAACAAAGTATTGGATAAGGATCTTGGTACGCGCCGAACCAAGCATAAAAACACAAGCTGTGATACTTTGGAAAGAAGCAGACGAACTGCGCCGCATCTTTTCATCGATCGTGAATACTTCGCGAACGAATGAGCAGGAACGGAATTAGACATTCGACATTAGTCATTAGACATTCAAGAATATGAAATACGCATTTGCGCTCGGAAGACACCCTGCCCTGTCGGTGGCCGAACTGACCCGCGCTATTCCGAATATAACGCTGGAATCGGCTGAAAACGGGATCTGCGTCGGCAACTGTGCCGAGTTAGCGCCGGACTTTCTTAATAAACTCGGCGGCACGATCAAGGTGATTGCGATCAATAAGGAGATCGAGTCCCTTGGCGAGATAAGTGCGGAATTTTTGCGCAAACTCATCCCCGCTCGCGAGGGGCGGATCATTTTTGGCATTTCAATTTATGGCCAAGTGCCGGGTGCTGAACGACGGCGCATATATATCGAAGGCCTAGAGCTGAAGAAGGCGATCAAGGCCGAGGGGCGGCGGGCGCGTTATGTTGTTTCGCAAGACACGCAACTTTCATCGGTGGTAATTGCAAAAAATAAATTAATCGAAGAAGGCGCCGAATTTGTGATCATCAAAGAAAAAGGCCGCACGCTGGTCGGGCACACGGTCGCGATCCAGGAATTTGAAGCCTATGGCGAGCGCGACTTCGACCGACCGGGCCGCTCGGCGCGCCGCGGCATGCTGCCGCCGAAGCTGGCGCAGATGATGATAAACATTGCCGGCGGCGACAAGAGCAAGACATTGCTTGATCCGTTCTGCGGCTCGGGCACGGTTTTGGGCGAAGCGCTCTTAATGGGTTACACCGATGTGGTCGGCGCCGACATTAGCGCTGAGGCGGTTGCCGACACCAAGGCGTATTTGGAATGGATCGAGAAAGCGCACCCCGAATTTAAGGGCCGTTGGAAAGTTTTTGTTTCCGATGCGCGTACGATCGATAAGCTGCTCCCCGCCGAAAGCGTCGGCGCCATTGTTGCCGAACCGTTCCTAGGCCCGCCGCAGAACGGCCGCGAAACGCCGGAACAGCTCAAACATGTCATGAACGACGAGCTGGTGACGCTTTACCGCGACGCCATTGCGTCGTTATCAAAACTTTTGGCCCCGCGCGGATCGGCGGTTTTCTCATTTCCTGTTTTCAATCGCAACAAGGGCCCGATCTTTACGCCTGTCACTCAAGTCGCTAACAGCCTCACGCCCGCGCCGCTTGTGCCCAGCGAATACCAAGAGTTCGGCCTCCCCATGACCTCCTCCGGCGGCGCGCTCTACGAACGCCCCGACCAATTTGTGGGACGCGAAATTGTTTTGTTGAGAAAAGTTTAGACCAGAATGTAAAAATAATAAAACCGCCGCGCAGGAGCGTTGCTGCGGGCGGTTTTGCGATTTCGAGAAGCGAAAAATGTCCGGTCAATCCACGATAGGGCGGTGTTCTAAGAAACTGCTCATCGCCGGATCCGGGTTCTCATCGACCCAAAATTCCTTGCCAATGAGGTCTTTTTTCTCACCCTCGTCAGGAATCACGTTGCCGTCGAGGTCAACGGCGAAGAACGTCCAATCCTGTTCGCGGATGTGGATGATGGCGTCGCGGTGATGAAGAACCTTGTCGCTGAGGTACGCATGCCCATTGGCGATGAAGCCGAACCTGTAGCCGATCTTGGACCTCTCCTCGGACACGCCGAACATCACGGCAAAATTCCAGCACGAGATCTTGATGATCAGCCGCAGCGGGTCGATATTCCACCACCAAGGCAGGGGCCTGTCACCTCCCTTGATGATCTTCCGGGCTTTTCCTTTGGTCTTTTCAAGGTACGAATCGTCTTTGATCCATCTCATATTCATTCCTCCGTTTCAAGTTGGCCGATATTTATATAATGAATAAATCATTTTGTCCAGCGTCGCCGGCTTTGAAGTTTTTCGAAAAAGAAAAACGCCGTCTGCCCGAGGGCGGGAAACGGCGCGTGAAACCAACGACGATCGAGGCCTAGAAAAAGCCCGCTCCGGAGAGGTCGAAGAGAAAAAGGCCGGCGGAGGCAAGTGCCATGAAGTACTTGTTCATGAAGCCGCCCCAGGCCTCGCCAAAGGCAAATGCCATGACGTTGACCAGAACGTAGGCAAGGTACGAATGCCCCAGATCGAGCAACAGACCGGTTATCATGAATCCTCCTTATCGCTTGTTGTGTAGAGTGAAGAGGTCTGGCTAAAAAGTAAAACTTATTTTGAGAATAGTCAATTATTACCTATTGAGCGGGATCGTTATAAAACGGGTCCCGCCCCCCCTTTTTAAACCCCAACCTTAAAATTACAAATATCGCCCTCTTTCATTATATAGTCTTTGCCCTCGGTACGGAGCAATCCTTTGTCGCGGCAGCCGGCTTCGCCGTATTGCAGATAGTCCTTCCAGTTGATGACCTCGGCGCGGATTTAAACTATTTACCGCAAACTTTTCCAAATCGATTGAAAAATGTTTTTTTGCAGACTAGCAATCGCTTTGTCTTTTATAAGAACGCCGACCAAATTATCGAAAGAGATCATGGCAATCTCGTCTTTGCCGATAAGCAGATCCGTGTCGAATTTAAAGCTGTCATTTAAAACCTTGCTCTTCACAAAAGCGTTGTATTTTTTTATCTCTAGGCGTTTTTCCGCCTCGTCGGATCTTTCGACGATGTTATAAAGCATGCCGCCGTTATTGTAGAGCTTCATCAGCATGTTGTCGTTTTCTTCATAAGAAAAAATCTTAAATACTTTTCTTGGCGAGAAAAAAGTATAAACATTCTTATTGTTTGAAAGGATCTCATTATAAACCTCCCTGATCCCGTCTTTCCCTTGGTAATAGCTAACGCTCGGACGCGCGAGCGAAGCAGAATACAATGCTTCTAAACCGGGAATGGCTTCGGCCATTTCCCTTTTGTTATTTTCGATCTTATTTTGTTTATCCTCCAACAGACGAATTATCTTTTTCGGATCTTCGGGAACATACAGCGTCCGTTTTTTAAAAACGGTTTGAAAAATCATCCCTTCTTTTAAGAGCGTATCTATATACTGGTAAATTGAGGTTCTTTTAATACTGGCCCGCCGCGCAATATCCGTCACCGTCCCCTTTCCCAATGCCAGGATGGAAAGATAAACCTCGACCTCTTTTTCATTAAGGCCAATGTTTATAAGCTTCTCTTTAACGTTAGTCATAACATGACTATATTAACTTTATCAAAATATGTCAACTTTTATCGTCACTTATAATAGCATAGTGCAAATATCCCCAATATATTTGATAATTTATCATTTTCGCATCTGTAATATTGACTAAATATATAATCACTGATATGATAGCTCGTTCACAATAAGGTGAGCATAACGAGTTGACAACCAAAATGATGAGGGAAAAACATGATCAACCGGAAAAATTTAAAAAAGGCGTTTCTTGTACTCTTCGGCGGATGTTTCCTAGAGTTCTTGGTGTATGCAATCTTATATATATGTGGCGAAGTCTACTCAGCTCCGATGCCAAAAACCAAGCTAACGGGTCCGCCTATCGCACTTACCAATTCACAAGGCGACGTCAGCGTTACTGTTACAACTAATCTGTGCGTGGTCGAAATGAGCTGGGAATTCGTCAGCCAGACGATCTGGATTAACAATACTGACGATTATGATGCCTACGTATATATTACTTTTAACAAGGAGCGGTACCAGACAAAAATACATCCGCATGTTCGTGGCGAAATAAGAAAACTCCCAACAGAAGATAATCGGGAGCAAAAAAAGCCGATTCATTTCGTGCTACATGACCAAGTTCAATTAATGGTCCATGCTTATGATCCTAATGCTGATTGGTATGCTCGACAATGCGTTTGGAACTTTGACCTCGGAAAGTAATACCGAACGCTCGTGATACGCAAAAGGACCCGACGGGGCCCTTTTATTTTTCATGACACTCTTCGATGTGCTCAAGATGACAAGTTAAACCCCAACTTTAAAGTTGCAAATGTCGCCTTCTTTCATTATATAGTCCTTGCCTTCGGTGCGCAGCAAGCCCTTGTCGCGGCAGCCGGCTTCGCCGTATTGAAGAAAATCCTTCCAGTTGATGACCTCGGCGCGGATGAAGGCTTTTTCGAAATCGGTGTGAATGACGCCGGCGGCTTCCGGCGCTTTGGCGCCTTTCCTGACCGTCCAGGCGCGCGTTTCGTCTTCGCCGGTGGTAAGGAAGGTCATGAGGCCAAGCGTATCGTAACCAACGCGGATCAATTGATCCAAGCTGCTCTCTTTCATGCCCAGGTCGGTAAGCATGGTCTTGGCTTCACCCGGTTCAAGTTCGGAAAGTTCGGATTCGAGCTTGGCGCAAACCGGAATGCGCGGCGAGAGATGTTCAACGCCGTTATTCCACGAACCGTCGGCAATTTGGTCCTCGTCGCAATTGATGATGTAGAGGATGGGCTTGGCGGTCAAAAGTTGCGCGGCCTTTAGGAACGGCGCTTCGTCCTCGGTCACCTCGACGCTGCGTGCCGTCTTGCCGTCAGAAAGCGCCGCATGAAGTTTTTCCATGAGCGCGATCTCAATTTCCAGTTCGCGCGAAGTTCCGGCGCGCAGTTTGCTCTTCAATGAATCAAGCTTGCGCGCCACCGATTCCAAGTCAACGATCTCAAGCTCGGTCATGATCACATCAACGTCGTCCTTGGGATCAATCCTGTTGGCAACGTGAATGATGTTGGGATCCTTAAAGGCGCGCACGACCATGGCAATGGCTTGCGTCTCGCGAATGTTCGCCAAAAATTTATTGCCCAGCCCCTCCCCCTTTGAAGCGCCGCGCACCAGGCCGGCGATATCCAAAAACTCGACGGTCGCGTGGATCGTCTTTTTTGAATGCGACTTTTCCGCAAGCAACGCCAGCCGTTCATCCGGAACCTCGACCACGCCGACGTTAGGGTCAATGGTCGCGAACGGATAATTGGCCGCCAGCACCTGCTTTCTGGTGAGGGCAGTAAATAGCGTTGATTTGCCGACGTTAGGGAGGCCGACGATGCCGATTTGGAGAGACATAATGCCGAATGATGAACGACTAAGGACTAACGACTAAACACTATCGCGCTACGGGGAATATGTAAACCATGCTATACTTAATTCATCATTCATCATTAGTCGTTAATCGTTACAAAACATATGTCTGTGAAACGCGTTGTTAAAGGATTTGCTTTGGGCGCGGCCCTTGGCGCCATCGCCGGAATTTTATTCGCCCCGCAAACGGGAAAGAAGTCGCAAAAAGTGGTGTTGGCCAAAGCCCATGCGATCAAGGGCATGGTCGCCGCCAAAGCGGCTTCGCTCAAAAAGTTCTCCGAAGCGGCTTATGCGGAGCTGGTCGAAGAAGCAACCATGATCGCCAAGGAACAGAAGATGACCCAAAAGGAGATTGGCGCGCTTAAGAAGGACTTGATGGGAAGATACAAGGACCTGAAAAAACAATTCGGTTTTGAAGAAGCGCCGGCCAAAAAACCGTTGTCGCGCCAGTCGTCCGCCAAAAAGACCAAGTAACGTTCAATATCGAAAAAAAATATTAAAAACTTCTCCGCCTGGGGCGGAGAAGTTTTTAATATTGTCACCCCGTTGGAAAGCTTGTCCCGTACCGCGATACGGGACGGGGTCCACGGCGAACGGTCGTGGATCCCGGCGTTCGCCGGGATGACGACGGGGAAAACTATTTCTTTCCGCAGCAACAGCGGCAGGAGCGCTTCATGATCATCATGACACCCAAGATGATGACGACGACTGAAAGGGCAATACCGGCGCCGCGGCCTTCGAGCACGCCCAAGACCGAAAGGAGCATGATGAAACCGACAGCGATTACGATGACGGGGCCGGTCATGTGGTGAACGCACATGCAGCGGGGCTTATTCGCGCACGGCGCGGCGGTTTCGACGCCGTTCTTGTTCATTTCTTCGTTCATATTTATATATGAGTTAATTAGCTCGATGGCGTAATATTAGCATTTATCAGTCCTTTTGTCACCGGAAAATAAAGCGGCCGGGGGACACGTCATGCGCGGCTCGCGTCATGTGTCCCTCCGGCCCGACTCGGTCCGTGGCTTCGGTTGTTGGATGGCGACCCTCTTAGTCGCAGGTGTTGGACGACCCACTTCGCAAGTTCGAGCTAGTAGGCCCTTTGTTTCTCACCTCCATTGGTGAATACAACATCGTCAGGCCCGCACGCCTATGCCTGTCGTCTGGGTGATCTCGTGCGCCGTCTCGATCTTGAATGACTTCGTGGAACCGCGATATCGTGCCCTGTTCGCTTCCATGGTGGTGTTCCCCTTTCTGGTTTGCCTCTCTTGCCGTTTGGCGAAGGGCGGTGTCGCAGTGTCTTCGACACAACCTCAGCACCCGGCGATTATTTTATACCAAATATCATGCAGTTCGACAAATAACTTTTCCACAGAACAAAAGACCCGCCTTTACAACCACGATCATCGGTCATAAGATTGAAGCATAAAGATAACTTTTTCGTATGGGCTACATCTACAGTATTAATTCGCAAAAGGTCGGACACGTTGATGATGATGGCGATGTTTACAATATGGGCGGGCACCATCTTGGCAAAGTAATGCCCGACGGCCACATTATGACGCTCGCCGGCCACTTGGCCGGACACGTCGACGGTGCGGGGCGCGTCTTTGAGGACGGCAAGCACATTGGCACCGTTCATGGCGACGGCGTTGTCTACGACCTCGAGGGCAAGCGCCTGGGTCATGCCGACGCGCCGCACGCCGAATTTGGCGGCGCGGCGATGCTGGTGCTGATCAGATAACTAAACGATCGCAAATACAAAAACATCCCGCCCGGGCGGGATGTTTTTGGTGGACCCATCGAGAATCGAACTCGAACCTCTTCCATGCCATGGAAGCGTAATGCCACTTTACTATGGGCCCGGACGAGTTATTAGTTACGAGTTGTTAGTTATTAGTAATCGCACGAGTGGGTAATATAACAAACCGGGCTTCTTTGTTCAAGAGGCCCGGTGTTTATGAATGTTTTTTGAATCAGTTATTTCGTCGATTTGAGCTTGGTCGGTGAGACCGGCGCGGCGGGGGCGGATCCGCTCACGCCGTTTGACGCGGCGGCGGAGCCGGGAACGACCTTGCCGGACTTTTCATCCTGCAGGGTCTGCAAGCGCTGCTGAACGTTCTTGTCGTCCGGCGTAACCTTTAAGATGGCCTGGATCTGGGCGATGGCGTCATCCCACTTTTGCTGATCTTCGTAAACGCTGGAAAGGAGCCAACGGGCGTTGGCAAAATTCGAATTTTGCGCGACCAAGTATTCCAATTCGGCTTGCGCTTTGTCTTTTTGGCCGTCGCGGTAATAGAGCATGGACATTTCCAAACCCACGCCGCCGTCGTTGGGATAGGCCTGCATTACCGGCAAGAGCGCGGCGATCGCGTCCTTGGTCTTGCCTTGAGCGTCCAAAACCAGCGCTTTTTGATAGATCGCCGGGGCGTAATCGGCTTTAAGGGAGATCGCCTTGTCGAGCGCGGCGCCGGCGCTTGTAAGCGCGTCATCAACCTGCTTTTGAATATCCGCTTTGGCGGCGGCGTCCTTGGCCGAAGCTAGCCCTGAAGCGGCTTTGGCGGCGACGGCCAAATAAACGCGGCCCTCCGAGGTGGGATGCACCGGCGAGGTCGGATCGAGCGTGGCGGCGCTCGTGTAAGCCGCGATGGCCTGGTCGGAGGCGCCCGTCACATACGGGATGATCGCCTCGTAGATGGCTCCGAGCTGGGCCCAGTTTTGGAGATTCATCGGTGACATGTCGGCGGCGGAGCGGGCGACTTTAACCGCGGAGGCGGTCAGCGTTTGCACTTCGCTGGACCGCGTCGCGGTGTCGAGCTTGCTGTCGTTTATCACCTGTTGGATCTTGAGTAAATAGGCCTGCGAAAGATTGCGAGCTATAGAATCGGATTGCGGATTCATACTGGCCGCTGTCTCGAGATTGGTTATGACCGCGTCAATTTGCGCATCGGTGTTCTTCCCCATGGCGCTCGCAAAATTAGCGTCGGCGTAGAGGCGGGTGCCCTCGGTTAACCAACCGGCCAGCGAGAGCACGATAATAATGACGAAAGCGAAGGTCAGAACCAACCCGGAGCGCGGCGATGACGCAAAACCGACCTCGGTGTTTTCGTTCGAGGTGGCGCGGATCAAAAGCGCGAGAAGGAGCCAGAATATGAAGAGCGCGGCAAGCGAGGTTCCGTAAAGAAGCAAGCCGGCGGCCGAGGCGAGCCAGGCGGCAAATAACGTCAGTGTAAAGACCCATTCCGCGTCGCCCTTTCGACGCGAGGAGATCAAGAAAGCGACCGGCTTCCACAACCCGATCACAATAACCGCGAGCCATGCGACCAATCCGGCAACGCCCAAGGTTCCGGCGACAGTGGTGAGATACGATGCGCCGCGGTCAAATTGCACGTACCACAGAGCGCTCTTGTTGAGGTCAACCGTGCGGTGCAAGGCAAAATCGGCGCCATATGTGCCCGGACCGCTGCCAAAGATCGGGTGTCCGAAAAGCGAGTCGCGGGCCACGGAAAATGACTGCGAAAACGACGGAAAAACTTCGGCCGGCGCGCGGATGGGCAAAGAAATGTTCACAGCCAAAAACAGCACGGTGATGACGAGCGCGATCATTGGAACTGCAAGCCAGTTCAAGCGGCGGATGGCCTGCGGCCGGACAACGGCAAAAATAAGGATCACCAGCAATCCGGCGGCAATTGCCGTCCAGACCGGCCAAAAATTGATGACCGCGACAACGATAAGCGCCAAACCGCCGGCAATGCCGACCGTAATGCGGCGAGCCAGCGCGAATTTCCCTTCATCATCGAACAAAAACGAGGTCGTCGCCATGACCGTGATCACGGCGGCATACAAGCCCAAAGTGACGGTCGAGCCGATGAGGTTAAAGGTTGACGATGAAACAGCCGGGATGATATGCGCGCCGGCAAATTGCAACAGGGCGTAAAGCGAAACAATGCCGCCCGCGACCGTTGCGATAAAAACGGCTCGTTGCGCAAAACGACGCTGGGCGGGAATGTTCACGACCACAAAAAACAACGCGGCAAAAAGCAGGGTCGTGACCAAAGATTGGTATTCCTGTCCGCCGTCGCCGATGATGCCGACGTATTTTGCGCTCGAAACAAGGGCGGAAATAAGCACGGCCGCAACCAAAACCAGCACGATCGGGTTGGCCGCAGTGCGGCGGATCGAAAGCGTCTTATTAACCAGCATTGAACCGACCCAGCAAAGAGCGGCGGCGCTCACCAAGATCAAAAGAACGATCTGTTTGGGGAACTCCAGTGACTGACTGGTATTAATAAGGAAGACGAGCGGCACAAGCGCCACGGCGGCGAGCGCCAGCGCTTCGGAGACAGTGCCAAGAATGGCGCTTAATTTCTTCTGCGGCACAAGACGCGGCACTTTGGCAGACGTGAGGCCGGCCGATGACAAAAACTCTTTGGGCATATGGATATTAATGATGATAGTGACAGTATAGCACAACCGAAAAACAAAATGGAACATGAAACATTGTTTCATGTTCCATAAATTAAGCCGCCGGGCCGAGTCGGCTTGCCCCGCACCGAACTTTGTTCTGGTGCGTGGCTTGCCCGATATTGACGCATTTTTTAGTTCTGCCAACCGCCCCGATGGCCGGCGAAACCTTTGCGTTGATATCGAGCGCATACCCCGGTATCAACGCACTTTTTGTTCTTCCAACCGCCCCGATGGTTGAAAAAACTTGTGCATCGATACCGAGGATCGCTCGACCCGACGGCTTTACGAGCGGACCGCCTTTCACCGCCCCGATGGTGATCGGCGATCCGTGCGGAGTCCGATCGAACAGGATTATAAGGCCTTTTCGATCAGTTCCGCTCGCCCCGCACCCAACGTGGTGCGGTGGCTTGTTGCGTGGCCGAAGGCAAAACGCCTTTTGGCCGAAAGAACCGTAAACCGGCACTGAGCTCTTCCGCGCCCATGATCTTGCTAAAGGATCATGAGTTCATCCGTCCTTCCGTCGCATCCCCGCCCCCCACATTCTTTTTTGTTTTAAGAATGTGGGGGGCGGAAATGCGACTACTGGTTGTTGGTTGTTGGTGTTTGGTCGTTGGTCGTTGACGCGGTGATCGGTGCGGTCGTTGCGTCGGGGGAAGCGGTCGTTGCGGTCGGGGTTGAGGTATCGGTTGTCT
>Ga0182027_10015455_pt1 | contig 10492 bp, 10 predicted proteins | sample 712E1DmetaG_FD_121300 | JGI IMG/M metagenome (GOLD analysis project Ga0182027, IMG submission 121300) | Permafrost microbial communities from Stordalen Mire, Sweden - 712E1D metaG (Illumina Assembly) | ecosystem: Environmental > Terrestrial > Soil > Wetlands > Permafrost | place: Sweden... | reverse complement strand
TCGAAGCCGTCGGCGGTGACGCCCTCCTTCACGGCCATGACCGCGGCGTTGTTGAAGAGGAGGTCGACCCTGGGATGAGCCGCCTTGACCGAGGTGGCGAACTCCGCGATCGAGGCGAGCGAGCCGAGGTCGAGCGAGCGGATCTCCAGGGAAGCGTCCGGGACGGCCAACTCGATCTTCCGGCGGGCGGCCTCGGCCTTCTCGAGGTTGCGCGCGCCGATGACGACGTGGGCGCCGTGGGTCGCGAGATCGCGCGACGTCGCCAGCCCGAGGCCACCGTTGCCGCCGGTTACGACCGCAGTCTTTCCCGTTTGATCCGGGATGCCGCTCGCCTTCCAGCCCATCTCCGCTCCGTGTAACTGCCCTGGCAGCGGCCGCACCGCTCGCCTGCCCCCAATTATGGCCGAGCGGTCGGCGGGGATCCCCGCGCCGCGCGGGGACAGACGACTCAATGCGGCCGTCGCCCCTTCGGATCAGTGGGGATGACGATGGCGGTACCGGTCCCGGGGGCTCGATTCAGCCGGAACCGAAGACAGCATTCGCCGCTTCGCGCCGCGCCTGCTGAGACTGCCGCGCACCAGGCGCATCGACTCGCCTGGCTCGGCGGCGGGCGATACAAGGTTGGCGACGATCCGGATCGGCCGGTGCTCGACTTGATGACGCCACCGGCGACCTGCCGGCCAGTCGACGTCCCTACAGAGGCGAACGATGCTCGGTGCAACGATGGTGGTCGCAACGCTGCCGGTCAGCGATTTGGAGCAAGCCAGGACCTTCTACGGCGACATCCTGGGGCTGAAGCTCCTCTGGGAGAACCCGGCCTCGATCCGATTCCAGGTCGGCGCCGGCAGCGAACTCTCCGTCTTCAAGCGCCCCGGGATCGTGGCCGAACACACGCTGGCTCACTTCGAGGTGACCGAAATCGAGGCCGCCGTCCGTGATCTCGAGGCGAGGGGAGTCGTGTTCGTCGATTACAGCGAAGGGCCGCTCCGCACGACCGACCACATCGCCCAGATGGGGCCCGCGCGCGGCGCCTGGTTCCGCGATCCGGAGGGCCACTTCCTCGGACTGCGGCAAGGCTGACGAAGCCAGCCCAGCGCGCCTCTACCGCCTACTGCCGGGCGACGGGCCTCATCGGGAAGACGCCCACGACGGCCGGGCTCGTGGGGTCGAGCAGAAGCTCGCAGCCCACTTCGCCGGCCTTGACGAGTTCGCCGAGGAAGCCGGCTTCGCGCTCGGGGAGGCCCACGAAGAGCGTGCCTTGCCCTGTCGCCATCGGGCTGACCTCGTCCTCGATCCCCTCGATCAGGAAGCGGCGGCGCAACTCGTGGACGGGCACGTACGGGCGGCTCTTGATGAAGCGGCGCATCTGCGCCAGTGTGCAGCCGGCCTTCTGGCCGGCGACGACCTCTTCCCCTTCGGCGGGGGCCTCCGGCCGTGGCCTGGGCTGGCGGCGAGGAGCGGCCATACCGGCACGTGATGCGGGGCGGCCGACGGGAAGAGGGGCGCCGACCGATGCGCGCGGAGCGGCCGCGGAAACAGCCGCGGCCTCGACGCCGGCGACTGCGTCGCCCTCGGGGAGGGGCGCCCCCGGCGCGCCGGGGGCGGCGGCTACGGGCTCCGCTCCGGGTCCTCGTCCGCGGCCACGCCGCCTGGGGCTCATCCGCGGCCGGTCAGCTTCGCGCCGAGGCGAGCTCGACGGCCTCGGCCGGGGCAGTGCCGGCCAGGACCTTCTCGGCGTAGCGGGCGGCGAAGGTGCTGGCGGCCTGCTCGGCCACGATCTCCTTGATTGAGCCCCGGTCCAAACCGTAGCCGTACTTGATGGCCGCGATGTTCTCCTCGATGTACTTCTTCGGCAGCGCCTCGCGGAGATGCTGGTCGGTGAAGTCCACGTCGCAGACGCACAGCAGCCGGCCCAGCGCGATCATGTTGCCGAAGAGGTCGCGCCCGAACTTCTCGACCCCCAGCTGCAGGAAGGGGATCTCCTCGCCGTTCTCGCCCGGCTTCGTCAGGCCGAGGTCCGCGATGACGTAGTCGGCGCTGAGATGAACCGGTCCGCGGTCGGCCAGGCGCATGACGACGTCGGCGCATTCGACCACGAAGTTGTCGATCGGCTCGCGGTCGTAGCGCAGGAACGCCTCGCTCATGCCGCCTCGGACCGACGAGTCGTAGTCGAAGAGAAGGGTCACCTCGTAGCCCATGACCGATAGCAGGCTGGCCATGGTGCTGCCGATGACGCGAACGCCCTGCCCGCCGACCCCGTCGATGACGATTGATTTGCCCGACATACCGATGTTCCTCGCTTCACGATTCGGGCTGGGCCACACCGAGTTCGACGCCGAGAGGCGGCGAACTCAAGGGCCGGCCTTGAACTAGCTCTTCCCGTCGCCTTGCACGGAACCGGCCGGCACCGGCTCGCCCTTGACGATGCCGAGCTGGTGGGGCTCCAGGTGCTTAGAGCCGGGAGGAGCGGCCTTGTACTCGGTTCTGTAGTGCTGGAGCATGTCGTTGGCGCTGGCGAACCCGATCCGACGGCCGTTGTTCTCGATGCACTGGCTGGCGACGTCGACGAACGCGAAGCCCGGCCACTCGATGGCTTCCCTGATCGCCTTGCGCATCGGCCCCTGGTGGTAGACCGTGGACTTGGCGTAGTAGGCGTTCGGATTGGTGTTGACGAGGCCCTGCAGGTTGATCGGCGTGTAGGCCGAACCCGCCGGCGACGAGATCGTGCTCGTGCCTTGGGGCGTCGTCGGCCCGGCCTGGCCGCCGGTCAGGCCGTAGATCTCGTTGTTGTTGCAGATGACCGTGATGTTCGGGTTGCGGCGGATGGAGTGCAGCAGGTGGTTGCCGCCGATCGAGGCGGTGTCGCCGTCGCCGGAGACGACGATGACCTTGAGCTCCGGCCTGACCATCTTGATAGCCTCGGCCACCGGCAGCGTTCGACCGTGGAGCGTGTACACGGACTCGAAGTTCATGTACGCGCCCATCCGTCCGGTGCAGCCGATCCCGGTGACGAGGACGGTGTTGCTCTTGTCCAGGCCGAGCTCGTCCATCACGGTGGCCAGCTGCTGCATGATCAGGCCGATCCCGCAGCCCGGGCACCAGATCGTGGGGAAGAGATCGGTCTTCAGCTTGTCCTTGACTGCCATGGCGGTGAAACCTCTTCGGGGACGCGGGTCAGCCGACGCGGGCTGCGCGGCTGCCGGCCGGCAACTCGGAGCCGGAAGGAGCGGACTCTGCGGGAAGCATGCCGATGGCGGCGAGGCCTTCGCGGATCGCCTCGATGCTCATCCGGCCGCCCAACAACGGGACGCGCTCGACGCGCCGCAGGAGCATCCGCTCCACGACGTTGGCGTACTGCCCGTCGCTGCCTTCGATGACGATGATCTTCTCGTAGCGGGCCGCGATCTCGGTCAGCTCCTTGTCGAGCGTCGGCCAGATGCGGATCGGCCTGAAGAGCGCGAAATGCGGGGCCAGCGGCTGGGCGATGCGGCGGGTGATGCCGAAGGCGATCACGAGCGTCTCGGCCTCCTTGTTCCAGCCGTACTCGTAGAAGGCGTAGCGCTCCGCCACCTGCAGGCGCTGGTTGCGCGACTCGTAGTACTGCCTGATGAACTCGTCGGCGTCGGCCGTGGCCGGCTCACCGTCGCTGTACGTGGCCACCCCGGAGAAGAGCCGCGTCCCGCCGGAAGCGAGCGGCTCCAGGGTACGCGGCACGATCGGGATATCGATCTGGTCCAGGTCGGCGACCTCGTTGAGGTGGCCGAGGAACGCGTCCGACAGGATGATGACCGGGCTCCGGCTCTCCTCGGCCGCGTTGAAGGCGTGGATCGTGTACTCGTAGCACTCGGCCACGGTGGACGGGTAGAAGACGATGCTCGTGTAGTCGCCCGTGGAGCCGTAGCGCGCCTGGTTCAGGTCGCCCTGGCCCGGCATCGTCGGCATGCCGGTGCCCGGCCCCACGCGCATGACGTTGACGATCACGCACGGGACGCCGACCTTGTGGCCGTAGCCGATAGCCTCCTGCATCAGGCTGAAGCCCGGCCCCGACGTCGCGGTGAAAGACTTCGCTCCGGCCAGGCTGCCCCCCAGGATCGCGTTGGCGCTGGCGATCTCGTCCTCCTCCTGGAGGAAGCGGAACTCGGGGTGGCTGCTCGCGTAGACCGAGGCCTGCGCGAGGATCTCGGACGAGGGACTTATTGGGTATCCGGCGAAGAAGGTCGCCCCCGCCTTCACGGCGCCGAGCAGGACGGCCTCGTTTCCCTGGACGAGTCGCTTGGTCATCGATATGTCCTGTCCGATCAGGTCGGGTTGTCGCGGTCGACGTCCGGAGCGCTCTCCGTGTCGGTGATGCCGCGATGTGGGTCGGTGCCGGCGACGGCCGGACCTCGGGCGACGTCCGGGATGTGGGGCGTCGCCGTCTGCCGGGCGGACACCGCTTCCTCGGCCTCCGTCGCCTCCGGCAGCCGGCCGTTCGCGTCGCGCTTGGGCAGGACCTCGATCGCGAGGTCGGGGCAGTAGCGCTCGCACAGGCCGCAGCGGATGCAGTCGGTGGCCTCGATTATGGCGTCGTGAGTCAGGACCAGGCTGTCCTTGGGGCAGATCTCGACGCAGATGTTGCAGCGCTTGCACCACTCATCGACCCACCGGATGTTGACGAAGTCGATGATCGTTGGGGCGCGGTGAGGGCGTCTCTCGGCGGTGTATGGAGTGGTCGTGGCTGATTCTCCAGACTCGTTCGATTGGCGGTTGGCGGCTTCAGCCGGTCAAGTCTACGGAATCGAGCGCCGCCGCGCTCACGTTATCCCGGCCGGCTCGCCCGGCGCTCCCGCGGCCACTCGCCCGGGGCCGTCTACTGGACCCGCAGGACCGTTTTCGCTTTGGCCCAGTGCCGCTCCAGCTGGTAGTAGTCGCGCTCCGGCGGGGCGAAGACATGGACTATGACGGCGCCGAAGTCGAGAAGCGTCCAGTGGGAGTTAGATCCGCCCTCGCGCCCGATGGGCCTCACGCCCTCGTCGCGAAGCTTCTCGGCGATGCCGTCGCCGATCGCGCCGAGCTGCCGTTCGGAGCCGCCGGAGCAGATGACGAAGTAGTCCGCCATCGAAGTCAGTTCCGAGACGTCGAGCAGGACGATCTCCGCGGCCTTCTTGTCCTCGGCGGCATCGACGATCTTGCGGGCGATCTCGAGCGAGCTGAGACGGGCGCCACGGGCCCGGAGCGATTCCTCGATCTCGGGCTCGGACGGAGCCTCCTCCGTGCCGGCTTCAGCCTCGACGGCAGCCTCCAGCGCGTCGGCCAGAGCAGCTTCGCCCGCAGGAGCCTCGCCCGCACGATCCTCGCCCGCAGGAGCCTCGTGGACGGCGGGCCGGGCGGTCGGCTTGCGCCGGCGGGGCAGGCCGTCGGGGCTCGGCGTCGTTTCGGTCGATGCTCCTGCGGGCGAGGGCGATGAGTCGGTCACTTCAGGCGGTCCTCCTGGGATCCTCGGAACGATACAGCCGATGGTCGCGAATGTAGGCCTCCACGGCGGGCGGAACCAGGTAGCGGATCGATCGGCCGGCCCCGGCCCGGGCTCGCACGTCCGAAGCCGAATGGGCAACGGGCAAGGTGTCGACGCACTCCACGCGGCCGAGGGAGGCCGCCCCGCCTGGCAGCAGTGCCGCGAGCCGGCCGCGGGCCGGCGTCGGCGCGCCGGGCCTCCCGACCACGGCCAGCCTGGCCAGCGCCAGAAGCCTGGCCGGTTCACGCCAGCTCTTGAACTGGGCCAGGGCCTCGGCCGAGAGGATGAAGTGGAGCTCCCGATCCACGCCCTGTCGAACGGCCTCGGTCGCCAGCTCCGCGAGGGTGTCCACCGTGTAGGAAGGCCCGGCCCGCCGCAGCTCCATCTCGCAAATCGTGAACGACGGGTTGTCGGCGATGGCCAGCTCCACCATGGCGGCCCGATCGAGGGCCGGGGAAATCAGCTCGTCCAGCTTGTGGGGCGGCACGGCCGCCGGCACGAACAGGACTCGATCCAGCCGCAGCGCCTCTCGCACCTGCTCCGCGATGAGCAGGTGGCCGTAGTGGATCGGGTCGAACGTTCCGCCCAGGATGCCGACGCGCCGGTCGGCCGGCTCGATCCAGGAAGTCACCGCTCGTCCCAGTCGTCCGGTTCCCATTCGAGCTCGGTGGCGCCGATCCGCACGGTCCTGCCCGGGACCACGCCCTGCCGGCGCAGCTCCTCGTCGACGCCGAGCCGGGCCAGCTCACGCTGGAAGCGCTCGGCCGACTCCTCGACCTCGAAGTTGGTCTGGCTGGCCAGCCGCTCGATCTTCCGGCCGCGCACGACGAAGACGCCGTCCTCGAGGTCCACCCGGAAGGAGTCGCCGACGGACTCGATGTGGTGGACGACGACGCCCTCGGAGCGGGGAGGCTCGGAGAGCTCTGCGGCATCGGGCAGCAGGGACGCCAGGCTCGCCCGCAACTCCGCCAGCCCCTCGCCGTTCGTCGCCGATATCGCGACCGCCGGAACCCCCCGGGCGCGGCGGGCTTCGGCGAATGCCGGCCAGGCCTCGCGGGCCGCCCCCACGTCCATCTTGTTGAAGGCCACGAGGATCGGTTTGGCCAGGAGGGCCGGGTCGTGGGCCTCCAGTTCGTCGCGGATGATGTTGTAGCTCCACTCCGGGTCGCGGTCCGCGCCGTCGACCATGTGAACCAGGATGCGCGTCCGCTCCACGTGGCGCAGGAAAGCGTGGCCCAGGCCCGCCCCGGAGCTGGCGCCCTCGATCAGGCCCGGCACGTCGGCGATGGTCGGCCGGCGCCCGTCCTCCTCGCCCAGGTCGAGCACACCCAGGTTCGGCTCGAGCGTCGTGAACGGGTAGTCGGCGATCTTCGGAGTGGCCGCCGTGAGGGCCGCGAGCAGCGTGGACTTGCCCGCGTTCGGCAGCCCAACCAGGCCGATGTCGGCGATCAGCCGCAGCTCCAGAACGATCCAGCGCTCCTCACCGGGCTCGCCCTTCTGGGCGTGGCGAGGAGCCTGGTGCGTCGAAGTGGCGAAGTGGACGTTGCCCAGGCCGCCCTTGCCGCCGCGGGCAACGATCAGCGTCTGCTCCGCGGCGACCAGGTCGCCGAGCAGGCCGCCGGCCTCGTCCTCGAAGATGCTCGTGCCGGGCGGCACCTTGAGGATCAGGTCGTGTCCGGCCTTGCCGTGCATGCGCTGTCCGGAACCGCGGCCGCCCGGCGTGCCCTTGAAGTGGTGGGCGTGACGGTAGTCGCGCAGGCTGGTCTCGCCCGGGTCGACGGTCAGGTAGATGGAGCCGCCGCGGCCGCCGTCGCCGCCGTCCGGGCCGCCGCGCGGCACATGGGCCTCACGCCGGAACGTGGCCGCGCCGTCGCCGCCGTCGCCGGCGTGCACGAAGATTCGGACTCGGTCGAGGAACATGGCTCAATTCTCGCACGCGATCGGGTGCAGGCCGACCGGCGCGTCAAGCGTGGAGTTGGAGGAGCGCCGACCAGCCGGCGCGCCGAGCCGCGGGAGCCGATAGCGCGCCGAGCCCGCGAATCGAGTTAGGAGGTGGAGGTACGCCGCCTGCTGGCGCGGCGATCTGGAGGGTTGGAACCTGATAGCGCCGGCGGTCCGGCGAGGCGAGACCAAGGCGGGCCGAGCACACGATGCGAGCGCACCTGAGCGTGCGTGAGCTGAGGGAGCGCAGGCCCAACGAAGGTATCGACCGCCCGAGCGCCGGCTACTGATCCAAAGACTTGGTGAGGGTGGCCAGGAACTGGACGTTGTTGTCCGTCTTCGAGAGCCGATTGAGGAGAAGCTCGATGCCCTCGTTCGTACCGACGGCCGAGAGCATCCGCCGCATCGTCCAGACCATCTTGAGGACCGGCTCCTCCAGGAGAAGCTCCTCGCGGCGGGTGCCGGAACGCTGGACGTCGATCGCCGGGAAGATGCGCTTCTCGGCCAGCTTGCGGTCCAGGATGAGCTCGCTGTTGCCGGTGCCCTTGAACTCTTCGTAGATGACGTCGTCCATGCGCGAGCCCGTGTCGACCAGGCAGGTGCCGATGATCGTCAGCGAGCCGCCCTCCTCGATGTTTCGCGCGGCCCCGAAGAACCGCTTGGGCGGGTAGAGCGCGATCGGGTCGAGGCCGCCGGAGAGGGTTCGGCCGGAGGGCGGCAGGGCCAGGTTGTAGGCGCGCGCGAGCCGGGTGATCGAGTCGAGCAGGATCACGACGTCTCGGCCGGTCTCGACCTGGCGCTTGGCGATCTCGAGGGCCATCTCGGCAACGTGGGTGTGGTTCTCGGTCGGCTCGTCGAAGGTGGAGCTGATGACCTCGCCCTTGACCGAGCGGCGCATGTCCGTGACTTCCTCGGGCCGCTCGCCGATGAGCGCGACCATCAGCAGCATCTCCGGGTAGTTGGTGCTGATGCCGTTGGCGATGTGCTTGAGGAGCATCGTCTTGCCGGCCTTCGGCGGGCTGACGATGAGGGCGCGCTGGCCCTTGCCGATCGGGTTGACCAGGTTGATCAGGCGCTGGCTGAGATTCTTGGGATCGGTCTCGAGGTTGATCAGCACGTCGGGGTGAACCGGCGTCAGGTCCTCGAACCTGGGGCGGCGGCGGGCGGTGTCGGGGTCGACGCCGTTGACCCGGTCCACCCGGATCATGCCCCAGTACTTCTCGCCTTCGCGCGGGGCCCGGACCGAGCCGCTGACGCGATCTCCGATGCGCAGGCCAAAGCGGCGGATCTGGCTGGACGAGACGTACACGTCATCCGGCGTCGGCATCAGGCCGTGGCGGCGCATGAACCCGAAGCCCTCTTCGACGATGTCGAGGATGCCGGTGGCGTAGCCGTGTCCGGCCAGCTCGCTCTGCCGGGCCAGGATCCGGTCGACGAGTTCTTCCTTGCCGGCTGGTTCGGCCTCCATCTCGAGGTCGCGCCCGACCGTCTCCAGCTCGTTGACGCTCATCCCGATGAGCTCGTTGATGTCCAGGTCGCGGCCGTCGCCATCCTGGAAATCGTCGTACTCGGCCATTGGCGCGCGTCCGGCGGGGCGTCGGCGAGGGCGGCGGTTGCGGGAATGCTGGTCTGGACCGTTGGGGGGCATGGAGGTTGCGCTCGTGTCGGGAGGGTGCCGTGTGGGTTCGCGCGGAATCATTCCGCTGCGGGCGTACACGGTCGGGGCGACGCGGAGAATACCTGCCCGTGAGGGTGGCGTCAACCCGGGATCGGCCTCAACCCTCGCGAAAGGCCGGGAAGCGCCCGGGCGCGGCCGGCAGTCGGTCCCCGGATCCACGCCCTGGGCGCGCCGAAGCCGACCGCTCAGGCCGCCTCGAGCTCACCCGCGGCGACCGGCTGTCGCCGCGCGGAGACGCTGGCTCCGGCGCTCGCCAGCCCCACGCACACGATCGCCAGCAGATCCTCCGCGTGAAGGACCTGGCCGAGGAGCAGGAAGCCGACCGTGGCGGCGATCGCCGGCTCGAGGCTCATGAGCACTCCGAACGTGGCCGCCGGCAGGCGGCGGAGGGCGGCGATCTCGAGCGTGTACGGGATGGCGCTGCTGAAGAGGGCGACCACGGCGCCGCCGGCGACCGCCAGGGGCGCCGCCGCGAGCGGCCCGAAGTCCGAGAGCCCGAAGGCAACGGGCAGGACGACGACCGAGGCGACGACCATGGCCAGCGTCAGGCCTCGACCGTCCGGCCAGTACCGCGCCATGCGCCGGCCGGTCACGATGTAGAGCGCCCAGCATGCGCCGGCGCCGAAGACCGCCGCGATGCCCACGGCGTCGTCGGCCTGGAGTCGCCCGCCGGCAAGGGTGTAGATACCGGCCGCCGCGAGCGCCACCCAGACGAGATCAAGCGGCCGGCGCGAGCCGAGCACGGCCACCGTCAGCGGACCCCAGAACTCGATCGTGACGGCAACGCCGAGCGGGATGCGCGTCAGGGCAACGTAGAAGAGCGAGTTCATGGCCGCGAGGATCAGGCCGAGGGCGACGCAGGTGACGAGCGCCTCGCGAGTCGCGCCCCTGAGCCGGACCGGCTGGAAGGCGAGCAGCAGCAACGCCCCGAAGACGATCCGCATGGAGACCACGGGCAGCGGCCCGTACTCGCGCAGGAGCGTCGTGGCCAGGCCGGCGCCGCATTGAACCGACAGGGCCCCGGCCAGAATGAGCAACTCCGGGGGAACCGTGTCGAGTCGGGCGTCCGAGCGCGGCCCGGTCATGCCGCCGTCCGATCCCGGCGCCCGGACCGGCCGGCCGGCGCGCGGCTTCCCAAGATCTCCATCGGGCAGCTCCTGGCTCGCCGGGGGGACAAGCCCGGGCTCCGTGGTTCGAGCCCTCGCTCTTCGCTCGTCCTTCGGCCGGATCGTACCATCGGGTGAGTGCCCGGCCTCGATCGGGCGGGCCGAGCCCGAGTAGATCCGAACGGAGGGCCGCCGGGCCTCGGAACCCGTTTCCCCTACTCGAGGGGAGCGACCCCCAGGAGCGCCCCGCTGTAGGGCGGCTCGGGAGCGGGC
>Ga0182027_10015454_pt1 | contig 10492 bp, 6 predicted proteins | sample 712E1DmetaG_FD_121300 | JGI IMG/M metagenome (GOLD analysis project Ga0182027, IMG submission 121300) | Permafrost microbial communities from Stordalen Mire, Sweden - 712E1D metaG (Illumina Assembly) | ecosystem: Environmental > Terrestrial > Soil > Wetlands > Permafrost | place: Sweden... | reverse complement strand
TATCATTTTTAATTTCATTGTTTGTTAAATTTTCTTGATAAAAATAGCCAGCTGGTAATTTATTTTTTTTAGTACAAGAAATTATTAAGAATGCAACTATTGCAAATATTAATAATTTAGCAATTACGATTTTTTTTGACAATGAAGATTGTCCCATTTTCTGAACAGGCATAAATTTATTTTTACCCGAATTTAATGAATAATTGGAAATTTACAAGAACGACATGTTAATTGATTAAAAGCTTACTTCGAATAGCGGATGCCCATTAAAAGCATATCATCGGTTTGGGGGTTATCTCCCTGCCATTCGGTAAAAGCATTTTTTAAGAAATCCCTTTGCTCACAAAAAGGTAACTGTGATGCAGCAAGGATTATATTTTTAAAATTTTTTGATAAAAGTTTCTTATTTTTTGGACCCCCAAACTGATCCATAAAGCCATCAGAGAATATATAAAATTGATCGCCATCGTGAAGTTCGATCAAATGGTTCGTGAACGGGTCGTTTTTCATATAAATTCCAACAGGCATAGAATCAGCTTTATATTCAATTAATTCAGAATTACCAGTTGACGTGTTCGATGATACAATATACAGAGGGTTGAAAGCACCGGCAAATTGCATATTCGACGACTTTGGGTCGATAATACAAAGGACGATATCCATTCCACCGTGCGCTTCACCAAATTCACCTGTCTGGTGCAAAGATTCTTTAATATGCTCGCGCAATTCGTTGAGAATATCGGCAGCCGAATAATTATCTACCTGAACAATTATATCATTAAGAAAAGAAACTGCCAGCATACTTAATAATGCACCTGCCAGGCTGTGGCCTGTACAATCGGCACCGGCGATATAGAAAATGCCATCACGTTCCCTGACCCAGTAAAAGTCACCACTCAGGATATTCCGTGGTTTTACAATCACAAAATGCTCCGGGAAAGCACTATAAAAGCTTGAAGGTGCTGTTAGCACTGCTTTTTGTATTATGCTTGCATAGGTAATGCTTTCGGTTATTTCCTTATTTTGAAGTACAATTTCGTCTTTCTTCTGGTTTATTTCAATATTCTTTTGGGCAATTTCTTCGCTTGCTTTTATAATTGTTTCCGCAGTAGTTTCTAATTCTTCTTTTTGGGCATTCAGTTCACTGTTCAAATTATCTACTTCATCTTTTGCCTGGTTTAGTTCTGAAAGTTGTACAATCAACATATTCCGTTGTGAAAAGAATTGGATTATCATCCGGGAAATTTTACCGAATTCGTCACCACAGACAGCTAATTTCATGAGCTTTTCGGGCATATCGGTATTCAGGGCAAAGGTTATCCTTTGTAATGGGCGCAACACCAGGATGTTGAATGTCAATAGAGTAATTATTAACACCAAAATAGAAGTAGCAATAAAATATTTTCCAAAGAAACTATTTAAACCATTAATACGGTGTGCAAACAGATTGTCTTTATGAACAAGCAGGTTGGCAATAACCCTGTTATCGTAAGAAAAGAGCTGTAAAACTGATGTGTCGGAATTTAAAGATGCGTTATATTTTGGCTGTAAAACTAATTTGATATTACTACCTGTGTATTTTTTAAGTTCGTCAAGATATTCCTGGTCCCATAACTTGCCAATGAATAAAAAACCTCGGGGAATAGTTTTTCTTTCTAAATCGATAGAAGGATGTATGGTAGATCCTATAACTTGTACCAATTCATTATTCACTAAAATAAAAAAATCTGACTGCCTGTTCATATAGAATCGCGCGAAAACTCCTGAAGGGATTTTGAGTGAACCTTTTTTCGGATTAATATTATCACTAAAGACAAGTTTTTTATTTATCGAATAAATTTGTATAAAAGACAGTCCCAGTGCATGTGCAGGTGAAATTTCATTTTTTGCTTCCTGTGCATCGGGCTTTTGGACAAATTTGACCATCCAATCGAAACAAGCATAGTCGATTGTTAATTTGTTAAAAAAATCAGCCTTCAGCGATAATACTGATTTTACATCTTCGAGGTATTCTACTTTTTGAAGTTGATTTAGGTAGTCATTCTTTTGTCTTGCCGTATACTGATGTATTAGTATTCCTACGAAAAAAATTGAAGAAGTAAGCACCAGTGCTACTATTATTTTAAGCCTGATGCTGAAATTAAAAAAATGATATTTAAAAATTTGTTTTATCATAAAAATAAGCGTATTCCAGAGTTATCAAATTTAATAACTAATTTTAAATAAATCTTTTGTCTGGAAGATTCTTTAAATATGTTTTAATAAATTATTGAACCCTGGCTGAAAAAATGATTAACGCCGTTTCGGATGAATGTAATCCGTTAATATGACTTGAATTATCAAGGCAAGGCGTTGTCCCGGATAATGTTAGATTATTGCAGGTCCAAAAGCAGATTATATTATAAGTTGAAGCAAACAGCTTAATTTAGTATCAACCATTAAATTTCAAAATATAGTTTAAAATTGTTAATTATTAAATTTGTTGCGCAATAAATACTTTTTTTAATTGTTTAAAATCGATTAATCAGGTTAAATTTAACAAATATGATTTAAGGCTTTTTATTGCCAATGGAAAAAAATATACCCTCAATAATCAAGAATATTAATAAGTTACTGAAAAGTGTTGTAATAATGTTTTTTGTTTTTCAGGGAACTTTAAATGCAATTACTTCAAATACGAATGTTGTCTCAAGGGTAAAAGGCTCGGTAATAGATGCAATTACAGAAGAACCGATAGATTTTGCCCCGGTTTCTTTGAAAAATAGGCCAAATGTCGGAACTATGACAGACGAAAATGGGAATTTTACTTTATTGATTAAGGATTCCTCAAATATCATTGTCGTTTCATGCGTTGGGTATAAAACGATTGAAACAAAAATCCAGGTAGGAACTTTACAGAGGCTGACAATAAAAATGGAACCAGAGATTGAAGCATTGAATGCTGTTATTGTAAAACCTAAAAAAGTTAAGTACAAAAATAAAAATAACCCTGCCGTTGAGCTAATACAAAAAGTAATTGAAAATAAATCCCTAAATAGGAAAGAAGGCTTAGATTTTTATGCGTTTGAAAAATATGAAAAGTTACAAATTTCATTGACTGACTACAATGAAAATTTAAGAAAGAATAAATTATTTAAAAGTTTCCAGTTTGTATTTGATAATGTAGATACTTTTTCTATTCCTGGTAAAAAAATCCTTCCTTTTTTTCTAAAAGAAACCATTGCCTCCGATTTTTATAAAAAATCGGACGTAAAAACTACTGAAGTTCCCCACGCTGAAAAAATGGTGAGTTTTGACGAATACGTCAATAAAAAATCAATTAGCCAAGCATTGCAATTTCTTTATCAGGATATCAATATATATGACAATAATATTTTTCTTTTGAGCAACCAGTTTCTTAGTCCAATTGCAAGTGTTGGCCCAACCTTTTATAAGTACTTTATTATCGATACAAGCTTTGTAGGTAAAAGTAAATGTATAAAACTTTCTTTTTTTCCCCGAAATAAGACCGACTTGCTTTTTCAGGGCAACATCTATATTTTGCTCGACAGTACGTATGCGGTAAAAAAAATAGAAATGAGCGTAAATAAAGATATTAACCTGAATTGGGTAAAAGAATTGTTTATTGAACAGGAATTTGAAAAAATTGAAAACCAGGGATGGATGGTTAATCAGGATAACATTTCAATTGATTTCGGGGTATCTGAAATGGGAACTGGTTTTTTTGGCCAAAGAAGTGTAACCTATAAAAATTACCAGTTCGATATAAATAAATCCGATAGTATTATTGCAGCAATTAATAATCCGGCAAATAAGGAACGGGACGATTTGAGTGAAGTTTTTTGGAATAAACACAGGTTTCAGGCGTTAACTTTGCCAGAACAAAGGCTTTATGGGATTATAGACAGTTTAAAAAAAGTACCGGCATTTAAAATTGAAATGGATGCTATTACGCTTATAGCATCTGGATTTATAGGATCACGGAATTTATTTGAAATTGGCCCGGTAAATACATTTTACAGCTATAACCCTATAGAAGGTTCAAGGTTACAGTTTGGTGGCCGGACAACTAATCTTCTAAGTAAAAAAATTAATTTTGAAACCTATGGCGCTTATGCACTAGCAGATCAAAAATATAAATATTATGGGCGGCTGGCGTATTCATTCACCCCCAATTCTATTTTTGATTTCCCGCTAAAAAATATAACTATCAGCTATCAGGATGATATTAAAATCCCTGGCGAGGAGCTGCAATTTGCCCAGGAAAACAATTTCCTTTTTTCTTTCAAAAGAGGGATAAATGATAAAATGTATTACAACAAAACTTTTAAGTTAGAACATTTAAATGAGTTCGAAAGTCACTTTTCGTACATGATAGGTTATGAATTTACAAAAGAAATCCCTACCGGAAATCTATTCTATAATCCTGTTAACTACCTCGACAAAACTTATAATATAGGTTCTTTAAATGTTTCTCAAATCAACATTAATTTAAGGTATGCGCCAAATGAGTCATTTTTGCAAGGGAAAATTTATCGAAGCCCAATTGTTAACAAATATCCTGTTTTCCAATTACAATATTCATTAGGAAATAATATAATCGGGAACAGTTATAATTATCAAAAGCTGATTTTTAATGTGAGTAAAAGATTTTATTTTTCATTTTTAGGATATACCGATGTGCAGTTAGAAACAGGCAAAGTTTTTGGACAAGTTTCCTATCCTTTGCTTGATATACATAGGGCTAATGAAACATATGCATATCAGTCAAATTCATATAACCTTATGAACTTCCTTGAGTTTGTAAGCGATAAATATGCTGCTTTGAATGCGCAGCATAGCTTTAACGGATTTTTTCTTAACAAAATACCCGTTGTAAGAAAACTAAAATTAAGGGAAATTATCACAATTAAAGTATTGTATGGGAACTTAAGCAATACAAACAATCCGGACTTGCAATCCGGATTGTATAAATTACCAATTGATAATTTTGGGAGGCCATTAACCTATAGCTTTGGAAATATGCCCTACATGGAAGCAGGTGTGGGAGTATCGAATATATTTAAATTATTCCGGCTCGATTATGTTCAGCGGCTTACTTATCTAAATCATCCAAATATTTCTAAAAGCGGGTTAAGGGTAGGGCTAAATTTTGATTTTTAATTTCTGTTTGATTTAAGATTGAATTAATTGTGTGTAATCACAAATCTATTTTTAATCGGCCATTTATTAAAAAACTTCACCCACATTAAAGAAAAATCCACGTGATCCACCAATTCCAAATCCATAATCAATGGCAACATTGGTATTTGAATATTTATTAACTTTAATCCGCAATCCAAAACCACCGCCTGGAATAACGTCGTGAAGCCCGCTCGTAGTACTTTTTAAAATTGATTCGGCATTGCCAAATACAACACCTCCTATAAGGCCATTCCGTGTCAGTCCAAACCGATATTCCGATTCGAAATAAAGTAAATTTCTCCCGGTATACCTGCCGGGCACATATCCTCGTCCAGTATTTGAATAATCATCCCAGCCAATACTGGGCATATCTAAGTATGGCGGTGTTCCTGCCAAAGTCAGATTATTGTAGCTCCAAAAACTAAGGACATTATTCGATGAACCTGGAAGTTTAATGTAGTGCCTGATGTCGACCTGCAATGATTGCCAGTTTTTGTCACTGCCCAATAAAATCAGGTTGGGCCTGTATTGTATATGAGCAAAAGTGCCGCATAGAGGATTTACTGAATTTTTTCTGCTATCAAACAGCATATTAAAAGAAATACCCGAAGAAACCGATTGTTTCCCTTTTTCAAGCCTCTCAAATTCTTCCAAAGCCCTTCCGGGGACTAAATCTGCATTAATATTCCAATGATAATCGAGGTTATATCCCATGCCGGCAAATACATTGTTTGTTAATTCTTTAAACATAATCTGATAACATCGTAAATACGAATAATCGATGGAGAGGGCATCTGCTAATGTACTGTTGTCGCCCAAACCGTAAGTTTGAGTTGGAAAGTTATAGTACCTTGTATCACCAAAAAAATGAAGCTTAAGTTTATCAAAAAAAATATTGGTATTGAAAATAAACCAATACTGATGATATTGGGAGTAATTGCCATTTAGCAGGATATTTGAAAATTTATTTCTGTTACTATCGGTATAAAACGAGGTGTTAAGAACTGCCGTGACTGCAAAACCTGTCAGCAATGAATATCCTGCTGCAGGTAAAAATGAATAGAATGGGCCCTGTTTGTTGTATTTAGATGAATCTGAACGTAGATGAACCGATGCATATTTTTCAATGATATCAACCATGTCGCACTGATGAGCAATGCTGTCTTTATAAGTATTCTTGGTACTGTCATTTGAATTATTTTGAGCTAAAGACAACTGAAAACAAATGAAGAGAGAGAAAATAAACAGAATTACCCGTTCCATAAAATGTTAAAATGTTTTTGACAAATATATTTTAAATGCTTAAGCTAAAATGGATAATTAACGTAAGTCTTTTGTATTTGTTATAAAACAATAAATATTTAAAGTGATTGTATGTATTAAAAAAGATTAATTCTAATGCAGAATATATAAACACTTGCGCCAACATTGATTTTATTTGTAGTAGTTCCTGTTATTTTTACAATACATGCTTTATTTTAGAACTGTACAAATTCAACAATAATGAATAATCTTAAATATCAGCTTGCGGTTTTCAGGCAACCAGTATTAAAAATTTTGTGGATTACTAAGTCAGCGATTTTACTAACTTATAAGATATAGTAATGCAAAGTATTCTATACCTTTAGTTCTATTAAATACGGTTTCGATAATTTAAATAAATAATGAACATGGTATTTAGCTAACTCATCTATTTATCTGCCAGAACCTGTTTTCCTGTGGTTTGCAGAAGTTTTACTATTTTCTGTTCCAGCTCTAAAGATAACTCAGGGTTATCGCGCAAAAGGTTCTTAACGGCATCGCGGCCTTGTCCGAGTTTTGTATCGCCATAACTGAACCACGAACCGCTCTTTTTTATTATTTCAAGTTCAACACCAAGATCGACAATTTCACCTGATTTGCTAATACCTTCACCATACATGATATCAAATTCAGCCTTTTTAAAAGGTGGGGCAAGTTTGTTCTTAACAATTTTGACCTTAGTGCGGTTGCCCATTATTTCTTCGCCTTCTTTTAATTGCTGGTTCTTGCGAATATCGACCCTGATTGATGCATAGAATTTAAGAGCATTTCCGCCGGTAGTTGTTTCTGGATTTCCAAACATTACGCCAATTTTTTCACGAAGCTGATTGATAAAGATGCAACATGTATTGGTTTTATTAATATTGGCAGTAAGTTTTCGCAATGCCTGAGACATCAAACGAGCCTGGAGTCCCATTTTGGAATCTCCCATGTCACCTTCAATTTCTGCTTTTGGTGTTAGCGCTGCCACTGAGTCGATAACTATAATATCTACTGCACCTGATCGGATAAGAGAATCTGTAATTTCCAATGCTTGTTCGCCATTGTCGGGTTGAGAGATAAGTAAATTTTCAATATCAACACCAAGCTTTTCAGCATAAAACCTGTCGAAAGCATGCTCTGCATCTATAAAAGCAGCGATACCTCCAACTTTTTGTGCTTCGGCCATTGCATGTATGGCAAGCGTTGTCTTCCCGGATGATTCAGGCCCGAAAATTTCAATAACCCTGCCACGAGGATAGCCTCCAATTCCAAGGGCAATATCAAGACCTATTGAACCAGATGCAATGGTTGGTACATCATTGGTGGGTTTTTCGCCCATACGCATGATAGTACCTTTGCCATAATCTTTGTCTATTTTATCAATAGTAAGTTGAAGCGCTTTTAATTTTTCTTTATTTTGCTCTTTTTTAGCTTGTTCCTTATCCATATTAAATCATTTTTGTTGAGACGAATATACGGAAAAATGACAAACATGCAAACTAAAAGAAATTAACAATTTACTTTTATGTATTGTTTCAATTTATTTAAATACTCTAATCCTTCAAACAACGTATGGAAAAGCCAAGTTTTTTATTGATATTGTCCCTATAAACAAGAATATTTCGGAATGACATGAGCCGATATTTAGCAGTATTTATACTATTCTCGGTTGAACTCCACCATTGACCATTAAATCCAATACCAGCGAAAACTCCATTGAAAGCAACACAACCACCGGGAAGGGCTGTAAAACCAGTCTCGTTGGTAGCTCCTTTATTAGGAGTAAGCCAATGGCTAATACCAATTTCTTTAAGCTTACTGCCTGAAATACTATCTCCTCCTAAATAATCAGTTAGAGTTTTCCATTCATTGTCAGAAGGTATATGCCAGCCTTTGGGCGCAATATTGCGGTTGTCGTTCACCGAATACCAGTTGTAGAGATGTCCATAAATTAGGGCATAGGTCGTATCATTATTAAAATTACAAAATGCCCCAGTTGTTAAATTGAGCCAGGCAGTGTCTTTGGTTACATTGGGAATAATTTCCCCGTTCCGATAATGTGTCACCTTCAGGTTTTCGACCATCCAAATTTGTTTTCCAATAGTAATAGTTTTATATACATTTCCATCTATATCAGTTACCAATTTTTGAACTTCTTCTTTCTTACAACTATTTAAAAAAATAAAACCCAATCCAGTTAAGATTATTGAAATTGTCAAAATTAACGTTTCCCTTTTCAAAGTACTTTTTGTAACCAATTTCATTGTCTCATTTTCATATTTCCCCATGACTTTTAATATATAAATTCCTTTTGAAAAGTGCGATGCGTCTATAGTTTTGCCTGAATCATAAAGTGATGTTTCACAACATTATTATTTAACAATAAACTTTATGGTTTCATTAGTATTTTTACCTGTTAGTTTAATAAAATAAATTCCTTTTGGAAAGTTTTCAACATTTATTATTTCATTTGAATGGTATACTGATTTTGTTACAATTATTTTACCTGTAATATCAAAAATCTGAAGTATTGAATTTGATTCATTTATTTTTAAGTTAAGGATACTTGAAGTTGGATTTGGATATATATCAAATAATCCAGCTTTATTAGCACTTTTAACGTCAACAAATTTTGTGACATTTACATGAAAAGTAGTTTGCTCAATTGATGTTCCAACAGAATCTGCTGCTTCAACTATTATATAAAATTTGCCCGAAATTGTTATTGCCGGCGAAATACTTATTACGATACTATCGCCGTTTTGACTCACTATTTTTGGGGTTGGGACTTTAGATATATTGCTGCTTTGTACTTTGAGTTTAATCTTATTTGCAGAATTATTTTTATATTTTACTACTACTTCCTTAGTTTCATTGCTAATCATATTAACATCATCCACTTTATTTATTGATATCGGATTTGTATCATTCAAATATTTAACAGACTTAACCATCAAATTGCCAATATCATTAAAAACAAGTTCGTGGGCAATTCCCTGTTCAATTATTAAATTTACATTGGCATTGTGTTTTTTTAAACTGTCGTAAAATGCAAGAATAACATTATAATTATCGTCTAATGTACCTATGGATAATACAACTGGCACCTTTGTATTAAAATTATATAATTTAGGATTTATTGACGGTACCCAGGGAGCCCAGGGGAAAATGCCTTTGAAAGGGTACAAATTTTTTAAACCATTTTGTAAAACATAATCCCCATTGCATGACATCCCGGTAAGATAAACAGATGTTGTATCAATATTATATATTGATTTTGCAGAATCAATAGAGGCTTTAACAATGCCCCAATTTGTTAATTCCGTTTCATGGACATAAGGACAGACGACAATCATTTTTAAACTGTCTGTAAGCGACTTCAGGCTGCCACGATAGGTTTGAATGTCCCAGCCACAAGGTTGAAGCCCCACTACCAATGAATATTTTTTAGATTTGTTGTAATCATTTGGGATTACAGTTAATAGCTTATATTTAACCGAACCTGAATATATGCTTGTATCAACATTAACAGCAGCTATCATAATTAAGCTATTTGCAAAAAGTACAATAGCACAGAAAGTGAGAATTTTTTTCATGATTTTTTAAAAATTAGTTTGTTTATTATTTGTTAAATTTTTTGCATGCAAAAGGATGACAATTAAAATAAAGATTGACCCTTATTGTCTATTTTTTTAATAGCCTAACTTCGGAGTAAGAAAAGATATTTGGGACTAAAGTCCAATATATCAACATGATCACTAACCCCAGGCTTAAGCCTGGGGTTAGTGAAAAACAACTAAATAAAGGGCTTAAGCCTTAAATAATTTATCCCGAACTGATTTTAAATTAGAAATTAAGTGGGATCAATAGGAATAGTCGGGGGATAAATATAAATTTAAATTAAATATTAATCATTCCCTGATATAGCACCTAAATCCCCTAAAAGGGACTTTTTGAATACCTGTATTTAAGACCCCTTTAGGCCTTATGTTTGGGCTTCTTAAAAGTCAAACCACTCAAGTAT
>Ga0182027_10015453_pt1 | contig 10492 bp, 9 predicted proteins | sample 712E1DmetaG_FD_121300 | JGI IMG/M metagenome (GOLD analysis project Ga0182027, IMG submission 121300) | Permafrost microbial communities from Stordalen Mire, Sweden - 712E1D metaG (Illumina Assembly) | ecosystem: Environmental > Terrestrial > Soil > Wetlands > Permafrost | place: Sweden... | reverse complement strand
GGCGTTGGCGTCGGCGCGGGCGTCGCGGCGATCGGGCCATACAGGCTCTGAATGCCGGCGATGTCCTCCGCCGTCAGGCCGGCCACCAGATGATAGTACGGGTACATCACCGCCGCCGGGTCGCTCGAATGGGCCATGCCGAGCGCATGTCCGGCCTCGTGCAGCGCCACGCTGAACAGGTCCGTGTTCAGCCCCACTCCCCAGGTTTCGCTGGCGTCGAAATGCATATCGCCGGCCAACGGCTCCGGGTTCGGCGGCGAGGGATAGAAGGTGTGCGCCAGCACGCCGCCCGGCCCGTCGAACGGATAACCGTCGCCATGCGCGTAGCTCGCCGTCAGAATGGAAATGGTGCGCGCCGAGGCCGCGCTTCCGCCCTGCGTGAAGCTGACGTTCACGTACTTCGCCCATTCGCCGAAGGCCCGCGCGATCTGGCTCCGCGCCGTGGCCGCGTTCAGATTCCCAGGGAGCGATTCGATGGCGTACTCGAGCGCCACCGCGCCCGCTGCGTCCTTGGCCCAGCCGCTTCCCACCGTGGCGTAGTCGGCCACCGCTCCCGCATCGGTGAGCGCTCCTGCGCATCCCGCCGCGGGCGCGCCGGCGGCCAAGCCGGCGGACGCCGGGAGAATGTAGGATACTTCGTCGCTGGCGGCGAGTTCCTCCAGACGGTCCGCGCTGCCGGTCAGTACAAGCTGTCCGGGAAGCAGGCTCGCGTTTTCGACCGCCGCGAATCCATGCTCCACGGCCAGCGCGCGCGCCCCGCCCATGTCCACGTCGGGATAGAACTCCACCAGATACGCCGGCGCCGCCGCGGTGGACAGCCGCGGACTTAGCTTGTCCCGGGTCTCGAGCGCGCCCGCCCACACCGCCCCGAGGTCTCCCAGGTCGGCCGCCCCGCCCGAAGATACCATCAACGCCGAATCCGGAACGTACCCCAGCACGCGCACCCCCCGGCGTTGCAACTCCCAGACAATCTCCGGTCCCGGATAAGCCCCGAATTGCAGCATGTAGTGGACGCGGCCGGTTCCCTGGCCGCCGACCGCCGCCGGTGGAATCGCGGTCTCGATGCGCCGCGGTTGGAAGGTTCGGGTTTGCAGGCGGATGGCGTTCTGCGCCCAGGCGCATTGCCACAGCAGAAGCAAAGGCAACGCGGCGGATCTGATTAGTCTCAAAGTATTAGCGGCTCCATTCAAGCTCATCGGAACCCCCGTGGGGAGCCTTTTTGGAAGCGTGCGGATCCACACGCCCGCGCCCTTCGCAACCGTGCCGGGACGTACATTTAAGGTCTAAAGACCTGTAAGTCCGCTATCTCGCGGCCCGCGCCGTAAGGCTGCTATGCTGGAACGCAATGCCGCCCGTCGCTCTGACTATCGCCGGTTCGGACCCCAGCGGAGGCGCGGGGATTCAGGCCGACCTCAAGACGTTTCACCAGTTCGGCGTCTACGGCGAGGCCGTGATCGTGTTGCTCACCGTGCAGAACACGGTGCGGGTTTCGCGCGTGGCGGCGATGCCCGTCGAGCTCGTCCTCGAACAGCTCGATGCCGTGCTGGAGGATATTCCCCCGGACGCCGCCAAGACCGGCGCGCTCGGGTCGGCCGAGATGGTGGAGGCGGTGGCGCGCGCGGCCGCCCATTTCGCGTTCCCGCTGGTGGTCGATCCCGTGATGGTCAGCAAGCACGGCCTGCCCCTCGCGCCGGAATCCGCCGTGCGCGCGTTTCGCGACTGTCTCCTGCCCCAGGCGGCGTTGGTGACGCCCAACGTTCCCGAGGCCGAAGCCCTGACCGGACTGGCCATTCGCGGCCTCGAAGACATGCGCCGCGCCGCCTCCCGCATTCGCGAACTAGGCGCGCGCGCCGTCTTGATCAAGGGCGGGCACATGCCGGGCGACGCCACCGACGTGCTCTTCGACGGCGCCGCGTGGCGCGAGTTTCCGGCGCCGCGCCTCGAAACCCGCCACACCCACGGCAGCGGATGCACTTATTCCGCCGCCATCGCGGCCGGCTTGGCGCGCGGCCTGGCGCTGGCCGATGCCGTGGCGCGCGCCAAGGCTTTCATCCACGAAGCCATCCGCACCAACCCCGGGTTGGGGCGCGGCTGCGGCCCGTTAAACCACTTCGCGGAGATTTCCCTATGACCAAGGTGCGGATTCGTTTCCGCTTGCAACGGCCCCTCGACAACGCCATGCTGGCGCGCATCGCCGAAGTCAACGTGTTATATGGAATCGAGCGCGTCCGCGTGGCGCCCACCCTCGACAGCCTTACCGTGGACTACGACGCCACTCGCCTCCGCCCCGCCGAAGTGGAATCCGCCCTGGCCGCCGCCGGCATCCCCATCGCCCCGCAACTGGCCTGAAACGGAGGGCGGACCTTGCCGGTTTCCCTGCACGTTCGACGTCTTTGCAGCGTCTACCGGGTTGATGACGATAGAAGCCCATGAAGCGAGAACAGTCTTGAGAGCCAGCCTCACGGGAGTTCTGTTCTTTACGCTCGGTACGGCATTTGGCCAACCGGAAGCTCGTCCGGCATTTGAAGTAGCATCGGTCAAACGGAATGCCTCCAGCGAACGGCCCGACTTCGCGCCGCGCCGGTCCGGCACGCTGGTTATGATGCATAACACCCAGGTGGGCAGCTTCATTTTCTATGGCTACCACCTCGAAGCCAGCTATCAACTGGCAGGGATTCCTGACTGGCCGGACGATTCGCGATGGTTCGATATCGATGCGCGAACGGCAGTGCCCGACGCCCCGGACGATCAGGTTCGTCTGATGTTTCAGTCGCTGCTGGCCGACCGTTTCAAGCTCCAAATCCACCGCGAGACGAGAGAAATGCCGGAGTATGTCCTGACCCTCGGAAAAGGGAAGCTCAGGTTGACGCCGTCCGGCGGCAAGAACCCGTTAAGCATTGTTATTGAGGACAGGTCATACACTCAGGCGCCCGGCATATGCGCCGCGTCTTTGTGGCGCGAGGGTACGCACGTGGTTTGTTGCGCCGCCACCATGGATCAGATAGCTGCCCCGATCGGAAGCGTATTGCGGTCTCCGGTTGCAGACCGCACGGGTCTCGCCGGAAAGTACGACCTGAACCTGCTGTTCATGCCGGAAGACCGGACGCCGGAACCGGATCAGGTCCTCGCTCCAACGCTTGCCGGAGCATTGTCGGATGTAGGACTGAAGCTCGAAAAGGGCAAAGGCCCGGTCGAGGTGCTTGTGATCGATCACATCGAGAGGCCGTCGGACAATTGACGTAGGTAGTTCCGTATGGTTCGCGTGAAACGCGAATCGACATCAGTTCGGCACCTTGATCCCCATCGCGCGGATTCCACTGGCGATCATTCGGCGAGCGGCCCAGATCGACGCTGCGGCGTCAGGGGGGAAGAAATCCCGCCGTGCCCGCAGGCGCCGGTAGCGGACGTTAGACGGCCGGTGCACCGTGCGCTACAATCGGTCCCAATCGCCATGCCGACCTCGAGTGACCAGGCGGGCCGTCGCGCCGCCTCTGCCGTTCGGCGCGCTATCCGCCTCTTACTCCCGTCCTTATTGCTCTCCTGCGGCGCTGCCGCGGCGAATCAATACGCTATCGAAGTCCGCGCCGACCGGAACTTGAATGTTCGGGGCGTAGAAACGGTCGTCTGGCGGAACGGGGGCAGTGAGGCGTCAACCGAGATCCCGATAGTCTGCGCCTGCGATATTGAGGAGATCGTTGGTTGGGGCCGGCAGATTCGCATGCAGAATCGGCGCGTGGTCCTTCCTTCACCAGTTCCACCGCAAGAGACTGCATCGATTCAGATTCACTTCAAGGCAAACGCAAAGGGAAGTTACGGATATCGGATGCTTGCCGATGCCTGGCACCCGAAAATCGGGACGGCCCCGGCCGGGCGTTCCGCTTTAGAGCGGCCGCAGGCCGATAGCTACGACGTAACACTCACCGCGCCGGCCTCGCTCACCGTTGCCTCCTCGGGTGAGTGGATCGAAAAGCCGGCTGCAACCGGCGGGCAGCGGAAATTCCATTGGCGGCTTGCGGAGGCCACGAGCTTTGGTCTCGCGGCATCGTCGAGTTTTGTGGAAACGCTCCGCGACAGCGAGGGCGTGGACATACGGCTCTATCAGCTCCGAGGCGACTCCCGATTCGATGCGAAGATGGCGGACTATGCGGTCGATGTGGTCCGCTTCTATAAACGGCTCTTTGGCTTCTATCCGCATCCCGCCGTCGTCACGCTGCCGGGAAGTTACCGTTCTGGCGGCGGCTATTCGCCGGCGAGCGGCTTCGTCGTGTTCCACAAGATTAGCGGAGACTACTACGAGCGCGGATATGCGGCTCACGAGATCGGCCACCAATACTGGGGTTTCGACACGGTGCTCGACGATGCCGAGCCGTGCCATTGGCTTGGCCTCGGCCTCGGAATCTACTCGGACAATCTGTATATGTCCGCGCACGGTCTCAGGTCGGTGGTGGGCGTGGGGGATTATCTTGACGCGGCGGCTAAGGGGTTCGATACGACGCTGCGCCAGCCGCCGGAAAAGATGAGGTCCCTGCAATTCAATTGGAACGGCGCGATCTGCCACGCCAAGTCGTACGCCGTGATGCGAATGCTCGCGGATTTGATGGGACCCGAGCGGTTCCTGCGGTTCCTCCAAACGCTGCTGGGCCGCTACCGGGGCAGGTATCTATCGGCCGACGATTTCCAGAACGCGGCCCAGGCCGCCGCCGATCAAGACCTCGGCTGGTTCTTTCACGACTGGGTGGACACCAACAGGACGGCCAGCTACGCGATAGAAACCGTTCGTAGCGTCGGGGACTCCGTCGAGGTTTATATCAGAAGAACCGGGACTGCCCGGTTCCCGGTCTCCGTGGGTCTCACAATGGCGGATGGCGGCCATCAAGTGGAGCGCATCGACCCCGTACCGGAGGTGCAAACACTTAAGTTTGCCGCCGCTCACGATCCTATACGCGTACAAATCGATCCGAACGGCATATGCCCGCTGATGACGCAGGGTAAGGAGGTCTGGGAACGGAAATAGAGACATCGCGTCGCTGGCGAACTCGCCGCCGCCGGCATCCCCATCGCCCCGCAACTGGCCTGAAACGGAGGGCGGACCTGCCGGTTTGCGAAACATGCCGGGGCTGAGACGGGGCGACACTCGCCAGGTTTCCGGCAATCCCAACTACCGCGATCCTCGTTCGCGCGAGGACGAAAATGCGTCTGTCCCCTTAATCTTTGGCCGATGTTGCTATCATGGCGGAAATGCCCGCGGCCAAGATAGGAGCATCTTCCTCCGGCGTAGAATCGAGAGAAGCGCCGCATTTCCGCATGCGGCCGCTCTACCTGATCACCGCCGTTACTGCGGCGCTTGGACTCCGGTTCTTCTGGATGACCTGGAAGTACGCGGTCAACGTCATCTTCTCGGACCAGTGGGACTTTCTGGACCCGTTCTTCCGCGGCCAGCCCGGCATTGCCAAACTGTTCCTCTGGCAGCACGGTCCGCACCGCGAGGGAATCGGACTCATCGCGGATAAGCTGCTGTATCCGGCCACGCATTGGGACGCACGCGCCGACTCGTTCCAAATCGGCGTATGCATCTTCGCCAGCGCGCTTCTGGCGCTGCTCCTGAAACGCAAGCTCTTCGGAGCGTTTTCGTACTCCGACGCGGCGATTCCCTGCATGTTTCTGACCCTCAGCCAATTTGAGACGTTGGTCGGGGAGCCGAATCCAGCCTGTAGCGGCTACCCGCTGTTGTTGATGATGCTATTCTGTCTGGCGCTCCTCCAGCCGAACCGCTTTTTGAGATACGGATTCGCGCTTCTGTTGAATGCTCTGCTCGTCTATACGGGCTACGGATTCTTCTTTGGCCCGGTCACCATTCTCGTATTCCTGTCGGAATGCGCGTGGAGCCGGCGCCAACCGGAGGCCGGGTCCGTATTCGCGCCGCTGACGGGGCTGGCCATCGCCGCCGCGACCCTCGGGTCCTTCTTCATCCGCTACACCTTTACGACAGCGGTCGGTTGCTTCGGAGTCCCCCTTCGTCAGTCATACTTTTATCCATGGTTCATGGCCGTGATGTTCTCGACGTATGTGGGGTTGAAGGGCCACTTTGTGGTTACGGCGATTGGCGCGCTGCTTCTCGCCGCGGCGCTGTTCGTCGCGGCGTCGAGTTTTGTGAGAGGAGGCGGGCGTGTCCGGGCGCGGTTTCTTGTTTGCGGCGCGCTGACGGCGTTCTCCCTTCTGTTCGCGCTATTCGCGGCTGTGGGGCGAGTCTGTCTGGGTCTCCCGGCGGCGGCTCAGAGTTCCCGATACGGCACGCTCATGATTCCGGCGTATCTGGGAATGTATTTCTACTGCCTTTCGGCGCCTTGGCCAAAGTGGTGGAAAGTCTTGCCTGCGGCCTGTCTTGTCCTGGTCCTTCCCGGGTTGTGGGCCGTTCCGCGGACCGTCGCTTTACTCGCCAAGCAAAAGGCCGGTTGGGCGGAATGCTACAAGCGCATTGAGAACGTCGAGCAGTGCGATCAGGAAGCGGGTATCAAGGTTTTCCCCGAACCGGCCCGCACCGGCCTGCGCGGAAAACTGGATTTCCTCAAGCAACACCGGCTCAACCTGTTTTTCACCCCGTCCGGTCGGTGAACGTCCGCGTTCGCGCTCCTGACAATCGGCGACCGCCCCGACGCCACGTCCTGAAGGCGCGCCAGGGAGGCGGCCACGGCCAGGGAACCGCGATCCGCGGGTGGCCGGAGTGGCAGACGAAAGCGTCTGCCCCACCTTGCCGCCGGGGACGGGCAGGCGCTTTCGGCGTCCGGGCGGCGACTCCCGGACGAAGGTTGGCGCATCCATATACGGGTATGCTGGCGCCGGTCACGCACGAGGCTCCGTATGGGCCGCTCGGGTCGTCGCGGCGGACCGCGTTCGCGGGGCTGATCCTGCTGGTGGCCGCCACGGCCATGGTGTTCGCGGCGTTCACGGCGGCTTTCGCGATGCGGCGCGGGCTTTCCGGCGACTGGGCGCGCATTCCCCGGCCGCCCATCCTCTGGGTGAATACCGCCGTGCTGCTGATTTCGAGCTTCGCGCTGGAGGGTTCGCGGCGCGCTCTGAAGGCTGGGGACCGCGGGCGGTTCAACTTCTGGTGGACGGCCGCCAGCGCCCTCGGCGTGCTGTTCCTGCTGGGCCAGGCGCTGGTGTGGCGGCAGTTGTGGAGCCGTGGAATCTATATGGCCAGCAATCCCGGCAGCTCGTTCTTCTTCGTGCTCACGGCCGCGCACGCATTCCACCTGCTGGGCGGGGTGGCGGCGCTGCTCTACGTGGACGCGCAAGCGCTACGATTAAGACTGGGGCCGGCCAAACGCACCACCATCGACGTCGCGGCCATCTACTGGCATTTCCTCGATGGCGTGTGGCTGTACCTGATGGCCCTGTTCTTTTTTTGGGGATAGCTTACGCTTAAGTGCAACGGTCTAATGGAGAAAGGCGTCCATAATTAAGAGAGCACAATGGTAGCCGGAACGACTAGAGGGTTAGTGTGTGCGCTGTTGCCGGGGTTGCTGCTGGCGGGGCGCGCGTTTGCGCAGGACCGGCCCGCGCCGGAGGCGCCGCAAGCGACAGCCACCCCCGTGGGCGCTATTCAGGGCACGGAGCCGCCAGGAGGCAAGCGCGTTTTCGGCGTCCTTCCGAACTATAGAACGGCGGACGCGTCGCAGGAAGGCACGGTGCTGAGGCCGGGCGAGAAGCTGTTCATCGCCAGCAAGGACTCCTTCGATTATCCGCTGGTGGCGTTGTCCGGAGCCCTGGCGGGGTTGGGGCAGTGGGCCAATTCGGACCCCAACTTCGGACAGGGACTCAAGGGATACGCGCATCGCCTGGCTACCAACTATGCGGACCAGTCCATGGGAAACATGTTCACGGAGGGGGTGTTCCCGGTGCTGCTGCACGAGGACCCCCGCTATTTCCGGCGCGGAACAGGCCCCGCCATCCACCGCGTGGGTTACGCCTTGACGCGCGTGCTGTTAACCCACAAGGACTCGGGGGGGACGCGTTTCAATTATTCGGAGTGGATTGGAAACGCGGGCGCGGTGGCTATTTCGAACGCGTACTATCCGGAAAACCGCACGGCTGTGGACAATGTACTGAAACTCATGCAGCAGGTGGGGACGGACGCGGGTTCCCAGGTTCTTAAGGAATTTTGGCCCGATATCAAGCGCAAGCTCTTCACTCGGCCCGGCACAAAACAGTAATTGGGGTTCGGCTGGCGGCGGCGGTTCAGCGCTACGGCTGCGTGGCCATGGCCAGGGCGGCGGCCGCGACGATGCCCGATTTATCGGCCACCTGTTGCTCGACGATGGGCACATCGCGTCCCAGGGCGTTGCGGGAACGCTCCCAGACTTCGGATCGCAGCGGCGCCAGCAGGTCCGCGCCGGCGTCCGCCACCGGCCCCCCGATAATGGCCACTTCCGGGTCGAATACGTGCAGCAGGCCGGCCAGGGCGGCGGCCAGCTTGTGGATGGCGGCGGCGACGATCTCGCGCGACAGACCGTCGCCCTCGGCGGCGGCCTGGAAGACGGTGCGGCAGGTGGCCAGTTGGGGCTGCTCGCGGAACAGACGGGTGAGGCTCGATGGGCAGCCCCGATGCACGGCCGCCCAAGCCTTGCTCTCAATGGCGCGCGCGGAGAACACCGTTTCGAGGCAGCCGCGATTGCCGCAGGAGCAGCGCGCGCCGTCGGGTTCCACGGTGATGTGTCCCAGCAATCCGGCCACGCCCGAATGCCCGCGCAACATCTGGCCATTGGCGACCACGGCGCCGCCCACGCCGTTGCCCAGCGTCAGCATGATGGCGTTGCGCAGACCGCGCGCGGCGCCCCACACCATTTCGCCCAGCAGGGCCGCGCGCGCGGCGTTATCGGCGAACACCGGCGCGTCCTCGGGCAGGCACTCCAGATCGCCCAACCGCAGGCCCTCCAGGTAATGCAGCGCGCCCGGCAGCAGATCGATGCGCGCGCTTTCCGTATCCACCACGCCTTTGCAGCCCACGCCCACGCCGGCGGGCGGCTGGGTGGCCTCGATGAGCCAGCGGACCGCGCCGTCCAGTTCCAAGCGGAACGCGTCGAGGTCCGCCGGCGTCCGCAGGCTGCGAGACGCCAGGATGGCCCCCGCCTCATCCACCATGCCCGCCCGGACGTAGGCGCCGCCGATATCGATGCCGAGAATCACCATCGGTTCCCAGCTTACCCCACCGGGCGGGGGCGTGACTTGAGCGCCCCGTTCGTTGTATGCTGGCGCCTATGGACACGTGGGATCCAGCGCTCTATCAGGACAAGCATGCGTTCGTCTGGAAGTACGGCGAGGACCTGATCGGTCTGCTGGCGCCGCGGCCGGGCGAACGGATTCTGGACGTGGGGTGCGGCACGGGGCAGTTGACGGCGCAGATTGCGGCTTCCGGCGCCGAGGTCATTGGCATCGATAGCTCGCCCGCCATGATCGCCGAGGCCCGCAAGAACCACCCGGGCCTGAACTTCGAAGCGATGGACGCCGGCCGGATCACGTACGACGGCTGGTTCCACGCGGTCTTCTCCAATGCGGCCCTGCACTGGGTCCGCGACGCCGGCGCCGCCGCCGCCGGCATGGCGCACGCGCTCAAACCGGGCGGCCGGCTGGTGGTGGAACTGGGCGGCAGGGGCAACGTGGAGCGGATGCGGGACGCTATCGCCCGCGCGCTGGCTGCCTTCGATCTCAAAGTTCCGGACACGCCGTGGTTCTTTCCGGGGATTGGGGAGTATGCCTCCATGCTGGAGCGCCATGGCCTGGAGGTGACCTACGCCACGCTTTTCGACCGGCCGACTGCGGTCGAGGGCGGTTTGGGGGACTGGATCGCCATGTTCGGCGGGAACTACCTGGCGGGCGTGAGTGCGGAGCGGCGCGAGGCTTTCGTGAGCCAGGTGGAGGAGTACGTTCGGCCGGAGCTGTGGCGTGACGGCCAGTGGTTCGTGGATTACCGCAGGCTGAGGGTCGCGGCGACCAGAGTGTAAGAACCACTCCGCTTTGGCCGTTGGTTGGATTACCCCACACAGAATTTAGAAATTTGTATTCCCAAAAGAGACTATAATTGAAAGCGCGATTACTATTTTTGCCATAATCTTTTGTTGGCTCAGCTCCGGTGACGGGCATTTCGGTCCGGGCCGGCCACATCAGGGAGGTGATTCTTGCCGAACTGGTCGTTGCGGACTCTCGTTAGGGTCGATGCTACTCGGATCGCGCTCATCGCGTTGGGGTATTTGCTCGTCAGTGAACTAGCCCTCCTGTTTCCCGCTCACCCTAGGCTGACCGGCGTGATCGGTTTTCCTTGCGGACTCTCGCTCGGTGTGCTCCTGCTACGCCCGCGCCGGGAGTGGCGCGCCATTCTGGCGGCCATCCTCCTTCCCGCCATCGCGGTGAATCTGCAGTCCGGCTATCCGTTCCTCGCGAGCGCTGGGCTTGCGGCCGCGGGCGTCGCGGAAGCGCTGACGTGCGCCTGGGCGAT
>Ga0182027_10015452_pt1 | contig 10493 bp, 6 predicted proteins | sample 712E1DmetaG_FD_121300 | JGI IMG/M metagenome (GOLD analysis project Ga0182027, IMG submission 121300) | Permafrost microbial communities from Stordalen Mire, Sweden - 712E1D metaG (Illumina Assembly) | ecosystem: Environmental > Terrestrial > Soil > Wetlands > Permafrost | place: Sweden... | reverse complement strand
GATCACCTCCGCTGGCCTTTTGCTCTATCGCGATTGGCGTTGGGGTTTGGGTTTTCTGGCCGGACAGTATTTGGGTGTGTTTTGGCTGGTATATCAGCATTGGCCGCTCGGCATGGCCGCCGCGAAATTGGTCACTGGCTGGATGGCTGCCGCCTCCATCGGCATGACCTTGCTCAATTTGCCTGACCGTCCGGAGTCGGACGAAAAATACTGGACTCAAGGCCGCATCTTTCGTATCTTTATGATCGGTATGGCCGCCTTGTTGGCCATAGCTGTCGCTCCGCGCTTGGAATCCGTTCTGCCCGGCATCGGCATCCCGGTTTCAATGGGCGGGGTTTTGTTGGTGGCTATGGGTCTCATCCAGCTTGGCATGACCAGCCAGATCTTGCGCGTCATTCTTGGACTCTTGACCGCCCTTTCCGGTTTTGAGATTTTATATGCGGCCATGGAAGGTTCCATCCTTGTCGCCGCGCTCTTGGTGGTGATTAACCTTGGCTTGGGTCTTACGGGTGCCTATTTGCTTATTTCTTCACCCGAGGAGCCGTCTGCATGAACGCTCCGCTGATCTGGATTTTTTTCCCCTTCCTGGTGGGTGCTTTTTCTCTCCTCTTTATAAGTCAGGAGCGCTGGGCGGCAATCGTGAGCAGCGTCACCGCGCTGATTTTGACGTTGGCCGCCCTCGTTGTGCCGATTGATCAAGCCCTCGGTTTCGGTTCCTTCTCCTTGAAAATCTCGTCCTCCTTTCAAATATTGGGCCGCAACTTGACTCTTGATTCATCGCATGCACCCTTGCTGACCATCTTGTATGGAGTTGCCGCCTTATGGTTTATTGGCGCTGAATCTGTAGGCGTTGCCCGGCGTCTTTCCTCCATGGGCTTGATCATGCTCAGCTTGTTGGTCGCATCCATCGCCGTACAGCCGTTTCTCTTTGCGGCTTTGCTGATTGAGATTTCCGTGCTGGTTGCCGTGCCTTTGCTTTCCCCGCCCGATCAGACTCCCTCCCGCGGTGTACTTCATTTCCTCATCTATCAGACCTTGGGAATGCCTTTCATTCTGATCGCGGGTTGGTTATCGGCGGGTGTCGAAGCCAGCCCCGGTGATTTGACTCTTACCATCCAATCCACTCTCATGCTTGGCTTGGGCTTTGCCTTTTTGCTTGCGGTCTTTCCTCTCTACAATTGGATGCCGCTTCTTATCGAGGAGGGTTCGCCTTATATCGTGGGTTTCCTTTTTTGGATTTTACCGACCGTCGCCAGCATTTTCGGCCTGAGCTTCCTCGATCGTTATGGCTGGTTGCGTGGCTCGCCGCAGGTCATGGCCGCCTTGCGTGTTGCCGGTTTGCTTATGGTCGTGACCGGTGGGCTATGGTCTGCTTTTCAACGCCACATCGGACGCATGCTGGCCTTCATGTCCGTTGCGGAGACCGGCTTCATCTTATTGGCTCTCAGCCTTAACCCTGCCACTGGCGTGCCCATCGTTTTCCTTATGCTCATCCCGCGCGGCCTGGGTCTTGCGATCTGTGCCTTGTCCCTCTCCGTTTTGAATTCGCATACGGGCTCGCTTCGTTTCTCTTCGGTTCAGGGGCTGGCTCGTGCCTATCCCTTTGTCACGGCCGGCTTGATCTTGTCTGCCTTGTCCACGGCCGGCTTTCCGCTTCTTGCCGGGTTCCCGCCGCGCCTTGCCTTATGGAACAGTTTGGGTGGGGGATCGCTGACGGATAGCTTTTGGTTTATGGTCGGCATTCTTGGGCTTGCGACTGGCGCCATCCGTGCTTTGGCCGTCATGGTCATGGCCGGTGAGAATACTTCCTGGGTCTCGCAGGAATCATGGTCCCAGCGTGCCATGTTGGGTGGGGGCATACTCGCTCTTTTCATCTTGGGATTATTCCCGCAGGCGCTGAGTCCCATTCTGGATAAATTACCTCTAATGTTCCAGCATCTGGGACATTAAGACCTCATGCTATAATCCATCCCTGCCGGAGGAATTCATGGATTTCGAGCAGATTACTAAACGTTTGGAATGGCTGGATGATCAGGAACGCAAGAACAAAGCCAGCGTTTCCGAGATTACAAAGACTCTCGCTTCTCTTGAGACAACCGTCAATGCGATTTCAAAGCAGTTCAAAACCTTGTCGAAGGATGTCGGTGATCTGGGGCCTGTGACTGCGCGCCTCGATCAATTCGATCAACTCCTGTCCAAACAGCGCACCGAATGGGGCAGGGCGCTGGAAGCCATCGAGAAGACCGCCGGACAGCGTGAGCGCGAAACGCTGAAACAGCGTCAGGCCGAAATGGCGGATGTCAACGCTTCCATTGAAGAGCTGCGCGCCTCTCTCGAGTTCGAACCGATCAAGAAACAGCTTAAGGAACAGGCGCTCGATGATAAGCGCCTCTCGCTGGCCGTCCAGGATCTTCAGCAGAAAATGGATGAGGCCGCCAAACAGATCGAGAGTGTCTCGAATCTCTCGAAGGAATCGGACGAAACCAATCGCCAGAATCTTAAGCGCCTCACCGATCTGCAGGCCGAGATGGCCGCGGTCCGCAAGCGCGCCGACGAGGCCCGCGAGAAGACCATGATCCACGGCGACAGCGTCCGCAATTTGGAAAACCGCATGACCGAATTGGCGGAGTCGGAAGCCGCCCGCAAGGAGTCCCAGGCCGCTTTTCTCGATGGACAGGCTCTTGCGCAGGTCGAACGCGATCGTGCCTGGAAGGATTGGCAGGCCAGGTATGATATCTTCAAGAAGCAGGCCGAGAACATGGAGTTGCAGGTTGCCGCCTTGGATGACTCCATCCGCGCCGCCAAACGTTCCCAGGAAGCTTATACCGAACTGAATCAAAAGCTCGAACGCCGCATTGCCGAGATCAGCGAAATTCAGCGCCTGGCCGAGGACCGCATCCGGCAGGAGTGGGTGGCTTTCAAAGCCGATGAGCAGAAACGCTGGACAAGTCATGCCCTGTCCCAGGAGGAGGTCATGCGCGACCTGCGCAAGGACTTGGATAAAATGGAGGGCCGCGTGACCCGGCTCGATGATGCTTCCCAAACCCTTCAAGACCAGCTTCATCAAACGACCTCCACTACCGAACAGCAATTGCAGGAATTAATGAATGTCAGCCATGAATGGCTCACGGCCTATGAACGCATCATGGGCCACGCCAAAGCGAAGACCAAGAAAGCCAAGTGAAATCAAATCTGGGTTTCGGTGTTCTATTTTCCATTTTCCACTCACCATTCACCATGATCCATAACCCATGAATCCATTCCCCATTCCATCCGCGCCAATCCGTCAAGTCCGTGTCATCCGCGTTCTATTTCCCCATTTCCCATGATCTATGACCCATGATCTATTCTCTGTTTCCCATTCCCGATTCTCTATTCTCTATTCTCTAATCTCTATTCTCTAATATGAAGATTATTGGCACTGCAGGTCATGTGGATCACGGCAAATCTACCCTGATTGCCGCCCTCACCGGTACGCATCCCGACCGCTTGAAAGAGGAGCAGGAGCGCGAGATGACCATTGACCTCGGCTTCGGCTGGCTCACCCTGCCGGATGGCGAAGAGATCGGCATCGTGGATGTGCCGGGGCATCGCGACTTCATCGAGAATATGCTGGCCGGCGTGGGCGGCATTGACGCGGCCCTTCTGGTCATTGCTGCCGACGAAGGCCTCATGCCGCAGACGCGCGAGCACCTCGCCATCCTTGACCTTTTGCAAATTCCTTTGGGAATGATCGTTATTACCAAAGTGGATTTGATTGACGATCCGGCTTGGCTTGACCTGGTCGAATCGGATGTGCGCGCTGCCGTAAAAGATACCGTCCTTCGCAACGCGCCCATTGTGCGCGTCTCCGCCCGTACCCGCCTCGGCCTCGACGCACTTCTTTCCACTCTTAGTGACCTCCTGAAACAAAAACCTGCCCGTCTCGATTTAGGCCGCCCGCGTCTGCCGGTTGACCGTGTCTTTACCATGAGCGGCTTTGGCACTGTGGTGACCGGCACGCTGTTGGACGGTCATCTCTCCCTTGGGGATGAGGTTCAAGTCTTGCCTTCCGGTTTGGCGGGCCGTATCCGCGGCTTGCAGACTCATAAAAAGAAGGAAGAACAGGCCCAGCCCGGTTCCCGCACCGCCGTCAATATCTCCGGCATCTCCACCGAGCAGGTTCGACGCGGCGAAGTGTTGGTTCATCCCGGCCAATATCTTCCCAGCCGTCGCCTCGATGCCCGCCTTCGTTTGTTGAAGGATATCGCCTCGCCCCTGAAACATTCCAGCGAGGTCAAGGTCTTCATCGGCGCCAGTGAGACCATCGCGGCCCTTCGCCTGCTGGATGCCGAGGAACTTTCTCCCGGTGATGAAAGCTGGATCCAGCTTGAATTGCGCGATCCGGTTGTGGCCGTGCGCGGCGACCGGTATATCTTGCGCCGTCCCTCTCCCGGTGAGACTCTGGGCGGCGGCGTCATCGTGGATGCCCAGCCCAAGGATCGTCACAAGCGCTTTGATAATGAAGTCTTGAAATCCTTGCTGGCCCTGATGCAAGGCTCGCCTGCCGATATTTTGTTCGAGGCCGCCCTTGCGCTTCAATCTGCTCCCGCCATCGAGATCATCAAACGCTCGCGGCTCGAAGATCGTACCGCCCGTCTAGCCTTGGATGAACTTCTGGCTGATGGGCGCTTGGTGACTCTGGAAGATGGCTTGATCATCGCTCAGCCCTTCTTGAATGAATTGCTTGCCAAAGTCCGCAAACTCTTGGACGATTTCCATCATCAGTTTCCCCTCCGGCGCGGCATGTCGCGCGAGGAATTGAAGAGCCGGCTCAAGGTCTCACCTCGCCTCTTTAATCCGCTTATGAAACACTTCGCTAAACTCGGCGTGCTGATCGAGTCTGATAGCCTTGTGGCTGTACCAGGTCATCAGGTTCGTTTTGATGACAACCAACAATCTCAAGCCAATGCCTTGCTGCGCAAGTTTGCCCAGAATCCCTATGCGCCGCCCACCATTAAAGAATGTAAAGCCGAAGTGGGTGATGAGATTTTCAACGCCTTGTTGGAAATGGATCAGATCATCGCGGTTTCAGCGGAGATCGCCTTCCGCAAACAGGATTATGATTTAATGGTAAAGAGCATCAGGGAAGCCATCCAGGCCAAAGGACAGATTTCCTTGGCCGAGGCGCGCGACCTCTTCGAGACCAGCCGCAAATATGTACAGGCCTTGCTCGAACATCTGGATTCCATCGGCGTGACCCAGCGCGCCGGTGATTATCGAAAGTTGTCGACGTAGGGGCAGGTTTCGCACCCGCCCGTTGAATACCAGTGAGTCCACTGTAAAAACCTCTTTAACGCAACCCCCAAAGTACGGGGGCAAGCGGACACGAAGACACACAAAGAAAATCAAAGGACGTTTTGAAAAGATTAAACTTTCATGCAGGCGATCTTGAAGAAAATCTCTTTGATTTTCAACTTTCCTTCGCGGCCTTCGCTTCTTCGCGGTGAAGAGCCCTTTTTTGCAGTAGAGTCACCAGTGAGTCCACTGCAAAAACCTTTTTAACGCAAAGGACACGAAGTAAACCTCTTTCGTTTTCCCTTTGTGTACGTCGTGTCCTTCGTGTTTGAGGTCTTTTTTCACTAGAGTCACCAGTGATTATCGAAAGTTGAGGCATTAATGTGCGGACGATTTACATTAACGGTTGACCCTGCGGAATTGCAGGATGCCTTTGCGGATTTTAAATTCCCAGCTCAATTTGCCCCGCGCTTCAATATCGCGCCCAGCCAGCCCATTCTGGCGATTCCGAATGATGGCAAAGCTAAGGCCGACTTTTTTGTGTGGGGTCTGATTCCCTCCTGGGCCAAAGACCCGGCCATTGCGAATCGGCTCATCAACGCTCGCGGCGAGACCCTTTCCGAAAAGCCTGCCTTTCGCGGCGCTTACAAATACAAACGCTGCCTGATCCTCGCCAACGGCTTCTATGAATGGAAATCCCAGCCTGGCACCAAGACCAGGACGCCTCATTTCATTCATCTCAAGAGCGGCGCCGTCTTTGCCTTCGCCGGTTTGTGGGATGAATGGCATTCCTCCGCTGGTTCGACTCTCCGTTCCTGCACCATCGTCACCACCTCGCCCAATGACCTGATGTCGAAGATTCATGATCGCATGCCGGTCATTCTCCAGCCTTCGGACTATGCCGAATGGTTGGATGCCGCTTCTCGCGCGCCCGCTAGCCTTGCCCATCTGATCCGGCCCTTCCCTGCGGACCTCATGGAAGCCTACCCCGTCTCACCCCTGGTCAACAGCCCCGCCAACGATCGCCCTGACTGCCTTGTTCCGCAGATATAGATTTTCCCCTCCCTAAATCCGATGATTCAATCTATCCATTCGCCTCCCGCTATTTCATCATCGTATTTGGGGAGGGTGGCCGAAGGCCGGGTGGGGCTGTCATTGCGAGCGAAGCGTGGCAATCTCCTGTTAGCGCCATGTCATTCTAGCCGAGGCGTTTACTCCCTCTCCAAATTCAGTGCCGTAGCGTAGCGAAGGTTCTGCATTTGGGGAGGGTGGCCGAAGGCCGGGTGGGGCTGTCGTTGCGAAACGTAGCAATCTCCATCATCCATCATCTTACTTCTCACTTCTCACTTCTCACTTTTTTCATCTTTCATCCTTCATCCTTCATTAACCATGATCCATTAACTATTAACTATTCCCCCATTCCCCATCTTTTCCCATATCTTCTTTTTCCCCTCCGCGCCAATCCGCCGAAGGATCCGTGTCATCCGTGTGCCATTTCCCATTCACAATTCCCGACCCCCGATTCTCTAGTATCGAGTATCGAATATCCAATATCGAATACCGAATAACGAATATCGTTTTCCCATTCACCATTCCCCATTCCCTATTCACTTCCTTCCCGTATTTTCCCCTCCGCGTCAATCCGCCGAAGGTCCGTGTCATCCGTGTTCTATTTTCCTATCCCCCTCAACCTTCCCCCGTCTACGGTCTTCCGTCAAGCCATCATCCATGAACCATGATCCATTTCCTATCCCCTATTCCCCTTTCCCCCTATCCCCTATTCCCCTTCCCTCCCTTCCTTAACCCTCCTTAATCTTCCTTGCTTGACGCTCGATTCCCCGCATGTTATTATCCTTCCACGGAGCATGCATGCAAAATAACCTTAACGACAACTCAAAACCTGGCAATGGGGAAAAGAACCGGGGCCAGTTCACGAATTGGATGCAAAGCCTCTTTCAGATCGGTCTGGGTGATTCACTACTGCGCACCGTGACCGCTCTATTCTCCATCATTGCGGTGATCGTGGTGATTTGGATGGCCGAGGCCTACTTCAACCAACCCCACACCCAGGCGCAGGCGGGTAACGCCACCGTGCCGGCTCCGCTGCCCGTTTCAAACGCCTCTTCTTCATCTCCCATAGACCCGTCTTCCGTGGGCGTCCCTCGCGAAGCCGATATCCATACCAATATGCCCAGCCGCCCCCGCCAGGACATTACCAACTACGTGGTTCAGGATGGCGATACCGTCTCCGGCATCGCCGATAAATTCGGCCTCCAGCCGGTGACCATTTTTGCCTCCAATTACAGCATTCTTCAGGATGACCCGGAGAGTCTGAAGCCCGGTCAGAACCTCAGGATTTTGCCTGTGGATGGCGTATATTGGGAATGGCTCGGCGGCATTCCCTTCGGTCAATGGGCGGCCTACTTTAAAGTCAAGCCGGAAGCCATCATTAACTTTCCCGCCAACAATTTGAATCTCGCTGCGGTGGGCGATCCTCAGAACGCCAATATCAAAGCCAATACCTGGCTGGTCGTCCCTGGCGGACAATATCAATATCACACACCCGGCCAGATCGGTTTTGTCAGCCGCACCAACCCCGCCACCGCCCAGGTGGGCGGGCCTGGCTCCTGTCCGCCGTCCAATAGCTCTGCCGGGGGTACCGGTTCGTTTGTTTTCCCAACCAGCCGGCATTATCTTTCCGGCTTTGATTATTCCCCCAAGACCAATCACCTGGCGATTGACCTGGCTGCCAATCTGGGTGACCCGATCTATGCCGCGGATGGTGGTTTGATCGTCTATGCCGGCCTGAATAATTATGGCTACGGCACTATGGTCATGATAGATCACGGCAATGGCTTCCAAACCTTGTATGCGCACCTGAGCGCCTACTTTGTAAGTTGCGGGCAGGGCGTCACGAAAGGCCAGACGATTGGCTCGGCGGGCGCCACCGGTCACGCCTCCGGCCCGCACCTGCACTTTGAAGTTCGTTATAACGGCGTCCCCATTGATCCCTGGGATGTCCTTCCGCCTCCGTAATGAATGGGAATGCGTCGCACCCTCTTTTTCGTGACGAATCTTCTCGATGGCTTTTCTCTATATTAAACGGCTTGGCTTCCCCGTTAGGTGCAACGTATCACCACCTTCACCATGTGGTATGGCATCGCGAAGATTTCGGTGATCAACGTAGGAAGTACAAGGCTTACACCCAAGGGAAGGGTCCTGGGTAGGAACCCCTGAACTTTAGGTTCCGGGCTTGCGCGGAACGGGGTTTGGCTGTATGCTTGTAGAAATTAATGACACTGAAGGGGTTTCCCTTGCCAACAAATAACCAATCAGGTTTGGAGTCCGGCATTCGTGACAATTACACTCGCGGAAGGGTGGGGGATTTTCTGCGCGAGAAAATCCAGTCTGGCTCGGAACTTTCAATTGTTTCGGCGTATTTCACAATTTATGCCTACGAGGCCTTGAAGGATGAGTTGGATCAAATCGCCCACTTGCGTTTTCTCTTTGGCGAACCCCGCTTTGTAAAAGAAGTAGATCCCGATAAAAGCAGCCAAAAAGCATATAAGATTGAAGATGATGGACTTCATTTGTTGCGCCGATTGGAGCAGCGGCGCGTTGCGAGAGAATGCGCCGAATGGATTCTAAAAAAGGTTGAGATCAAATCCATCAAGCAATCCAATTTACTGCATGGCAAGCTCTATCACATGGCCAAAGGCGGCGTGGAAGAAGCCATCATGGGCAGTTCAAACTTTACGGTCAATGGGCTTGGGCTCTCAGAAGTACACAGTAATTTTGAATTGAATCTGATCGTGGACAGCACTCGTGACCGCAACGATCTAAAGAACTGGTTTAACGATCTATGGCAGAACGATGAATTGGTGAAAGATGTAAAAACGGAAGTCCTTGAATACCTCGACCAACTTTATCGGGATAACGCCCCTGAGTTCATTTACTTCAAGACCTTATATGAAATTTTCAGGGAGTATATAAATCAGCAGGATCAAGGCGGCTTGGCAGATATTCATCAACAGGTTGTCGATACTGAAATCTGGCAGGCGTTGTTCGAATTCCAGAAAGATGGCGTAAAAGGTGCAATCAATAAAATCCAGAATTACAACGGTTGTATTCTGGCGGATAGCGTTGGGTTGGGTAAAACCTATGAAGCCTTGGCCGTCATCAAGTATTTTGAACTGAAAAACCAACGGGTGCTTGTGCTCTGCCCGAAGAAACTGCGGGAAAATTGGACAGTATATCAAGCCTCTAATGCCAACGAACTCAACCCTTTTATAAAAGATCGTTTCTCTTATGCAGTACTGTCACATACAGATTTAAGTCGTGAAGGGGGGTATTCCGGCGACATTGATCTTGCCAATGTGAGCTGGGGCAACTTCGATCTGGTGGTGATTGACGAAAGCCATAACTTCCGCAATAACACGCCGGGCAAACGCGACGAAGATGGAAATGTAATCCGCAGAAGCCGCTATGAACGCCTGATGCAAGATATTATTCAAAGCGGCGTAAAGACCAAAGTTTTGCTTTTGTCTGCAACACCCGTCAATAATACCCTCAAGGATTTGCGTAACCAAATCTATTTCATCACGGGCAGCGAACATGAAGGTATGGATACATCGCTCAAAGAGTCGCTGGGCGTAGAGAGCATTCAGGAAACCTTGCGGGTTGGACAATTAACCTTCAATGAATGGGCGAAGAAAAATAAGGACAGAAATACTGCTGAACTGTTGGATAAGTTAAGTTCTGCATTTTTCAAGTTGCTGGACGGACTTACCATTGCACGTTCACGCAAGCATGTTCAAAAATATTATAAGGATAGCGTTGTACTTTTGGGCGGATTCCCTGAAAGAGAAAAACCCATTTCGGTGTATCCGAATATTGATACCCGCGCTGAGTTTATGTCTTACGACAAACTGAATGACGAGATCATACAGTATCAACTCTCGTTGTTTAAACCGTCCTTCTACTTATTGGACGAATATAAAGCCACATACGCACCGAGAGTCGCAGCATTTACGCAGGAGAACCGTGAAAAATTCCTGATCGGCATGATGAAGGTGAATTTCCTGAAAAGGTTGGAAAGCTCAATTCATTCCTTCGAACTCACGCTTTCCCGCACAATTAGCAAAATTGATTTGCTCATTGACAAGATAGAAAGATTCAAACAGTATCAAAAAGAGAATCCGGATTTCGATTGGGAT
>Ga0182027_10015451_pt1 | contig 10493 bp, 9 predicted proteins | sample 712E1DmetaG_FD_121300 | JGI IMG/M metagenome (GOLD analysis project Ga0182027, IMG submission 121300) | Permafrost microbial communities from Stordalen Mire, Sweden - 712E1D metaG (Illumina Assembly) | ecosystem: Environmental > Terrestrial > Soil > Wetlands > Permafrost | place: Sweden... | reverse complement strand
GGTCTGTTATCGGGCAAACATCATTTCGGCGGACAAAGTGTTATGCAACAATTATTAGAAAACGAGGGGATAAAGGTTGAAGAAGATGAAATAATTGAGTTTGAAAAATTATTTTGGGACCCGAATAAAGAATTGATTTAAACCAGTTTTACTGAGCTACAGAATTCAAATTAATCCTTTGTCCAAAATAATCAAGTAACTCAGCCAAAGCATTATCATTGGCCGGAATATCTTTAATTATTTTACCTTTTTCAAGCAATGCAATGCGCGTGCAAGTCTCGGAAATATGCGTCAAATCATGGCTCGAAATAAGAATGGTTGCCCCGGCCGATTTATTAAATTCCTTGAGCATTTCCTTTAAAATAATTTGGGAAGTAGGATCGAGCCCGTTAAAAGGTTCATCGAGTATAAGCATTTTAGGATGAGTTATCAAAGCTGAAGCAATTCCAATTTTTTGCTGGTTTCCACGGGAAAAGTCCCGGATATATTTCCCCTTTTTTCCTAATATTTCACCATTAAAGAAATTTTCAAACACTTTTAACCTTTCACTTGCGTCATTTCGGGTAATGTTGTAAAGCTCGCAGACAAAATAAAAATATTCTTCCGGTGTAAGGAATTCAATAAGAAAACCACTATCCAAGAATGAACCTGTGTATTCTTTCCATTTCAAACTCTCATTTACAGGATTGTTATCTGAAAGAACAATTCCTGAGTCTGCTTTTATTAAATCAAGGATCAGCCTGAAAAAAGTTGTTTTACCGGCCCCATTATTTCCTACCAGCCCGAATATTTCCCCTGAATTAATAGTTAGCGATTCAATATTTAATTTCAATTCCTTGTTGTAAATTTTTTTAAGGTCTGTTACTTCTATTTTCATTTCAATAAATATAATTTCTGTTCGTATTGCCTTTTGATTCTTGCCTCTTGATTCTTAAAATCTAAATAATTATTTTCGATATCCTTCAAGGTTAATGTATTTTCGTTTTAGAAAAGCATCAGCAACAATCCCAATCCATTTATTATGCATCACGATAAAAACCAGTCCAATGCCACAAAGTAAATAATTTGTAATAGATTGACCGATTAAATCATCAAAAATGAATTTAAATAAAAACGGAATAGCCAATCCTATTATAACAAGAAGAAATTGTGATATGCCGGAACCCTGATAATTGAAATAAGCGCTTTTGTTCAAATCAATGCGGCTCTTGTTGTAAATTGAAAGATAAAACATCACGAAAGCATAAAAACCCAATGTAAACAAGCCAACTGAAATGAATTGAAAAATATCTTTATTGGTTATAAACATGAAAATTGCTGTAAAAGTAATTGTTACCAAAGATGCAGCAACAAACAAATAGTATTTTGCTTTTAAATATTTTTTAAAATCAACATTTTTTGACATGAGCAGGTCAAAATAAGTGCTTTCCCAATTGAACATAAATTGACCATGCATGAGCATAAACGGGCACGACATAAAAACAGCAAACATTACAGCAACAAACATTGGTTGATATTTCATGGTTGTAACCATCAGAAAGCCAAAGTAAACCACAATTATTATTGACATTAAAGCCAAAGTTTTTGGCCTTTTATTGCGTCCGATCATCTTCATTTCGAGAGAAATATATTTCCCAATATCGCCTATAGTATTAACAAAACCTATTTCAGAAACTTCAGTCTTACCCGAATTAGTTTTGGACCTCGACAATTGGTCAATGTACATTTCGCCCGTCAGGAATTTTTTGCTTATAAGAAAGAAGCATAGTATTAAAGCAGCAAAAGCAGGAAATGCTAATCTGAATTTAAGAAATGAGAGCCCTAATAATGCTGAAAAAAGTCCAATATCAAGAACTTTGGAACTTACAAAAGCAAAAATCCCCAAAACAATAATCACAGGCAAAAAATGAAATACAAAATATTTTTGTGCAATAAGTTTTATGAAGAGTGCAAGAAAATTATTCATTAAAATTATCAATATAAGCCCAACGATGAAACCAATTGATGCACTCAACGAATAATTTACTGGTATTTCTATAAGTGCAAAAGGAAGAATTATTACCAAAGGATATAAGTTGAAAATGTTTGCAACGGATTTAAAAAGAAAAATGTTTGCCAGCTTTTGCTTGCTAAGGTTCAAATGCAGGTAAGGTGCGACTTGTAAGCGGGGAATGGATTGCATGAAAACCCGCATCATCAGATCGAAAGCAATAAAATAAATAATTATTTGGCTCACAATATAAACGCTGTCGCTGTTGGGAGAGACTAATTGTATAATTTTTCCCAGGTTAAACCCAATAAATAAAAAACAAAATAGCAAATACGATAAAGCAAAGCCAGCCAGTATTTTAGTTGCCAATTGTCGTTCCCAGATTGTACTGCGGGTCATCGAAAGCCACTGATGGCTTAATATTGATTTAATATGCATGTTATAATTGAAATTTTGAAAATCAAAAATAGAAAAAATTAAAGCACATAGTTCCATTTCTGTTTCTATGTGCTTTTTAATTTATATAACAATGAATGCTATAGTTCCAAATCAACATTATGTAATTCGTGCCAGGGCAAGCCATATTTATTTAATGCTTCCATGAATGGATCGGGATCGAATTCTTCCACGTTAAATACTCCGGATTTCTTCCATAACCCTTTCATAAACATCATGGCGCCAATCATAACAGGTACGCCGGTAGTGTAGCTCACAGCCTGTGTGCCTGTTTCTTTAAAAGCCTCTTCGTGGCTGCAATTGTTATAAATATAATAAGTTTTTTCTTTTCCGTCTTTTATCCCGCGAATCCTGCAGCCGATAGACGTCCAGCCTTTATAATTTGCACCTAAATCACCGGGATTAGGAAGTACGGCTTTTAGAAATTGTATCGGAACAATTTCAACCCCGTTGTAAATTATCGGATCGATCCGGGCCATGCCGATATTTTGGATTACACGTAAGTGAGTAAGGTATTCCTGTCCGAAAGTCATCCAAAAACGGGCACGTTTGATTGTGGGATAATTTTTCACCAGCGATTCCAATTCTTCATGATATATTAAATACGATTCTTTCGGGCCAATTTCCGGATAGTTGAGTGGCTTGTGTATTTCGTGCGGTTCGGTTTCAATCCATTTTCCATCTTCCCAATATTTACCGCGTTGGGTAACTTCACGGATATTTATTTCAGGAGTGAAGTTCGTAGCAAATGCTTTACCATGGTCGCCTGCATTGCAATCGACGATATCCAGATATTGTAATTCGTCAAAATGATGTTTGGCTGCATAAGCTGTATAAACACTTGTAACACCAGGATCGAAACCACAGCCTAAAATTGCAGTAATGCCCGCTGCTTTAAACCTTTCTTTATAGGCCCATTGCCAACTATATTCGAACTTTGCCTCATCTTTTGGCTCGTAATTGGCAGTATCGAGATAGCTTGTCTTTGTTTTCAAACAGGCATGCATAATAGGTAAATCCTGGTATGGAAGTGCCACATTGATTACCAGATCAGGGTTATAGCTTTTTATTAATTCAACCAGTTGGCGTACATTTTCAGCATCGATTGAGGCAGTTTTAATCTTTGCCCCTTTCACTGCTTTGGCAATAACATCGCATTTCGACTTTGTGCCGCTGGCCAACATTATTTCGGTAAAAACTTCCGGCACCTGTGCAACTTTGTGCACTACCACGGTGCTAACACCACCTGCTCCTATAATCAATACTTTGCCCATGAATATATATTTATTTCATGAAAATTTAGAATTGCTAAATTAAACATCTTATTCGAAAATAAATTGAAGATAATGTTACGGAATTGTTTATTTAATCGATTTGGATGTTTTTAAAAAACGTTTAGGAAAGTTTTTCTAAAATAAAAAAAATGAATTAATATGTTGAATAGAACCTAAATACGATTACAATCGTACCGGAAGTTATATTTATTTCTTAAAATAAAGCCCAATAATTGCAAGCATAGTACAACAAAAAAACCAAAGACCCATCGCAAAATATCAACTTTAACGTTTGCAAGGTCTTCTTTTGTGGCAAGTACCTCATTCCGTTCCCTAACTTTTTGTTCAGCTTTTAAATCTATGAATTCAATCACTTTGGACGCTTCTTTATTGACTGACTTAAGTTTGAATATTTTATAAATTTCTGAAACTATTGTTGACATCTTATTGCAATTTAATCTCTAAATTTAGCCAAAAACCTGATATTGATAATTTATCTTTTGACAATTAGCCTTATTAACTTTAATCAATTTTCCTATTACCTTATATTTTCAATGAAATTTATACTTTAAGAAGTTTGAACCCTGTATTAATACGGTTTTACAGTTTTTTTGATAGTTCTTTTGACCCCATCATAAATATTGAGTATTATTGCAGGTTGAAATTTTTAATTAATAAATATGGCAAGAATTATTGCAATTGCTAACCAAAAGGGTGGTGTAGGGAAAACCACAACAGCTATAAACCTCGCCGCAAGCCTGGCAGTTTTGGAAAAGAAAACATTGCTTATCGATGCCGATCCTCAGGCCAATGCAACATCGGGTAGCGGCTTTGATACACGTAATATCAAGACAAGCATATATGAATGTCTTATAGATGAAGTCGATCCGAATACCATTATTCTTAACAGCGAAATCAACGGGCTCGATCTCATCCCATCTCACATTGACCTTGTTGGTGCTGAGATCGAAATGTTAAATTTACCAAACAGGGAAAAGATGCTCAAACAGGTAATTGCCAAAATTGCCCCAAATTATGAGTATATTCTTATTGATTGTTCGCCATCGCTCGGTTTGATTACTGTTAATGCCCTTACTGCTGCCGATTCAGTTGTTATTCCTGTACAATGTGAATATTTTGCATTAGAAGGTATTGGTAAATTGCTTTCAACAGTCAAAATTATCCAGAGCAGGCTGAATCCTGAACTTGAAATCGAAGGGTTTCTGCTTACGATGTACGACCCTCGTTTACGGCTTTCGAACCAGGTTGTTGATGAGGTAAAAAAACACTTCCAACAAATGGTTTTCGAAACAATTGTACAGCGAAATATCAAATTAAGCGAATCGCCGAGTTTTGGTAAACCATGTATTCTATATGATGCGGAATCAAAAGGCACTCTGAATTACCTAAACCTTGCCCGCGAAATAATCCAGAAAAGTGAAGCAGCCAAATTAAAAACTGCTTGAACTTGTAGTTAAATTTTATAAAACCTCTAAGCAGTTTCTAATAAATTCAGGCAGCTTAGAGGTGGTTTTGGAATTTTAAAAATTAGTTATTCTGTAGTATATTTCAAACCACAACCCCTTAAAAAGGGGCTATTACAGGGCAGTGTACGAGTTAGCCCTCCTTTTTAAGGAACTAAGCAAAGCGTTTTATTCACTTCGTTCATGAGAAAAGTTCATGAGCGTAGCGAATAGCGTTGGGAGGTAAAAATAAACCTTGTTAAATGGCATACTTCCAGAATATTAACAACAAATTAACATAATCCAAAATAGCCTCTTAGAGGTTTTTAGTCTAAAAGAAAAGCAAAACAGATACAGAAATATATATGAATGCAAAAAAAAATTCGCTAGGCAGAGGCCTGGGTGCATTGATCGAAGAAGCAAATGTTCCGAGGGAAATTGCTGAAGCAGTTGAAGTGGGCAATGAAGTTAATTTGACTTTGATTGATGTCAATCCTTTTCAACCAAGACAAGCATTTGATGAGGATGCATTACAGGAGCTTGCAGTATCAATTAAACAATTAGGGATTATCCAACCTGTCACGCTTCGTAAACTCGAAAACGGGAGGTTCCAGGTAATTGCTGGCGAAAGAAGGTTAAGGGCAGCTAAAATTGCCGGGCTTACAAAAATACCTGCTTTTGTAAGAAGCGCTGATGACCAGGCAATGCTCGAACTGGCGTTGGTAGAAAATATCCACCGGGCCGATTTAAATTCTATCGAAATCGCAATAAGCTATCAGCGATTAATTGAAGAATGCAGCTTAACGCAGGAATTACTGAGTGACAGGGTTGGCAAGAAACGCGCTACTATTGCCAATTATCTGCGGTTACTTAAACTTCCTGCTGAAATTCAATTAGGTATCCGCGAAGAAAAGCTGACAATGGGCCATGCCCGTGCGCTTATTTCAATAAATGAGTCTGAAAAACAAATTGAAGTTTTTCATCATTTGATAAACGAAAACCTATCGGTACGCGAGGTTGAGGATTTGGTGCGTATTTTGAACGAGCCAATTAAAAATGACGGACAAGATAAAACTACTCATGAAAAAAGCAATAAAACTGATAAAGCCGAGTTAAGTAAAGATTATGAAGAATTACGCGATAGATTGAGCAAGCATTTTAGCAGCGATGTAGAGTTTAAAAGAAATAACAAAGGTGCCGGTAAAATTATTATCTCTTTTCACTCAGATGAAGAATTGGAGCGTATTATTGCAACTTTTGATACCAAAGCAAATTGACAACATTTTTTGTCATTTCTTTCTTTGTTGAGATTTTTAACAACTGATCTTAAAATACTTGATGGTATTTTCTATTAAAAATATCCTGGGTCATAACCAGAAAATAACATATTATAAAAGTGTAGTTATCGAACAATTATTTTTAAATAAAACTGTTTCACGGATTGTGTTTTTTTTTACAACCCTCTTGTTAATTATCATTTCTTCATTAGGTTGTATTGCCCAGGAAACTAAGAATGTTGAAAAGAACGACTCAATTTTATTTTACACCCATTCACCTCGCACGGCTTCATTCTATTCGGCTATATTGCCAGGATTAGGACAGGCATATAATAAAAAATATTGGAAAATTCCAATTGTATATGCAGGTTTAATATGTTCAGCCTACTTTATCGTTTATAATAATTCTTATTACGCAAAATTCAAAAAAGATTATATTTATAGAACTGATGGTGACCCCAATACAAATGCCGACTTTAATTATTTTGGTACAAATACAAGTATTGCACCTGATAACGAGTTGAAAAGCTTTATGGATGACTATAGGCGTTACCGCGATATGAGCGCACTTATTTTTGGCGGAGTTTACCTTCTTAACATCATCGACGCTACTGTAGATGCCTATTTGTTCGATTATGATGTTGACCAGAATTTATCTTTGAATATCAGGCCGGCTGTTTTTAATTCACCATATTCTGTTAACTTTGGCGTGAGTTGTTCAATCAGGTTTTAATATAATTTCCTTCAATGATGATAAAAGGTTCATATCAATATATTTTTGAAATAAGGATCAAAACATATTTTGTTTTATTTTTTCTGGCAATGGCATCATTCTCATTTGCCAGGCAACCAGGAGATACTATAATTGCAAATGATATTAACCAGATAAAACAGGTTTTTGATGATAACTTAGACAGTCTTCTTAACCTGTATTACGTTCACAATAGCCCGGCAATAGAAGACATGGTGAATGACTCTTCACTTAGGGATCCTGTCTATTCTAATATCCCTGATTCAATTTATATCAACCGTCTTTCAAAGATTCCAAGTGCTTTCAAACTAACTTACAATCCTATTGTCCGCCAATATATCGAAATGTATACCCAGCGTAAGCGCGACAGGGTTCAGGTTATGCTGGGGTTGGCAGAATATTATTTTCCAAAGTTCGATGATATTTTCGATTCTTATGGTGTTCCCACAGAATTGAAATATATGTCAATTATTGAGTCGGCATTAAACCCACGCGCACGATCGCGGACACGTGCAATTGGTATCTGGCAGTTTATGTATGGCACTGGAAAACGATATGGCCTGAATGTTAATAGTCTTGTCGATGAACGACGCGATCCGATTAAGGAAACCCATGCAGCAGCACAATATTCTAAAGAGCTGTTTGATATTTTCGGAGACTGGCAATTGGTTGTTGCTGCTTATAATTGTGGTCCTGCAAACGTAAATAAAGCAATTCGCCGTTCGGGTGGCAAGAAAAACTACTGGGATATTTACCGGTACCTTCCACGTGAAACACGTGGACATGTCCCTGCTTTCATAGCAGCAGCTTATGTTATGACATATTATAAAGAACATAATTTGGTGCCGGTACCTATTTCAATGCCTTTGCGCACCGATACAATTATGATAAACCATGAACTGCACCTAATGCAAGTGGCCGATGTCCTTAAAATACCTATTGCCCAGCTTCGCGATCTGAACCCGCAATACCTCATGGATATTATCCCTGCCAAGAATGGCTTAAGCTTTCCGCTAACTTTACCACTTGAATATTCGGCAAGGTTTATTGATAAACAGGATACTATCTTAAAATATAAAGATTCAGTGTATTTCAATCAGAAAGAATTGTTCAAATCGCCAAATTATACAACTTATAAAGGCAATTCTTTAAAACCTTCGGGAAATTTTACATCAATTTACTATATAGTTAAATCTGGCGAAAGCCTCGGAATTATTGCCGAGTGGTTCGATTGCCGAATAAACGACCTGATGGATTGGAACGATATTTATAATTATCGGATCAGGGCAGGACAGAAGCTGATAATTTATGTACCCCGGAAATCTGTTTCGTTTTACGAACAATTTAATGATGCAAGTTTTAACGAAAAGCAGAAATTAAAAGGAAAGGTAAGTGCGCAAGTCGCCCAACCTGCATCAAAACCTGCCACACAGTCATCAGATAATTCCGGGAATTTTGTATATTACATTGTTAAGCAGGGTGATACAATTTGGGATATTGCCAAACAATATCCGGGCATTTCAGGTGAAGATATATGCCGATGGAACAATTTAAGTGTAAATTCTTTTATACTTCCTGGCATGAAGATTAAAATAAAAGTGATGTAGTTTAACTAATAATTCAAACATTATATTCAGTATTTCTTTCTGAAATATCAAATTGCAAAAATCATTATAAATCATTATAATTTTGAATATAAATAATATTTCAATATCCTAAAATGCAAACCAAAGAAGATTCGAAAAAGTATTTTGAAATTTTAGCATCCTATCGGTCTGACTGGAAGAAGAAAAACAGGTTTTACCATCGCTTGCTGGAAAAATACTTTAGTTTTTTTATACCTGCAGGAAATAAAGTAATTGAAATGGGCTGTGGTACAGGCGAGTTGCTTTTCAATGTACATCCCTCGTATGGCCTGGGAATTGATTATTCTGAAAAAATGATCGATATTGCTTCAAAAAACTTTCCAGGTTTAACTTTCAAAATAAACGATGCGGAAAACTTAACCATTGATGAAAAATTTGATTATGTAATTGTTTCCGATCTGTTAACTTCGTTATGGGATGTACAAAAAGCTTTTGCCGGATTAAAAAAAGTATGTAATAAAAATACCAGAGTCGTTATTTCCACTTATAATGCCATGTGGGAGCCAATTTTAAAATTTGCCGGGTTTTTAGGCTTGAAATCTAAGCAACCTGTTCAAAATTGGCTTACAATATCAGACGTTAAAAATTTATTACAAATTGAAGGGTTTGAGATTATAAAAAAGGAACACAAAATACTGCTGCCTAAAAACATTCCGTTATTAAGTTTTTTATTTAATAAAATATTGGCCAACCTGCCACTTATTAACCGGTTATGCCTAGTTCATTTTATTATTGCCAGGCCTGTTCTGCCCGATGCCCACCAATACTCTGTTTCTATCTTAATCCCTGCCCGAAACGAAAAGGGCAATATCGAAAATGCGATCCTGCGTACGCCCAGTTTTGGGAAATCATTAGAATTCATTTTTGTCGAAGGGAATTCGAAAGACGATACCTGGGAAGAAATATTGCGGGTAAAAGAAAAATATACTGACAGGAATATTGTAGCCTTAAAGCAATCCGGGAAAGGCAAAGGGAACGCTGTTCGCGAAGGCTTTGAATTGGCAACCGGTGATATCCTGATGATATTGGATGCTGATTTGACTACTCCACCTGAAGAATTGCCAAAATTCTATGACGCCCTCGCTACCAATAAAGGTGAATTTATAAACGGCTGTCGCTTGGTTTATCCTATGGAGAAGCAGGCTATGCGGTTTTTAAATTTATTGGGCAACCTCTTTTTTGGAGCTTTCCTCTCTTTTATTTTAGGCCAAAGACTGAAAGATACGCTGTGCGGAACAAAAGTCCTGTTTAAAAGAGATTATGAAATTATAAAAAAGAACCGTTCTTATTTTGGCGATTTCGACCCATTTGGCGATTTCGATTTGCTATTCGGGGCAGCAAAACTAAATTTAAAAATTGTTGAAATATTAGTCAGGTATAAGGACCGTCAATATGGAACAACACAAATCAGCCGGTTTAAACATGGCATTATTTTATTAAAAATGAGTTTTTTTGCCACAAAAAAAATAAAGTTTATATAAATTAATTTCATTAAAAATTAATTTCCATATTCAAATTCATAGTTTTCATGAAATTACAAGTAAGCAGGTTCCTATCCAATCTTAAAAATATAAGCAACCCTGTTAAATTAAGTTTGTTACTATTGTTCCCGGTTTTGATTTTAATTGTTGGCTTT
>Ga0182027_10015450_pt1 | contig 10493 bp, 8 predicted proteins | sample 712E1DmetaG_FD_121300 | JGI IMG/M metagenome (GOLD analysis project Ga0182027, IMG submission 121300) | Permafrost microbial communities from Stordalen Mire, Sweden - 712E1D metaG (Illumina Assembly) | ecosystem: Environmental > Terrestrial > Soil > Wetlands > Permafrost | place: Sweden... | reverse complement strand
AAGTCTAAAATATTTCATGAAATCGGCCAAAGCACCAGGCAGTTTAAAGATAAAGATAAAATATTTGCCCGGAGTAGGTTTAGGTATTTTAAAAAGCATTTCGGTTTACTAAAAGCGTTATTAGTAGAAGCATTTCTTAGCTTAAATAAAAGTTCTTTACTTGTTTTTTTAGCTTTAGCTATCGCCTTCTTTTTACGGATTTATAATGTATCAAACGGTATGATTTTTATTGGAGATCAGGGTTGGTTCTACTTGTCAGCCAGAGATTTGCTAATTCACGGAACAATACCTTTGGTCGGTATCACTTCAAGTCATACCTGGCTTCACCAGGGACCTCTATGGACATACCTGCTCTCAGTGTTCCTTGTACTGTTTAAATTCAATCCAGTTTCCGGCGCGTACTTAACAGCTTTATTTGGTGTTTTGGCTACATTCTTAATGTATAGGTTGGGTAAGGAAATGTTTTCGGCAAGAATAGGAATAATAGCCGCATTACTGTACGCAGCATCGCCTTTAATCATATCTTTTGACAGGATGCCTTTTGATCCAAGTCCGATACCGTTTTTTACAATTATCTACCTGTACGCTTTATATAAATGGGTAAGCGGGAATGCTAAATACTTTCCGATAATTTTATTAGTACTAGCTGCTCTTTATAATCTTGAACTGGCAACTTTTACTCTAGCTTTTCCGTTTGTGTTAATTTTTGCCTTCGGGGTTTTTAAAAAGAAAAAATGGATCAAAGGATTGGCTGATAAAAAAATAATCTTTTTTTCGCTTGTTCTTCCATTACTCATAATGCTTCCCGTGATCGTTTATGATTTTTCTCACGGATTTAAACAAACAGTAGTTTTCTTAGGCTGGACTGTCTATAAACCGTTTAGTTTCTTAATAAAACACAGCAACGGGGGGTTTTTATCAAATATAAATATTATGATAACGTTTGCGTTAAATAATATCCAAAATTTGGTATTTAAATCGAATCTTGTTATCGCGTTTGGTATATTCATGTTTTCGCTATTCAGTTTGGTATGGGCTGTTTTAAAAACAAAGGAACCCGGAAAAGTATTGCTGGCATTATTATTAGCCGTTTCATTACTTGGGATTATTGTTAATCAGACGCCTTCGGATGCATACTTGCCGATTGTTTTCCCGTTCGCTATTTTTTCTATAGGAATCCTTTTTGATTATTTATTAACTTTTAAATTCTTGAAGCATATTTCAATATTTTTATTATCGGCAGTACTTTTAGTAAATCTTTTCTTAGCGTTTAATCAAGATAAAGCAATGGAGCTTAAAAATAGAATAGCAGCGGCTGATAAAATAATTGCCTTAAGCGGCGGACAAGAATATAATTTAGCTGGAGAGGGACGAGGGAGTGAGTTTAGAAGTTTTACCATGAATTATGAATACTTGCTTTGGTGGAAAGGGCATCCCGTTTCAAATAAGATTGTAAAAAATAAAATTTTTGTATCGGAATCATCTATAGGAATTGTTGTTAGAAAAAATAATGATTAGTGTAATTATTCTTACAAAAAACGAAGAGAAAAATATTTTAGATTGCCTGGAGACTATTTCCTGGGCAGATGAAATTATTGTCGTGGATGATAATTCGGAAGATCGGACTGTAGAAATAGTGGGAAATTTAAAGCTTAAAAATTTAAAAATAATAAAAAGTGAGCTGCATGAAGATTTTTCAACCCAAAGAAATTTTGCAATTTCAAAAGCCGCTAATGAATGGATTTTATTTATCGACGCGGACGAAAGAGTTACGGCGGAACTTCGCCGAGAAATAAACGATTTTCTAATCGAAGAAAAAAATAGCCCTGAATTCGACGGAATGTATATTAGAAGAAAAGATATGCTTTGGGGCGAATTACTAAAGCATGGAGAAACCGGTAATATTAAGTTATTAAGATTAGCCAGAAAAAAAGCCGGAAAATGGCAAGGAAAAATTCACGAAAAATGGATTATAAAAGGAAGAGTTGATACTTTTAGTAATTATATTTTGCATTTTCCCCATCAGACAATATCGGAGTTTTTAAGTGAAATCAATTTTTACACAACCATCAGGGCAACCGAACTTTACGAAAACGGGATAAAAACATCACTTTTGCAAATAATTTTTTATCCAAAAGCAAAATTTTTTGTAAATTACTTTTTAAAGTTTGGGTTATTGGATGGATTGGAGGGATTAGTTTTTGCCGTATCAATGAGTTTGCATTCATTTTTAGTTAGGGGGAAATTATGGTTATTATGGGAAAAAAGCTAACCTACATTTTTTTTGTTTTATGGACAGTCATAATTTTGGCGATATATTTATTCAGCCTTCTTTGTAGGGGACACTTATGTTTGAAATTGCCTTTCTAATCGGAATTTATTCATATCTTATTTTTGCTCTTGGAGTTTTAGGAAATTTATATAGTACCAATGTTATTGCGGTTACGATAACATATCTGGTGCTTGTTTTGTACTATTTTTTTAAAACAAAAAAAATACCAAAATCGATAAAATTAAACTTTGATAAAACTTCAGTATTTTTGATGATTCTGATAATGATTCAGGCGCTCATTAATTCTATTGGAGTGCTGGGTCCGGAAATTTCTTTTGACAGCCTTTGGTATCACTTAACTCTCCCCAAGATATATTTGATTAATCACTCGATATTCCACATTCCCGGCGGATTACTTTATTATTCGGACATGCCAAAACTAACAGAGATGCTATATGTTGGAGGATTATCTATGATAAATGAAATTTTTGCAAAAGCGATCCATTTTTCATTCGGTTTGTTGATTCTTTTTTCGATCTATCAAATCTCAAGAAAATTTCTTTCAAAAAAATTCTCGCTAATTGCTGTATTAATTTTTTATTCCAGTTTAGTAGTCGGGTGGGAGTCAATAACCGCTTACGTTGACCTTGCGCGGACTTTTTTTGAATTGTTAGTATTCTGGGGGTTTGTAAACTGGTTTGAGAGTAAAAGAATGAAGTGGATAATTATTTCAGGAGTAATGATGGGATTTGCGATTACTACAAAACTGGTGGCGATTGGCTCACTTCCAATCTTTCTACTGCTTTTCGCATATTATGCTTACGCCAAAAAAGAAAAAGTATTAGTAACTGTTAAAAGGTTTATATTATTTGTACTTTTTTCATTTTTAGTCCCTCTCCCATGGTTTACGTTCTCGTTTTTAAACACCGGTAATCCGTTTTATCCATATTTTAGTAATATTCCGGTTGATTCCGGGCAGTCATTCGCGATGCCGAACTTATTATTTATTTTTAGGGACTTTTATAATTTGTTTTTGAACTTAAGCGATCCGATTTCGCCTTTATATATAATAATTTTACCAATAATTTTTCTTATTCTTAAAAAATCTAATTTAAAGATAAAGCTTTTTGCAATATACACGTTTTCTTCGATAGCTATTTGGTATTTAACGCAAGGTACAAGAGGCGGAAGATTTATAATGCCTTACCTGCCTGTTTTTTCAATTCTGGGTGCTTTGGCAGTAGAAAAACTGAAAGATAAAAAGATTAAATTAATAATTATTTTTGCCGTAATTGCCGTTAGTTTGTCTTCAATATTCTATAGAGGATTAGCAAATAAAAAATTTATCCCGGTGCTATTAGGCAGGGAATCAAAGTCCGAATTTCTGACTAAAAATCTTAATTTTTCTTACGGAGACTTTTATGATACCGACGGATATTTTGCCAAAACCGTTAAGCCATCGGATAAAGTTTTGCTCTATGGTTTCCATAATTTATATTATGTAGATTTTCCTTTTGTTGATTCGTCTTTCGTAAAGGTGGATGATAAGTTTGATTATATTGCGGTGCAAAATTCAAATATCCCGTCAAAATACCGTGATTGGAAGAAAATCTACTATAATGAGATCACTAAGGTAGGATTGTATACGAAATAAGATGCGTTTGCTAAAGATACTTTTAATATTATTAATATTTATTTTCCCAATCGCCGAGGTAGGACGAATTCAATTCTCAAACGGGGTAGCTGTCTCTTTAAATGACATTTTTTTGCTAGGATTAATTTCCGCTTGGATAATTTACATTTACCGTAAAAGCGAAAAAATAAGTAAAGGCGAGCTATTTAAGCCTATTGCCGGATTTTTGGCTATTGCATTAGCATCACTTCTTTTAAATCTTGTTAATCTAAGTTTTGACCGGTTTTTGATTTCATTTCTATATTTGGCCAGATGGGCTTCTTATGCTCTTATTTATTTTATCGTCAAAGATTTTGATGCAAAATTTAAGCTAAAAGTAAGTTTTGCGATGTTGTTTTCCGGATCAATAGTTGTCTTATTAGGGTTTATCCAATACTTCTTTTATCCAAGCTTAAGAAATCTTTACTACTTAGGTTGGGATGAGCACCTTTACAGAATGTTTTCCAGCTTTTTGGATCCTAATTTTGCAGGTGCTTTCTTTGCGCTATTTTTAATTTTTTCAATTAGTTTTATTCAGAAGTTTATTAAAGGAAAAAAATGGCTCAGCTTTTCGGCTGTTGGCGTTGTGGCAGCCCTAACTCTTTGCGCTTTATATTTAACTTATTCAAGAAGCGCTTTAATAATGTTAATTGTCAGCATTATAGCTTATCTTTTTCTAATTAACAAAAAAAAGTTTATTTTGTTAATTTTGTTTGGATTATTGTTATCAATTTTTATATTGCCAAGATCATTTAAATCGGAAGGAACAAACTTTTTAAGAGCAGCTTCAAGTGAAGCAAGAGTAAAAACAACAGGAGAGGCATTAAGCGTTATTCAAAAAAACCCAATTTACGGGGTCGGTTTTAACGCCTACAGATATGCCAGAAATGAGCAAGGCATGAACGGTTCGCAGTGGCAAGTCTCGCATGGAGCGGCAGGCACAGATAACAGTTTCCTTTTTGTTTTGGCGACGACGGGTATTATTGGGTTTACGGCTTTTCTATGGCTAATCTATAAAACAGCCAGGTTGGGAATTATTAATATCAAGAAAAATAAGTTTTCAATAGTCTTACTATCTATAATTGCGGGACTTGTTTTTAACAGCTTATTTATAAATAGTTTTTTTTATGTTTTAATCTTAGAGTGGGTTTGGATTTTAGCTGGACTTACTGAGAATAGTTAACTTTTATATCTTTTTCCGTTTTATTACCTGCTTGATCAATGGCAATAATTTTTATCTGATTATCCCCGTTTTGCAAAGGTAAGGTATAGGAAAAATTGTTGCTGTCGTCTACAACTGCCCAAAACCCATTTACGGTTACACTTACGCCCTGGTCAGTCTTGCCGGATACGTTAATAGAATTCCCCGATCCGATGCTATTTTTATCAAACTTCTGGCCATCGGAGGGCGATGAAATATCAAGCGTCGGCGCGGAATTCTTAAGGACAACATCAAACGCATTGGAAAAATCGCTTTGCTTTCCGTTATTTTCGGTTTTTGCTTTGATTTGATTGTCGCCGCTTTTAAGCGTTTCAGTGAAGACAAAAACACCGTTCTTATCAGTCTGGATTTGATCTGTCTGGCTATTATTAATGTAAAGATTAATCGTTTGGTCTTTAGCTGCTTTTCCGGTTATTACTATCTGGGCGCTGTTGGTTGCCGAAACCAACGGATTTAATATCGGCGGAGCAATATAATTTATTTGGTTTGTCTGTTCTGTAGTTTGTGAGTTTTTAGAACCAGATATAAAAGTACTGAAATTGACTAAGAGGTCAATACCGAATCTAAACAGCAGAAATAATACGATTAGAATTCCGATAATACTTAAGATTAAAGTCTTCTGACTTTTCTTTTCGAAATTTTTATTCAGTCTTGATCTTCTCATAATTTCTGGAGCCGTTTCTCGGATTTGAACCGAGGACCTACTCTTTACGAAAGAGTTGCTCTACCACTGAGCTAAAACGGCGCGTAATATCTTAATATTGTTTATATTCTATGAAATTATAACGATTATGGCAAATAGGGGGATTATTGATTTCTGATTTTGTGCTTGCGGGCGACTTTAAGTTCCAGTAAGGATTTTACCAGTTCCGCATTGGCAACTCTAAAGTCTTGTTCAGTTCCTTTTTCTTTCATGGCTTTTTCCGCTCTTTCTTTGGCCTGTTCGGCTTTGGCGATTTCAATGTCATCGGCGTGAATGGCATGATCAGCCAGGATATTAACATGATTATGGTTGATTTCCAAAAAACCTCCCGTAATGGCGTAGGCTTCGGTTTTATTATTTCTATGCACGATCATTTCCCCGGGTTTTATTTTAGTTAATAAATCAATATGATTGGGGAGTATCGAAATTTCACCGTTAACAGTAGGGAGAGTTACTTCGTCAACTTCTTCGCTTAAAACAACTTTTGTCGGGGTAATTATTTCTAAGACCAGTTTCATTATTTTGCGTTTTTGACTGCTTCTTCAATTGTTCCCGTCATGTAGAAGGCTTGTTCGGGAAGTTTGTCGTGTTTTCCTTCCAAGATTTCTTTAAAGCCCTTGACTGTTTCGGCAATTCTGACATATTTGCCGGGTTGTCCTGTAAACACTTCGGCGACAAACATTGGCTGGCTTAAGAATCTCTGGATCTTTCGTGCTCTTGCAACGGCTAGTTTATCTTCTTCAGACAGTTCGTCAATTCCCAAGATGGCAATGATGTCTTGTAGGTCTTTATACCTTTGTAAGACCTTTTGAACGCCTCTGGCGACATCATAATGGTCTTTGCCGACAATGTTCGGATCCAAAATTCTGGAGGTTGAAGTTAGCGGATCAACAGCCGGATATAGTCCTTGTTCGGCGATAGCTCTTTCGAGCGTAACGGTCGCATCCAAGTGGGAGAAGACAGTGACAGGCGCAGGGTCTGTATAGTCGTCTGCAGGAACGTATACGGCCTGCACAGAGGTGATAGAACCCTGCTTAGTAGAGGTTATTCTTTCCTGAAGCTCACCCATTTCGGATGAAAGCGTTGGCTGGTATCCGACAGCTGACGGCATTCTGCCTAAAAGAGCTGATACTTCGGCTCCGGCCTGGGCAAAACGGAAAATGTTGTCGATAAAAAGCAGTACGTCTTCATGTTTAATGTCTCTAAAGTATTCGGCCATAGTTAAAGCAGTTAAACCAACTCTAAGTCTATTTGCTGGTGGTTCATTCATTTGTCCGAAAACCATGACAGTTTTGTCCAAAACCTTAGCTTCTTTCATTTCTAGCCACAAATCGTTTCCTTCTCTGGATCTTTCTCCCACACCGGCAAAAACCGAATGACCTTTATGTTCCGTGGCAATATTCCTGATTAACTCTTTAACAATAACGGTTTTTCCGGTACCAGCTCCTCCAAAGACGGCAGTTTTTCCGCCTTTGGTAAATGGCGCTACCAAATCTATTACTTTAATACCGGTTTCTAAGACTTGCGGCTTTGTTTCCTGGTCAGCTAAGGAAGGTGGTGCTTTATGAATTTGATCAAATTGCAGTCCTTTTTGGTTTTTGTCAAATTTATCTCCGTCAATTACATCGCCTAAGACATTAAAAATTCTGCCTAAGGTTTTTTCACCGACCGGTACTTTAATTGGGGCAAAAGTTCTTTTAACTTTCATTCCTCTCTGTAGTCCGTCGGTTGGGCCCATTGCCAGGGCTTTTACTTCGTTGTCACCCAAAAGCGAAGCTGTTTCAAGTGTAAGTGTTTTGCCATTAGCTAATTCAAGCAGCAGAGCTTCATAAATTAACGGCGATTCATTTTCAAATCTGACGTTTACGACCGGTCCCTGAATTCCGATAATGATTCCTTCTTGGTTTGTTTTACTCATACATTGTTTCTCCTTGAGCTCCTCCTCCAATATCTAAAAGCTCGTTGGTAATTTTTTCCTGCCTGGACTTGTTGTATTCAAGTTGAAGTTCGGAAATCATGTCCAGGGCATTGTCAGTCGCGTTCTTCATCGCGATCATTCTCGATGCCTGCTCCGAAGCGTAACTTTCAAGTAAGCTTTGATATATTACCATTTCCAAATAATGTTGTAAAAGGTCAGGAAGCAGCTCTTCAACATTTGGTTCAAAAAGAGTCACGGAAGATGCGCTTTCTTTTATTTCTTCAGTAAGTGTTACCGGTAAGAGATTGTTTAGTCCCGGATTCTGTGTAAAGACGCTGGTAAATTTAGTGGAGATAATTTTAACTTCTGCTACCTTTTTACCTAAAAAATATTCGTTAATAATTTTGGCAATTGGGTAGACTGCTTCAAAATCCGGTAGGGAAGTGCCAAAGGGAAAAGAGGCGATGATATCTTTGTTTAGCGAGGCGACTGTAGTTTCGGCCTTTTTACCGATGGTAATATAGTAGATTTTACCACTGGCGCTGTAATGTAAAACTTCTCTGATTAAATTTGTTACCAAACTTCCGCATAGGCCTTTGTCTGGTGAAATAACGATTAAAAGCTTGGCGTTTGTTTCAGTCGGTGTTTTCATGTATTCGTGCATTTGTTCCTTATCAATTTTTCGGGCTAAATTTTTTGATAGATAATCTAACTTCTGGACGTATGGTTTAGATGATTCGGCCGCGTTTTGCGCTTTTTTAAGCCTTGAGGCCGAGATCATTTGCATCGCCTTTGTCGTTTTAGAAACATTGGCGGTTGTTTTTATTCGTCTTTTTAGAGTAAGTAGTGTTGCCATAACTTATGAAAACATTTTTTTAAATTCCTGCGCCGATTTTTCAATTCTTTTAATTAAATCTTCAGTTGGTTTTTGTCCGGTGGATAATTCGTCCAGAATTTTCTGATTTTTCCTTTTCATAAAATCATGATATTCGGTTTCAAATCTTAAGACGTTTTCCATCGCGATGTCATCAACAAAGCCGTTTGTTACCACCCAGATGCTTAAATACTCCAAGGCTTCGGGCAGTGGATTATATTGCGGCTGTTTAAGTATTTCGATTGTTCGTTTTCCTCTTTCCAACTGTTTCGCGGTTGCTTCATCTAAATCACTGCCAAACTGCGCAAATGCCGCCAAGTTATTATATTGGGCAATTTCTAAGCGCATTTTGCCGGCAACGGACTTAATGGTTGGAGTTTGGGCAGCTCCGCCAACTCTGGAAACAGAATTACCCGCATCAATAGCAGGTCTTATACCGGCATTAAAAAGATCTGGCTGTAAGAAAATCTGTCCGTCCGTAATAGAGATAACGTTAGTTGGAATATAAGCGGATAAATCGTTAGCTTGGGTTTCGATAATCGGTAAAGCGGTAATTGATCCATTACCATACTCCTTGTTCATTTTTACGGCTCTTTCCAAAAGCCTTGAATGAAGGTAGAAAATGTCTCCCGGATAGGCCTCTCTTCCGGCGGGCCTTCTTAAAACGAGTGAAATTTGTCTGTACGCCCAAGCGTGTTTGGTTAAATCGTCATAGACAACCAAAACGTCCTGGCCTTTTTCCATAAAATACTCGGCAATTGCAACTCCCGCGTACGGAGCTAAATATTGTAGGGCTGCCGGATCTGAGGCCGAAGCCACAACGATGGTTGTGTATTCAAGCGCTCCTGTTTCTTTAAGTTTTTCAATAACCTGGGCGATTGTGCTTTGTTTTTGTCCGATCGCAACGTAAACACAATAAACAGGTTTAACGCCTTTGGTAGCGTTGATTTGTTTTTGGTTAATAATAGTGTCAATAGCGATAGCCGTTTTTCCGATTCCTCTGTCTCCGATAATTAATTCTCGCTGTCCTCTTCCGATGGGAATCATGGCGTCAATGGCTTTTATCCCGGTTTTAATCGGTGTGTTAACCGGTTCTCTTTGGACAACGCCGGCGGCGATTCTTTCCAACGGCATTTTTTTACCGTTTTTGATTTTTGGTTTATTATCCAAAGGAATACCTAATGGATTAACAACTCTTCCGAGTATGTCTTCGGATACTTCAATGCTCAAAAGAATGCCGGTGGTTTTAACTAAAGCTCCTTCTTCAATGTCGTCCGCTTTATCAAGTAGAATTATAGACACGGTGTCTTCGTCAAGATTTAAAACGACTCCTTGGGAGCCGTTACTAAACTCAACCAATTCCGACATCATCGCCTTAGAAAGTCCTGAGGCAACGATAACTCCGTCGGTATTCTTTAAAACCTGACCGACGTTTTTGGCAGTTGTGTCCATGTTAAAGGACGTTAGCCTTTTTTCTAATTGTTTTATTATTTCTTCAGAATCTCTCATTTTATTGATTTATATATGATACTAAATTTTTCAAATTATTTCTAAGGTTAAAATCATAGACGTTATCATTGTCGATTATTTTTATTCCGGCAATCAGTTTTTTGTCTTCTTTTATTACAATTTTTTTATTTTGGAACAACTTACCAAGCTCTTTTTTTAAAGATTCTCCGGCCGAAATTTTCGGAGTGTAAACCGTTACGGTTTTACTTTTCTCAAGATTTATGACTGCTTTAATATATTCCTTAAGTTCGGATCTTGTCAGTATTTTTGAAATTCTATTTACTTTTTTGTTGTCCAATTGGTTTTGTGTATAGCTAGCCGTT
>Ga0182027_10015449_pt1 | contig 10494 bp, 12 predicted proteins | sample 712E1DmetaG_FD_121300 | JGI IMG/M metagenome (GOLD analysis project Ga0182027, IMG submission 121300) | Permafrost microbial communities from Stordalen Mire, Sweden - 712E1D metaG (Illumina Assembly) | ecosystem: Environmental > Terrestrial > Soil > Wetlands > Permafrost | place: Sweden... | reverse complement strand
TGTCCCGCTCCGGCCAAGCAGGGTTTTTCGGATCGTGTTTCAAAATATGAAAATAAAAAAATGTAAAAACGTCCGCCATGCCGAGCGCTCCGGCCGTGTGTCCGGACTTCGCCTCCACCAGCATCTCAATAATCGATATCCGAATATCATTCGCCTTCTTTTTTAATTCTGTAACTTTTTTATCAGGGAGAAACATTACTCTAATTATACTCCATAATAAAATATTTCCAAAACAATTTATCGTGCTATGATTACTAGATATGTATCAAGGACCGCCACAAACTCCAAAAACACCAGAAGTAAAACCAATTTTAAGTTTTGAAGAATTTAGTTTTCGTGACCCCGAACAACGCAACACACCTACATATAATAATTTTTTTACATTTTTTACTAGTGGTTGGATGAGCGAGGCTTACAGAACACAAGAACAATATAAAAAATTTGAATCAGAACACCCAGAAACTGCCAAACAATTATGTGACAAAATACAAAATAGAGCGGGTCCATATTACATGTCGGAATCTTTAAAACCTTTTGACAAAGAACTTTATGAGGTTTACAAAATAATGCGAGGTTATGGTTATTCAAACAGTGATCTTTTTCACTAGTTAAAATGTTTTTTAAAAAAAACTTAAATCATGCTTTGAAAAGTTTCAAGCGCTTCAATTGGATCCGAACTTCTCCAGATAGCCGAGCCTACGGTCAGTCTGTCCGCGCCAGCCCCCAAAATAGTTTTCGCGTTTTCCAAATTGATACCGATGTCTACCGAAATAACAATGCCGGGGAGACTTTTTTTGAGAAATTTTATATTTTCGAGCGCTTGCTCGGAAAAAACTTCCCCCTGAAAACCGAGCTTGTCCGAACCCATGCAGTGGAGAAAATCAACTTTGTGGGACAGTTTTGAGACGATATCTAGGTCATCACTCGGTCGAAAAGCCAGACCGATTTCCACGCTGTCCCGAATATACATATCGAGTCCTTCCAAAAAATGTTCAAATTCTTCAAGGTTTTTTTGTGCACCCAAATGAAAAATCATTCTTTTAGGTCCTAGTTTCAAATAAAGATCAAAATTCTCCACCGCGTCCGCCACCATCAAATCCAATTCAAAATCCAGCTCTTCCCAAAAAGGTATTCCCTCTTCTTCATCCATGATTTTCAAAAAATCAACATCTTCAAAACCACCCGTAGCAAAAGGCCAAGTTTGATTTTTCACAAAAATACCATCGCACATATCGAGCTGTACGCACTTTGTCTTTCCACGCAAAAAAGTGAGCTTGTTTTTTATTTCACCAAAATCCTTTTCTAAAATTGCGGGAACTATTTCAATCATGATTTTTACTTGTCCCGTAGTGAGCTTTGCTCTACTACTGGGATGGCATCTATTTTAGCCAAACGACGAACATGCCTCTCGTCCCCGCTGAAAGGAGTCGTCAGCCAGAGGTTCACGGCTTCCATCATATCTTCCTCGGTAAAATATCGGGCGCCCAAAGAAAGAACATTTGCGTTGTTGTGCTGTCTGGATCGGACAACTATATTCGCTTCATCATCCACCACCGGCGTCGATTTCCCGTAATCAACCACCGCTCGAACGTGCGGAAATTTATTTGCAGCGATAGCTTCTCCTTCTCCGGTCCCGCCCAAGATAATCCCCTTCACCCCGTCTGGATCTTTGGAAACCGCCTCGGCAACCGGAACGACAAAATCCGGGTAATCATCACCTTCGTTGTATTCAAAAGCGCCCATGTCGACGACTTCGTATCCTTCGGCTTTAAGAGAAGAAACTAATTTTTCTTTCAAGACATATCCCGCATGATCTGTGCCAATATAAATCTTCATATCCAAATTATATCACTTCTGTACTCCTGCGCAATTCAGAAAATAAAGCAACCGTCTTCCCGAAATCTTTCTCCGCCACGATAAAAATAAATTCCGTCGGCGTAGAGACAAGTTCTTCGATATTTATATGCGCGCGAGCCGTCACGGAAAGAAGTGAGAAAAAAGTGTTTGGTACTCCGAAAACCGACGGATCAAAAGAAATACCCACCGCCGCCAGATTATGATTTATGATTTTTGGTTTCATCTTGAAATGCTTGAATACTTTTCCGGCCAAATTTGAGGAACAAATAATATCAACCTCAGTAGTGCTCATGTTGGTGGTGAAAAAATCTTCCCGAGAAATTAAAATATTTTTGTGCAGAGATTCTAGTCCTTCTATAAATTTACTGGTATTCTCGTAAACAATTTCGGAGAGAGGCAATTTAGTGGTGATGTTTAATATTTCCACTTTATGGATGAGCGGAGACACTTTTTTGAATTCTTTGCGCAAGCGCGACAAAGAAACGACCAAGCTGGCAATCGTCACTTTTTTCTTGGTGAGCATTTCCACTTGCGGACGGATATGGTAAGCATAACTGCTCATATTCATATAGCCATTGGTCAAAGCAAATAGAGCTTCTATCTCTCCGAGCACTATTTCTCGCACAATCGGTTGTATTTTGATCATCCCATTATTCTATCAGATTTAACAAATAGTTCAAATTGCCAGATGAATGTTAAAAAACTTCACAATGGTATGTGTAATTGATACGATTTACTTGTACTTGTAATCAAATTGTTCTTTCGAGGAGGAAATATGTTCTACTGCTGTGCAGAAGATCAAATGCCCCTCCTCGTTGAGGAGGAAGCCGTGTTTGAGGATCAGTACCCCCCTGTTGTAAATAGCGCTCTTAACAGCTTGCTTCAAGCGGCCGAGGATGCTCGCCAACAAGTCGAGGAGGAGGAGTAAGCCATGCAGACCCACGTAATCTGGTGGCAAACACTGGAAGACACCCGCCGGCGAGGACGTGAAGTCACATTATGGCTCCTCGCCCGGGTCGAAGAAGAGCGGCGCGAGATGGCTGCCTCAAACAGCCTCTCCCGCATCGCGAGAGAAGAGAGGAATCCTCCTCAGTCAACAGAGCCAGCCGACACCGAAAGGAACGTTTGTTGGCTCTTTATTTTATTAATTTTTATTATAATAAGATATACAATATCAAGATGCTTAAATTTCAAAAATATCACGGCGCCGGCAATGACTTTATAATGATTGATAATCGTGAGAAAGTTTTTGATGTTAAGGATATTGAAAAAATAAAATTCTTGTGCGACAGGCATCTAGGAATTGGAGCAGATGGAATTATTTTTCTTGAAAATTCCGACAAGGCTAATTGTTTTATGAATTATTGCAACAGTGACGGAACTTTTGTAGAAATGTGCGGAAATGGAATTAGGTGTTTGGCTAAATTTTTTCTCGAACAAACAAAACCAACTGAAAAAGAATTGTTGATTGACACTAGAGACGGAATCAAAAAAATATTCTGCAACGATGATGGAAGTGTTTCCGTAAATATGGGAATTCCTGTATTTTCTCATAATGACTTCCCTTCCAAACCACTCACTCTTGAAAACACTTTGTTTTATTTTGTTTCCATGGGGAATCCGCATGCTGTCGGTTTTGTAAAAAACATTTCTAAAATTAATTTATCAGAAATTGGTCCGAAAATAGAAAATAATTCCGTCTTTAAAAATAAAATAAATGTGGAATTTGTAGAAAAAATTACTGATGAATATTTCAAGGTGCGAGTTTGGGAACGAGGATCTTGCGAAACCCTTTCTTGCGGCACCGGCGCTTGCGCTGTATATGCAATCTTGAAAAAAGATCCTTCGAATTTACTCAAAACAAGTAAAGAAATCACACTAGAATTCTCAGGTGGAAAACTCTACCTATCCGAAAATCCCGAAGGACAAATCATCCTCCGCGGCCCAGCAACAAAAGTATTCGAAGGAGAAATAGAATTATAAAAACTCAAAATCCTTAACATATCATATATGATAGTCTAAGGAAGAAAATCACAATTGTGCAACATCCAATGTTGCACATGAAAACCGCTAGGCAAGACCTAACGATTTAAACAATAAAATATTAATGAGACGCACATAATATATGGAACAAAAAGCAATAATAGTTTAAGAGATTTTTTAATTGACCGTTTTTTCCATAAAACAGTTATACATAATACTAGTATTGCTATTGAACCCAAAATTCCAGGACCATAAACTATAAAAGATATTGTTTTTCCGATAAAATCAATACCAGACTGGCCATCAGTAATAATCATAATAATAACAAAAGGAAACATAAAGAAGAATTCAAAAACAAAAAATGCTATTATATATAGACCAGAAACAACAAAAAGTGCTTCTTTCGAAAGAGTATTAGCTGGTAAATTTTTATTATTGACAATTTTTGTATCTTCCATTTTTATTTTATCGTCTCCCCGGTTTTGATAACATGGTTAAATTTTAATTTCTAATTTTCCACCAAGGGCAGTTGAAAGTTTCTTTAAAAAAGAAAGTGTCGGATTATAAGTGCCAGATTCGAGACGCGAAATAGCGGATTGTTTTGTACCAAGTTTTTTTGCTAAATCTTTTTGTGACATTTTACTTTCAATTCTTTTCCTTAAAATAGCCCGAACGATAGCGTACTCTGGCTCTAATGCATCATACGCTTTTTTAAACTCGGGATCTTTAAGCGCTTTTTTGAGTACTTCTTTATGTGATATGGGATTGTATTTCCCCACTTCATAAGAATCTTTAATTATTTTTTTATCTTTTTTCATATTACCGAGTATAACATATACGTTATAAATTGCAAATGCATAAATATTAAAGTGTACTTTGTCTTTTTCTTGCTAAATCTAGTTCTTTTTTAGGAATTTTATTCTGTTTTTTTACAAAAGCATTTAAAATAAGAGCATCATTTTGATAAAAAATATAAAGTAATCTTACCTCGGAATTCATTGAACGAAGTTCGAAAAGACCCTGCCCTAAACTGCGGCTATGGGGTAATTCTATTTCGTATCCAAAATCTCTTAGAATATTAACAGTTTTATAAACATCTGAACTCCTGCCATCGCCAAGTGATTCTATAAAGTTAATAATATTTTGGTTAAAATAATGAACGTCCATAATTTTATTTTATCGTCTCCCCGGTTTTGATGACGTGGTCCACGAGCATATGCGTGTATCCCATTTCGTTGTCATACCAGCCCATTACTTTTACCAAGTTGCCACCAACGACCCGCGTCATTTTCAGGTCGGCGATAGAGCCATATTTACTTCCTAGAATATCGCTCGAGACTAGATCTTCTTCTGTCACGTTGAAAATATTTTCCCAACGTTTATCTTGCGAAGCTGTTTTTAGAATATTGTTTACTTCCTCCGCAGTCGTTTCTTTTTTGGAAATAAAAGTGACGTCCACAATGGATCCCGCCGGTACCGGCACGCGCATGGAAATACCGTCAAACAACCCTTCCAGTTTAGTAAACGCCTTAGTCACCGCGATCGCTGCGCCTGTCGAAGACGGCACTATGTTTTGCGCCGCCGCGCGACCTTCCCTGAAATCCTTTTTATTGGGCCCATCCACAATTGCCTGGCTGGCAGTATAACCGTGCACGGTATTTAAAACAGCTTTTTCAATTCCCAGCGCTTCATCTAAAATGGCAATGAGCGGTGAAGCCGCATTAGTCGTACAAGATGCATTGGAAGTGATATCGCAGGTGCCAAATTTTTCTTCATTCACCCCGAGCAAAATAGTTTCCACTTGCCCTGAGCTTGTCGAAGGGTCGCCCTTGGCTGGCGCAGAAATCACCACTTTCTTCGCGCCGGCGTCCAAATGCACTTTCGCTTTTTCATAACTGGTGAAAAGTCCGGTAGATTCCACCACCACATCCACTTCTAAATCTTTCCAGGGCAGAAGCGTCGGATCTTTTTGCGCTAGAACTTTTACATTTTTTCCGTCAATAATCAAACTATTGCCTTCGATTTTAATATCGTGCTGCCACTCTCGATAGACTGTGTCATATTTTAATAAATAAGCCATATTGGCGATGTCACCCAAATCATTTATCGCCACCACTTCAATCTCGGGCTTACCCCAAGCCACTTTCAAAAAAGCCCTGCCAATTCTCCCAAAACCATTGATACCCACTTTGATTGTTTTCATATGTGTTATTATATAAAAATGGAAACAGAAACACAATTCATCCACCTCCACACCCACTCCCACTATTCCCTCCTAGATGGGCTTTCTAAACTTGAGGACTTGGTGGATCTCGCCAAGAAAAACGGGATGAAAGCGCTCGCGATCACCGACCATGGCAATATGTATGGGGCGATTGAGTTTTACAAATTGGCGAAAAAAGCCGGCCTCAAGCCGATCATCGGAGTGGAAGCCTACATGACCGCCGGCTCGCGTTTGGACAAAAATACCGAAATGGGAGGAGCCAAGCGTTATTACCACTTGACCTTACTCGCGAAAAATCTGCAGGGCTACAAAAATCTGATGCGCTTGGTGACAATTTCTAATTTGGAAGGTTTTTATTACAAACCCCGGATGGACAAAGAAATTTTGAGAAAATATTCCGAAGGAATCATCGCCCTCTCCGGCTGTCTGGGCGGAGAGCTTGCTCAATCATTAGTAAATAAAGATGAGAAGAAAGCGGAAAAAATTATAAGTGAATATCAGGAAATCTTTGGCAAAGAAAATTATTTTTTGGAAATCCAAAAACATCCAAAAACACCAGGCGACGAAAAAGTCCATGCCAGCATCGTTGCTCTCGGAAAAAAATTAAATATCCCGATCATCGGAACGATTGATTCACATTATCCGTGTAGCGAAGACCGCAAAGCGCACGAGACCTTACTCGCCATTCAAACAAATTCCGACATCAAAGACGAAAATAAATTTTCTTTTGGTGAAGACGATTACTTTTTTGTAGACACCAAACAAGCGCAAGAACTTTTCAAAGATACGCCGGAAGCCGTCACAAACACGATGAAGATTGCCGACATGTGCAATGTGGAATTGGAGCTGGGCCGTTGGGTTTTCCCCGATTTTCAACTGGAGCCCGGTATTACCTATGATGAAAAACTACGCGAGTTGACCTATGCCGGTTTCGAGAGGCTTGGTATAAAAGAAACAGACTTGATAAAAGAGCGGGTAGAATATGAACTTCAAATTATTTTTGAAAAAGGATATTCTCCATATTTCTTGGTGGTCGGAGACCTCCTTCGTTATGCAAAAGAAAACGGCATCTTGAGCGCGATCCGTGGCTCCGTCGCCGGTTCAATGGTGACTTACCTCCTCGGGATTACAAACATCGATCCCCTAGAATATAAACTGCCGTTTGAAAGATTTTTAAATCCGTTTCGTCCCTCCCCGCCGGATATCGATATGGATTATGCCGACAATCGTCGGGATGAAATGATTGAATATGTAAAGCAAAAATACGGCGAAGAAAAAGTGGCGCAGATCGGAACCTTCGGCACCATGATGGCGCGAGGCGCCGTCCGCGATGTCGCTCGCGCGCTCGCTTATCCATATACAATCGGAGATCGAATTTCCAAAATGATCCCGCTGGGAGCGCAAGGAATGCCGATGACTATTGACCATGCGATGGAAATTGTTCCGGAATTAAAGAGCGCTTATGAAAAAGAAAAAGATACAAAAGAAATAATTGATCTGGCAAAAAAACTGGAAGGCTGTGTTCGGCATATTTCCGTGCATGCCGCCGGAGTGGTCATCGCTCCCCGACCGATCTATGAATATATGCCGACTCAGTTTGACCCAAAGGGCGGAAAAATAATCACCCAATACGACATGTATAGCGCCGAAGAGGCGGGGCTCTTGAAATTTGACTTCTTGGGGATTAGAAATCTGGCGATTCTTTCCGATGCCATAAGTTTAGTGAAGAAATTTTATGACGTAGATATAGACATCGACCGCATTCCGTTAAATGACAAAAAAACTTTTGAACTTTTGGCCAAAGGTCAGACAGAAGGATTATTCCAATTGAATGGTTCCGGCATGACCCGCTATCTAAAAGAATTGAAACCATCCTCCATCCACGACATCAATGCAATGGTCGCGCTTTACCGCCCCGGACCGATGGAATCAATTCCGGAATACATCAAACGCAAACACAATCCGCAATTGGTAAAATATCTGGATCCGCGGATGAAAAAATTCTTATCGCAATCATATGGATTGATTGTTTATCAAGACGACTTGCTTTTTTGCGCGATAGAACTGGCCGGCTACAACTGGGAAGAAGCGGACAAATTCCGCAAAGCCGTCGGTAAGAAAATCCCGGCCGAAATGGCGGCCCAGAGAGAGAAATTCACCAAAGGCATCATCGCAAACGGTCAAACTCCGGAATTCGCCGAAAAACTTTGGCGACTTTTCGAGCCTTTTCAAGCTTATGGTTTCAATAAAGCGCACGCGGCTTCTTATGGGAAGGTCGCTTATCAAACTGCCTATATGAAAGCGCATTACCCGGTGGAATATATGACGGCCATTTTGACCGCCGAATCCGGTGATGTGGAAAAAATCTCCATTATTATCGAGGAGTGCAAAAATATGAAAATCCCTGTCCTGCCTCCGCATATCAACGAAAGCTTTGGAGGATTCACCGTGGTAAATTATCAAAATGGAAGCGAGCCGCCTACGCCAGAGACTACGGCGCGCCAAGGAAAGATCCGATTTGGCTTTTATACAATTAAAAACCTAGGCACCGATATTTCGGATGCGATTATTGCCGAACGCAAAAAGGGTGGCAAATTCCAGTCGATTTCCGACTTTTTGGATCGAATCAAACATAAAAATTTAAATAAAAAATCAATGGAAGCATTAATCAAGTCTGGATGTATGGACGAATGGGCTGACCGTGGATTAATGCTTGCAAATTTAGAGGCAATGCTCCTGTATAATCACGAAACAAACAAACAAAACGAAAATCAAATTTCTCTTTTTGGCGGGACAGCGGAAATAAAAGCGCCGGAGTTCAAATTGCAAAATGGTCCTCTGGCAACCCAGGCAGAAAAATTATTTTGGGAAAAAGAATTACTGGGACTATATGTTTCCGGACATCCGCTAGACCGAATTCGCGATAAATTGGAAAGTCGGGATGTAAACATTAAAAAAATCAAAGAAGAAATTGGAAACGGCATACCGGTAACAATCGCCGGAATAATAGAAACCGTTAGGCAAGTAATTACTAAAAACAATGAAAGAATGGCATTCTTAAAAATAGGAGACTTAACCGGCTCCATTGAAGCGGTCGCCTTTCCCTCTATCTTTAAGGAATCTATTGATATATTAGTGCCGGAAAAATGTATTGCCTTTTCCGGCAAGGTCTCGTTGCGGAGCGGTGAAAAGAGCATTATAATAGAGGCAGTGAAGGAGATTTAAGTTTTTATTAGTTAATTTTTTTAAAAAAATGAAACAACCAAAACAAAAAATAGAAACATTTACATCTACGAGTTCCTCGAATGGACAGATGGACTTAGAACTTGAACCAGAAATAAAGGTAGAACCACATTTAGCTGAAAGAGTAGCTGAACTAGAGAAATCGGGAATGTCAAAGGGAGCAGCGTTAAGATTTGCACGACAAGAAGAGGATAGTAAAGAGACAGTAAAAACAAACAGGAGGTGGTAAAACTAATTATATAAACTCATCTCTTTTACCTGCCTAATTGATAAAGAAAAGTGGCAATAGTTTTGATTTTCTCTTCCCGAGTTTCTCTATCTTTTTCTGTTCGTAAATCATCACACAAGCTAGATAATTTTTTTCTTTGTTCAAGACTTAAAAGATCTAAAAATTCTTTACTGAAACACATCTTAAAGGTTAAACTACGTAAACTTAAGGCACTATTTAACTTTGATATCAAATCTGGATGTAAGGCTATAAATTTTCGAGCTACACTTTCTGAATCATATTGACCAGCAAGACTTTCTTTATTTTTAGGATATGACGCAAGGAAAATGTCAGAGATTCTGTGTTCAATTTTTTTTCTTGCTTCTATTACTCCTTCTCTCCCTCCTAATGGTCCTAATTTTATATATTCATTCACAAATGCTTTCACTTTTATAGCATCCTGTGGACTTACCGAATCAAATACTTTTCCATGGTCTTGATCAGGCATAGATATAGATATGTTGGTCATAATCTCTAACACAGCATTTTTTATTTTTAAATCAGTTTTAATCTTAAAAAAATCTTTAAGAGGCATAGAATCATACTGACTCGGGACACTTTCTATTTGGGCACCATTAGGTTGTGAATTTATACTCATATACTTATTATATACTGAGTTACTAAAATACAAAAGTGACAATTAATTATATAAACTCATCGCTTTTTCATTATTTACGCCATGGCTGATATATGTACAATATATAATCCTGCAAAATCTACACTTGTGGAGTTTGTTCTGATTTATCTATCTCTATATATGACTCAACATCTATAAGTACAATATAAAGCTTCCCATCTTGTTCTGTTACCATTAACTGATGCGGATTTAAATCATTAGGATGGATATTGTTTTGTAAAAATATTTTCCTTAAATCTTCTGCTAAATTCTCAAAACCACTAATCGTAGAACCAACTTTCC
>Ga0182027_10015448_pt1 | contig 10494 bp, 5 predicted proteins | sample 712E1DmetaG_FD_121300 | JGI IMG/M metagenome (GOLD analysis project Ga0182027, IMG submission 121300) | Permafrost microbial communities from Stordalen Mire, Sweden - 712E1D metaG (Illumina Assembly) | ecosystem: Environmental > Terrestrial > Soil > Wetlands > Permafrost | place: Sweden... | reverse complement strand
GACCAACCTGCGCGCGCTGGCGAACTCGATCATCCGCCAGGGAGTCTTCGGCCGCCACCAGTGGAGTTACTGGAAATTTCTGGCCGAGGCAGCGACCAAGTATCGCCGCTGCTTTGGCGCGGCTATGACGCTGGCGGTGATGGGGCATCACTTCCAGGTGATGACGCGGAAGCTCACGAAGGCGATGGACAGAGCGACGGAGCCGGTGGAAACGGCAGAGGAATTGCCGGAGCGGGCAGACAGCGATTAAATAGAGGGGCCGACCGACATGGCTGTCCGGTGGACGAGCGCCATCGCGTCAGAGTCCGGCTGCGCACTATCTCGTCGTAAAGCTCAAAACCGCGCCGGAGGTTGATCCCACCGCATTGGATGCGAAAACCTGGAAGTAGTAGGTGGTCCTAGCCCTCAAGCCGGTTATGGTTGCGTTTACCGACTTGGCCGATGTTCCGGTAAGAGCGCCCGTTGCGGTTGTGGTGCTGGTCAATGAGGTACTGCGGGTTCCATAGGCAAACCAGTACTGCGTGGTGGCATTGTTGGCGGTTACGGTCCCCATCAAAGTCGCACTCGATCTATTTACATTCGATGCGGCCCTTGTGGTCGCTGTGGGCGCGGCCGTGGTTCCCGAAGAGGTAATGGTCAACGTGCCGTTCACGAACTGGAAGCCATAATTGGTCGCAGCGAGCGTGCCTTGGGTAATGGTGATCGGATAGGTTCCAACCGGAGACCCCTGCGCAGCTGTCGTCGTCTCCACCGGCGTACCCGCAAGGACTGAAGAATTGTCCCCATTCACGTAGCCGGTTGTGCTGTAAGTGAGATTCGGAATGGCTTGGTTGTAGGGCACTGAGGCGCTTGTTGCTTTCACGGACAAGAGGGCTTTGTTCACCGCGAGCTGCACCGTGTGTGCGACGGTTGTGTAGTTGGTCGCATTCGTGGGCGTGAAGGTCACGCTCTCTGACGGCGTACCTGCGCCGGGAGCCGTGCTTGCCGAGGTCCAGGCGAAGGCGCCGGGGACGGAAGCCGTGCCTCCCGTCAGTGTCGAAGAAGCCAGCGTCTGTCCGTAGGTGATGGCGCTTGCCGTGGGCCAAGCCGACACCGTCGGCGTCGCCTTGTTCACGGTGAGGCTCACCTGCCCTATCACGGCGCTGTAGTCGGTGGTATCAGTGGGCGTGAAAGTCACGCTTTCTGACTGTGTGCCTGCACTGGGAGATGTTGCTGGCGCGGTCCAGGCGAAAGTGCCGGGGACGGAAGCCGTGCCTCCCGTCAATGTGGACGAAGCCAGCGTCTGCCCGTAAGTGATGGCGCTTGCCGTGGGCCAAGCCGACACCGCCGGCGACTTTGAGTTGTTCACCGTGACGCTAACCTGTCCTGCCACTGTGCTGTAGTCGGTCGCGTCAGTGGGCGTGAAGGTTACGGTCTCAGCGGTCGTTCCCACGGGAGGAACTGTAGCCGGTGCGGTCCAGGCGAAGGCGCCAGACACCGAGGCCGTGCCTCCCGTAAGAGTTGATGAGGCCAGAGTCTGCCCATTGGCGATAGTGCTTGCTGTTGGCCACGTCGACACCGCCGGCGTCGCCTGGGTCACCGTCACCGCTGGAGATGTTCCCGTGGCAGAGTTATAGGTCGAGGAGCTATTGGCGTCAGGCGTGTAGGTGACGGTGAGCGTATTTGACCCGATGGCCAACGATCCCGCCGGGATATTGATGTTGGTGCTGCCACCGCTCAGCGTTGTCGCCGCGGAAGAGTAACCGCCGCCAGTCAGCGACCCCGTTCCAGTGGGCGTCGGATTGCCGCTTCCACCACTCACCGTCGCGGTGACCGAAAGCGCTTGCAGGATGGTGATGTTCGATGCGGACGGCACGGCCGTGACCGCAGGCGTGACCAGTTGCGAGACCTGCCCGCTCGCACCCAGGATCTCGATGGCAGCTCCGTCATAACTCGTTGCCGAGATTCCGTTCGCCATCATGTAATCGATCGACCTGGGGCTAGTTGAGTTTGTGTAGAAGAATACGTACGGGTCACCCGCATACCATGCCGATCCATCCGTCATTCCCGTAGCGTAGACCGAGTTGAAGATCACGCCCGCCGATTGTCCCGTGCAAGTGGGAGGCGCGATTCCCCCTGAAATGCACATCCCAGTGGATGGCCCGGTGCCCACATAGGATGTGGAGATAATGACGCTATTTGCTCCCGAGTTGATCGTCGGTGTAATGACCGGGTCACCCACCATGTTAGCGTTCGATTTCGATCCCTGATTGCCAAAGTAGCCATTTACTGTTGTGCCGACGCAGCCCGTCCCATTTGCGTTCTTGGCTCCAGCGATCGTGTAAATCTCAACGTGGGTAGCTGATTGGTCTGGAGTGAAACTAAAGATGCGATCGCGGGCTGAGACGTTCGCGCCGAGGCAAGCCGAGTATTGCTGCGGATCAGCCGCGGCATATGTGTAGGGAGTTCTCGTATAAGTTGTGCCGTAGTTATCCGCTAGATTTCCCATCGCGTATCCGGCACTCGGATTGGAGGAGGAGAATACAACGGCGTTGCCATTCGACGGAAGTGAATTCCATCCAAATACATCCCAATTGACGAAATGGAGATCCGTTACAACCTGGATTCCGCCGGGTTCGGTTCCCGCGCCGCTGGACGCCTTGAATGCCTGAGCCACAATATTCCAATACATCTGGTAGTTGTTGTTGACATCCTGCGCGTTGGCATAAATTGTCGGACTTATCTGGCCCGCGGATGCCTGCACATGCACCATCGACATGAACTGATCGAAGTCATTCTCCGCAATCTTCGCCGATTGATCGTCAGGCATCGCAACACCCGCCTGGTTTCCGAACTCCGTATTGTTCGAAGCGCAAATGCCGAAAGTTAAGACTATATCGCCACCAGATGTGGTCGTGAATACCCCGGGATTAAGTACGCCCTGACCTCCGCTGGATCCGCTGCTTCCATCTCCGCATGAAGATGCGGCAATTCCGCTTACTTCGTCATAGCTGAACTGAACTACATCGCCGGTGACAATGGCTTGGTCGAAACCAACGGTGATGACCGATGTTCCCGTCGCTGCTCCGCAGACGTATCTGACTTCTGTCGTCTCGGCGTTGCTGCTATCAGTTGTCGTCGCGCCCGTGATCCATGGATTCGAGTGGTCGTCGGAAATCGAGGTGATTGTCTTGGCGCTGGGATGGCTGATGGTGAGCTTCATCAGGTTGCCTGGCAGGGTGGGGGGTACGGTGACCTTGAATGGGCTGGTCAATGTGTCCGGGGGTGTTCCGAACGCAACCGTGTCCTTCTCATGGATGACGCACGGATGGGTACTGTCGCAGTCTGGCCAAATGTAGGTGGTCGGGTAGGATGTACGCAGCTCAATACCTACCGCTGACCAATCGCCCGATATTGTAGTCACAGTGCAAGAGAGGCTTCCAGCAGCCGCGACGGAGTTGTCGCATGCCGCACCGGCGACGCCACTGCTCGATGACCCTGTACGAGCCGCATTGCGCAAGTTGCCGACGCCCGCGGCGGGTATCCCTGAATTACCGAGACTGGAAGCTAAAGCCACCAGCCAATCGTTCGGATCCCCTGTGGTGATGGTTATGCTGGGAGCCGTGCTCGTTCCTGTTGCAGTTTTAGTAATGCCGATGACACTGACACCCGAGTATTCTTCTGCGGTCAGATTGTAGAGCGTGCTCTGAGTGAAATTGGGAGTAACGCTCGTCAGCGCCGCGCAATCCCGGCAGATCAGTATGGCCGAGCAGGACGCGTTACCACAAACCTGGGCATAAGGGAAGAAGTAGGAGCTGGTTGTGCTGCCGACGACTTTGTTGATCGAAGCCGAAGTGGTGGACCACGTCAGTCCCGCAACGACGGTATTCCCCGCAGTCGTGGGTGCTGCAAGCGTACACGCCGAACCCGAAGAACCCGAGGTCTGGCTGCAGTTTGTGCTCGACGCGGAGACAAAAGCGATGCCGCCCCACGCGGGAGTGGAGCAGAGAAGAGCGAGAAGTAGAATCAGACGCTTGGTCAAGGGGGACACTCCACGATCATGGCTGTGCTGGTCCCAATCCGGGTTCCAGCTATCGCGGGGTCGCTTTCAGGTTTTGCTGTTCAGTTGGAGTTCGTAGCCGTACCCATCAAAGAACTGGCATCATGATCGCCAAAGGCCAGCGCCTCGTTCAGGGTCATCGTTCAGCTATTTGCTGACCCACGCGCAAGATTGACCGTATCGCTACCGGCGGCATGATTGCTGTACAGTATTGACCACGCATTAACGCTGTGCAGCATTGACCAAACTGATCGTGCGCGTCACACTGGCATCATTGAAGTAGGTATCGTTCGAGATTGCGGGAAGCTGACCTCCAGGGGATTCTCCAACTTGCTATTCCGGCTACGGAGCACTATGCGCCTGAGCAATTCCGGCAATGCACCATCTTTCCCGCATTTAATCCAATGAGAGCCCCAGGGGTACCTGATTGAGCAAGCCTTTCTTCTTCATTCTGCTCGCGAATTTATACTGAGGAACGGCATGAGCAAGTTTCCACCTGTAGATGAGCAATTGGACCTGCTGCAGAAGGGCGCGGCGGAGATTATCCGCGTCGCCGATCTGAGGGAGCGCCTGGAAGAAAGCCGCAAAACCGGACGGCCGCTGAGGGTGAAGGCGGGGTTCGACCCGACGGCGCCCGACCTGCACCTGGGCCACACCGTGCTGATGCGCAAGCTGCGGCACTTTCAGCAGCTGGGACACACGGTGATTTTTCTGGTGGGCGATTTTACGTCGCTGATCGGCGACCCGACGGGCCGCAACGTGACGCGCAAGCCGCTGACGCGCGCCGAGATTGACGCCAACGCCGAAACGTATAAGCAGCAGGTGTTCAGGATCCTCGATGAGAAAGCGACCGAGGTGCGCTACAACTCGGAGTGGCTGGGCAAGCTCGGCTATGAGGAGACGATCCGGCTGACGGCGCATTTTACGGTGAGCCAGATGCTGGAGCGCGACGAGTTTCACAAGCGATTCCAGGAGGAGCAGCCGATCAGTTTGCACGAGCTGCTGTATCCGGTGATGCAGGGATACGACTCGGTGTGCCTGGAGTGCGACGTGGAGCTGGGCGGGACGGATCAAAAATTCAATCTCTTGTGCGGGCGCGAATTGCAGCGGCACTACGGGCAGAAACCGCAGATCGTGCTGATGACGCCGATTCTCGAGGGGCTGGACGGCGTGCAGAAGATGAGCAAGTCTCTCAATAACGCGATCGGGATCAACGAGCCGGCGAGCGAGATGTACGGCAAGCTGATGAGCATCTCGGACGAGCTGATGTGGAAGTACTGGGTATTGCTGACGGACCTGAAGCAAAGTGAGATTGATCTGATGCGCGCGGACGTAGCGGGGGGAAAGCTACACCCGATGGAGACCAAGAAGAAATTGGCGCGAACGATTACAGCGGGGTTCCACGGCGAGGCTGCGGCCGAGAGCGCGGACGAGAACTGGGCGCGGATGTTCCAGCAAAAGGGCGAGAGCGAGGATCTCGAAGAGGTTGCGATTGCATTCGTGGACGTGGCCGGATCGGAGCCAAATCAAATTCGCCTGCCGAAGTTGTTGGTGGCGATGGGCCTCGCTGCTAGTGGCGCGGAGGCCAATCGGAAGATCGCGGAGAAGGCCGTGAAAGTGGATGGCGAGGTGGCGGGCGGCGCAGTGATTTCAGTGGGAGCGCTGCCGGCGAGGCTCGTGGTGCGGTTGGGGAAGCGGGCGAAGGCGGCGGTGGTTAGCTAGCCTCCGGCTCGGTCTCCATGTCAGGTTCGGTCCAGAGCAGGATGGCCTGGGGCAGGGTCATGTAGAGGAGGATCGTGTCCATGAGCAGCATTTGCGGCAGTTTGATGAGAAACGTGCGCAGGGCCAGGGGCAGGAGGGGCGCGATGGGATTGGGGTCTGCGAAAAAGCCGGTGAAGAGCGCGGCCACAAGACCGATTCCGAGAACGTAGTAAGCGCGAAAGTGCGCATGGTCGCGGCGATGCGTTTCGCGTTCGTCGCCACGCGCGCCCATGTCGCCACCCAGCCATGTGAAGACAATCCAGAGAGCGACGAAGAGAATGCCGAACCCGGCTACGATCCACGCGTAGGTGGCGGTGACTCTTCCGCTGAGAGAACGCTGGGTGATTTCGAACGCAGCCAGCACGGCGTAGACAAGCAGGACGGCGTAGATGAGCGCAACAAACCGGCGGCGGCGCGCTCGCGATTCGAAGTGGATGCGAATTTTTCCAACGGCGTATTCGGTTTTCATGGTTTCCCCTTTTCCGGAGACTGGCTGCTCGCGTATACCTGCCGGCTCAGCGGCTTGAGCGGCTGGGTTGAAAAGATGGCTTCGACAGGCAGGTCGAAGTACTCGGCGATCTGGAAGGCAAGTTTGAGGCTCGGGCCGTAGTCGCCGCGTTCGAGGAAGCCAATCGTCTGGTAGTTCACTCTTAGGGCGTCGGCTAATTCCTGGCGGCTAATGCTGCGCTCAGCGCGCAGGACGGCAATGCGGTTGTAGAGGCCACTTTCGCCGGGGGGCTGTGCCTGGTGATCGTTGTCCTGCATGACAATATATTGCATATACGAAACAATTTTGTCAAGTTAAGGAACAACGGGTTGCTTTTTCCGGACGGCACCCGGCGTAGTTGTGAGCAGGATGGGGTTCGCGAGGAGCTACCGCAGGTCCCCAATCGACTCCGATCATTCAAAATGGCGAACGTGGCCCGGGTCACTTGAGTTCTGTCGCCCCTGCGGGGCTTGCTCGTTCTTGCTTCCGCTTTCCCAGGGTTTCGTCCGCTGCGCCGGACTCCACCCTGGGCTAACTTCTTACGCTCCCTCCGGGAGCTTTCGGGCGTCCAGGCTGACAAGTCGGTTTTGAGGCAGGCGTTAGCTGCCCAGAGCGAAAGTGCGGGCGAGGACGCCCGCACGACAGCCGGCGAGGACGCCGGCGCTACACATCTCGCCTGGGGATGACGCTGCTTAGAAGTAGCCGGTCTGGATGCCCGCGTCACATTGTTAGCTGCTCAGCGCGAAGGCGCGTGCGGAATCGAGGAGTTTGGCGACGGATTCCCTGGAGCAGGATTCGGTGTAGATGCGCAGGAGGGGCTCGGTGCCGCTGGCGCGCAGGAGCAGCCAGGTTTCGGCGGCCCTGGGCTTGGTGGTCGCTTCGGGGTTGTCGAGGTAGAACTTGACGCCGTCAAGATTCTCCTGGTTGTAGATGGGCATGCCGGCAAAGACGGGGTCGCCGGGCTTGAGGCTGTGGGCGCGAGCGATGACGGCGTCCCTCTGCGCTTCGGGGATGTGCAGATCGATGCGGCCGAACTGGTGCTCGCCGAACTCGGCCTGGAGATCGGCGACAAGTGCCCCAAGAGTTTTCTTTTCCTGAGCCATGACGTTGGCGAGCAGCAGACAGTTGAGCAGGCCATCGCGCTCGGGCAGGTGACGCTGGAAGCCGATGCCGCCCGACTCCTCGCCGCCCATCACGATTTCGCGCTCGAGCATGAGGTCGACGACATACTTGAAGCCGATGCCATGCTCGATGAACTCGCGGCCGTATTTCATGGCGATGCGGTCGAGCATTTTGGTGGTGTTGAAGGCGCGGGTGACTGCGCCGGGCCAGCCTTTGTACTTGAGGACCCAGCTCAAGAGCACGGAATAGATTTTGTGGGGATCGACGAAGTTGCCGTGTTCGTCGGTGGCGCCGATGCGGTCGGCGTCGCCGTCAGTGCAGAGGCCGGCCTGGCAGCTGTTGGCTACTACGGCTTCGCCGAGCGCGCGGATATTCGGCTCGATGGGCTCGGGATTGATGCCGGGAAAGAGCGGATCGGGGTTGGAGCGAATCTGCACGTGGGCCACGCCGATACGGGCAAAGATATTGGCGAGGATGGTGCCGCCTGCTCCGTACATGGAGTCGATGCAGAACTTCATGCCAGACTTGGCGATGAGGTCGAGGTCGGCGAAATCCTCAATGGATTTGAGATAGGTGGGCAGGAAATCGACTTCGGTAATGGGCGCGGGCTGAGGGGCGAGGGCGACGGGCTTGCCGAGATACGACTCGATGGCGGCGATCATGGAGGGCTTGCCCGAGCCGCCATACCAGCCCTTGTACTTGACGCCGTTCCACTGCGCGGGATTGTGCGAGGAGGTGATCATGATGCCGCCTGCAGCGCCGCGCTCGCGCACGCCAAAACTCAGCGCGGGTGTGGGCGTGACGGCGTTGGCGAGCATGACGGGAATGCCGGTGGCGGAGACAACTTCGGCGCAGGCGCGGGCGAAGGCTTTGGAGCCGAAGCGCGTGTCGTAGGCGATACAGAGGCCGCGGGCGGGATCTTCCTGCGCGGAGCCTTTCCGAGAGTGGATGTAGGCGGCGATGGCTTCGGCGGCGGTGCGCACGTTGGCGAAGGTGAAGTCGTCGGCGATGACGCCGCGCCAGCCGTCGGTGCCGAATTTGATGACGGGATGAGGCATGGATGAGCTTGCGTTCTCCTCAGATAAACAAAGGTAAACGATAGCAGGCGACGCGGGGAGGGTGCACGCGCGGACGAGCATCTTGCAGAGCCAGCCGCACATCGGCTTTGCGGACAAGCTCATTTGAAGGGACGGATTTTTCAATTTTTGGCGAGTTCGCGCCGCTTCGCGGCGTGGCAGGTTGGCAAGTTGGCGAATGGCTCTCTTCTTAGCAAGCCACGCTTACAGCGGTTCCACAAAAGGTATACCCATCTGCTGCCGCCTCACCAAGCAGGAATCCGTCGTGCGGCCAGGACGCCCACACGACAGCCGGTCTCCCACCCCAGCAAGCCAAAGGCGGGCTTGCCGGGGACCCCGGCCTGGAGGCCGGCGCTACAAAAAAGCGGCCTCGTTCAAGGCCCGGCTTGGGTACAGCGATCCTGGAACCGCTTTAGAAAGAAGGAGACTATATGGCCAACGCGCGTGGGAAGGTCATGCAGTTGGCGAACTCGTCCTGAAAGGCGGGGTCGGCGGCGAGGCTTACGTGCTCGATGGGTGGGAGTGGGGGTTCTTCGGCGGCGTGGAGAAGCATTTTTGCGCCGCGGAGGGCGGTGTTGCCTGCGGCGTGGATGATCGCATGCGGCGCTTCGATGAGGCCGATTTCGATGGCGCTTTCGATCTGCACATAGTTGCCGAAGGCACCGGCGAGGTGAATGCTTTGGAGATCGCGGACGCGCGCGGCCAGGCGCTTGAGCAGCAGACGAAAACCCGCGGCGATGGCGGCCTTGGCCAATTGCAGCTCGCGAATGTCGGCCTGATAGAGGGCGACCGGCGGCGCAACGGGAAAGAGTTTTGTGCCGTTGGCAACGCGGCCGTTGGAAAGAATCGCGCCGCTGCGCAGGCCGGCGGCGACAGCATCGACAACGCCGCTGCCGCAGATGCCGCGCGGCGACGTATCGCCGATGACTGTTGCGCGCAGCGTGCCGTGGTCGAGCGAGACGTACGCGATGGCGCCCGTGACGGCGCGCATGCCCATGCGGATGGCACCGGCCTCGAAGGCGGGGCCCGCGGCGGTGGAGGCGCAGTCGACGCCGTGGCGATTGCCAATAGCGATCTCGCCGTTGGTGCCGAGGTCGATGAGTGCGGAGAGGCCGGCACCATTGGCGATGCCGGTGGCAATGATTCCGGCAAGGATGTCGGAGCCGACAAAGCCGCCAATGCAGCGAGCGAAACGGATAGTGCAATCGGCGGGCAGATCCCAGGCGAGATCGCGCGGCGTGAATTGCTGCTCGCCAAGATGCGGCGATTGGAAGGGCACGTGCGCGAGTGGCTCGACATCGAGGCCGGAGAACAGGTGGTGCATCACGGTGTTGCCGACGAGGATGACTTCGACGACCTGCGCCTGCCGGCCGGCTGCAAGGCGTGCGACGAGTTGGCCCAGCGCGGCGCGCACGCATTTGGTCAGATCGTTGCCGTCGAGCGCGGCGCGAATGCGGCTCATGACGTCAGAGCCAAAAGCGGCCTGGGGATTGAGCAGGGTTTCGACGCCGAGGACGTTGCCGGAAGCAAGATCGACGATTTGAGCGGCGATGGTGGTGGTGCCGAGGTCGATAGCGATGCCCAAGCCAGATTTTTTTTTGGTGGATTCCCACCCTTTCCGCAAAGAGCGCGGAAAGGATCGGGCAACGCTTGTTGTTGTGGTGGGAGGACCAGAGTCGGCAAGGATTTCCATGCGCCACTGGCCGCACTCAAGCACGAGAGGCGTTTCTGCACGCGCCTGACAGGCGAGACGCCATCCAACGGCGAGTTGGTCGGCAGTGAAGGAGGCGCGGTCAGCGCCGGTGACGGGGAGCGAGCCCGAGAGCACGCGCACGCCGCAGCCGCCGCACTCGCCGGCGCCGCCGCAGGGAAACTCGAAACCGTGCGCGGCGAGGCCGGCCACGAGCGAGCCACCGCGGGGGACGTCGAGCTCGACGGAGAGCGGCTCGAGACGGATGCGGACTCGATCGGGGGTTATGGCCGGAGTTGTGCGGGCCGGGCTCGTACGG
>Ga0182027_10015447_pt1 | contig 10496 bp, 19 predicted proteins | sample 712E1DmetaG_FD_121300 | JGI IMG/M metagenome (GOLD analysis project Ga0182027, IMG submission 121300) | Permafrost microbial communities from Stordalen Mire, Sweden - 712E1D metaG (Illumina Assembly) | ecosystem: Environmental > Terrestrial > Soil > Wetlands > Permafrost | place: Sweden... | reverse complement strand
TGGTGCGCCGGTTAGAGACGCGTAAGTGCCATCGAACAAAGTTGGTTTGTTTGTTAAATCATTGTAGCTACCGCTTGTCGCCACTGTGGCAAATATTGGTTTTCCGGTTAGAGCCGCATATGTTCCGTTGAAGGCGTCGGTAATTCCATAGCCGGAGATGGTGGTGGGTTTACCGGTCAGACTGGAGAAAACGCCATCGAAGCTACTGCTGGGCAAATTGATTAACGCCGAGCCGTCGAGGGCGGGCAGTTTTCCACTGCCATCCAATTTCACTAGGCTGCTTGCGGTATTGAAGATATTGCCGAGCAACGTGACATTGTTCGACAAAGCCGTATCAGCAATGGAAGCGGCTGGCAAGGAAACACTGCCGGCCGAAACGGTAAGACCACCGCTCGAGGTAATGCCGGCATTTAGTGTTACAGCTGCCTGTGCAGTGCCCAGGATAAATAGAGTAGCCAAGGTATTAATTATGACGATCTGAATGATCTTGTTTATGCTAAACTGATGGCTCATAAAATGTTTAAGCTATTAATTAAAAAAATAAATTAAACTTAATTCTTACTACTATATCATAATATCCTTATTCCACCTAGGGTATAAAAAATAACAGCTTTGTTGAGCCATTATTTTTTGGTGCTTCGTATCGTAAACGTTATTATATCCGGATTTAGGGAAAGAGGGGAGTTTATTTTGTTTTTTTTACAATCTTTTTTGTACTAATCTTTTTAGCCGCCTTTTTAACCGGTCTGGCCGGTCTAGTCTTAGGCTTAGGCGCTGTCTTTCGCGTATTTTGTTTAGTTTTCTTTCTCAGATATTCTTTCTCTGCTTTGTTCCAATTTGTGCGCAATGCGGCTACCAATGCATTCTTTGTGTCATTTGCAATCTGCTTATCTTTGGCATAATTCTCAACGACAGCAGCGACCAAATCATCAAAAACATCTTTAGTTACATCTTCCAGCTCGCGCAGGTCATTTTTTAAATGTTTCGCCAGAGTTTTGAGATCTTTTTGTAATTCCTTAGTAAATTGTTGTCCTTCTCTGCTCTTAGAAAAACCCACGGCGGCTAACACCGCCAACAGCTCGCCCAGCATAAGTCCTTTTTTAAATACGTTTTTCATATGTTTAGATTAATAATATATAACTATTTTAATTAAAAGCTAAAAACTAATTTTTAATTCGTCTATTTTTTTTAGCTGATATCTTAGGTAATTTTTTGCCCTTTGTAGCACGATCCCACTCACCGACCGCTTCTTTACCCCCGAGAGCTTTTAAACCGGCGGGGGAGTGGCCCCATCTTGCTTGTTGAACTGAACGCCATGGCATATTATTTTTTTAGTTTCATCTTTTTTATTGTATCATATTTTAGCAAAAAGTTCTAATATCCCATCCCCGGTAAAAAATATTCGCCTTCATTGCCTCAATGTACTTCCCAGCCAAATTCCATTAGCCATATAATCGCCCGACGAACTATCAGGCAAAAGATCATAGGTAGCGCTATCCCAATATGGCACAAGCTCCGTTTGCGCTACGCGAGTACCATCATAGTTATCTCCGGGGCGCAGAGTTCCTACCGTCCGGCCATCTGTCGTGGGGTGATTTGGTGAAACCCAAACCTCTTTTTTATCGGTTAAAACCAGATGAACGACCCTGTGCGTTTTTGGTACGGGAGTTCGTGCTACTTTAATTACCGTCGCTACAATCTTTTCACCGTTTTCATTTATTGACCACACATGTGTTCCGACGGTTATTTGAGTTACATTGATTGAACCGATAGGCGTAGCGATATTGGTGTTAGAAGCCAGACAAATCGGGCACATCCGTGGTTTCGCGGCTATTTCATTTAGTTCACAGATATATCCTGGCGGTGGTTCGTCCGCCCTTACCACTGGCGGTCCGCATTGTTGAATGCATTTATATCCCGGGCCGCACGAAGTATCGCTCGATCCGCTGCACGTGTTTGGCGGAGTCGGTGAAGATACGGCCGGGCAGTCTGCAAAACGGCAATCCGGCGCTATGCGACTTACGTAACTTCCATCGGGACACTGCTTGGCGTCCTGGGTGCAGACGACAGAGCCAATGGAAGAGGTGGAAGGATTAGGGATGTTCTGATTTGGCAATTGCCCGAAGGAAGAACATCCAGCTCCCATCGTTATTAACAATAGAGCTGTGCCAAACGTTAAGACCAATGGGCGAATATTCATATTCGGTAAATTATTATTTTTCTATTATTTGAACGCAAAAGCCATCAACACGATGGTCAAAGCGTTGAGAACCACCAATATTATAACGAATGCTGTTTTTGATCCCGCAGCAAGAGGATTCATTAAGATGTAAATCGTGTAGATTATTGCAACAATCGCCGCACCAAGAAAATTTCCTTTTACCATATTTTTAATAATTAGGTTAATTAAATACCTTGACCCTTTTATGAATTATACCATTTTTTCTTAACCTACCCTAAATGACAGCGCTTTTATTAAAAGTTCGATTCCTATTTTTCTCCATAAAAAATAAGGTAATACTAAAAATCCCCGCCTTTTTTAATTTTAACGCTAATTCCGCGGTTGTTTTTTAAAATTAATATTCTACTCATAATTTCTTGCCTTAGATTCTTGGCAAGATGTCTGATTTGCCAATTGTGCTCTCTGGCGGTATTAACTTCAGCATTAGCGGGATCCGCTTCCGCAATTGCTTTAAGAGCGTAATAAGCGCCGCCATAGGCATGCTGGGGAACATGCGCGGTCGCAACAGCTTGGCCTGCAGCGCGAGCAGCAAAACACGCGGGATTATTTTTTTTCGCTGCACGAGCGGCGCTGTGGGCCGCAAGAGAGGCACCGCGTATATTTGTCATTTCGAACACGCCTGTGCGAACCCATGCCCGACATGCTTCAAGGGCTTTACGGGGCCGGTCATCTTTTGGGTATGCGTTCTCAAAATACGGCAGTACTCTTTCGGCACAATCCGCAGCCCAAGTTGCCAGTTTTTTTTGATCTTTTTGACAATATTTTTTCATTAGATTTTTTTCAGGTATTAAAGTACTTTACTAATGATGTATCAGCCCGGTATCAACCGCCTCAAAAGCGCTGCCGGGAACTTTTTTTAACTGGCTCAACTCGTCGTCATGCCAGCGCGGATCGGTTGCGCCTTGAAAGAACCAAGCGCTTCCATTATCCGCGAGGATAATGCCGTATTTTTTCATGGCTACCAGAATCACCTTGGCCTCTCCGCTAAATCCGGAAATGTCGTAGTCGGCCTTAAGACGCAGCCGTAAGCCCATTGGCGGTAAATCGGGGTTGCTTGACCCCGCCTGGTGTGTGGCCGGATTAATCCAGCCATTTTGAGTGCGTGGAGCCGTAAAGCGTATGGCGTGGTTAATTACTCCCGCGGCCAACTCATCATAGCGAACCAACCCGGGGAGTATGGGCAATCCGGCGGCATCGGTAGATGTCCAACCTTCCGGTCGGAGCGCGTTTGATTTTAGATCAAATACTGCTCCGGAAGCAGCATTCCAACCGCCCTGGTTATTTTTGGAAGCACCATAGAGTTCGTAGAGTTTGCATGAACCCGTATCAAGCGTCAATACATGCGCGTCGCTTCCGGATTCAACTTTTGCATTATCAGGAATGGGGTACGGACCGGGATCGCTTTCGTCGCCATAATCGGTAAAGGTGATGGGAACCATTTTTTGCGTGCCGGGTACGACGTTATAGGGAATCCCGTAGGTTTGATCTTCGCCGAAGTCGGGATGTAATATTCTGCCGGCGCCGATAGAGTTGATATAAGTTGCCGACATTGCCAGTACGGGAAGACTTGAGACATCTTCGTTCCAGGAGTTATTTAAGGGGAAAATTGCACACCCGCCGATTTCGGGTCCATTTGTCGCAATCGGTGTTTTCACAGATTTTGTTGTAGAAGCTGTAGGTGTTGTGGTAGGAGAGACGACGGGCTTAATTTTATTTTGGGCGATTGGGGCTGTCGAAGAAGGTTTTGTAACAACAACAAGAACGGGCGGCTTTTCATTTGTATTCTCTTTTACTAGGGTACTTGTCGGTTCCGCAGAACTAGCTGGCGGTAAAATGACAGGCGACGGAGCCGTAGAATTTGGCCTTCTCATTATTAAAAAAATACTAAACAAAACAACCGCGCCGGCCGCGAGTAAAAGTATAATTTTTTTTGCGAAATTGCCAAGCATATAGATTCTGCTTATAATTTAGCATAGCACGGGGTCAGATTTGGTTAATCAATATACCGTTTTTACCAAATTCCCGGACCATCGCCATCTAAATACCATTGATTCTGAATTTTTACAATTTTAATAATCTGCCCTGAAGCTGTTTTGCATGTCCCATAGCTATCAGCCTTATCAATCAACTGGACGCAGCCCCTAAAAGCATAATAGTTATCAAAAGTGCTGTGGGCTTTGTGTAAGACTAAGAGTTGCTGAATTCCAAGAGTCAGAATAACAAGGACGGCTATAAATATAATAATAATTCCCGTTTTAATTTTTTGTTTTTTTGTCATTGAATTTACCGATCATTTAATCCCTTTCCACTCCGAATTTGCTGCATGTTTTTTTCAATCCTTGATACCCGGGTTTTGGATTGTTTGGGTGCAGAAAAATAAAAGAGATATGCTCTTTGTCGTCCCGGTGTCAATGCCTCAAAAGCAGTTTTCAAGGCAGGGATCGTATCTAGTTTATGTTGAAATTCTTCAGGAATTGGGTATTCTGAAGTCTTTTTCAGCTGTATTTTTGAACCGGTCTTTTCCACTTCAATGGCTTCATAAATATAGGCTTTCAAGACGGGTTCCATTTTAACTATTTCCCGAACATTGGTGAACCGAATCTGACGCCCGGCCTGAACATTATCCGTTTGTCGGATTAAAATACCGTCGGTATCCTTTAACAAGACACCTTTGATAAACAAAATCGCACAGTATTCTTTAAATCCGTGTATTAACACTATGTTTCTTTTCTCAAACGTGTAACAAGGCTGACCCCACTTCAATTCTTCAGTCAGTCCACAGTCAAGAATAATCATTCTCAATTTCTCCAATTCACTCTGCCACTTTTTGGCTTTACTTAAAAAGGCATCAATTTTAGGGTTCTTTTTATTCTTTGTCATAGCATGTTGTTTTAATTAGTTTACCATGTCGGACGTTTCTACAATATATATATTATAGAAACCTCTAAATAATTACAAGTTTCTAATGTCTCACTCTGGCATAAGAAATAATGGCTTGGTTATGCCATTATTTTCGGTGCTCCGCATCGTGAACACTATTAGAACCGGATTTCAGGAAGCGGGGGAGTATGTGTATATTCCGGATTTAGCAAATTATGTTTACCCTACGGTTGTACACACTATATATTTAATATTTTGAAAATAATAATTCCCGCGGCAAACGAAAAGAAATTCATTACAATAGACAGTGCCAGCATTTTTTTTGGATTGTTCTTCAGAATTAAACACATTAACCGCCACTCTGTTAAAATTATTATTAATTCTAAAAATAATAATAAGATTAAACCCGCTTTTATGAAAGAAAAGTATGCATTAAGCAGGAGTAAATAATTTAGTATCGGATTAGTAATTACGTTTATTAAAATAATTGTGGCAATTTCTATTTTCGTTCTAAATCCAAAAAAGACAGAGATTATTAACTCTATCAAAATTGTCAGAAATAAGGCCGAGAAGAAGCTACTTAATTGGAGCATTTTTCTTCTTCATCAATGAACGAAGTCCGAAAATAGCCAAACAAACAATTATCCCGATAATAAAGCCAATTCCTAAAATTGTCCAGTTATTATTTTGTTCTGGATAACCGTATTCGGGTGCGTCCGCATGCGCAGTTGCTATGAATAAAAATAAACCAGATACGATTGCGGTTGACGTTAAATAACTTGTTAACTTCTTCATACTTTTTTATTATTAAGATTAATCTCAGCAATTAGTTTAGCACATTATCTGGGCTTTCCCAATGATGTTCTCATTTGATCAAATCTTTCCACTTGTCTTTGAGTTTTTTTAGTTTGGGATTGATTACCAGCTGACAGTAGGCCTTATCCGGATTTTTAGCGAAATAGTCATGGTGGTATTCCTCGGCTTCGTAAAATTTTTTCAGGGGTTTTAGTTCGGTGACTATCTGATCACGGTATATCCCTTCATCTGTAAGCCGGGCGATTTTTGCCTGAGCTGTTTTTTCCTGTTCCAGATCTGAAAAAAGTATGATTGAACGGTACTGCGTGCCCATATCGTTGCCCTGGCGGTTAGGCGTGGTTGGGTCATGAACCGAGAAGAATACGTCCAGTAAAGTTTCAAAAGAAATTTGTTCGCTGTCAAAATCGATCTTGATCACTTCGGCGTGGCCGGTGTTGCCGGTACAAACCTGTTCATATGTAGGATCGGGGCTGTGACCGCCGGCATAACCAGGAACCACTTTTACGACGCCGCGCAATCGTTTAAAAAGTGTTTCTGTACACCAGAAACAACCACCACCCAAAATTACAGATTGTATATTCGGCATACTATTTTTTGGGAATAAATTTTAACGAGAGCGAATTTACACAATGGCGCGTATCTTTTGGGGTGTAGTGTTCGCCGGTAAACACATGTCCCAAATGAGCACCGCAAGTATTGCAGGTTATTTCCATGCGTACGCCGTCCGCGTCAAGCGCGTGTTTTACCGCACCTGGAATTTCCTGATCAAAACTTGGCCAGCCGCAATTGGAGTGAAATTTGGCGTCAGAAGTATATAGTGGCGTGTTGCAGCGACGGCACGTATAAGTGCCGTCGGCAAAAAAATTATCATATTCACCGCTATGGGGCGGTTCAGTACTTTTATTAACGATGATATTTTTTTCTTCTGGAGTTAATTTGTTCAGTTGCATAAAATTAATCATTGAGAAAATTTGGAGCCGTTGAGATCGCCATTATTATTATAACCTCGGCTTTCCCAAAACCCTTTATAATTAGTATCGCTCGACAATTCGATCCTAGTGATCCATTTGATCCATTTGTAACCCCATTTTTGCTCGGCCACTAACTGGAACGGGAAACCTTTTTCGGGCGGTAAAACTACCCCGTTCATTTTAGCAGCCATGATAATATTATTATTTAAAACGTAATCTAATGGAAAAGAAGTGGAATAACCGTCTGCCGCGTAAAAAATAATAGTTTTTGCTTCAGGTTTGATTGTTAAATTTTTCAACAGATCTTTTATTAATACCCCTTCCCACAACACCTTAACGCTCCAGCCTTCTACGCAGTTAATTGTTACAACTTTCTGATATTGGTGCAATTTCATTATATCCTCATAAGTGTATTTCGTTGATGAGGAAACTAAACCGTTAATTTCCAAAGTATAGCTATTTTTATCGATATACTGCGGCCCCTTAATGGAATTTTCCCGAAAATCATTGATGGAACCTAATTTTTCTCCCTGATAATCTTTTATTTCTACTGCGGACAAATTCACCGGTTGGTGTCTACTATAGGATAAAAAGAAGAAAGTTGTAATTACAATAATAATTAAGGAAGTGAAAACAACAAACATTATAATTTTTCCTTTGCCTGATTTACGTAATCTTTTTGTGTTGCCAATCAGCCAGGGAAGAACCCATTTCCTATTAATTATCAGATGAATAATGATTAATCCTACCAGCGCCAGTCCGCTGAAATCATGCAAGCGGGCGATTGTAGACGGAGAAATGTAATTATAGACAAAAATAAAGTATCTTTGCAGTTCCGGAAATTTAATCAAGCCGGTGGCTAAACTCAGCAAGAAAGTTATAAGCATTAAAAAAATCAGCAATTGTTTTAAATTTTTATTAAAGTTAAATTGAGCCATAAGATTTATTTAACATAATACTGTTTCCCCCTTTCCTTATTATAGCAAAAAATTGCCTTTTCGGGAATTTTCGGATATACTATTAAAAATAAATCATTTTATAGTCTGAATTTTATGTCTTTACATATAAGCGGTGCGGAAAAATGGCTGGATGAGAACGGTAATCCCAACTTTTCTTATCTGCAGTCATTGGCAAAAGAGGATACCCTGGAATCGCTTGAAGAATTGAGATCCATTGCCGACGAACACGATGTCAGTTATGAGGATGACGATAACGCCCAGGTATTGGTTGATAAAATTGTTTCGTCCATGAAGAAGGAAGACGGTGGTGAATCAATATAAACCCACGATATCTAAAAATAACCCATATTAAATTGGGTTATTTTTTTTTCCGCATGGTGGATTTGGCGGAAATTCGAACAGCCATCAAAAATGTCGGCTCGAACTTGACGGTGAAAGGCAAAAAATTTGAATGGCTGGCCAAAAGGGGCTGGCGAATTTTGGCCGAAAACCCCCAACGTTCTAACTGGCTCTGCCTGGTGGATGAAGTTAGAACCTGTTTGGTCACAGACAGATGGTTGACAAAACCTCATTTTTGTGCTATTATAATTCGTTCTTTGAAAACAATCGGACAATAGGGCGTACTTGTGCGCCACTGAGATTGGAGCCAAAAATGAGCAAAAAGGCGATCCTTGTAGTTGTCGGCCTGCTGGCCGTCGGGCTTTGCGCCCTTCTCTCGCCGGATCAATCGTCTAGCGAAGTGACTTCGAGACTGCCCGAGCCTGAGGAAGATTCCGGGACTGGTTTGGCTTCGGCCGTGCTTGGCCAGCTCTGCCCGGCAGAAGAGGCGATTGATCGTTTCAATTGCCTTATCAAGAATCACCCGGACTCGGAAATAAGGGAAGACTTGTTTGATCTGATTTACACCAAGCAAGTCGGGCTGGTCTTTCTGGATCGACCCGCTAATTTTGGGGACGATCCCAGCCATCGAGGGGAGCTTGTTGTCGGCGCGTCTGTCTTCTTTGTGGACGTTAAGTCTGACGGCGGTCTCAGGAAACAGTTAGTCCTGCAGATCAACCCGAAGTTCCTGCGGCACAAGATGCCTTTGTTAATGGTCCAAGCAAATCTGGTGCACGAGTACCAGCACATCAAGGACGCTCGTGCTGGTCGCTTTCCCGCAGCCACCTTTTCTCTCATCAGTGAAGACCCCAAAGACGTTGAAGAAGACGGCCTCCTGGTGATGCAGGTTGAGATGCCAGCATACGTAGCCCAGTGCAAGTTCGCTCAGAAAATGAACTTCGTACCTGGCTTGAACACAGTGTGCCATCACTACGTGGCCGAGGGCGAACGTGGGATTGCCAGGTTTATTGTCCAGACCCAACTCTCGTCTTCATACTACGATCAGCATCGCGCTAATTTGCTCCGGCAAGCAGAGCGCTGGAAGTAGATGGTCGAGGAGTTGGTTGAGGAATATGTGCTCCCGTTTTGCCGAGACTTGGTCGAGGCAGGCGGGAGTTTTTTATTTCAAAGTTTGAATCCCACCTTGGGTCATAAAAAAATTCCCCTTGGTTAAGGGAAATTTAGTGGCGCTCCGCAGATTATGTCTTTTCCGAATTGGAGAAGATATATTTGAGTTTGAGGGATGTTAGAATGAGGCCCATCTTATAATTGCTTGTGGCATATTATTTTTAATCCAATTCTCAAATTTTTCAGCATCAGATACTGATAAAGTAATTATCGCAGTTGTGCCGTCTGAATAGAACGCCTTTATCCTCGCACAACCAGTGTGCCTTCCCGTCGCGTGAGTGAAACTATATATGAAACTGTAAAAGAAACTTATAAAAAATTCCATTCTTTGTAACCGTTCGGGATTATCTTTAAGATTTCTATAGAACTTGTTTCTTTCAGGTTTAGAACTATATATAAAATACAGTAAATAGAAAGTGTAAAGAATCCCAATAGTTAAAATAATTATGGAAAAGTAATCCCATGAGAATGAAATATAAACTATTGAAAAAAATACTACCCAAAAAATTAATCCAAATATAGTATCGTTTCTTCTGATTTTTAAATTATTTAATAATATATCCATATGAATAATATTAAATCAGAAAACGCTAAGTTAATCAATGGTGTTGAGTTAAAAAAACAAACACCCGACCTGTTTATGGAATCGGGAGTTCGCGATGGAATCAATCGCTCCGCATCGTGAACACTTTTAGAACCGGATTTAGGGAAAAATTAGAGATATTCCTTGTTGAGTTAATTTGTGGTATAATATTTAACGTATTTTAATCATTAATTAGCTATATGAGAACAGCGACTAAAACAGGGGTTAAAACAAGTACGAAGGTTGGGGTGGCATTAATTTCGGTTGGCGCAATTGCGGCCGCTCTTATTCTTGTCTTGCCCAAAACTCAGCCTACTCCAATTAAACTGCAACCAATTTTTTCGCCAACCACTACCACACCAATACCTTCATCCACTTTTGGTAATCAAACTCCATCAACAACTGCTCCAACCAAACCAGACCTCTCCTTCTCCACCTCAGTTTCTCCAGCATTTGCTAATGGCAAACTCACGTTCTCATGGGGCAACACTGGTAATGCTCCTGCTAAGTTCATGACTGGTCAATTGACATACATTATC
>Ga0182027_10015446_pt1 | contig 10497 bp, 11 predicted proteins | sample 712E1DmetaG_FD_121300 | JGI IMG/M metagenome (GOLD analysis project Ga0182027, IMG submission 121300) | Permafrost microbial communities from Stordalen Mire, Sweden - 712E1D metaG (Illumina Assembly) | ecosystem: Environmental > Terrestrial > Soil > Wetlands > Permafrost | place: Sweden... | reverse complement strand
CGTTACGCGCTGGCTTATCCGAATGTGCGATTCAAATTATCCGAAGGAAATAATGCTACATTACAAACATCCGGCGATGGCGACCGCCGCGCGATATTGGCTGCGTTGTATGGCGTGGAGGTTGCAAAGCAATTACTGGAGATCAACGCTGAAGAAGAAGGAATCAAATTATCTGGTTACACCAGTCCCACCGCGCTGACGCGCTCCAATCGCAAAGACATCACGTTCTTTGTCAATGGTCGTTGGGTTCAAGATACGCCATTGACCACCGCATTGATTCAAGCCTATCACACCTTATTGATGGTGGGACGTTATCCGCTGGCAACGATTTTCGTTGAGATTTCGCCGGAAGAAGTGGATGTGAATGTTCATCCTGCCAAGGCCGAAGTGCGATTTAGAAGTCAGGATAAAGTGTTTGGCTTCGTCCAACGCTCAGTGCGACGCGGCTTATTGGCATATTCGCCGGTTCCGCAAGTTGCACCATCGTTATGGGGAACGCGTAGTGAGTCTTCTCAACAGGTTGGATTGGATTGGACAATTGCGCATGATGATCAATTGGCTGTTGAAAGTGAAAAGCAATCAGCGGTTAGCGGTCAGCCAATCGTCAACCATGAGCCATCCTCCATTTCCCAAATTCCCCTGCTTCGACTTATCGGTCAAATCGGCGCGACGTATCTTGTTGCCGAAGGTCCCGATGGACTTTATTTGATTGACCAACATGCCGCGCACGAACGTGTCTTGTTTGAAAAACTAATGACACAGCATGATCAGAAAAAAATTCCATCACAATCGTTGTTGACTCCCGCAGTGGTTCACCTGCCGCCCGCCAGCACAAAAATATTAACCGATCAATTGTCGGCGTTGAATCATTTCGGCTTTGAAGTCGAAGAGTTTGGAACGAATACTTTCCAAGTCCGCGCCATGCCGAGTCTGTTCGCAGGCAGTGATCCATCGGTGGCATTGCGCGCCATCGTCGAAGATTTCGAGGAAGATGAAGCGCCATTACAGAATGAAATCGAAAAGAAACTCGCGGCGCGCGTCTGCAAGCGGATGGCGGTCAAAGGCGGGCAAACATTATCCGTCGAAGAACAACGCGCGTTGTTGAATGATTTGGAGCGCTGTGATTCGCCGCGCACTTGTCCGCATGGACGACCGACGATGATTCATCTGTCGGTGGATATGCTCGAAAAACAATTCGGTCGCAAAGGCGCACGCTAATGCCGGTTGATTATCAACAAGTCCATGCGCGCATCAAAGAAATCGGTGCAGGCGCAAAAGAACGTAGTAAGAAGTTAGAAGAGAAAAGAAATAACGCGCGCGATTGGTTATCGTCTTGCGCAAATCAACTGGATGTTCTGCGCGCCAAAGTGAATTCCGCCAAAGCGGTTGACGCAAACATCCGATGTGCGTTGCCGGTTAATGAGTCGCTCGCGTCGCACTACCGGCCAGCAGAGTCTGTTAAAGAAGCGACGCTCATAGCCGCTGATGGTTCGCAGATTAATCCTGATCGTCACGCGGCGACATTGTATTCATTGATCAACATTGGAGTTGTTATTTTTAGATCCGGTTCAGGCGACGCACCGGACGTCAAAACTTTTACCGAATTAAATTACGGCGATGACCTTTATTCAAATCATGGAATGATAAATGAAGACATGATCGCATTGGGGCGCGATCTTTCGGAGCGAAAGAAACTGCTCGAGTTGGGATTGCAATATTCAAAACCAGTGGTCACATTTACAGATGGACCGATCGAGTTGTGGGGCGCGGAGGGAAGCGCACAGGATGAATATCGCCGCAACCGCGAGAAACATCTTTCGATTCTTTCGCAAATGCAATCGGAAAACATTATCACCGCCGGTTACATTGACAAGCCCGCCGCGGATTTGGTGACGCGTTTATTGGAGATCAGCAAAATTCAAGAAAGCGAAATGAAAAATGTGCGCGACGTTCATTCCTTGCGCGGTGTGACGGATCGCTGGCTGTTCGGCGAAGAAGGTAATCCACTTTTGAAGAAAGGCGAACGCTCGGCGATCTTCATCATTCAATCCAGTTCACGAAATCATTACAAAGGCAAACTGGAAATCCATTTTTTCTATTTGAACGTTGGCACTGATAAACATCCCTGGATTGTGCGCGTGGAGATTCCGGCATGGGTTGCGGAAGATCAAGAGAAAGTGAATTTATTGCACGCCTCGTTGATTGCCCAATGCGAGATCATGGGCGCAAAACCGTATCCATATCTTTTGCATCGCGCACACGAGACGGCTTTGGTCAAACTGCAAGAGAAGCAACAGATCGAGCAGATGCTGATACAGGAACTTCGCAATCAAGACGAAGAATTGGATGAAGGTTCTTACAAGCAATCGGCGAAGGACTTGAAAGGAAGAATGAGTAGATGATGTCATTGCGAGGAGCCGCAAGGCGGCGGCGAAGCAATCTCAGGTAATCACGCAACAGGAGATTGCCACGCTCGCTTCGCTCGCTCGCAATGACATGAGGAGAAATTATGTCAGCACAAATTGAAATCGGACGATTACTGCGTTCAGGCACGACCGGATTCATCGCGGGATGCAGAGTTAATCAATTGGACGCGCCTGCCTTCGGCGCATTGGTGCGCGCACCTTTGAGCGATAGCTATCAAGTCTATGGCTTGATCTATGATATTCACATTGACGATGACGGCTTGGTGCGCCAACTCGTCACGGCGGATAACGTCAGCGAGGAAGTGATGCGCGATAACCGCGAGCGGAGAATCGTGCCGGTTGAGATGTCGGTGTTATCGGTGGGGTATGAAGCGGATGGAAAAAATTATCATTTGTTGCCGCCGCGTCCGCCATTGAGTTTGGATGTAATCTATTTGTGCGACGAGAAAGATGTCGTCCGATTTACAAGCGTCGGAAGGTTTGGATATTTCCGTCACGTTTTGCAGAACCAGGATATTCCTATCGGTGAAGTATTGGCCGCGCATATCGGACAAGCGGGCCAGGCACATGGACAAGGCGGCGAGAAGTGGAAAGAGCAGGCAACGCAGGAATTGATTACGCTGCTAAGAGATGATTATCCAACGCTGATGTCAGTCCTTGGCGCGTTAAGCGAGATTGCATAAAGAATATATGTCTGCAAAGAATCGGTTTTGGGGTTCGTTTCCAATTATCGCATTTGCAACGATTGCATTGGCGGGTCTTGCCTATCTGGGCGGCTACACGCGCTTCATGGCGGATGATTACTGCTCTGCTTATACTGCGAATCGATTCGGTTTGCTCCGCTCGATTTGGTATTGGTACATCAACTGGAGCGGACGCTACACCGCCTTTGCCTTCGACTGGCTCGTATTGATCAAGACCTTCGGACCTTATGGCGCTCATCTGGTTCCGCCCGTTGCCATCGCTATTTGGTTGGTTGCGATGATTGCCGCCGTTCATACCACGCTGAAAGCGATCTCCCGGCATACTGCAACGTGGAGCGCTGCGATTGCAATCAGCGCCAGCTTTGTCCTAGCCGTGATCGTCTTGAGTCCGGATATCGCGCAATCCTATTTCTGGTTGAACGGGATGCGTTCGTATTCATTGCCTCTGGTGACGCTGAGTATCTATGCCTTCCTGTTCCAATGGATTCTGCCGCGCTTGAAATCCGGCAAAGCGCTGGGTTGGGTTTGTATCCTTGCCTTCGTGTTGGCCTTTGCGAACGGCGGCTTCAGCGAAACTTATGCCGTTTTTCAACTGATGCTGTTTGTTTTTCTAACTGTCCTGGAATGGTTTGCGCACGACAGAAAAATCAACGCGGAATTTAAGCTCCTGTCTTTTGCGACATTGGGAGCGCTTCTTTCCGTCATCGTGATCGTATTGGCGCCGGGGAATGCGATTCGCAGGGCCGCTTCTCCTCCAGCGCCAACCTTCATAAGGCTGGCGCAAATCTCCATCGGGTCTTATCTTTCCTTTATTCAAGATATTCTCCTCTCTCCACAACAAACCACTGCCCTGATCGGCGCGCTATTGGTCAGCGCGTGGGCGGGAACGGAATATAAATCCCAAATCACGCTGCGCTGGTGGACGATTCCAACTCAAATCGTCGGCGGGTTGATGTTGTCTTTTGTTTGCATTCCGCCTTCCGTGTATGGCTATGCTGATACGCCGCCGCCGCGCACGTTAAGTATCGCAGTCTTTGCGCTCGCGGCTTTTTGGATGAGTGCAAGTTTTCTGATCGGGAGCTGGCTGGCGCGCACATCACGCTCATCGGTTCGACTCGAAATCGGATTGATCGTTCTGGCAACGATATTGATCGGTGTTTCATCTGCACTGACAATGGCTTATGTCAATCAAAACCAGGGCGCCTATATTGCCTATGCCCGGAAATGGGACTCGATGGACGCACAGATTCTACAAGCGCGTGCAAACCACCAGCCGTTCGTCAATATCCCGGCCATGATCAACTGGGCGGCTGTTGAGCGTCCGAACGACCACGCAAAGTTTTGGGCGACGGCTTGTTATTCGGAATACTATGGGATTCAAGTCTATGGTCCGCCGTATTAAATCCTTAAACACGAAGGACACAAAGGTTCACAAAGGAAGTTCAAAAGATGGAAGAGAAAAAGACTACTGTAAAGAATTTCAAGCCAATCCCGCTTGAGGTGGAAGCTGTTGGAAAGAAAATTTTGGATGCAGCATATACGGTTCATAGCGCGCTCGGCCCCGGCTTGCTCGAATCAGTATACGAGGCTTGTACTGCGTATGAAGCTCGAAATCGAGGTGTCGATGTAGAAACACAAGTTGCAATCCCGGTAAAATATCAAACGATATTTATTGAAACAGGTTTGCGATTGGATCTTTGGGCCGAGAAAAGTGTGATCGTAGAATTCAAATCTGTTGAAATAATGCATCCACTTTATGAGGCGCAGCTTCTGACTTATCTTAAGATCACCGGCTGTCGGCTTGGATACTTGATCAACTTTAATGTCAAACACCTCAAAGATGGTATCAAGCGCATGGTGCTTTAATTTCTCCTTTGTGTTTCTTTTGTGCTCTTTGTGGTGAGGAGTTTTTATGACTAAAAATAAAAAAACAATCGGGTACATCATCGGCGGCGGATTAAAGGAATCGTTCCGCGCGCGATTAACGGTTTCCGCACAAAATGCGCAGGAAGGCGCGTTCGTCGTCATCGAAAATGCCAACTGGCGATATTACGGTCTCGTCACCGACATTCAACTCGGCGCGACCGACCCGCGTTTTGCGGATGAACAAACCGAAGCGCGTCTGCCCGCCTCGATAGCGAAAGCCTTGCACGGACAAACGCTTTACACGAATCTCGAAATCCTGCCAGCTTTGATGCAGGATATCGGCCCTGATCCCGTTTCGGCGGAGTATAAAAAATGGCGCGAGGAAAATCCCGAGGACCCGAAGCCGCTTCCAGTCAAGACCGTGCCGCCGCATCATTCGTCCGTTGAGTTGGCGCGGCCCGAACACATCGCCGGCATCTTTGGCGAACCGAGCGACAAGAATTTCATCATCGGATATACGCGCGAGCAAAATCATCCCGTGTGCATTGACCTGGAAAAATTCGTCCAGCGCTCATCGGGCATCTTCGGCGCAACAGGAACCGGCAAATCGTTTTTGACGCGCGCCGTGCTGGCAGGATTGATTCGCTATAACAAGGCCTCGGTGCTGGTGTTCGATATGCACAACGAATATGGATTCGATGACACGGCTTCAGACACAGGCCTGCGCGTGGTGGGGTTGAAAAATAAATTTGCGGCGAAGGTGCGCGTGGTGGGACTCGGAGGCGGGGCAAAGATTCGCGGTTCAGCGCCCGATTTCAACCTGGAGATTTCCGAGAGCGATGTTGCGACATCAGACATCGAGTTGCTGGGTCGCGAATTGGATTTGAAAGAAACCACGGCAACGACTCTGGATGCGTTATGGAATTCGTTCAAGCGTGATTGGTTCAGTGAATTCAAAGCCATGACGCAGGAAGTGATTACAACGGAAGATGGCAAAAAAGTTCCGGCGAATGGAAGCGTGGCGGCGTGGGCGAACGCCAACGGAGTCAATGTGATGGCGGCGGAGGCGTTGCAAAATAAATTGCGGCGCTTGTTCAATAAAGCATATATCGTTTCCAAACCCGCCGCGGATTCGATTCATGAAATCATCAGCGCGCTGGAGAACGGACAGCATATCGTGTTGTCGTTCGGCGAACATGAAACGGATTTGGATTATCTGTTCGTGTCGAATTTGTTGACGCGTCGAATCCGCGAAGCGTGGGAAAAGAAGACAAACGGATTCCGCTCGACGGGCAAGGATGAGCCAAAGCAGTTGGTCATCGTGATCGAAGAAGCGCATAAGTTGCTGAACCGCGAGATGGCATCGCAGACCACGTTCGCCACCATCGCGCGTGAACTGCGTAAATATTATGTGACCCTGTTGGTGATTGACCAGCGCCCATCGCAGATTTACGATGAAGTCATGTCACAGTTGGGCACGCGCATCAGCGGCTGGCTGGGCGATGACGATGACATCCATGCCGTGCTATCGGGACTTTCGGGACGCGAAGCCTTGCGCGGTATGTTGGCGCGACTGCAACCCAAAGAAGAAGTGTTGCTCTTGGGCTGGGGTGTGCCGATGCCGTTGCCGGTCAAGTCACGCCGCTATGACGATGAATTCTGGAAGGAATTGCTCGGCGCGAGTGGGAAGAAAGGCAGGGAACAGAATTTAAAGGAACTTGGCTTTTAGGTAAAAGATTTTTTAGCCACAGATGTCACGGATTTCACGGAAAAGGAAAATTAAAAAATCCGCGCAAATCAGTGACATCGTACTCGAAGAGTAAATCCGTGGCAAAGAAAAAATATGCCAGGTAATTCTGAACATGCTATAATTTAATTCGTGCCAAGAAAAAAACTTAGAATTCCTCGCAAACGGATCGCTGACTTTTGTCAACGCTGGAGCATCACCGAATTTTCGCTGTTTGGCTCTGTTCTGCGTGATGACTTCCGACGTGATAGCGATATTGATGTACTAGTGAGCATTGACCCCAAAGCGCCCATTGGACTACTTGAATTAGTGGATATGCAACTTGAACTTGAAAAAATGTTCAAGCGTCCCGTGGATCTTGTTGAAAAAGAAGGGTTAATTAATCCTTCTCGTCGGCGCGAGATACTAAGAACAGCAGAGGTGGTTTATGCCGTATGAGGGGCGGGAATTATCCTATTTGTGGGACATGCAACATGCCGCACGCGAGATGAGCCAGTTTATGCATGGCGTAAAATTTGCGCAGTTTGAGAAAGAAAAAATTTTACGATTAGCCGCGGAACGTGAATTACTAATCATTGGCGAAGCGGCTAATCATTTATCCCCTCAATTTCGGAACAAGCATCCTGAAATTCGTTGGGTTAATTTCATTGGATTGCGAAATACTCTGGCACAATGAATACGGGGAGACATTGATCAATAAAGTATGGGTTGCCGCAACCGTAAGCGTTCCCGAAATGCTCGCTGAGTTGGACAAACTGCTTCCAGAAGAACCATGAGTCTGGAAGGAATTGCTCGGCTCGAGCGGGAAGAAAATCGCGAAGCACGCCGCAGGCGACAAGGAACAGAATTTAAAAGAGTTGGGATTTTAGGTATTGTGCTATAATCTTACTGGTAAGAAAAGGAGAAAACCATGGAAGGATTAGCCACCACCCGCATGTCATCCAAGGGACAGGTTGTTATCCCTGAGAACATTCGCAAACGTCTCAAACTTGGAGAAGGCGCGCAGTTTGTTGTTGTAGGAGATGCAGATGTGATCATCTTGAAAGCGATTGCCCAGCCGGACCTCGGCGAATTCGATGCGCTCATTCAGCAGGCGCGGAAGCAGGCCAAAGAGGCGGGCTTGAAGCAGAAGGATATTCAGTCAGCCATTGCAAAAGCACGGGGCCGTAAATGAAGATCGTTTTGGATTTGAAGGTCGTGATGGATACCAACGTGTTTATCTCTGGCGTCTTCTTTAGCGGACCTCCCTTTCAAATCCTAAAAGCATGGCAATCTGGTAAATTCGAATTAGTTGTTTCGCAGGAAATATTGGACGAATACCGGCGGGTTGGGGAAATTTTGGGAGAAGAGCACCCGTCATTGACTTGAAGCCAATTTTGAACTTCGTGCTTAAAAATGCGAAAGTCTATAAACCAGCAGTTTTGAAAAACGCGGTTTGCGAAGACCCTGACGATGATAAGTTTTTTGCGTGCGCATTGGCAAGCGGAAGCAAGGTCATTATCAGCGGAGATAAGCATCTGTTGAAAGCTTCGGGATTTCAAGGGATTCAAGTTGTGAAGCCACGCGAGTTTGTGGACGCATATCTAGGGTAATGCCAAGAAGTCTGAGGCGCAGAATTTGAAAGAGTTGGGATTTTGAAATAATTCGAATACCGAATCAAGAGCTTGTTGTAATATAATGATATTGGAAGAATGAATGTATTACCGTAGAAAATTACTTCTTGCCCTACTTGAAGTATTTGATGGCAATTTGAATAACACAGATTGCGAGAAGCTTTTATTTAACGTGTGCAAGTTGGCAGGCAAAAATCATTATGATTTCTTCCCATATCGCTTTGGACCGTTCAGTTTTGTTTCGTATTATGATAAACGGCGATTAACTGAGTTAGGCTTATTAAAAGCTACTCAAGATTTTAGGCTTAATACGAGACATTCTTTTTTGAAAGAACTAGAATCTTCCGACAAAAGAGCCTTGCTTGCTTTGAAGTCAAGCGGGGTACTCGGCAATCGCTTAATCAAAAAGACTTATATAGAGAATCCACAATTTACTGCTAGAAGCGAAATCCTAGCCAAATTATTTAGCCCAAAGGAAATTAGGCAGCTTCAATGCGCATGGAATACTGATAAAAAGCCCCTTGTTTTTACTATTGGTTATGAAGGAGAGACCATTGACTCTTTCCTTTACAAACTAATTTCTAACAATATTATGGCAGTCGTGGATGTTCGTAGTAATCCACAATCTATGAAATATGGTTTTTCCAAAAAGAGTTTCAGCGATTATATTGAAAAAGCAGGAATGAAATACTTCCATATTCCAGAATTAGGTATCCCATCCGCGATGCGCAAAGGTTTAGGCAAAACCATTTCGCATAAAAAGCTTTTCAATAAATATGAGCTTGATTTATTGCCAAATCAGAATGAGGCAAAAACAGAATTACGGAATCTGATAGCCTATTACCCGCGCATTGCTTTAGTTTGTTTTGAAGCCAATCATTATTTCTGTCATCGATATACGCTCGTTGAGAATTTGCGGAAAGAAAGAGCTTTTTCGAAGCCTGTAATCCATCTCTAAACTTTGATTGGGGATAACATGCCTTACCTCCCAGATGACTTACCAAAAGCCCACATCCTTATCACCGTGAAAACTTATCCCTTGCCATCTCATTGGTATGGAGAAACAGTTTGCACTGCAGGATTATTAGATGGTGAAAAATGGGTAAGAATATATCCTGTTTCATATCATTTATTAAACGATGACCAAATGTATCCTAAGTATGCTTGGATTGAATTAGATTTGATTCGAAACACAAGTGACTTTCGTCCAGAAAGTTACAAACCGCGAAAGGGAATAGATGAACAGATAACGGTTTTGACAAAAATAGGTACTGCAAATGCTTGGGCAGCCCGTAAACAATATGTACTCAAAGAAGTATTTACTTCAATTACTGATTTAACATCTCTTGCAAAAAGTGAAACGGCGAAGTCGCTAGCAACATTTAAACCGAAAGAAATTGTAGATTTTGTGATTGAAGATGATGAGAGAGAATGGAAACAAACTTGGCTTAATCAATTCAAGCAAACGAATTTGTTTGATCTGGATGAAAAAGGTCGAGCCAAACAAAGAGAACTGGTAAAGAAGTTGCCATTTCAATTCAAATATCGATTTCTATCGGATGATGATAAGATCAGTTTCTTAACTATACAGGATTGGGAAATTGGGGGACTATTTTGGAATTGTCTGAAAAATGTTGACGGGGACGAAGAAGAAGCAAAGCGCCTTGTTCGCCAAAAATATTTTGACGAATTTTTAAAAGAAAAAGACATTTTCTTGTTCTTGGGAACTACTTATCAGTATCACAGACGAAGATTTCCAAACCCATTTGTAATTATCGGTGTATTCTATCCGCCAACAACACAACAACTTTCTTTGTTCGTACCTCCGATATAGAGACCTGAAAATTAGTCGGCGCGGTGAACTTGAATCTAACCATAATGAATAAACCCCGCCGCAAGCGGACGGGGTATCATCCGCTAAAGTCAGAGATCACTTACAACCTTCTTCTTACGCCGCAGAGCGGCGGGGTATTCAACCCGTGAAGGAATCAATAAAACGACCAGACTCAAAAAAAGACGCTATCCGGCGTCCTTCGCTTTGGCTTCATATTGATGCCAGATTATTGTTTCTTCATCGGCAGGTTCGAACTGCAAAATCCGCACGAGGCGGATTGTGCGCCCGTCCATTTCACTTCGGCGGG
>Ga0182027_10015444_pt1 | contig 10497 bp, 10 predicted proteins | sample 712E1DmetaG_FD_121300 | JGI IMG/M metagenome (GOLD analysis project Ga0182027, IMG submission 121300) | Permafrost microbial communities from Stordalen Mire, Sweden - 712E1D metaG (Illumina Assembly) | ecosystem: Environmental > Terrestrial > Soil > Wetlands > Permafrost | place: Sweden... | reverse complement strand
CCTTGCTGCTTTTTCTGGCCGGGGACGGCACGGGCGGTTTTGCGCCGGCGATAGGCAGCAGCAACGGCGTGGTGGGGCTGAACGCTGATTCAATCGCCGTGGGCGACCTTGACGGCGACGGCATGCTTGATCTGGCCGTGGGCTGTTATTATTCCGGCACCTACGGGGTCGAACTTCTCCGAGGCATTGGCGACGGCACCTTCACCAATTTCACGCGGCTGTTCTTTGATGAGAAACCCATCATCTGTGATCTGAATGGTGACGACATCCCGGACATCATGACGTCTTTGGGGGCCGGAGTTGCCATTCGCCTGGGACTTGGCGGCGGCCAGTTCACATCAAAAACAAACCTGGCGACTCAACTCGCACCGGGAGGCGGCGCCAGAATCGCGATAGCGGACCTGAACGGTGACGGCCGGCCTGACTTCGTGGTGGGTAGCCGGGGTGGCAACCTCGTCGACGTGTTTCTCAATCAAACTGCGCCATCACTGAACATCACTCCCGTGGACAACTGCGTGCAGCTTTCCTGGCCAAACTGGACCTACAACTTGGAATACCGAACGAACCTCACATCCGGGAATGATTGGGCTGCCGTTGCCGGGATACTGGCGCTCTCTGCCGGGCGCAAAGTGATGACGAACCTGGTTGACCGCCCCGCTCAATTCTACCGTCTGAAGCAGCAGCAGGCTGGGGAATGAACGGCAGAAAATCTACCCATTCACCAAACATTCCTCTGCCACGGTTGTGTTCTCGTGTCTCTGTGGTTCGTGCGGATTCAGCGTTGCGGATTCAGCTTGAACCTCGGTCCGGTTTCTGCTTCACTGAAGTCGGACGCAGGTTATGGAGTCAGTTGCCGTCATCGCAACGCCCGAACGGTTGCCCGAAAAGCAGCGCGCGGCGTTGATTAATCTGCTGGCGGACGATGACCCGGCGGTCTATCACGCGATTCGCGAAAAAATCCTCTCCTTTGGTGATGCGGCCTGCGCCTGGCTGCGCCCGCACGCGTTGAGCAACGACCCCCAACTGCGCCGCCGCGTTCAGGAAATCATCCGGCACTACGACCGGCAGGCGGCGGACAATCGTTTCCTCGCCTTCTGCCTCAAGCACGGCGAGGATTTTGACCTGGAGGAAGGCGCATGGCTGCTGGCCCGGACGCGGTATCCGGACATCAACGTGGAGGCTTGCCAGGCGTTGCTCGACGACTTCGCCGGCGAACTCCGGGAGCGCGTCAACCCACATGCGCGGCCCAATCAATTTCTCGGCGTCATCAACCAATACCTTTTTGGGGAACTCGGCTTTGGCGGCAACGAGCAAAACTATTACGACCCCGAGAACAGCTATCTGAATCGCGTGCTCGACCGGCGCACCGGCAATCCGATCAACCTCTGCCTCGTTTACCTGCTGCTCGCGCGCCGGTTGCGGCTGCCCATTGCCGGCATCGGTTTGCCGGGGCATTTCCTCTGCCGCTATCAGTCCACGTCCGGTGAAATTTACATTGACGCCTTCCATCGCGGGAAACTGATGACGAAGGCGGACTGCATCCATTATCTGGTGCGGGGCAATTACGATCTGCGCGACGATTACCTGACCCCCGTGAGCGCGCGCCGCATGTTTCTGCGCATTTGCGGCAATCTCCATCAGGTCTGCATGCATCTGTCGCTGGCCGGGGAAACCATGCGGTTGCAGCGCTACCTCGTTGCGCTGGCCCGGTAGCGCGCTTTCGCCGTCTGCACCCCATATTGTCGGCTGGAAGCCGCCGTTACTGGCACGCTGGGAAGTCCGCTACGCCGTGGCGGCGGGCATCCTTGCCTGCCAGTGATGCGCGGCTTCCAGCCGCGTGTTCCATTGGTTTGGCGGTGGTGCGAAGCTGCGCCCGTTGAACCGAATGCCGTGCTCGGCGATTGCGCAACCGCGTCCGCAACGTTAAACTGGGGGCGTCGCTCCGACTTTGCATGGCCGAAAAAAAATTCAACGCGTTGCCGGGGTTTGGCCTGACCATGGGATTCGCGCTCTTTTATCTGAGCGCTGTCGTTCTCATTCCCCTGGGCGCGCTGGTCGTCCGCACCTTGGGAATTTCCTGGGCGGATTTCTGGCGGCTGGCGACCACGGACCGCGCGCTGGCCGCGTACAAGCTGACCTTCGGGGCTTCTTTGGCCGCGGCGCTGGCGAACGCCGTGTTCGGCACGCTGCTGGCGTGGGTGCTGGTGCGTTACCGGTTTCCGAGCCGGCGGATTATTGACGCGCTGGTGGATTTCCCGTTCGCGTTGCCGACGGCCGTCGCGGGGCTGACCCTGGCCAATCTTTTTGCCGCAAACGGCTGGCTGGGGAAATATCTGGTTCCATTCGGCATCAAGGGTGCGTTCACGCCGCTGGGCATTGTGATTGCGCTAACGTTCGTGGGCATGCCGTTCGTGGTCCGCACGCTGCAACCGGTGCTGGAAAATTTTGAAAGCGAGGTCGAGGAAGCGTCGGCCACGCTGGGCGCCGGACGCCTGCGCACGTTTGTCAGCGTCATTGCCCCGTCGCTGCTGCCGCCGGTGATGACGGGTTTCGCGCTCGCGTTCGCGCGGGCCATCGGCGAATATGGGTCGGTGGTTTTCATCTCCGGCAATCTGCCCTTCAAAACGGAAATCGCGCCGTATCTTATCGTGATGCGGCTCGAGGAATACGACTACAACGGCGCGATGGCGCTGGCGGTCATGTTGCTCGTGTTTTCCTTCCTGCTGCTGGGACTGATTAACCTGATCGAACAATGGACGAGCCGTTTTCAGAATTAACATGGCCGGAATCGTAAAAATAAAATCGAGCGCCGCCCGGCGGAAATCGTTGCGCGGAATTGAAGAATCTCCGTGGGTGAAGTGGACGCTCATTGGCGTCGCGCTGCTGTTCAGCCTGGTGTTTCTGTTGCTGCCGCTGGCCAATGTTTTCGCGCAGGCCTTCGCCGGAGGCTGGAATGGCTATTGGGGCGCGTTGATGCATCCGGATTCCCGGGCGGCGATTCGCCTGACACTCCTCGTGGCCGCCATCAGCGTGCCTTCAAACATGTTGTTCGGTCTGGCGGCGGCGTGGGCCATCGCCAAATTCAATTTCCGGGGCAAGGCGCTGCTGGTCACGCTGATTGACCTGCCGTTTTCGGTTTCGCCGGTGGTGGCGGGTTTGATGTTCGTGGTGCTGTTCGGCTTGCAGGGCTTCTTAGGCCGGTGGCTCGGCGACCATGGCCTCAAAATCATTTTCGCCGTGCCCGGCATCGTGCTGGCGACGACGTTTGTCACGTTTCCGTTCGTGGCGCGCGAGTTGATACCGGTCATGCAGGCGACCGGCACGGAGCAGGAACAGGCGGCGCTGACGCTCGGGGCCGGCGGCTGGCAGACGTTCTGGCACGTGACGCTGCCCTCGGTGAAGTGGGGCTTGATTTACGGCGTCATCCTGTGCAACGCTCGCGCGATGGGCGAGTTTGGCGCGGTGTCGGTCGTCTCCGGCCACATCATCGGTCAGACCGAGACGATGCCGCTGCGGGTGGAGGCGCTTTACCAAGGCGGCACGGCGGCGTCCATCGCGGCGGCGTTCGCGGTGGCAAGTTTGCTGGCGTTGCTGGCGCTCTTCACGCTGGCGGTCAAAATCTTTCTCGAATGGCAGCAGGCGCGCGAACACGAACGGGCGCAATCGGCCGCTTGAGTCCGTCACCTATACGCATGTCCATCGAACTCAAAAACGTGACGAAAAAGTTCGGCGACACCGCCGCCGTCAACAACGTCTCCTTCTCGGTGAAGGAAGGCGAACTGGTCGGCCTGCTCGGCCCCAGCGGCGGCGGCAAGACTACCGTGCTCCGGATGATTGCCGGTCTGGAAATGCCGACGGAAGGCGACGTGTTCATCCGCGGCCGGCGCGTCAACGACCTGTCCGTGCAACAGCGCAACATCGGCTTCGTATTCCAGAATTACGCGCTGTTCAAGCACATGAACGTGTTCAAGAACATTGCCTTCGGCCTCAAGGTGAAGCGGTGGAAGCCAGCCGACCTCGAAGCGCGCGTCTTCGAGCTGCTGAAGCTGTTCGGCTTGGAGGGGCTGGAGCAGCGTTATCCGCATCAGCTTTCCGGCGGCCAGCGGCAGCGCGTGGCCATCGCCCGCGCCCTGGCCTCGAAACCGGGCGTGCTCCTGCTCGACGAGCCGTTCGGCTCCGTGGACGCCAGAATCCGCCAGGAACTCCGCGAGTGGCTCGTCACCCTGCACCACGACCTGAACGTCACGACCATTTTTGTGACGCACGACCAGGAAGAGGCGCTCGAGGTGTCGAACCGGATTGTGATTTTCTCGCGCGGCAATCTCGAACAAGTCGGCGCGCCCCGGGATGTTTACGACCGGCCCGCGAACGAATTCGTCGCCCGCTTTATCGGCGTGATGAACGTGCTCGAGCTTGAGGTCCGCGACGGGGCGGCGCGCCTGGGGGAACTGGAATTCCCCGCGCCCGGACTGTCGGCGGGCCAGAAGTTGCGCATCGGGTTCCGTCCTTACGCGGTGCAAATTTCGCCGGACCTGGCGCAATATCGGTATCACGCGGTGCTGCGGCACACGTTTTTCCTCGGCGTGATCTTGCGGGTGGAACTGGAGTTGCCGTCGGGTCTGACCATCCGCGCCCGCCTGAGCAAGGAGGAATACGCGCAATTGGGATTGGAAGACGACCGGGAGGTTTCATTCCAAATCCGGCAATACCGCGTGCTGGCGAGAGACACCATGGGCCTGGCGCCGGAGGAAGAAATCATTTACCCGCCACCCTCCGGCATCGCCGAAAATATCTAGGCAACGGAGGCAAGCCAGGGAAACGGCTGCTTCCTGTCTTAACAGTTTATTTTCAGGATCAATGCACGGACGCCAAAGCGGTTAGCCTGACGTATCGCGTGGCGCAGGCGCGGACGGTGCATCCACGACCACGGTCGCGCCCTTCAAAATTTCCTTCGGCTCGGCGATGCCCACGCCCGGACCTTGCGGAATGGTAAGCGCGCCGTCGTTGATGCGCAGCGGCGGATTGAACCAGTCGCCGTAGTTTTTCACGCCCTGTTTGTATTCCTGCCAATCGCCAATCTTCGGCACGCACGAGGCGAAGTGGAGCGAATAGACAAAACCGAATCCGCCCGAGAGGTGCGGAGTGGTCGGCATGCCGCACAGTTCAGCCATGCGCGCCACGCGGATCGAACGAATCAGCCCGCCGTAGTAATACAGGTCCGGCTGCACGATGTCCGAGACGCCGTCGCGGATTTGCGCTTGAAAACGCCAGTGGCTCGACTCCTGTTCGCCGAGGGCGATGGGGATTCTGAGCGTGTCGGTGACTTTCTTCGTCGCCTCGAAGTTGTCGAACGGGCACGGCTCTTCAAAGAAAACGGCCTTGATATCTTCCAACATGCGGCCCACGCGGATGGCTTGGGCGGGATCATCGTAGGAACTGTTGGCGTCGGCGTGGATGGCCAGTTTGTCGCCGAACTTTTTGCGCGTGAGCGGAATGAGTTTGTCGGTGCGGCCGGGCATTGCGTCGGCGTTGCGGCTCATGCGACCGCCCACGCGGAATTTGATTCCTTTCGCGCCGGTTTCGTCCAGCAGGCTCTTCAGGTAATCAATTTCCTGTTCGGGTGTCGTATCGCGCCGTCCGCTGGCGACATAGAAGGGCGCGCTCTTGCGGATGACGCCCCCGAGCAGGTCGCCGAGGGATTTGCCGGTGAGGCGGCCCAGCATATCAAGGATGGCGAACTCGACGAGCGCCACCGGCACCCAGAAGGGAAGTCCCTGGAGCTTGTAGTTGCTGTCGCGGCGATAGACGCCGAACAGGTGCGCCTCCAGGTCGCGCGCGTCCTTGCCGATGAAGTAGGGAATGACCTGCCGGTGCAGAATCGGATGGAGAATGCCCATGCGGCCATCGTCCACGGAGATGCCTTCCGCGCCGTCCTTTGAGCGGACGCGCACGAAATGCTCGCGCCCTTTGCGGAGCAACTCGATGGACTCGATGATAACCGGATCCTTCAGCCCCTTGAGGTCGAGGACGGGTCTGGCCGCGGCCTCGTCCAGCCGGGAGCCCGGTGTCGAACGGCGGGCGCCGGGCGGGGAATCCGTTTGCGCGGCCAACAGGGGAAAGGCGCTTGCGCTGGCTGTCAGGGTGAGAAAATGACGACGGTTGGTTTTCATGGTGTTGGGATAATCCAAGTCCGGGACAAATTCGAGCGCGAAAACAGGCAAGTTGCGAATGCTATCCGGCCACGCCTTTCAGGTAAGCCAGAATGAGTTCCGGCAGATCGCTGCTGTAACCGCCTTCGAGCAGGCTGAACAGGGGCACGCCGAGCCGGCGCAACGACTGGCCCAGCCAGTGAAAATCTTCCGCCTCGAGTGTTCCCTGCGCCAGCGGATCGCGCGCGTAAGCGTCAAAACCGGCGGAAACCGCCACCAAATCGGGTTTGAACTTTTTCAGTTCATCCAATGCCTGTTCGAGCGCATCGCAATATTCCTCGCGCGGCGTGGACGGCCAAACCGGATAGTTGAAACAGTTCCCGCCGACATCATCGCAGCCGCTGCCGGGATAGCACGGATATTGGTGAATTGAGAAAAAAGCCGTCCCCGGACGGTTGAGCAGAATCGCCTCCGTGCCATTGCCGTGATGAACGTCGAAATCGAAGACCGCGACGCGTTTGGCGCCGGTGGCGACGGCTTCGAGCACGGCGATGGCAATTGAATTCAAGTAGCAAAAGCCCATTGCCCGGTTCGGCAGGGCGTGATGGCCCGGCGGGCGCATGAGGCTGAAAACATTCTCGCCGGCCCGGGCGCATTTGAGCGCCTCGAGTGCCGCGCCTACCGAGCGCCGCGCATACCCGGCAATGCCCCGGCAATAAGGCGTGTCGGCGTCAAAATCCTCGGGTTCGTCCAGCCGGGCGAGGTGTTCGGCCGGATGCACGCGCAGAATCGCGGCTTCATCCGGGGACACGGGCGCAGCCCAGGAAATCGGCAGGTCCTTTTGGCTGCGCAATCTATCCAGCGTCTCTTTAATGCGCGCGGGCCGTTCCGGGTGACCCGGACGCGAATAACCGGCGCATTGTTCTTCGGTGATGATTTTCATCATGGCCGCGCGGAGAAATGCTAAACAAAATCATGGGGCCAAGGGTAGCCAATAATTGCCGGCAAGCTGGCATTGAATTTTTGATTACTCTACTGCCCATGCCAGCATGTCCGCGCAAAGCCGGCGAATCCAGCCAGCCCCAATCAAGCCATCGGCGGCGCGAAGGGATTGCGACGACCCGCCGTGCTGGCCACGTGTCGCGGCAAAAACAGCAGGCTGACCAGGAGATAAATCCAGCCCAACACCAGATGCCCCGCTACGACGAAAGCGAGCCGCACCAAGTCCAGCACGCCAAAATCGTAGAGCAGAATTGCCGCCGCCAGCAGCAGCGCGCCCGGCATCAGCGCGGCGCCCGCCAGCCGCCAACTGCCGCGCAGGGTCAAATCGCGATTCGCAAAAAACGCGGCCACCCAGCCCGGCAGAAAATACATCGTCGCTAAAACCGCCCACATCAGCATCAGCCCGGCCACCACGACGGCGGTGGCGATGGCGAGCAGGGCCGGTTCCCAGGCGCCCCACCACGGTCCCAGTTCCTTGCGGTTGAACGCGACGGCCCAACCGGCGGGATAACGGCCGGCCATGTGGCCAAGCAGCGAGTAAATGTAAAAATCGTCACGGCCGAATTCGATTTGCACGTGCGCCGGCGAGCGGATGTCGCCGGCGTGATTCAGATCCACGCTGAACGCGAGCAACGTTCCTTCGGCCAGCAGCCGCGGCGAGTCACCGTGCCAGTCCAGTTTGCCGGCGCTGATTTTGCCTTCATCCGGCAACTGGCCGATGGCCTCGCGCACAGTCGGAAACCAGCCGTCATACAAAAACCAGTCCACCGCCGCAGCGGCAAGCAGGGCGGCAATGAACTGGACGAGCAACAGGCGTCCAAGCGACGCGCGCGCAAACGCCGCCACGCCCCGAGGCGTCAGCGGTTCCCAGGCGTGGGGCGGTGAATCCGGCGCTGTCATGATTTCAGCCTTTAACGCAAAAGCTCAAAGGCAACAAGATAATGACTTCCCGCCGCCATCCGTCAACATCTTCTCCGTCCGCCGGAAGAAAACGGTGCGCAACTTCACACCTGCCACCAACCGGCGGCTGGAAGCCGCCCTGACTGGCACGCTGGGAAGCGTGCCGCTACGCCCGTAGCGGCAGGCATCCTTGCCTGCCAGTGAGCGCGACTTCCAGCCGCGTGTTCCTTTGGATTGGGGCTGGTGCGAAGTTGCGCCCGACGAACAGTCATTGATTCCCAACGGCACGGGGCGGCGCATTGATCTCGGGAACCCCGGTGGTTTTCTTTGCCGCTTTGCGAAGGAACCCGGGCGGCACTTCGTGAAAGACCTCCAATTTGGCAAGTTTCTCTTGTTCGGGCGAGCCGTTCAACATGGCGTTCACGAGGGTGCGATGGGATGCCAGCAACTCGTTGTAGGCTGTCTGATAATCGTCAACCCGCTGCTCCAGCCGGCTGAGGCGAACCGCCGCCCACCCCGCACAGCCGACAACCAGCAGCGCGAGAAAAATAACAATGAATTTCTGTGCTCTATTCATAAAGGGTGAGGTGTTTCAAAGGGTTCAGGAACGCTCCGCACCGGGCGGAGAAGCAAGGCGGTGGTTTGCTCGATCAGGTTTCGCCCGCAATCTGTGAGATGTGACCATTGGTTCTCTCCGCGAGTATTTTGGGCACTACCGTTTCACGGCTGACTCGCGGATCTTCTTCGCAAGAGCTATCGCTTCTTCTTCGGTCCAATTACTGATAACTGCAAATGTACCGAAGTCGTACTCGCTTTGAATTTTCTTAATCTCACGAACCTGGCCACAAATGATAATTGCCACTTGCTTGCCGACATTCCGGCGCGTCAACTCCGCGAGTTGTTCCCGCCCCTTGTCGGTTAGCATGATGTCCATTCCCATAACGCTTCCCCGCTTCCAGGGCCAAGCTTCTTTGACCATGGCTCCGTTGAGCACAGGAGGAGTCTGTAAATTGAGCAATTCGCGCACGTGCCCAACGGCATCCCTGTGAACGAGAGCCACCTGCTCGGAATCAACAGAAGGAGAATCAAGCACCAACCGCAGCTCGAAGACCGGGAGCTGTGGTGCAGTAGTAACGGCAGCGGGCTCTTTCTTGCAGCCAAGGGCCAGCGTGATAGCAATGACTGTGACTAGAAGCCGCATGCGTTCGAACTGGTTACAGTATCAGCCCTACTCGCTGGCGTTCGCCATTGCGGTAAAAGGCCGTGTTCATGGCGGCAGTTTCGGATTGTGGCAAATCCACGTCAAACTCAAATTCAAGAACCTTCGCCGCCATCGTTGCCGGTTTGGAACACCAGTCAGCGCGCTTTGAGACTGGCTATTCCTTTGACCCCATTTTGACAACACTGAACACCGAACATCCAACACCGAGCATTTTCCCTTCCGCCTGGACAGGCGAGACGCACCATTTGGAGTGCGGAGTGCAGAGTGCAGAGTGCAGAATTGGACAAGCTGAAGCTTGAACTCCAACATCGAATCTTGCAGATCAGCGCTGATGAGTGGGGATTAGCGGTTAAAAAAATCTACGGCTTGCGTGTCCAGTGCGATAACGGCTCAAGCCGGATATTTTCCCTTTTGCCCGGACAGGCGGGGACGCGCTGTCCCACTTTGCCTTGCGACTTCCCTTCCGACTTCATTCCGCACTCCGCGTTTGACCGTCTGAGCCATTCGCCGATAGGATTTGCCGACGGGCGCGAAAAAGGGCAGGATTCAGACGAGTCAAAAAGCGATTGGCCATCCCGCGGGATGGGGCGAGTCGCAGACCGCAATCGAAAGACACGTTATGGCCCAGGCAATCATGGACCCCGAACAGGTGCGGCGCTTCGCCGAGGAGTTGAAGCGGTTCAACGCCGATCTCCAGGAAAGAATCAGCGCGTTGCAGGCGCGGTTTGCGTCGCTGGGCGACTCGTGGCAGGACGAAGAGCACAACAAGTTCGCGGATGAATTCAAACAGACGATGAAAGCGATGCGGAAGTTCATCGAAGTATCGAACCGGCACACGCCTTACCTGCTGAGGAAAGCGCAGCGCATCGAGGAATATCTGAACCAGCGTTAGCGCCATGCCGCCACGAGCCAATGTCACCTCGGTCGAGGCCCTGGAATTCTTCCGGTCCCGGCTGATTGTTTATCTGAGCCAGGCGCGGCCGGCGCTGGAGGAGGCCAGCGCGGACGTGTTCCGCACCCGGGACTGGCTGGAAAACGAGCAGCGGACCCGTTGGGAAAACGAGGCGCGCCGGCGGAAGAAGGCATTGGAACAAGCCCAGTCGGCCCTGTTCAGCGCCAAATTGTCCACCTTGAGCAAGTCGTCCTCCGTGGAACAGTTGGCTTTTCACAAGGCGAAACGCGCCCTCGATGAGGCCGAGGCCAAGTTGCGGCTTTTGAAACAGT
>Ga0182027_10015443_pt1 | contig 10497 bp, 11 predicted proteins | sample 712E1DmetaG_FD_121300 | JGI IMG/M metagenome (GOLD analysis project Ga0182027, IMG submission 121300) | Permafrost microbial communities from Stordalen Mire, Sweden - 712E1D metaG (Illumina Assembly) | ecosystem: Environmental > Terrestrial > Soil > Wetlands > Permafrost | place: Sweden... | reverse complement strand
TTTGCAAGAAAATCATGAGTACTGTCAGAATCAGCACAAAGACAGAATTTGATTTCAATTTCATTTTACAGGGTTTAAAAATCTTATTCATCCGGCTTGTAATTGGGCCATGATATCAGTCCAAAGGTAGTGGAATTTGAGAAGACAAAAGCAAAATAGTACGAAAGGGAAGGAGTGTCTGGATGTTTTATTATCAGACATTTAATGTGGTCAGTTTGAATCCTCACAAGGTGGTCAGATGCTCCGGCTTTTCCAGCCAGAAGCACTGACCATCCTCTTGATGCAGGCAAAACCAGTGGCCTACACAATAATGTTGTGCAACGGAATTATCGTAGGCTGTGCCGGCGTAACACCGTTCTTTATCAAAGTAGGGACCAGTATTTTAGAAAATTCATTCAGGGCCTCTTCCGACTCCCAAACGTCTATGATCAACAAACCATCTGCCTGTTGAGCTGCAATATGGTTCAGGCGTCCCTTTGACTTTTCCTTTCCTGCAGTTTCGAGGTCCTTAAGTGTCTGTTTGTAAGATTCCGGCGTAAAGCCGACAACATTGAATATAGCGACTATTTTTTTCATCTTGTTCAGAATTAAATATTCCTACTCGTATGGCTTTTCGGTTACGCCCCTTTTTTTTACTGTGGGTCCGGTCTCCACAAGGTTATTGAAACTCATATTATTTATAATTATTACAAATAACAGAAAATTTGTTGTGGCAGCAATAGTCGTAAGGTAATAAACCCTGCTTAATCTGAAAATAAAAAACCCTGAATCAGTTAAGAATCAAGGTTTTTCGTTTAGTTTTCCGTGGCATCGACTGGAATCGAACCAGTGACACAAGGATTTTCAGTCCTCTGCTCTACCATCTGAGCTACGACGCCGGATAAATTGGGAGCGCAAAAATAGGAAGAATTTTTTAAAATACAATACCTTTGTGCCAATACATTCTATGGAACTTATACTTGACCTGGGAAACACCAATCAGAAGATCGCAGTGTTCGATGCGGGAAACCTGCTATGGGTCAATTCAGAAAGACACCTGGGCCTTTCCTGGATAAAGAATATTGTTAACCATCACACGGGAATAGATTCTTGTATATTATCATCTGTGGTAAAAGTTCCGGTTTTACTTCTTTCCTACCTGAAAAAGAATTTCCGTTTCATCCTGCTGGATGAATTTACCCCCATCCCCATCCGAAATAGTTACCAATCTCCGGGTACCCTGGGAAAAGACAGGCTGGCGGCGGCAGTGGGCGGATTCAATCAGTTTAAGGGCAGTCCGGTTCTTATCATCAATGCAGGTACAGCGATTACCTATGATATTGTGACCGGAGAAGGAGAATATATCGGCGGGGCCATTTCACCGGGAATGCTGATGCGATTCCGTGCCCTGCATAATTTTACCAGGGAGTTGCCGTTATTATCATACACCGATATTGATTTCAAGGCAGGGAAGGATACATCAGGATCGATCCTTTCGGGAGTCATAAACGGAATGGCTGCTGAAATGGAAGGGATGATAACAGGTTACCGGGAGCTGTATCCGGGGATAAAAGTCATACTGAGCGGCGGGGATTTGAATTATTTTGTCAATCGGCTTAAAATTAGCATCTTTGCATTACCAAATATTGTAATCTACGGACTCCATCAAATTCTTTGTTTTAATGATAAAAAACCGTTGTAGCCACTTATACCTGTCTGTACTCTTCTTCTTTTTATTCTTTTCCCTGTCGGCCCAGACTATCATCACCTCTCCCTATTCAAGGTATGGCTTGGGCGACCTATCTGCCAATTCCAATGCATGGAATTTCGCTATGGGAGGTACGAGTATAGGGCTGCGGGACCCGCATCATATTAATTTTAACAATCCTGCATCTTATACAGCTTTTGATTCAACATCGTTTATTTTTGAAGGAGGCATTCTTTTCAACTATGTATCGTTGAGTACGAACTCGCAATCAACGACCCGTACTTATGCATCTGTGGGGTACTTGACATTTGGCTTCCCTATAACAAAATGGTGGAGAACATCACTTGCCCTCATCCCATACAGTAATGTGGGATATAATATTTCATCCAATGATAACCTTCCCAGTATTGGAAATGTCACCAGGATCTACACCGGTTCTGGAGGAATTAACCGTTTAATCTGGGGGAATGGATTTAAGATCACAAAAAATCTGTCAGTCGGGATCAATGCCTCTTATCTGTTTGGATCCATGCAGCAGGAATCGTCATCCACATTCCCGGATTCAGCTTATTATATTAATTTCAGACAGGATAACAGCATTGACGTTGGCGGTTTTTATTTCGATTACGGTGCCCAGTATACGGCGAAGATCAAGGATTTACATCTGACTGCAGGCGCTGTATTCGGAACCAGTATGAAAGTTGATGCAAAGACCGATTATCTCTCCACGACCTATTTCACCACCAGCGGCACTGATTATCCGAAGGACACTATTCAATCTTCACCGGGTGTTCACGGGACCATTACGATACCCCTCATGTATGGGTTCGGGTTTTCACTTGAAAAGAGTGATAAATGGCTAATCGGTGCAGATTACAGATGGCAGAACTGGCAAAAATACCAGGCCTTTGGTACGAGCGATTCTCTTGTAAACAGTTTCCAGATCAGTGCCGGAGCTGAGTTTGTACCTGATATCAACAACTACACAAGTTATTTTAAGCGGGTCCACTATCGTTTTGGGTTAATGTACGATAACTCCTATCTGCAGTTAAGGGGTAAACAACTGAATGAATATTCCGTCAGTTTCGGGTTAGGACTTCCGCTTCGTGGAATGAGAACTGCGATCAACCTGAGCGCTGAACTCGGAACCCGCGGCACGACCCAATCGAACCTGATCAGTGAGACATATTTTAACTTTGTCCTCGGTTTTTCAATATACGAACGGTGGTTCTTAAAACGCAAGTACTTCTAATATTGAAACACTCTTCATCATTGCCATTTCCTTTCATTGGCTACCTGGTTGCATTTCTGTTTATCATGGAATCCTGTGAAAATGATATCGCAACAGTGAGTGCGATCAGTCATACCAATTCAGGACCTGTCATGTCGGCCCAGAATATCGAAGTGGTATTCAGCGATTCCGGAAGGATACAGGCCAAGGTGACCGGCATACTCATGAACCGTTACACAACACCTGAGCCATACATGGAATTCCCACGCGGCTTTAAGATATCCATTTTCGACTCTGTTCTTCGCACCAGTACGACCATCAGTGCAAACTATGGAATAAGAAAAGAATATTCACGGGTCATGGAAGCAAAAGGGAATGTGGTCGTGAGAAATGAACAGAAAAAGCAGCAACTCAATACCGAAGAGCTCACCTGGAATGAGAACCGAAGGATGATCTTCACTTCTGAACCTGTAAAGATCACGACATTGGACAAGATCGTATTCGGGAAAGGACTAAGGTCAAATGAATCCTTTTCCGATTATACCATCTTACAGGTTTACGGTCAGATGATGGTAAAAAAAGATTCCATCTGATTTTGGATGAAGCCTTTGAACTTTCATGAAAATTGTATAGTTTTGCAAACTCTTAAAAAACAACTTATATAATGGCGATAATTGGAAGAATCAGAAAACATTCAGGACTTGCTGTAATCATTGTAGGGGTTGCTATTGCAGCTTTTGTTGTCGGTGATTTCGGAAAGAAAAGAATGAAGAGTACCAACGAGGTCGGTTCTGTTAACGGCGAAGCTATCCCCTATCCGGAATTTACCAACAAGGTGGAAGAAGCTATCCAGATTCAGAAGGACAATAGCGGGAGTGATAAGATCACTGACGAAGAAACCTTTTCACTCCGCCAGAATGTCTGGAATACCGAAGTGAAAGATATTCTTTTGCAGGAAGAATACGATGAACTGGGAATTGCCGTGAGTCCTGACGAATTGTTTGATCAGGTTCAGGGTAAAAACCCTCACCGGTTCATTCTTCAGTATTTCAAAGATCCGAAAACCAATGCTTATGATCCAGGTCTTGTGAGGAATTACCTGAAGAACCTCGATAATATGGAACCCAAGAATAAGGAACAGTGGCTCCGTTTCGAGAAGGCAATAAAAGATGACAGGACCGAGAACAAATTCAACAACCTGATCAAGAAGGGTTATTACATGCCTACGGCATTCTTAAAGAAGATATACACAGAGAATAACACTGTTTTATCAGTCCGCGCCATATCTCCTGCTTTGACCACCATTGCTGATAATACGGTTGTACTGACCGATGCTGATTATCAGACATATTATAATAAGAACAAAGAAATGTTCTTCCAGGAAGAACCAAGCCGCGAACTGAATTATGTTCTTTTCGAGGTAAAGCCTTCAGATGGTGACCGCAAAAAAATTGCTGACGATGTAATCCAGCTATACAAAGATTTTAGTGCCAGCACTGATTTACCCAATTTTATCAATGCAAACGGTGATAAAAAGTTTGACAGTACCTATAAGAAAAAAGGAAATCTGCCCGGGATGATAGATTCCACAGCTTTTTCCTCAAAGACCGACACATATTATCCTCCGTTTGAGTTGAATAACGCATGGTATATGGCGAAAATTCTTGATATCCAGGACCGTCCTGACAGTATGAAGGGTTCAACGATACTGGTCAGCTTCGCCGGAAGTCCTTTAAAGGATGAATCTATCAAGCGTACCCGTGAGCAGGCAAAAACACGTGCCGATAGTTTAATGGCAATCCTTAAAAAGTCTCCCGATAAATTCCGTGAATTTGCACTGAAATATTCTGATTATCCATCTGCTAAAGATGATGGCGGGGAGCTTAAAGATCTCATCGACGGACAAGCATCATACGGGTTATTTTTCACAAATGGACTTAAAATGAAGCCCACTGAAATGAAAGTGCTTGAGACCAATATCGGATATGCGATTTTCCGGTTGAATTCCAAGACAAAACCCATAGAAAAGGTCAAAGTAGCCATCCTTCAAAGAAATATCGAACCGAGTAACCAGACCTTCCAGGAAACTTATCTTAAAGCAAGTGCTTTTGCCGGGCAGAACCGGACCAAAGAAGCTTTTACAAAAGCATCAGCCCAGGAGGGTATTCCCGACAGGACTGCTGAAAATATCCATCAGATGGACAATTCTCTGAATGGTCTTTCTCCTGTCAGAGAGGTTATACGGTGGGCTTATTCTACAAACACGAACATAGGTGACATATCTCCTGTTTTCGATCTGACGGGGAAATATTTAGTTGCCATATTGACAGGTACCACAGATAAGGGATATATTCCTGTTGAAAAAGTAAAAGACCGGATCACCCAGAATGTCAGGAACGACAAAAAGATCGAAATGCTTAACGACAAGTTGAGAAATATCCTCCAGGCTACGAAAGATCTTAATCAGATCTCAATGCAGCTGCATTCAAAGATAGATACTGCCAGGCTGACCTTTGGCGGATATAATAGTTCTCCGATCGGACGTGATCCCGAAATTATCGGCAAGCTGTTTACCGGAAAGCCCGGCGAACTGTTGGGACCCCTCAAAGGAAAATATGGTGCCTATGTAGCCATCATTGACAATATAACCAATCCTCCTGCCAAAACTGATTTTTCAGGGGAGAGGATCCAGGCTTTGGGAAGTTTTGAAAATCGTGCTTCCGGATCGATCTATGAAGCCATAAGAAAAGCAGGAAAGATCAAAGATAACCGGGAGAATTTCTTCTAGACCCGGGTATCTTGAAAAGAAGGAGGATGTCTCAAAAGGGGACATCCTCTTTTTTTTGGATGCACTGAAATTATAAAAAGGGAGTTGAGAAGGTTTGGTATTCCCTGAGCGAACCCAGAGCGAACGATGAGCGAACAAAGTCTATAGAAAGTCTATGGAAAAGGCAGGGTAGTCTTATGTTAACTGCTAATGATCAGCCTATTACAAATTGCATTTTTTTAAAAAATGTCGTTATACTCTCAAAAACAATGAGTTAAACTTAGGAAATGATTATCTTTTATGCTGAATAAAGAGATTCCTTGTCTTGATAGCCCATTGTTCACCGCTTTTCGAATAGGACTTCAGCACGATGGAGTAGGTTGTGGTGGCAGTATCCGTATAAATGTGAACCGGGTTGGTTGCTGAGGAAGTAGTATTATCTCCGAAATCCCATTTATATGAATCAGCGTTGGTAGAAAGATTGTGAAACGTGACGGTATCCGGAACGATCGAATCATTCCTGCTGAATGAAAAGTCAGCGGTAGGAATTGCCTCCTTTTTATAGCAACCTGTTCCTGAGAAGATTAACAGGCCAATTGCGATTAAGAAAGCATATCGTTTTAAATCCTTCATTCTGCCAGTATCTGAACATTGTTTTCCAGCACTTCGATAACACCGCCGTTAATATCAAAAAAGAGAGGACTTTCGCCTTTTATCTCGACTTTGATCTTCCCTTTCTTTAGAACTGAAATGAGGGCTGCATGGCGGTTCATGATTTCAAATGACCCATCCTCTCCCGGCAATTGCACGAGGTATACATTATCCCCGGTGTACAGGACATTATCAGGAGTGAGGATATTGAGTTTCATTTGATAATAATTTTGATTTAAAGGGTTATGATGAGATACCCACTTAAAACATTCAGACTTTGAAAGAACTGGTCAACACAAACATTCCGTGAAGCTCAATAATATTATTTATTTTCATTCAGGATCCTTTTTCCCTTTTCTATGGCTTCTTCTATTGTCCCGACAAGGTTAAACGAAGATTCCGGATATTCATCCACATCCCCGTTCATGATCATATTAAATCCTTTGATAGTATCTTCAATATTAACAAAAACGCCGGGAATTCCCGTAAATTGTGTTGCCACATGAAAAGGTTGAGAGAGAAAACGCTGTACCCGTCTGGCGCGGTGAACGATCAGTTTGTCTTCATCAGACAGCTCATCCATTCCCAGAATAGCGATGATATCCTGAAGCTCTTTATATCTTTGAAGTATTCTCTTCACATTCTGGGCTGTTTTGTAATGTTCTTCCCCTACTATATCGGCACTTAAGATCCTTGAGGTAGAATCAAGAGGGTTAACAGCAGGGTAGATTCCCAACTCAGATATCTTACGGTCGAGAACAGTCGTTGCATCAAGGTGGGCAAAAGTCGTTGCAGGGGCTGGATCGGTAAGGTCATCGGCCGGAACATATACGGCCTGGACAGAGGTGATGGATCCTCTCTTTGTAGAAGTAATGCGTTCCTGCATGATCCCCATCTCGGTTGCCAGTGTAGGCTGGTAGCCTACTGCAGAAGGCATACGGCCGAGAAGCGCTGAAACTTCAGAACCTGCCTGTGAGAACCGGAAGATATTATCAATAAAGAAAAGAATATCGTGTCCGCTTGATTCTTCTTCACCATCACGGAAATATTCTGCAAGGGTAAGGCCTGACAGTGCAACCCGTGCACGGGCTCCGGGGGGTTCATTCATCTGACCGAATACGAGTGTTGCAAGGCTTTCCTGTAATTCTTTCCGATCAACCTTTTTAAGATCCCAGCCTCCCTTCTCCATATCCTCAAGGAACTCCTTGCCATACCGGATAACACCTGATTCTATCATATCCCGTAACAGGTCGTTCCCTTCACGCGTTCTTTCTCCAACACCTCCAAAAACGGACATCCCGGAATATTTTTTAGCAATATTATTGATCAACTCCATGATGATCACGGTCTTTCCAACGCCGGCGCCACCAAACAGCCCGATTTTCCCTCCCTTAGAATAGGGTTCGATCAGGTCGATCACTTTGACACCTGTATAAAGGACTTCTTTCTGAGTGGAAAGATTTTCAAATAATGGAGGATCACGATGAATAGGGTAAGTACGTTCTTCTGAAACGGGGCCAAGTCCATCAATGGGTTTCCCAATGACATTAAAAAGTCTTCCCCGGATCTGCTCGCCAATTGGCATCGAGATCGGGCCACCTCTGAGGGTCACATCCATACCACGGCGAAGTCCATCGGTAGAGTCCATGGCAATGGTACGGACTTTATTCTCGCCAATATCGTATTCACATTCCAGGACTATAGCAGTGCCATCATCGTTGATCACTTCAAGTGCATCATAGATATCCGGTAATTTACTGTTTTCATCGAAAACAACATCCACAACAGGACCGATTATCTGGGCAATTTTTGCGACTTTCTTGTATTCCATCTTGGTAATTAGAATTTTGCGCAAAGATAAAAGAAGTCCGCCATTTATAATAATTTTTTATTTTCAGGTCATTATTTTAGGTAGTTTTGCAGAATAAAGAAATCAGAATCATTTATTATCAAACAAGCAGTTATGAAGTATTTCCCCATCCTTCTCCTGATCATCTTGTTCCCGTTCTTTAGCTTTTCCCAGAAAAATATTCCAAACATTGTTGATACTGTTGAGACTGATAGCGGGGCAGTGATCCTCTATCGCAATCATACCTGGGAATACATGGAGAATGAGCCTGTCATGTTATCGCATGAAGAAGATTCAACCGGATTATTTTCTCACAGCTGGATCAATGACCAGGTTTTTGCATACATGGGCGCTTCCAAGAGGGATTCGATTAAGGATACCCTTCTTTCCCTTGTTTCGAACGCCAGGACATTCAATCCTCCCATCATTGGAAGAATTTATCGCGGTTTCTCCTATACGCACAAAGGGATGGATCTTTCTCTTAAGAAAGGAGACACAGTCAGGGCAGCCTTTGATGGTGTCGTCAGGTATGCAAAGTACAACCGCGGAGGATTTGGAAATCTGGTCATTCTCAGACATTACAACGGACTTGAAACCTATTATGCCCATCTCTCAAAGTTAAAGGTCATGGTTGACCAGATTGTGAAAGCAGGTGACGTTATCGGGTTTGGAGGATCGACAGGCAGGAGCCGGGCTCCGCATCTTCATTTTGAAGTCAGATACAAGGATATACCACTTGATCCTCAGCGCGTTATTGATTTTGACAACCACAAACTGATTGCATACAAATTCCCGGTAACAAGGAATGTTTTCTTCCCTTCAGATTATGACGGAAAAGCTGTTTACTATAAGATAAGAGAGGGAGATACACTTGCTCATATCGCCAAAAAGTGCCATACCTCTGTTAAAGAGATCTGTGCCATCAACAAGATCAAGACCACCACACTTCTGCATGCCGGAAGGTCAATCCGCGTGAAATAATTGAAACAGGTTGCTGTGTGCTAATCTTTTATCTCAGGAGCAACTGGGGTCATCTCTTCCCTGGGTTTAAATAGCCTTCGCTGGAAGATAATCAGCATTAATACCCCCGTGGTGATGGAGGAATCGGCGATATTAAAGATGGGGCTGAAAAACACGAACCCCTCTCCACCATAAAACGGAAACCATGACGGGAAATGCGTTTCAATAATCGGGAAATAAAGCATATCGACGACTTTTCCATGCAGGAATCCTGCATACCCGCCTTCTTTAGGAAAGAGTGTAGCAACCTGATTGACAGTAATACCCATCGGGTCATTGAAGATCAGGCCGTAGAACATGCTGTCAAGAATGTTACCGATCGCTCCTGCCATTATTAAAGATACGCAAACTATGAGTGCAGTACTGCCTTTCTGTTTAATGATCCTGTGAAGCCAGAATCCAATAAGTATCACAGCAATGATCCGGAACAGGCTGAGTAACAATTTACCGGAATTGCCTCCCAGTCTCATGCCGAAGGCCATACCTTCATTTTCAGTAAAGTGAATGAAAAACCAGTTCCCGAAAATACTTTGGCTTTCCCCCAGGTACATTGTTGTTTTTACAAACATCTTCAATGCCTGATCCAGGATCAAAACCAGCAGGATAATGATGAACGCCTTTTTCAACGATTATTGAAAATTGAATGAAACAAGCGGTTAGTTCGCATTCAGGTTCATCGGAGACACAGTCGGAGGCACAGTCACAACGGTCTGTTGTCTCTTTGCCTCAATGCTCAAAGTAGCATGAGGAACAATTCGTAACCTGTCTTTCGGGATCAGCTTTCCAGTTGCCCTGCAAATACCATACGATTTATTCTCGATCCGGATCAAAGCATTTTCAAGGGCCTTGATGAACTTCGATTGCCGGGCTGCAAATTTGCTGTTCTCCTCTTTGGAAAACACCTGGTAACCTTCCTCTAAAACTTTAAATGTGGGAGAAGTATCATTGGTGTCATGATCATTCCCCGTTGTATACGATTCAGTAAGCAACTTCAGATCATTATGAGCTTTTTCCAGTTTTTCGAGAATAATCTTCCTGAATTCCTCCAATTCCTCATCCGTATAACGGGTTTTTGCTCTTTCAGTAGTACCTTCTTCTTTCTTTATCTTCACATTCGATGTTTTTTTCATCATGGGTCTATTTTAAAAAGAATTCAAACTTAATAAATAATGGACTATATTTTGGATAAACCATCCGGGTGGAATTAAACGCCCACCTGATTAGTACATACTTTTTGCAAGAGTATTTCTACTGATAATGTATCCGTTAACTCTATCACATCCTTTTCAGGA
>Ga0182027_10015442_pt1 | contig 10497 bp, 5 predicted proteins | sample 712E1DmetaG_FD_121300 | JGI IMG/M metagenome (GOLD analysis project Ga0182027, IMG submission 121300) | Permafrost microbial communities from Stordalen Mire, Sweden - 712E1D metaG (Illumina Assembly) | ecosystem: Environmental > Terrestrial > Soil > Wetlands > Permafrost | place: Sweden... | reverse complement strand
TTTTGATGATGAACCGGAATCAAAAGAAAGTAATGATGAAATTCAGGAGGCTGAGATTATTGAACCACCAAAAGAATAGATTAAATTAGATAATTAGCCGAAGTGCTAATTGAAAATGTATCAATTAGCCGGATTTTTATGTTTTCAGATGTTCAAATATTCCATTTTTCAAATCTTCAATCCTTCTATAATACCGATCTTCAAATTTACTATTCCAATATCTCACTAAAAACTTGCAGTAAGCTTTAAGTTTAGCCTTCTGGATGTTAAATAATTTGGTACTGCAAAATATCCGGGAATTTCATCTGAATTACTTACTGAATTGACCCATAGATATGACATGACGTTTTTTGCACCTATTACATTGAAAACTTCTGCACTGGCCCAAATTTCTTTGAAGAAATTAAAGAAATTTCCTGGGCCAAACATGGTATTTTCGCCTTTTATCATTTTTGAGAACCCCAGGTCGACACGCTGGTACGATGGCATAATTTTCAACACATCGTCCCAACGGTTTGTTAATGATGGTATAGTAACCGGTAAACTGCTCCCGTAATGCAAACTTAAGTGCACTTTATAAGTAGGGTTGTTTGGAAGGTAATCCTGAAAATAAAGCCCCATATTTACAAGTTGGTCTGTCGGGCGCGGATAGTATCCTGTCACTGTTTTATTACCATTATTATCAGTATAATTTATTTTCTCTTCAGTTTGAAGCAATGATAAACTAAACCACGATTCAGTACCTTTGACAAATTCTCCATTAATTTTAAAATCAATTCCTGTGGCATAACCTATTGCCATATTTTCGCCGGCATAAACTGTTTGTACATCTTCGATCTTGTATGGAACTAAATTTTTGTAATTTTTATAATATGCTTCGGCAGTGAATTTAAAGGGTCGTGAAAATACGTTGAAATTATAGTCAGTACCTAAAACATAATGAATTGCCTGTTGGGCTTTTAAATTTGTATTGACAATACCCTGAAGGTTTTGCATTTCTTTGAAGAATGCAGGTTGATTGTAAGCGCCGGCAGCGAAATAAAACATGAGGTTCGGTCTCCAGCCAGGCCTGTAAGATATTGAACCTCTTGGGTTGTAAATTGTCTGCCCGTTAAGCGACCAGTAATGCGAACGCAAGCCAAACGTAATAAATAATTTATCGTTTCCCGGGGAAAGTTCAATTGTATTCATTAAATATCCCATCAACCTGTGCGATGACAAGTTATTTTCAGCATATCGAACATTCATCAGGCTTATTGCATTTGGATTGTAAGGCAGTGCATACCCTGCCGAATCAATCATATCCCATTCATCTATCTTGTTATTAATAATTTCTTTTTGTAAAGTAAGCCCCCATTTAAGTTTGTCAATTCCGGTTTTAAAGCTACCTATATGAGATACAGAAAATATATTTGCATTTAAATAATCGCGGGCATGATTTAAAGCCCCGCCGATTCCAATGTTTGTTGAAGTGGTGTCTTTTTTCTGGTTAGCAGTCAGGTCGAGCTGACTGATATTGTATTCCCCTAAAATATCATACGTCTCAGCTTCAGTAGTATTATATGCTGATGTTATCAGTTTGAAGGAAAGATTGTCATTTGGATGAAAATTCAATGTAAATGCGCCAAGTGCGCTTGTAAAAAGGTCGTTTTCCTGGCCATCATAAAATACGTTGAGTTGGTATGCCTCCTGAAAAGTACCAAAATCTGTTGTCCTGTCGGTTGGAACAAAATTGTATTTGTTATAACCATAATATCCCAAAAAGCTAATTTCAAGTTTAGGTGCCAGGTCATACCCCAATAAAGTTTGTGCATCAATAAAGGTTGGATTGTATTCACCTTTTGTATCAAGGCTTGTAAGCAGATACTGGGACGTTTTATAACGAATACCGGTTAATTGACGGAACCTGCCATCTTTAGAAATTCCTTCATAATGTGCGTTTGTCCCCAGTAAACTTGCGCTGAATGAACCTGTGTTTTCATTGGGTTTTTTATAAGTTACATCGAGTACCGATGCCATTTTGTCCCCATAGCTTGCATCAAAACCACCTGCAGAGAATTTTAGCGAACCTACAAGGTCAGGGTTAATAAAGCTCAATCCTTCCTGTTGGCCGCTACGGATAAGAAAAGGCCTGTAAATTTCTACATCATTTACATAAACTAAATTCTCATCAAAACTTCCGCCCCGTACTGAATATTCAGAACCAAGCTCATTGTTCGAGGCCACACCGGGCAATTGCTTAATAACATTCTCAAAATTACCACTTGGGTTAGGCATGGCACTCATAGAACGTGCATCGATCTGGTGCATGGTAACTGATTGGTCAATTCGCTTGCTTACCGTGACCTCGCCTAAGTTTTCAAAAGCAACTTTTAAAGTAATATCAAACTTATTTTTTTTGCCACCTTGCACATAGATTTGATTTTTTTGAGATATATACCCCACGCATGTCACAACAATTACATCATTTCCAGAAGGCACCTGGAGTTCGTATTGCCCGAATTTGTCAGCTGTTGTGCCATATTTAGTGCCTTGTACTGCAATATTTGCAAAGCCCACGGAATAACCCGAAGTGTCCGAAACAACTCCAGATATTGAAGTCATTTCCTGTCCGGAAATTTGTAAATAATAAAAAAAGGCAGGAATAATGAAAATAAAGCGTTTCCAGTTCATTCAAATTTTTTTCCTTATTAACTAAATTTTTCTGTTAAAATTGTGGTTGAAGATGTGTATTTTTTTCGAAATTTAAAAGAAATGATTTATTTCTGTTTATTTTGTTGTTAACTTTTGCACTAAATAAAAACCAACTGCATTGAAAAAAACGTTGATATCGATATTGCTTTTAACCTGGTATATTTCTTTCCCTTTGGCTAATAACAATCCGGCCCCGATATTTGATAAAAATTCTTCAAAAGCAGATTATGAAAAAATTAACTTGTTAATTAAACTTGCTGAAAAATATTTTAAAGATTCAGTAGATAAAGGCCTTCAATGTGCAAATGAGGCGCTTAGTTTATCACTAAAGGGCAATTCATTGGAGCAACAGGCAAAAGTATTGAATACAATAGCAAAAGCTTATAAAATAAAAAACGATAACGAAAATGCGCTTAAAAATTATTTTAGAGTTTTGGAAATCTGCAAAAAAAGTAAGGAACTAAAATATATTGCCCAGGCATACAACAATATCGGGCTTGTTTATGCAAGTATGGGCCAGTTTGATAAAGCACTGGATTATTATCAGGAATCGTATAAAACGAAAATTGAAATAAGAGATTCAACCGGCATTGGGATTATTCTCAACAATATTGCAAACATTCACTTTCAGACCGGTAATTATGAAAACGCTATACTTTATTTTCAAAAAGCACTGGATATTCTTGAAAAATTAAAATATTATGATGGGATTGCTAGCTGCCTAAATGGTTGTGGACTGATTTCCGAAAATATGGCAAATTATACATCAGCACTTGATTATTATAATAAAGCTTTAGAAATAGCACAAAAGCAGAACAATCATTTCCAAATCGCCAATTTGTTTAATAATATAGGAAATATCTATTCAAAAACGAAGGATTATAACAAATCCATTTATTATTATGAACAAGCTTTAAAAAAACGACGTGAATTGGATGATCGGAAAGGGATTGCCGGTTCGTTAAATAATATTGGCCTAATTTATAGAACAAAAAAAGAATATCAAAAAGCTATCGAATATTTTATAAAAGCCCTTGCAATAAATAAGGAAATTAAAAACCAATATGAAATTACATTAAACCTGAATGCAATCGGAAAAAACTATTTTGAAACCGGACAATATGATAAAGCATTGGTTTTTTTTACGCAAAGTTTGAAAATGGCTGAAGAAACTGGTAATAAATTAATGATCCAGCAGAATTATAATGATTTATCAAATGTTTTTGGCCGACAGTTTCAATATGAAAAAGCACTTGATTATTATAAAAAATCTGTAGCAATTAAGGATACTTTAGATAACATCGAAATTCGAAAGAAAATTGATGAACTACAGGCAAAATATGAAACTGAAAAAAAGGAACATGAAATACAAATACTTGCCAAACAAAATTTAATACAGAAACTTCAGCTAAGTAAATCGAGGACATTTGTAATAGGGTTAGCTGTCTTCATTATTATAATTATATTTTCTGGATTTCTTTTTATAAGACAACACAGGCTGAATATCGAACGACAATCATTAATACTCGAACAGAAACTGCTTCGGGCCCAAATGAACCCTCACTTTATATTTAACTCGCTTACTTCAATCCAAAGTTTTATTTTCGATAAGGACAAATTATTGGCAGGAAAATATATCGCTGATTTTGCTTCGCTAATGAGATTAATCCTGGAAAATTCGAGAGAAGAATTTATTATACTGGAAAAGGAAATAAGTACGTTGAAATATTATCTTGAATTGCAAAAGCTCAGGTATGAAAATAAATTCGATTATTCCATATTTGTTGATCCTTCCCTGAATATTGAGTTTGATATTATTCCGCCAATGCTGGGCCAGCCTTTTGTTGAAAATTCAATTAAGCATGGTATTGCAAAAAAAGATACCAAAGGCCAAATAGATATTCGTTTATTAAAAAGAGATAAGTATTTGATATTCGAAATTGAAGATAATGGCATAGGGCGTGAAAAATCTCAACAATTACAAGAGGTTGAAAGCAATAAACATATTTCGCTTGCCCTTTCGATAACCCGCGAAAGGCTTGAAAATTTAAATAAACGCAACCGAAGAAAGATTAACTTGGAAATTGTCGATCTCGAAAGGAATAACACACCTTTAGGTACATTGGTGAGATTTGAAATTCCTAAAACTTGAAATAAAGATCTGTTATGCGTACTATAATTATTGACGACGAAGAAAAGGCACGGAAAACAATTTACAACTATCTTTCATTGTATTGCAAAGAAACCGAAATTGTTGCACAGGCAGATAATGTTGAAAGCGGTTATAAGGCAATTATAGAAAGCCGGCCGGAGTTGGTTTTATTGGATATTAATATGCCCGATGGCACTGGTTTTGATTTACTTAAAAAATTCAATAAAATTGATTTTAAGATTATTTTTATAACTGCTTATGAAGAGTATGCTATAAAAGGTTTTAAATTTAGCGCCCTCGATTATCTATTAAAACCCGTCAACCCGCAGGAACTGATCGAGGCCGTTGAAAAAGCTCGCAAATTGATCGATACTGAAAATTTTGAATTAAGGTATAAAACATTCCTGTTAAATTATGATAGCAAAGCAAAACAAGATAAAAAGCTTGTGCTGAAAACTTCTGAAAGCATTTTTATAATTGACATTAAAGATATTATCCGTTTAGAGGCCGATGGCAGCTATACCACGTTTTATTTAAATGACAAGCGGAAAATAATGGTTTCAAAAAATTTAAAAGAATATGAAGAATTACTTACCGGATATAATTTCTTCCGCCCACACCATTCCCATCTTGTAAATCTCGATTATATGCAAAGCTTTGAAAAGCGCGACGGAGGGACGATTGTTATGAAAGATAAATCAAATGTGCCTGTAGCAACCAGAAGAAAAGATGATTTGTTGAATATTTTCGAAAGACTTTGAAGAAATTAATTAATCAGCATTTATAAATTAAAAACAGACAGTTATTTATTTTTTGCTTACAATTATATATTGCTTACTCATATTAAATATTAAGTAAGTAATTTTAAACCTTATTTAGCAACTATTAATTATTTCATGTTAATTTAACAAAACCATGAGAAATTTAATTACTTTTTTTTTAATAGTTTTAACATTTTTGCCAATAAAAGCACAAAATTTCGTTGAAGTAAAAACAAATATTGCAAATTTAGCAATAGGTGGTGCTGTAGCTTGGGGTGATTACGACAACGATGGAAACCTAGATTTGTTTATTTCAGGGAGAGATAGTTTAGGTCATGTGTACTCAAAAATATATAGGAATAATAATGGCGTTTTTACTGATATTCATGCAAATATTCTTGGAGCTTTTTTTGGAGCCATTGCTGATTGGGGTGATTATGACAATGATGGTGATTTGGATTTATTAGTATCTGGGGCAGATAGCACAGGAAAAGGACAAACAAAAATATATAGGAATGATAATGGCGTTTTTACTGATATTAAGGCACCACTTCTTGGGTTTAGATTCCTTAGTTCAGCTAAATGGGGAGATTATAATGGTGATGGGAAATTAGATATTTACTTAAGCGGTTTCAGTGATGAAGTGGGAAATTATGTAACTAAAATCTACAAAAATGATAATGGCAATTTTGTAGATTCTGGCATTACACTTCCTGCAACAACAGATGAAAAATCTACCGGTTGGGTTGATTTTGATGGAGATGGGAAATTAGATATTTATTTGCCAGGTAGATTGGGTACTACAGCATCATTGTATAAAAATAATAATGGATTTTTTACAAAATTATCGTCAAATATTAAATTGATCAATAATTCAGGATCTTCTGATTGGTGTGATTTTGATAATGATGGTGCTTTAGATATAGCCATAATGGGTATTCAATCTAATTATATTACTTCTGCTATGATAGAAGACAGTTTGCCAATTGCCAAAATTTATCGAAACGTTAACAATAAGTTTGTTGATATTAATGCCGGTTTAATAGGTTTATCTCAAGGTGATATTAAATGGATCGATTATGATGCCGATGGGAGACCTGACATTTTTATTACCGGAATGGATCGTAATGGAAGTTTACATAGTAATTTATATCGAAATGATAGTGGAAAATTTGTACTTTCCCCTATCAGTTTTCCTGGATTTAATTGGGCAAATGTGGCAATTGGCGATTTTAATAATGATAATGCCCCGGATATTATTGTTACAGGTATTGATAGTTTAGGGAATCCGGTTACGAAGTTTTTTAAAAACACTATTGAAAAAAAACTTTTGGTATCTTCTAAATTTGTTTGCGATACTTCTAAATCAATTATGATTTCTTATGTAGGAGATACTTCTAAAATTAAAAATTTTTATTGGGATTTTGACGGAGGAACTGTACTTAAAGGGTCAAATAATGGGCCTTTTAAAATTAAATGGGATACAATTGGAGAAAAAAATATACAATTGATTTTAATTCATAAATCAGGAGTCAATGATACATTAAATACTAAAATCTCAATTTTCCCGGGAGTACATGTTTCTTTGGGAAATGATACAACGATTGAAAATGGTAAATCAATTACATTAAATCCTGTTGTGTATGGAGGTACAATGCCATTTACTTATACGTGGAATGGAATTCAGGGCGATTCCGATAACACATTTGTCATTACCCGTGATTCATCGATTCTTTTAAAAATTCAAGATAAAAACAATTGTATTGCACATAGCGAAATTACTGTTCAGGTACCGGTTAATAATTTTTCTGAGCAGATTTGCTTAGTAACTGTCGACAGTGGTTCTGGCAAAAATACTGTGGTTTGGGAAAAGACTCCTGGTAAAAACATAAAGGAATATAAAATATTAAAGGAAAGTGCAATTGGTGGGTTGTATTCTATAATAGGAGATGTGCCATACTCAAGCGAAGGGAATATTCCATACTCCAGTACAGGGATTTTCATTGATCAAAATTCTTTTCCAACACAACATGCTGCCAGATATCAATTAGCCACAATTGATAGCAATGATTATCAAATTGGGCTAAGTAAATTTCATCAAACGATGTATCTCGCCATAAACAAGGGATTACCTGGAACTTATAACTTAATCTGGACCCCTTACGTAGGGTTTGACTACAGCACTTATTACATTTACAAAGGCTCTTCTCCATCGAATATGGAGCTAATTGATTCAATTGCCAGCACATACAACATGTTAACAGATACTGCTGAAGGTATAGCCTATTATCAAATTGCAGTCAGAAAAAGCAGTCCTTGTATTATATCAACCCTAAAAGCTGACGGAGAACCAATAAGCCAGTCGGTTTCCAACCTCGAAGACAACCTGAAGTTTGTTAATATTAGTTCTATGAAATTAGTTAATCCGGTAAAGATTTTTCCCAACCCATTTACCGATAATTTAAATATTGAAACTATTATAAGCATTCCTTCAAAAGTGCAAATTGAACTATTCGATATAATGGGTTCAAAAATATATGAATATTCCACGCCAGCTTTGATTTCGGGTAATTTCAAACATGAAATACTTTCAGGAAATTTATTTCAAACATCTAATATATTAATAATGAAAATTGAAGTAAACGGAAATGTATATTATCAAAAATTGATAAAAAAATAAATCTTATTTATGGATTTATTAAGAGTTTATATAACAGTTTGTTGTCATAAAAGAAAAATTTGACGCAACCATTAAGGATTAAAAAACATCATAAAATTGTTAACTTAAAGCATTAATAATTATGAAAATGAAATTTCAATTAATCCTAATTTCTTTATTCATTGGAATTACGGTTAAAAGCCAAGATACAATATCTTATATTTCTGATACTGCAAGCTCCAACTGTCCTTCGGGAATTAAATTTCAAAATATTGGCGATTCAATAAAGATATATGGGACAATCAGTGTAAAAGGCTGTGGAAGGCATGTTGCGATCATTTCCAGAGAAAGCGATTCGATATTTATAAACACAAAAGAAATTGTTCCTCCGGGCGAAGCCGATTGTAATATAGCTTACCTCGCTTGTTTCGGGATTAATATCCCCAGACCGACAAATAATGCCATCTTAAAATTTGATGGTAAAATCTATAATATTTATAGCCGGGACACAATACCTTATATTTTAAACTTTAAAGATGCCAACTGTCCTTCAGGTATTAATTTTCAATATATTGGCGATACTTTGACAATATCCGGAAAAATCGTGGAAATACCTTGTGGCAGGCAAGTTGCTGTGGTTAATAGAATAAACGATACTGTATTGATTAATATAGAACCATCTGGATTTGCCCATCCGGAATGTATAATAATGGACACTGCTTGTTTTGAAGTTAAATTAAAAACACTGAGTAGTGATATTATAGTTAATTTTAATGGAATAATTTATAACCTCAAAACTAATGTTACTGTAAATTATTATGAAATTGACGTTAACGGCACATTCCAGCTTGCGTTGCCTGCAGCCCTTTTTCCCGGTTGTGGTTGGTTTTGGACAAATAAACAACCTGCTTCAATAGTTGATACTGTTGATATTCGTTTTATACCCGATGTCATGGCTGAAATTTTTATTGGAACAGAAATATGGAAATTCAAAGGCAAAAAAGTTGGTACCGATACAGTTAAACTTGAATATAAACGTTCGTGGGAGACAAATTCAACAATTGAAACAAGGATTATTATTGTGAATGTAAAAGCAATAAATAGTTCTAATTTAATTATAAAAGCTGGTTATACTTGTGGTTGGGGTGCAGGAACTGATACAATTGAAATATCAAAAACGGCAATCAGGTATGTTTATTATATTCCCAAAAAATCTGAATTTCCGCAGATTATTGATACAAAGACTGTCCCTGATAGTGAATGGACAGAAATTTTAAAGTGTGTCAATATTGAAGATTTTGTTAAATTAAACTATCAAACATGCAATGTTTGTGTTGATGGTTGTGATGAGTGGATATCTGTTCAGGAAGGTTCGATATACCACAAAATAACGTTTGATAAAGGTTTGACAATTGATTCGATCGGTAAATTACAAAATATAATTTCCCAATTAAGGACTGAATTTAATTCTGTTTCTAATTATGTAATTTTTATAAATGATACTTTCCAGCTTGAATTGCCTTCAAACCCTTCAACTGGATATTCATGGGTTTGGATAAATAAACAACCTGGTTCAATTGTTGACACTTCTAATAATAGTTTTCTTCCCGATAATCCTATATGGATTGGGAGTGGTGGAAATGAGATTTGGAAATTTAAAGGTGAAAAAGCCGGGATTGATACAGTTAAACTTGAATATTGCCGGTCGTGGGAGGCCAATTCAACAATTGAAACAAAAATAATAATAGTAAATGTAGAAGAATCAAATAGTATAAAGTCAAATTATGAAAATGCAATAATAATATATCCAAATCCAACAGATGGATTATTAGAAATTGAATTCAAGGATACAAATACAAAGAGTTACATGCTTAATATTTATGATTTAAATGGGGTTAAAATATTAAGTAAAATTATTAGTACACCAAAGAGTTTAATAGATATTGGTTCTCTTAAGGCAGGTTGCTATTTGGTAAGCACGGGCTATAATAATGATGTGATGCCAAGAAAACTTATTATAAAGAAATAGATATATATTTTTTTTGCCTAAAACAAAAACTTCTATATTTTTTATTAATAATCAATTAATATATCGGTATCGTAGCTTATTATCCGATATTCAGAACTTCAGTTTATCAAATCTTCAGATTTCTTATGCCTTATTGTCACTATCAAAAATATCTACAACTTAATTTCTGATTTACAATTTTAACAAATAGTGAGCAACCATT
>Ga0182027_10015440_pt1 | contig 10498 bp, 5 predicted proteins | sample 712E1DmetaG_FD_121300 | JGI IMG/M metagenome (GOLD analysis project Ga0182027, IMG submission 121300) | Permafrost microbial communities from Stordalen Mire, Sweden - 712E1D metaG (Illumina Assembly) | ecosystem: Environmental > Terrestrial > Soil > Wetlands > Permafrost | place: Sweden... | reverse complement strand
GGTCGATGGTGTCGCCAAGAAGGAACAGGATGTCTGGGGGTGCCAGCTGAAGGATATCCTCTGCAAGGTATTTAAAGGTACGGATGCAACCGTGAATATCCCCGATAACGAACCTGCGGCATTCAGCCATGAAGGTGCTTCAATATATGAGCGGTAGCCCCTTTGTGATTTAAAACATAAGAGACGCAGATCCCGGAAGCCCAATCCCGTTCGCCGGGTATATCAGTATATCGCCCAAATATGGTACGGAAATCTTCTTCGCTTTTTATACTGGTCGCTCCTCCTTCATGGATAAGATCCCGGGCCTCCCGGAACCGTTTATAATTGGGGCCGAAGATCACAGGAATACCGAAGGCTGCCGGTTCAAGGATGTTGTGGATGCCCGCCCCAAAACCACCTCCAATGAAGGAAACAAATGCATACCGGTACAGAGAGGCAAGGATTCCTATGCTGTCGATCACCATGATGCGTGCTTCAAGGGTGTTGGATTCGTTCACCTGTGAAAAACGCAAACCTCCGGAACCCATGAGCGACATCAGCCCATCGATCCTTTCTTTATGCACCTCATGAGGGGCAATAATAAATTTGAATTTTGTCTTGTTTTCCAGGATGACCGGCAGGAGTATTTTTTCATCTTCAGGCCATGTACTTCCAGCCAGTATAACCCTTGAATTCCTGCAAAATTCATCCATTCCCTCAACCGGTCTTTTCTGTATGGCGATGGCACTAACCCTGTCAAACCTTGTATCACCTGAAACCGAAACCTGCCGGATCCCGATATTCCTGAGCATTCTTTCCGAATCTTCATCCTGAACAAAAAACCAGGTCAGGTTGTTCAGTTGCTTTCTGAACCAGGAACCGTACCATCTGAAAAAAGACTGCGATGGCCGGAAGATTGCAGAGACCATATAGGTTGGAATTCCGCGCTTCTTTAAAACGGCCAGGTAGTTGTACCAGAATTCATATTTTATGAAAAATACGATGTCGGGAGAAAGGGCTTTTACAAATTTTGCCGCCATCTCTGTGGTATCAGCCGGAAGATAGAAAACATGATCCGCACCGGGATAATTTTTCCGGATCTCATAGCCGGAAGGGGAAAAGAAGGTTAAAAAAATCAAGTGATCGGGCCTGGTTTCCCGGAATGCCTCAATTAACGGCCTGCCCTGTTCAAATTCACCAAGGCTGGCACAATGGAACCAGGCGATCTTTTTCCTGTCAACGTTACCGGTGAGCGCTTTCTTTATTTTTTGGAGAATGCCTTCTCTCCCTTTCACCCATAATTTTGCCTTTTCATTGACCAGGGAAGCAACCCGGATCCCCAAAACATATAGAAAGACGAAAATGTTGTAAAGAAAAAACAAAATAGCAGGTATTAAAATGAAACAGTATTTACCTCATCCCCTTCACCCCCTCTCCTTCAGGAGAGGGGGACGGGGAGTGAGGCTGACTAAATCAAAACCATCGATTTCCTTTAATAGAGATAATAATCCTTTGGCCTTCTTTTGTAAACCGGGATGATCCATTTTACTTTAACACCATAGAACTGGCTGGAAAGTGAAGTGTTGTCCTGTTGTCCGGTATCAAAATTTCTAGCCCGGCGGTATCGAGTCCATGACTGCATAAACTCAAACCCGACGAAGAAGTTGATCAGCCGGGAATCACTCAGGAAAAGGTACCCGATGGCACAGGAAACGACAACACCGGTGTTCAGCCTGTCATATCCTTTCTTATAATCTCCCTGAATCTGCGGGGCGGTATTGTCCAGATCGTGGATCTTGATCTTGTCCTGCAGGTAACCTGCACCGACCATGATCAGCGGACCCGAGTTGGGGTTCGGGGAAAGTACCGGGAAAAGTTTGCCGAACTTTCCGATGACATTAAAACCGGTTTCAGCGAAGCCTATATCTTCATAGAAACCGTTGGCATTAATGACATAACCATCGGGTGTTGCAATTTTCTTCAGAAGGGAGTCCCCGTTTTTTACGGTTGACCCGAAGATATAATTTCCTTCGGCAGCAAATAGCCAGTTTGACCGTATCTTTAACATAAACCCTCCTCCGATTGAGGAGTTGCTTCCGAATCGTTTTGCCAGGTCACCTCCCGGCAACTGGTAAGCATAGGTTGCATAGATCATCGGGACGACAATGGAAGAATCCTTGACACTTACCTGGGAAAATACCTGATGAACGATAAACTGCAGGATGACAAGAGAGAGTAAAATTTTTCTGATCATGAGATAAATGAGGTAAAGGAATTGCATGAAATTAATCCATAAGCCTTATTTCGACAATTTAACGACAATCCCGGCTTTAACCAATAACGCCGAAACTGTTCTTTTCGTGTCTATGTTGATCGGAGCAGAATAATTGATTGTATGTGTGATTGTATCCAGGGTTTGCTGTACAGACTGGTGATGAATTTTTGGATTTCCTGTAAGGTATTCAATACTTGCTTTCAACGTTACACGGGGAGAGACTGCATACCCGGCACCTACTTGTACTCCCCAGGCAAATCCGGTTCCTGTATTATTGGAAGGATTGTGAGTTTGAGCGTCAATCGTTTTGAATAATGGACTAGAGGAGAGAATTACTCCCGCCAGGATTTTTCCTTCGAAATAAACCTTATGAAAAAATTTTAAAACCACAAGACCCGCCATGAGGTAATGATTTGTCCATGAGCCTGTACCCAGTGCCTGGGACATTCCCGTCAGCGTATCATTTTTCACCGAGTTTTTAAACGGGTTATATTGAAAGGTATATTGAAGCCCCAGGCCATAATTGTCTTTGCCGAGCCAGTCGAGGTTGAACTGTGCCAGGAACCCGTTGGTTGCAAACCCGGAGTTTGAATTTTTTATATCGGATTTGGCATAGAATCCCATGGGAAAGGCCCCCCCCGCGGATGCATCCAGGTAAAGCCCTTCGGTAGCGGGAGATTCCGTTTTTTTCACTGCCTCTTGTGAAAAGATCAGAAATGGCAAGATAAGAAGAAATGTCAGGAGAAATATTTTTCTCATAAATTGGCAATCTGATTTACAAAATTACACGTTTTTCCCATTAAAGCCGGAACATATTTATGATTGGACAATTTTATCGTTTCGATTGAATCGGTGGATTGATGATCGACGGGGATTACCCTTAGATACCCATCTCCCGACCCCTTCCCTGTTAGCAGGGAAGGGGTGCAGGGGTCAGGTTCATTAAAAAGACAGTGGCCAAAATTGACCATTATTCCGGTCTCTCCCGGGTGCAGGTTCCCTGCTTGTGATCAGGATTTTTTTTACCTTTGTAAAAATTATCTGTTCATCCAACTCCACAAATTTGAAACGGCAATTCCTGCTCATGATCATATTTTGCGTCCCGTTGTTTGCATTGCCACAGGTAGTTTATCAGGATTTGACCAACAGCGGTATATATGATTTTCTGGATGAACTTGCTAATCTTAAAATCGTCGATCTCATCTCTGTCACGAAACCTTATTCCCGAATGTTCATTGCCCAAAAACTAAAGGAGGCCGGGGTTTCCCGCGAATTGCTGAATAAGCGCCAGAAGAAGGAACTGGACTTCTACTTAAGGGATTATAATCTCGAAGTACAACCCAATCTCCAATATTTTAAAAAAGCAAAGGGTTTGTTCCGGAAGAAAGAATATTGCGGTATTCCGGTAAGTCCGCTGGCTTTCGTTTACAAGGATTCCGTTTTTACATTTTCACTCCGGCCTGTATGGGGGATCTATGGTTATGTCACCCAGAACAATAATAATGCATATCACCGTTGGGGCGGTGCCGAAATTTTCGGGACCATAGGAAAACATTTCGGATTCTATTCAAGCCTGCGTGATAACCATGAAAGCGATCTCCTTGTGAAACCAGGATACCTTACCAACGATGAAGGCGCTGCCTGGAAAGAGTCGGGAAAAGGCGGAGATTACAGTGAGATGCGCGGAGGAATTTCATTTGCCTGGAACTGGGGATCGGTGGTATTGGCCAAAGATCACTTTCAATGGGGGGATGCCTATCACGGATCAAACATTTTTTCAGGCAGGACTCCTTCTTTTCCTTATTTCAAGCTACAGATGAAACCGGTCAAATGGTTCGATTTTACTTTCGTTACCGGATGGCTTGTTTCAGAAGTGGTGGATTCTTCCCGTTCCTACCCGGTTTCAAATGGATTCAGGGAAACTTATTTTGACAAATTTCTTTCCACTGCCATTCTGACTTTCACTCCATGGAAAAACCTGAACCTTTCTGTTGGTAATTCGGTTATATCCTGTTCAAAAAATTACAATCCCGCTTATCTGAGCCCATTCCTGTTTTATATAAATTCCCCTTCCCCCGGCGATTCTGCACAAAAGGCGCATTATGGAAGGAACTCCCAGCTTTTCTTTAACTTCAGCTCAAGGCAGATCCGGCGAATCCACCTTTATATCTCTGTTTTTATCGATGACCTCGGATCAAAAAAATTCAGCGACAGTACCACCGTTAATTGTATCAGCTGGAAGGCCGGCTTCAGGGCAAGCAATCTCCTGAACCAGAACCTGACCCTGACTGCCGAGTATACACGGACAACTCCGCATACTTACAGCGATCCGGTTCCGACCCTGACTTTTGCATCCAACCGGTACAACCTTGGAAGTTATCTGCAGGACAATTCGCAGGAGGTTTATGTTTCACTGGGTTACCGTCCTGTGCGCGGGTTATTATTCAACCTGACTTACAATTGGGCAGAACATGGTGGTGCCTCAGATACGAAAACCCTTGCAACCGTCGTTTGGAGTTACGATGCCATGAAAATGGATATTACCTATGAATTCATCAATAATGCTTATGTTAGTCTTGCATACCAGTATCTCAATATTACCGGAGACCCTGCTCTCTCTCCGGCGATTTTTCAGGGGCATCAAAATATAATTTCCGGTGGAATTAACATCGGGTTTTAACAGGTCCTTATTTTTATGAATCATTACCAACAACAACTATAAAAATCATCAAATTATGAGAAAGCCACTATTGATCATTGGAATGATGCTGTTTCTGATTGCAGGTTCCGGACTGCGATCGTCAGCATGTACAAATTTTTTATTTACAAGGGGGGCGACGGTCGACGGATCGGTGATGATCACCTATTCTGCCGATTCACATACACTCTACGGGGAGCTGTATTACAAGCCGGCCAAAGATTACCCTGCAGGAACGATGATGGACGTGATTGAATGGGATACCGGAAGGAAACTGGGAAGGATTCCTCAGGTTCGTCATACTTACTCTGTGGTGGGAAACATGAATGAATACCAGGTTGCTTTGGGAGAGACCACATTTGGCGGGCGCGATGAACTGCAGAAACAGCCGGCAGCCATCATTGATTATGGATCCATGATGTACCTTGCCATGCAGCGTGCAAAAACAGCCCGGGAAGCTTTGCAGGTAATGACCGATCTTGTTGAAAAGTACGGTTATTACAGCGAAGGTGAATCCATTTCCGTTTCGGATAAAAATGAAGCCTGGATCTTTGAGATCATCGGCAAAGGGGAAAAGGAAAAAGGCGCCTTATGGGTGGCACGCCGTATTCCTGACGGGTATATTTGCGGACATGCCAACCAGGCAAGAATCACGCAGTTCCCGCTGAATGATCCCGAAAATTGCATCTATTCAAAAGACGTTATCACCTTTGCCCGCGCAAAAGGATGGTTTGACGGCAAGGATGAGGAATTCAGTTTTTCCGACACCTATGCACCTGTGGTTTTCAGTATGGCCAGAGCCTGCGAAGCCAGGGTATGGGCAATGTTCAACCATGTGAACAGCAACATGGGCCAGTACGAGGACTATGCTATGGGAAATCTTATCCGGGGGAAATGGGGCTATACCACCAACCGCATGCCACTTTGGATCAAGCCCGATAAGAAGGTTTCTGTTCATGATGTCATGCAATTGATGCGTGATCATTTTGAAGGGACCAAGATGGATATGAACCATGATATAGGGGCCGGGCCTTTCGACTGTCCTTACCGCTGGCGCCCGATGTACTGGACAACCGACAGCGTCAATTATTTTGTCAATGAACGCGCTGTCTCCACCCAGCAAACCGGGTTTGTTTTTGTGGCACAAAGCCGTTCCTGGCTGCCTGACCCGATCGGGGGTATTTTCTGGTTCGGCGTTGATGACACCTATTCAACCGTTTTCAACCCCATGTATTGCGGAATCCTGAAAGTTCCTCATTCCTATGCGGAAGGGAACGGAAGCATGGTCGAGTACTCACCTACTTCCGCATTCTGGACTTTCAACTGGGTAGCCAATTGGGCTTATACGCGATACAGCTATATGATCAAAGACATCCAGTTGGTGCAGCGAGAACTCGAATTCGGATATATTGATCAGACTGCAAAGATTGATAAAGAAGCCCTGGCATTATACAAGACCGATAAAAACAGGGCCAGGACCTACCTGACAAACTATTCCGTAAAAACCGGTGATGGCACTGTTGCACGCTGGAAACAACTGGGAGAATACCTTTTGGTAAAATACATCGATGGCAACGTCAAAAAAGAGAAAGATGGAAAATTTCAGACCAATGGAACCGGTCAGGGTGTAATGCCTAACCAGCCGGGCTATCCCAAGTGGTGGCTGAATGAGATCATCCGGGAGAAGGGTGATGTCGTGAAGGCGCTGAAAGTAGATTAGCAGAAATCAAATTTTATCAATATTACAAGTCGGGGCAGGTTCAAAACCTTCCCCGGCTTTTTATTTTCTCTGTGATCCGCTGTGTCTTCTCTGTGCACCGCTGTGTAATTCCACAGCGGGTGGATCCTGGCGAACTTCTTTTACCGCTAAGACGCCAAGACGCAAAGAAAATCCAGCCTTTCTACAGCCAGGGTTCAGCCTTCCTTCAAGATCGAAATGTTTTCTGCATTTTGTTTCTGTAGGAAGGATGTAGCTACCCTGGTGCTTTTCAGACCCTTTAAAACCGATATTATGTTAAATAGAGGGAGGATGGTGTGAGGAAAAAGGACAACTTTCTTTCACTTCACTTGTCTTTCGTAATAATTCTTAATTTTCCATTTTTCATTCTTCATTAATTCCTATCTTTACAAGTCATCTCACAGGGTTTGAAACATCTTTACCTCTTCGGATTAATCCTTTCCCTCCCTTTCTTTGGTTTCTCCCAGGGTGAATGGAACAACTGGTATTTCGGGGATCATGCTGCAATGACCTTTAACTCTGGCAGTCCGCCTGTCGCACTGAATGGAAGTGCGATGTTAACAAATGGTGGAACCAGCATTTCCGTTTCAGATTCCGCAGGTAACCTGCTGTTTTATTCGAATGGCATATGGGGACTGTGGAACAGGAATAATATGTTGATGCCCAATGGTAATGGCCTTAACAGCGGACTTAATGCTCCGGAACCCATTATTTCCGTGCCAAAACCCGGAAATCCCAATCAGTATTACCTTTTCACCATTGGTATGCATTGGATGAATCCGCCGCCCCTGCATTTCTCTTATTCTGTTGTTGATATGACCCTGCATGGAGGTCTTGGCGATGTGGTTCCGGGAATGAAAAATATTCTTATTCCAATGGCAGACAGTGCGATTGATGAATTAACTGCGGTCAGACATAGGAATAACAGGGATGTTTGGGTGGTTGTTCGTCAGCATACCCGCCATGGGAAATACCTGGCATACCTTGTTACTCCTTCCGGAATCAGTTCTTCACCGGTTGTCAGTCCTACATTGTTACCGACACGGTTTTTCTGGATGTTCGGGGTTGAGTATGTCCAGGCAGGTGGCGATTTGAAAATATCACAGGATGGAGCTCACATCGTTTTCTGTGATTCATTGGCTGAACTTTGTGATTTTAATAATTCTACCGGGGTTGTCAGCCCGAGATTCACCTTCAATACGCAAGAATCCAGACATGGCGAGTTCTCTGTTAATTCAAGATGCCTTTATCTTTCTAATACCTCAACGACAGGTAGTGTAATCATTCAATATGACCTGTCATATAAGGATTCACTTAGTTTTGTTCAGCATCAAACTTTTCTGGGCAATTATGTCTCTGGAGATTTGCAATTGGGACCCGATTGGAAAATCTATACTGGTACGGATGCCTGGGCCGTAGATTCATTAAATTGTATTAATAATCCTAATCTGCCCGGATTGGCATGTAACCTTCAAAAAAACGCGGTCAGTCTGGCAGGTCATTCGAATGCTGCAACCTTACCTCAATTTCTTCAGCGGTATAAAGCTTATGTTCATATTACAGGAATTTGCCATCCCGAAACGACCCTGTTTACAAATGATATCTGGCCTCCAGCCGACAGTATTCGCTGGGATTTCGGCGATCCAGCTTCAGGTCCTGCCAATTTTTCAACCCTGCCCAACCCTTCCCACTTCTATTCCAACACAGGAACCTATACCGTTGAATTATATGTCAGGCATCTTGATAACCGCAGGGATACCACCTGGAAGACCTTTACCATTTATTCCACTCCTCAACCCGGCCTTGGGGCTGATCAAACCATCTGCAATGGCGATTCGGTGACGTTTGATGCAGGTGCCTGTGCGGGATGCACCTACGTATGGAAAGACATCGGATCAGGCTTAACAGTAGGTACTTCCCAGACGTACAAAACCGGGTCAGCCGGAATTTACAAGGTAACAGTGACCAATACACCCGGATGCATGGGGACCGATACGGTTCAATTGATAACCACACAGGTACCATCGGTAACAAATAATCCTGTTATCAAATCCATTTGTTCAGGCGAATCCACAAACATTCCATTGACATCCAATGTTCCGGGAACAACCTTTCACTGGAGTGCCAGCCTTACATCCGGAAATATCGCAGGTTTCAGCGCTGATTCGGGATTGGTGATAAATCAAATATTGACCAATCTGATTGCAACGCCGGGAATTGTCACATATCATATAACTCCAAAAGTCGGGAGGTGTGCCGGAACAACTATGGATTACCAGGTAACCGTGAATCAGGGAGATTCGGTGAAAGTAAGCATCTCAGCATCATCAAACAATAATTGTGCAGGGACATCCGTCACCTTTACAGCCTCTCCCACCAACCCGGGCTTAACGCCTGTTTACCTGTGGAAGGTAAACGGTTCCGGTGCAGGAACCAATTCTGCAACTTTCATTTACACACCGTTAAATAATGATGTTATAAGCTGTTTGCTAACTTCTTCAAATACCATCTGCACCTATAACAACCCTGCAACCAGCAACCCGGTTCAGATGGTGGTAAATCCTGTACTTGCGGTGAGTGTGTCCGTGACGGCCTCGCAGAACCCGGTCTGTTCCGGGATCCCGGTCTTGTTTACGGCTTTCCCCGGGAATGAAGGTTCGTCGCCATTATTTCAATGGAGGGTGAATGGGATTCCCCTTGGAGCAAACCTTCAAACGTATACATACATTCCTCTGAATGGCGACCATGTGACCTGTACGCTGACTTCATCGGAACCCTGCACAACCGGCAACCCGGCACTCAGCAATACGATCCCTATGACGGTGACGAACATCCTGAATGCAGGAGTGACGATCGCCGCCGTGCCAAACCCCTTCTGCCCGGGGACACCGGTAACCTTCGCTGCAACACCCGTCAACGGCGGACCAACACCAACATACCAATGGAAAGTTAATGGAAGCAATACCGGGACGAATCCGACCTATACCTACAACCCGGTCAATGGAGACAGCGTACGTTGTATTATGAATTCGAACCTCACTTGTGTCAGCGGAAACCCGGCAAGTTCAAATAAGATCATCCTGAACGGAAACCTGGCGCCAATCGTCACTTTCACCTCCTGCTTTGATACCATCACCCGCATCAATGCAAAACCCATCAAACTCAAAGGCGGAATCCCCCTGGGCGGAACGTACTCAGGCCCCGGCGTCAATTCAATAACCAGTGTCTTCACCCCCTCTCTCGCCGGCGTCGGCAGCCATACCATCACTTACACATACACGAACGCCGCGATGTGCACCATGGCAAAATCAATCTCCATCCTCAATCTTCCATCCTCCATCCTCATTTGTGGAAACCCGTTCACCGATCCCCGCGACAACAAGGTCTATCAAACCGTCCAGATAGGCTCTCAATGCTGGATGGCAGAAGACCTGAACTACGGCACAGAAATCCCAAACAATCAAGACCAAAGAGACAACTGCGTTGCTGAAAAGTACCACAATCCAGCATCCAGTATCCAGCATCCAGCATCGGTCTACCAATGGGACGAATTAATGACATACGACGACACCCCTGCCGACCAGGGATTCTGTCCTCCCGGCTGGCATATCCCTTCAGAAAACGACTGGAACATTTTATTCGCCACTTACACCAACAGCGGCTTTGCAGGAAGTCCGCTGAAATATTCCGGGTATTCAGGTTTCAATGCACTATTATCAGGAGTCAGAGACATCAAAAAAGGCTGGGAGTTCCAGGGTTTTGCAACTTTCTTCTGGTCTTCTACCCCGACCGGGGATGCCAAGGCCTG
>Ga0182027_10015439_pt1 | contig 10498 bp, 8 predicted proteins | sample 712E1DmetaG_FD_121300 | JGI IMG/M metagenome (GOLD analysis project Ga0182027, IMG submission 121300) | Permafrost microbial communities from Stordalen Mire, Sweden - 712E1D metaG (Illumina Assembly) | ecosystem: Environmental > Terrestrial > Soil > Wetlands > Permafrost | place: Sweden... | reverse complement strand
TGCCACACATGGTTTTTATTTTGCAAATAATGATGACCAGAATCCATCCAACAGCAATGAAAATGAATTTAAAAAAAGTAATGATCCTCTTTTCCGTTCGGGGCTAATCATGGCAGGAGCAAATCGGGTTTGGACAGGTAATAAAAACATCGAAGGGCTTGACGATGGCATCCTCACCGCTTACGAAGTTTCACTGCTCGATTTATCAAATACAAAACTTGTGGTACTTTCTGCCTGTGAAACAGGATTAGGTGAAATTAAGGGAAGCGAAGGTGTATATGGCCTGCAACGTGCATTCAAAATGGCAGGGGTGGATTATCTTATCATCACTCTATGGGAAATAAGGGATGAAGTGACCGTAGAATTCATGAGCAGTTTTTATCAGCAATGGCTTAAGGGGAAAGATATTTTTGCAGCCTTTAAATTTGCACAGGATGAAATGCGCAAAAAATACGAAGCCAACTACTGGGCAGCATTTGTGCTGTTAGAATAGTAAAAATGATTTACTGATTTTGAAGTACTTCTACCATGATTGAAAAACTCATGCTATTTCTCAAATTGCACTGTGCAGTAAAGTGGAAAGGAACCATGAAGTAACTTCAGATTGAAAAAATTACCGGAGAAGTATAAAATAAGTATTTTTGATAAAAATTCATGGTATAATCACCAAGAAAATTAATAAAAAGAAATAATCTAAATAAAAATGAAAATGAAAAAAATTATTGTACTGTGTTTTGTGATGACTTTCTTTTCAGGCCTGAAAGCACAAACTTTTATTGGCATTGATTTGGTCAAGCTTAACAAGGCTCTTTCTGAACAAAAAATAACCGGTTTTACTTTTGATTCAGTCTCCGCTTATAATGGAATTATTGGCAGCTATAAAAGTACCGGTGGTGATGAAATGGTAATTGCATTTGATTCCCTCAAACTTTTCAAGGAAATTCCGAAAGAAATGAAAGGCAAGATCATTACATTTAAGAAAAATAAAACTAACTTGATCTTTTTTGAAAACGATTACATCATGGCGCTTTATATTGAGTTGACTGATTTTAAAATAACCATGTCGCTCACTAGTAGTTTTACTTCCAGAGAAATACTTGAAAAAGTTTATTCTGAAATTAATCCGGAAGAATTATTAAAAAAAGCACTGGTAAAATAATCAGGAATCATCCAATAATTTGCAATTGTTAATTCTGCGAAAATTATTTTTTTTCCAGATAAATAAAATCCATCACGCACGTATATTTGTAGGTTTTATGTGGCTGAATTGAAACTCCAATATAATTATATTCTTTATCCAGAATATTTTTTCTGTGACCGTAACTGCTGATTCCATCATCAATCAGCAAATTCATGACTATGGCTAAAGAATTTTTATTACCATAATCACAGTTTTCTCCTCTGGATTTGTAACCAGTTTTTAAAGCCGAAAATCTTTTATCAGTGTCCCTATGGCCCGTAAAACCCTCCTTCCCCATAAGAATTGCATATTTCTTTGCTATGTCAGAAACTTCCTTCGAAGGAATCAGCGGCTTCAGATAAGACTGGTTTTTCAATGTCGTGATCAATGAAGTCACATAAATATTTTTTTTCCATTTTGTGGAATCAATATATTTCTGTGCATAGGTCTGAGCAAATAATTTGCCATTAATACGGGCAAGGTTTAAATAAAAAATTACATTTCTTTCATTTACAGTGAGGTAATCTACGTTTTTTGCCGTATTTGCAGCATCCAGCTCAGCCACTGTCCATTGATCAAAAGGATATTTTGACTTTAATTCCTGAGAAAAAACAACAGAAGAGAAAAGTAAAAAGCAAAAAAAAATAAAAATCCTGTATAAATATCGGTTCATGATTTTATTCCTTAAAACTATTAAACGTGAAATTTACGAAAATATTGCATTCTTCATCACCAATGATCAGACCAATTTGTTTTCACAGATCGTTTTCCATGTTTCACATATTCTCCGTTGGAATATTTCATAATATCTTGTAATATTGCATTCTAAAATTCATTAATTAAAATCTGAAATAATGAAATGCTCTTTTATTTCTACGCTACTACTGCTTGCTTTTGTAATAAGCTCTTTGCAGAGTTACGCACAGCCTTTGCCCGTTGGCACATCATCAAAAGATACCATTCCGAATGATATTTTCGGTGGTCTTAAATTCCGTAGCATTGGACCGGCAATCGCTTCGGGCCGTATTGTTGATTTTGCCGTGAACCCGAAAGACCACAGCCAATACTTTGTCGCTGTGGGTTGCGGTGGTGTGTGGAAAACAATTAATGATGGTATTACATGGAATCCTATATTTGAAAATGAAAAATCTTTTTCTATTGGTTGCGTTACGATTGATCCGAATAATACGAATGTGGTTTGGGTAGGAACCGGCGAAAATAACAGTCAGCGCAGCGTTTCCTATGGTGATGGTGTATATCGTTCGGATGACGGAGGTAAATCCTGGAAAAATATGGGATTAAAAAAATCTGAACATATTGCTAAAATTATTGTTGATCCAAGAAATTCCGATATTGTATTTGTTGCCTGTCAGGGACCACTATGGGGGCCAGGCGGTGATCGTGGTCTTTACAAAACCATTGATGGAGGAAAAACATGGAAGGCAGTGCTCACAATCAGCGAAAACACTGGTGTTACAGATGTGATCATCGATCCAAGAAATCCTGATATAATGTACGCCGCATCCTATCAGCGTCGCAGGCATGTGTTCACTTTAATTAATGGTGGACCTGAATCAGCTGTCTACAAATCAACCGATGGAGGAAACACATGGAATAAAATCACCAATGGTTTACCATCAGTGGAACTGGGCCGAATAGGACTTGCCATCTCTCCTGTGAATCCCGATAAGGTATATGCAATTATTGAAGCAGATGATGACAACCAGGGCCTTTATGGCAGTAATGACAGAGGTGCTTCCTGGGAAAAACGCAGCGGATATATGTCATCGAACCCGCAATATTATAATGAAATATTCTGCGATCCGTTAAACGAAAATAAAATCTACGCTCTAAGCACGATCACTGTTGTTTCAGAAGATGGCGGGAAAAATTTTCATGATCTCGGAAATAAAAGCCGACATGTGGATGATCACGCGCTTTGGATTGATCCCGATAATACAAAACATTTATTGATTGGTGGCGACGGTGGGATTTATGAAACCTACGACAATGCAGATAACTGGGACTTCAAAGCCAATCTTCCTGTCACACAATTTTATCGTGTGAGTGTGGATAATTCTCTGCCATTTTATTATGTGTACGGCGGTACACAGGATAACAGCAGTATGGGTGGACCTTCGCAAACAACGAGTGGTTCAGGCATTGTGAACTCCGACTGGTTCTTCACCAATGGTGGTGATGGCTTCGAATCACAGATAGATCCTGAAGATCCGAACACAGTGTACGCACAATCACAATACGGATATTTAGTTCGTTTCGATCGGAAAACCGGTGAACGTATTTCAATTCAACCACAGGAGCCAAAAGGAGAAATGCCTTATCGCTGGAACTGGGATTCACCGCTTATTATCAGTCCACATTTGCACACACGTTTATACTTTGCTGCTAATAAACTCTTCCAGAGTGATGACCGCGGGAACACTTGGAAAGTGATAAGTGGTGATCTTACCAGACAGATCGACCGCAACAAATTACCTGTTATGGGAAAGGTTTGGAGTGTGGATGCAGTGGCAAAAAATGTCAGCACTTCATTGTATGGAAATATTATTACACTCAGTGAATCACCAAAAAAAGAAGGATTGATCTATGCAGGAACTGATGATGGTCTTGTGAACGTTACATCTGATAATGGTCTTAACTGGAATAAATACGATAAGTTCCCGGGAGTACCTGAAACCACTTATGTCAGCTGTTTGCTGGCATCACAACATGATGTTAATACTGTATATGCTTCTTTCGACAATCATAAAAATAATGATTTCACACCTTATCTTTTGAAAAGCACAGATGCCGGTAAAACCTGGACTTCCATCCGCGGCAACCTTCCCGAAAAAGAAATTGTTTATACGATTGCCGAAGATTTTATTGATCCGAATCTTTTATTTATCGGCACTGAATTCGGAGTGTTTTTCACCAAGGATGGCGGAAAGAAATGGATAAAGATAAAATCAGGTTTACCCACGATTGCAGTGAGGGACCTTGCTATTCAGAAGAGAGAATGTGATCTCGTGGTGGCAACTTTCGGACGTGGATATTATATCCTTGATAATTATTCTCCCCTTCGTGAATTGAAAACAGAAACATTAAAGAAAGATGCAACCATTTTTCCTGTAAAGGATGCACTGATGTTCATCCAGTCTTATCCTCTGGGTGGTGGAGGAAAAGCTGCACAAGGTGAATCATTCTATACTGCGGAGAACCCACCATTAGGGGCTGTCTTTACTTATTACATTAAAGAAAATCCGAAAACAAAAAAACAAATTCGTCAGGATAATGAAAAAGAACTGGCTAAGAAAAATCAGCCTATCCCCTTCCCCAGTGCTGAAGAGCTGAAGCAGGAAGATAATCAGCCTGAATCGTTCTTATTGTTTACGATTTTTGATGACCAGAATAATGTGGTGCGTAAACTCAAAACAGGCATTGCAAAAGGTATTAACCGTATCACTTGGGATTTTCGTTATCCGAGTACCACACCTGCCAGCGCTAATTCCACCAACGACAATGAATCCGGAATGCTTGCATTGCCGGGCACTTACAAGGTTTCCTTGTCCAAATCAATCAATGATACGATCACAGAGATTGTCCCTCCACAATCCTTTATCATCAAACCGCTGAACTCAAACACGATGTCACCTGCTGACATCAGTTCGCTGAACGCTTTCATGAAAGAAGTCTGGAAACTGCGCAGGGCCGTGTGGGGAGCTGTTGATAAAACCAATGAGCTTTCCGAAAATATTAAGATTGTAAAAAGCGCACTGAAGATAACCCCTGCCGCTACTAATGATCTCACTGTAAAAGCCGATAAAATTGAAAGTGACCTGAAAGAAATCACTGTTGCATTTACAGGAGACCAGACTCTGCTGAAGCGCAACGAAAACGCTCCTACTTCCATTGTAAGCCGCATGGACGGTGTAGTGTGGGGTTTATGGAACACATCATCTGCTCCGACACAAACACAGCGCGATGTTATAAAAATTGCCGGTGAAGAATTCGCAATACAATTGAGTAAACTCAAAACATTGATCAACATTGATCTGAAAAGTCTTTACGATTCTATGGATGCAATTGGTTCACCATACACACCGGGAAGAATGCCTGAATGGAAATAATTTGATTGAAATTTTGTATTTTTGTAAAAAATAAATCATGGGTATTCAAAAACCTACCATTCCAAAAGGCACTCGTGACTTCTCTCCTACAGAGATGATGCGGAGAAATTATATCTTCCGCATCATTGAAGAGGTTTTTCAGCGTTATGGTTATACCCCGATCGAAACGCCAGCTATGGAATACCTTCAGACCTTGATGGGAAAGTATGGTGATGAAGGTGATAAACTCATTTTTAAAATTCTTAATTCCGGAGATTTTCTTAATCAAGTCCCTGCTTCAGATCAAACAGTGCTTGATGCTAAACACATGACTCCTTTCATTTGTGAAAAAGCTCTGCGCTACGACCTGACAGTTCCTTTTGCCCGATACGTTGTTCAACATCAGAATGAAATTACATTTCCTTTTAAACGATATCAACTGCAGCCTGTTTGGCGTGCAGACCGCCCGCAGAAAGGACGCTACCGTGAATTTTTTCAGTGTGATGTGGATGTGATCGGAAGCAGTTCAATGATCAATGAAGTGGAATTAATTCAGATCATAGATGAGATCTTTGAAAAACTTTGCATCAAAATCATTATTAAACTTAACAACCGCAAAGTATTGAGTGGTATTGCTGAGATCATCGGTGAAGCAGCCAGAATCATTGACATCACTGTAGCCATTGATAAGCTTGAGAAAATCGGCATTGAATTAGTAAACGAAGAATTAAAAAGTAAAGGCGTCTCACTTATTGCTATTGATAAGCTGCAACCTATCATTCAGCTTGCAGGTACTGCAAAAGAAAAGATTAATAAACTGAAAGATATCCTCGCTTCATCAACCATCGGATTAAAGGGAATTGAAGAAATTGAAAATATTTTTCATTATGCAAATAATCTGAAAATAAAAACAGCTCTTGAATTTGATCTAACATTGGCACGCGGGTTAAATTATTATACCGGAGCCATCTTCGAGGTGAAAGCTCAAAACATTGACATGGGAAGCGTTTGCGGTGGTGGCCGCTATGATGATCTTACGGGAATTTTTGGTTTACCTAATATGCCGGGAGTGGGCGTTTCCTTTGGTGCCGATCGTATTTACGATGTAATGAATGAACTTAACTTGTTTCCTGAAGAAACCCAGACCACTTCAAAAGTTATGTTCGTGAATTTCGGTGATGCTGAAGAGCAGTACAGTCTTGAGAAATTATTGGAAGTACGCAAAGCCGGGATCAATGCTGAAATTTATCCTGACAAAACAAAAATAGGCAAACAAATGGATTACGCCAACAAAAAGCAAATCCCTTTTGTAGTCATTGCAGGCTCTGATGAAATGAACAGCAATACGGTCACTTTAAAAAATATGAAAACCGGTGATCAACAAAAACTTTCTGTTGAACATTTGATTGCGGAATTAAAAAAATAAGTACATTTGAAATTCAAATTATAACTATGCACAATTGGAATCTTACCTATAAGATCAAAATCTGTCGCACCTGCCTTTAGTTTTTTATTTTTTTTCTTTCCCTGATATTGCAATATCTGGCAATACACAATAATTATTTAATTAATTTAATAATCATTAAATCTATAATATTATGACATATGTAATCACCGGTGCAAATTTAAAAATCGAAGATTTGGTAAATGTTGCCCGTAACAATGAAAAAGTTGAACTGCATCCTGATGCCATCAAGCGCATCAACACCTGCCGTGCCATGCTCGAGAAAAAAATTCTGGCACATGAAATCATGTATGGTGTAAATACCGGTATAGGAGAATTCTCTGAGGTGGTATTAAATGACGATCAGGTAAAAGATTTTCAGAAATATTTAATTTATAACCATGCTGCAGGCATTGGTGACCCTGCTCCCATTGAACATGTGAGAGCAGCGATGTTACTTCGTGCTAATGTACATGCTCACGGTAACTCCGGTTGCCGAGAAGAAATCACTCAGACTTTTGTTGAAATGCTGAATAAAGGCGTTACGCCCATGGTTTGTGAAAAGGGATCTGTAGGCGCTTGTGGTGACCTGGCTCCTATGTCGCAGATTGCTTTGTTGATGATGGGTGAAGGTGAAGCATATTATAAAGGTGAATTACTTCAAGGTGGAGAAGCATTAAAACGTGCAGGGATTCCCGTTCCGGGATTACAGGCACGCGATGGATTGGCTGCTATTAACGGATCAAATTTTCTCACAGGAATGAGTGCCTTAATGTTGTTTGACACCAACAATTTTCTGAAACAAGCAGAGATCGGATGTGCCATGTCGTTGGAAGCTCTTAAAGCAAATCTTAAACCTTATGATTTACGATTGCTTATAGCACGTGGATTTCCGGGTGGTATTCGCAGTGCTAAAGCAATTCACAGCGTTTGTTCCAAAGGAGATCTGGCTGAAAATAAATTAAAAGTAAAAGTACAGGATGCATATTCCATGCGTTCAACGCCAGCAGTGATAGGTGCTGCACATGATGCAGTGAAATGGGCTCGTGCACAGGTGGAAATTGAAATGAACGGTGTGGGTGATAATCCGATTTTCTTCCCTGAAGAAGATCTTGCTTTATCAGGTGCTAACTTCCAGGGTTCACCAGTTGCTGTTCCTATGGATATTGTAGGCGCTGCAGTAACCATGGTCTGTGTGCTTTCAGAAAGAAGAATGAACCGTTTAAATAATCCTGCATTAAGTATAGGCTTACCACCATTCCTTACAAGAGGAGCCGGAATGTTTTCCGGATTAATGCTCAGTCAATACACTGCTGATATGCAGATTGTGGAACAACGTATTCTTTCTATGCCTGCTTGCATTCAGTCTATCCCGGCTGCAGCTGATCAGGAAGATTTTGTTTCCATGGGCATGAACACTGCACTGAAAAATATTAAAATATTAGACAATGCTTATGGCATTCTGGGTATTGAATTGATGGCTGCTTCACAAGCGCTGGATCTTCGTGAAAAATATGAGGAAGTGAAATATAAATTCGGAGTAGGTACACAAAAAGCAAAGGACACTATTCGCAAGCATGTCGAATATTTAGAAATCGATCGTCCGCTTTATAAGGACCACAATGTAATGAAAGCATTAGTGAAATCCTGTGAAATTTTGCATGAAGTGGAAAAAGCTGTTGGAAGTTTAGAATAAACTAAATTCCTAAAAATAAAAAAGCCCTCCGAAATCGAAGGGCTTTTTTTATTATTTGTTTACTGACTATGCTGCTGGAGTTAATTCTTCATCAGGTTTGCCACTGAATGGAGGATATTTATCAGTCATATACAATGGATAATAAATCATTACTCTGATCATCCATCTGATATATCCGACAACAAATTTATGCATACCTTCAGGATATTTACCTGTAAATAAAATTACCCACCATGCAATGAAATTCACAACACCAACACCTATACCAAGGAAATACAGAATGAACATGTGAGGAATCATAACGTACAAACCACCAAAAAATAACTTTAATAATAAAGTGCCCCTGCTTAATTTCTCAGGACAAGGAAATTCAAAACTAACACATTCATCTTTTGCATTGATTCCAAACTTAGGATAACCATCGCAAAGATTTAATAAACGTGCCATAACTCGTACATACCATTCAATAGTACCTCTTACAAAATTATGCATGCCGGCAGGGTACTTACCTGTAAATAAAATTGCCCACCATGCAATAAAAGTACAGAAAGCTACTCCTATCATCACAAAGTATAAAAGGAAAAAATGAGGAATTGCAATGTAAATAAATCCGAAGAATGTTCTTAGGAGCAATTGACCTCTGGAATTAGTTTCCTGATGTTTGATTGTTAATTTCATAATTAATTGTTTTTGGTTAATAATTAGAGACAAATTTATTAATATTTTTCAATCCCAAAAGTTTTTTATACTTTTTTTAATGAACATCTGTAATTTTTTTATTTTTAACGGCTTATATAAATAATTAACATACTAAATATAGAATATTTCTGGATGATTTAATCCTAAATCAAGAAAACAATGCAATATTTTATGGTTTATTTATATCTTTGTCCTTAAAATTTCAAGATTTAAAAAATGGGTGATTTTGTCGGATTAAGTACAATAAAAATTGTTTTCATTCTCATTGCGTATTTTGCATTCCTTCTTTTTTATCTGGCGACCTTCTGGAAAATTTTCGAAAAAGCAAATCAGCCTGGCTGGGCTATTTTCATTCCGATATATAATATAATCTGCTTTTTAGAGATTGCAGGAAAACCATGGTGGTGGATAATTTTATATTGCATTCCTATTTTAAATCTTTTTATTGCAATAATAGTTATCGTTGCATTTGCCAAGAAATTCGATAAGGATGTCGATTTTAGCATTGGGCTGATTCTTCTGGGTTTCGTTTTTTACCCGATCCTTGCTTATGATAAAAGGGTCATTTATAATTCTAAATAAATAATATGTACAGTCACTTTCATCATATTCCGGAAGCCTTCGCAGCATTTGGTATTGCTATAATAGGGTTTCTTATTATTTTCAGTCTGGCTTTAATGGCTTTTAATATTTGGGTGATGTGGAGGGTTTTCGAAAAAGGTGGACAACCTGGCTGGGCATGCGTAGTACCCGTATATAATTTTTTATGTGAACTTTGCATTGCTAAAAAGCCCTGGTGGTGGGTTTTCTTTCTGTTCTTCCTTTTTATTCCGATCTTAGGACCTATTGGTTATTTAGTGATTCATATCATGGTCTGCCATGGCATTTCCAAAAATTTCGGCAAGGGTGCCGGTTTTACAGTTGGACTAGTATTACTGTCGATTGTGTTTTTTGCGATCATTGCATTTGACAATGACATTAAATATGTAGGAACCACCACCACCCCTGATTTTTTCTGATTTCCAATTCCTGCTCTGTAATTATTGCATTCTACTTTGTAATTATCGCATCCGACTTTGTAGTTATTGCTTCCCACTTTGTAATTATTACATCCTGCTCTGTAATTATCCCATTCCACTTTGTAATTATCCCTTGGTAATTTGTCATTATTCAATGGTAACCTGTAATTATTGCATCCTTCTTTATAGTTAAAGCATCCTACCCAACATATAAAAAGAGAGTGTAAAGAGAGTGTAAATAAGATTGTGTAAACAGGATTTTTCAATGTCTACACCTGCCTTCAAAGATAATTAAAAATTGATTAAGTATAAGTCCCCAATGTTTTATTGGTTGAGTCCATGCATTTTCTA
>Ga0182027_10015438_pt1 | contig 10498 bp, 9 predicted proteins | sample 712E1DmetaG_FD_121300 | JGI IMG/M metagenome (GOLD analysis project Ga0182027, IMG submission 121300) | Permafrost microbial communities from Stordalen Mire, Sweden - 712E1D metaG (Illumina Assembly) | ecosystem: Environmental > Terrestrial > Soil > Wetlands > Permafrost | place: Sweden... | reverse complement strand
ATGTTCCGATTGCCCGGCCAGATTGGGCGGTTTGGCCGCCAACTGCCATTGGCAGCAGGCGGTTGCGCCTTGGTCTGTGCTTACATTGTGATTCGCGCGGCCTCCATTGACCACATTGACCAAATGCAGGGGTTTGATCTGGAACAAATCCCATTCTTATGGCTGCTGGAAGCGAGCGGCTTGATGCTCATCATTGTCCAGGCACTCCGCAATACAGACTCGATACGATAAAGAATCGTCGCTGATTCGCTGTCAGATGCTGTCGCCGAGACCACGTCGGGGGACTGAAATGTCACTGTTTTTCTTTACTCCTTTCTTCCACAGCAAAATGCCTGTTCCGCCAGGAATTCGTTGAACAATTCAAATGTCACCCGGTCGAAATATTTGTTGTATCCCTTTTCAGGAACCCGTTCATCAAGTCGACCTCGATTCTTTCCTGCTCCAGACCACCAGCGTCTTTCCAAAAACGCTCCATTTCCATGCCCGGCCAACCGGTTGAAATGGCGTCCTGCTTAATGAAGACAACTGGGCTGTGTTCCACTCCGCAACTTCAATGAACGCGCGATTCCTCATCTCGGAAACCAGCTTGGCCAGAATATGGTTCACTAAAGAAGGATTAATCCGTCTGCCGCGATATTCCGGGAACACAAAATAATCAAACAAATGCGCGTCGTTTGTCCCTAAAGGAATAAAATGTGGCTCTACCGTCCGCCCGATGATGGTCCATCCGTAAGCCGCCAGCTTGTCATCCAATTTGAACAACCACAACGAAGCACCTTGCTCGAATCGCTCTGAAATCTGGCGGCGGGCAATCTTGGGATTCCAGACGTTGGCGATCTGCGACAAATCTTGTCCATCAAGTTCGGTCGCGGCATTTTTCCGTTCCACTCTCGCATGGTTCGGATCATCGAGAGCCGCTGGTTTGCAAGTGATAATGTCGCAATAGAAAAGAACATGCCAGTTTCCAGTCCGAATGCGTTTGAAGGAAAGTCCTATGCGACCCAACGTCGCCCGGAAACCGTGGCGCCTTGCATACTGGAAAAGCCGCTTGATGGAATCCTGAGGATGCATCAGGCGTGTGGCACTGCATTTATAGCGTCGCTCTGGGCCATGGTGCCGCCACCCTCCGCACTGTGGCGTGAGAAGAGGTCGCGCAGACAAGCTGCGGCCACTTTCATTCGCATTTCGCTGTCCTTCCGTTTCGAAGGCCTGATGAGATAGCTTGCCACGGCTACTCCCCAACGGCTGGCCTTATGAGTGAACACCAAACACCTTATGCCAAAGTTGGCAGCGGCACCGTGATATTTTTTCCAGTAGCGCAAGACGGAACGTTGCTGGGTCAAGGCCAGCCATACCGCGTCCTTTTTCTTGCTGCTGCCGCCCCGATAGTGAATCGCCTGCGCCGCAGGGCAAAACGCCACGCGCCACCCGGCTTCCCAACAACGTTTGCACCAGTCCAGATCTTCGGCAAACATGAAAAATCCTTCATCCAACAGACCGAACTCGTTGACGGCTTCGCGCCGGACCGTCCAGAAGCAGCCCACCAGCACGTCCACTTCCAGCGTGTGATCTCCCTTGAAATACATCATGTGTTCGCCACTGAAAAACTTCGAGCCTGCAAAAACCTTCGCCAGCCCGGTCGCCGCGCAAAAATTATTCCACAGCGTCGGAGACCGCCGGCACGAACTTTGATGCGTCAAATCCCGGTTCAGGATTTTTGGGCCGACCATCCCGACCTTGGGATTTTGATCCATGTAATCCGCCAGCGCATCCAGGCAACCAGCGAGCACTTTGATGTCGGAATTGAGCAGATAAACATACTTTCCCCTGCTCGCCTGCACACCAATGTTGTTGCCTTTGGGAAAGCCAAGGTTTTCCTGGTTTTTGATGAGCTTGACAATCGGGAACTCGGTTTCCACCATCTCGGGCGAACCATCGGTGGAGGCATTATCCACCACGATAATTTCCATCGTGCGTGACGGCTTGGCGTCCTTCAGGCTCTGAAGGCACACCTCCAGATACTGTTTATCATTCCAACTAAGAATGACGACGGAAATGTCCATTCTATCTTGTTCGAGTTAAAGTGACTTGCTTGCCGCTATTCCGCCTTCTTGCAAGGCCGACTTGGAATGTTCCTTCTTTGACCTGTTCATGGATCTGCGAAACCCACCCCGGACAAAGTCCATCGCCTTCATGCCGATGATGCTGATAAAATCTTCGCACGATTCGAGGGGAGGGATTCGCGACACGTCCTGCCCTGAAAAGCCTTGTTTGAAATGGTAAACTCCGGGGTTTCGCTCGGGATCAATTCCACCAAGATCGTAAAACTGAAATCCGTTTTCCTTCAGCCATTTGATCATCGTCCACTGCAACAGATAGGCGCCCTTGGTGTTCAACCCTTCGTCATGGGTTGCGCCCAGAAGATAGATGCCAGTATTGCCGATGGCTGAACAGACAATGGAACCGACCGGTTTCCCCTGATGCTCACAGATGAGAATCTTCATCTTAAGTCCCGGCGGCAAATCCTCACAGATGCGGCCAAACTCGCCGACATCCACTGTCGTATCAAACTGCTTGCGGCTCCACATCTTTTCGTAAATTTGCTGGAAGATGTGGTATTCCGCCGCCCCGCTCCCCTCAACGAGGGTGAGATTATTTTTCTCCGCCCGGTTAAGCTGGTTCCGCCATTTTTGGTCAAGTTTTTTGCGCAGTTCTTCAAGTGGCGGCGACAGATTTAACAGGAAAGTTCTTTCCGTGTTCGCATGATTGGACGATGCCTTGCTGAATTGCGAAAACGCAGTTTGGAAGAAACTGGCGCGTTGGGAACCGGCAAACGCATTGGGCAGGATGCGCAAGTAAAGCCGTCGCTTCCGAACGTATTCCTCATGCAAGGCGAGTGCCATCTGGCGCGTGGTTTCAAGTTCCAATTCATGTCCGCACAACTGACATAAGGGTCCCCAGCGCAAATAAGCCACACCACGCTTTACCAGAGGTGAACAAACAATCCTGACCTGGGCCAGCCCGACCACCTCGCGGTTCCGACGCAGGATGAGATGGCTCAAATTCTCCTCGCCCCAGCGAACGGCGCCATAGCTCCACGTCTGGTAGAGGTTCGCATCCTCGAACCGCCCCAAAAGTTCCGACCATTCAGCAGCCGTGACGGCATCAATATCAGCCCGGTAAAGTTGATCAACCATGATTTGAATCCTTTATTCTAGTGGAGTCACCAAGCCGCACGAAAGTTCTTTTTCCAGGCGGATGCCCATCGCACCCACCGATAGGCCCCGCAGATCTTCAACCTGAATTCGATGTTCCAATCGGTCGGTTGCACGTCCACCCGCCCGATCAATCCTTCACCCAGGGTTGAAACCATTTGCTGTGGCGTGGAATCAAAAAAATATTTATATCCGGATTCACTGGCGAGCCGCAATTCCCTTGCACCGCAACTGCCATAGGGAAAGCTGAAGGCCGTGATTTCACGCCCAACGATGCCTTCCAGCGTTTTTTTGGAATTTTGGAGTTCCTGTCTTGCCCCGGCTTCCGGCAGCAAGGCAAGGTCGGCATGCGTCACCCCATGCGATCCGAAATCCACATTGCCCAATTTGGCGATGGCCTTGAGATCGTCCGCCGAGGCCACGGTTTCGCCGACTTTGTTTTCCCCGCCATAATCATTCCAGGCAGAGTTTCGGCCCAAATAGCCGGTGGGCGGGAACAGGGTTACAGGTATATTGCGCTGACACAATTCCGGCAGTCCGTTGGCCACGAAACTTTGGAACACGTCATCCACCGTGATGGCGACATGACGCCGGTCTTTTTCCAGGTGTAATTCCTTTCCCGCCGGGATGGGTTTGGCCAGGCGGAGCAGAAGATCCAGTTGTTTGCCAAACCGCGATTTTGTCTCTTCAGAAATTGAATGGTAGTTGATTACCACACAACTCCCCGGACGACAACCGCCAAGCGGCCTGATCAGGACATCGCACGCACCGAGGATGGCACTGATCAAAAGTTTTATCAGGCGATCAGTCACTTAATCTCTTTGCTCATCAACAATAATTTTGGCCTTACCCCGCAGAATTCAATCAATCGCGGGATCATGGATGCAAACCTCCCGCTTGGGCGAGCCGGTTGCCGACTTTTTGAGAAAAAAGCGTGGCCCCATTTTGATTGAGGTGTTGTGAATTATAAAAGTAGGTTCTGTCCCGGCACATGGGGTCAGACGAATAATCCCAGAAGGGCGCTTGAAATTCGGCGGCCAGTGCATGAAACGCGGCAAAAATGTCAGTCCGGTTTTTCGTCAAAACCTGGCTCTCAATATATTCCGGAGAGTAAACAAGAATCAACTGGATCCCCTCGTGTTGGCACAACTCCAGCATGTCGCGAAGAGTGTCAAGACCCTGCGCGTCAATGGGCCATTGCACTCCCGACGGATGTTGCTCCTTGAATCTTTCGAACTCGCCATTCCAGTCCAGATTTTGGGGGTGATAGCCCGCAACATCGTCTCCGGCCTGAATCGAAGACCCGAACAATCCTTCGATGGCTGGTTGAACGGCTCCTTCACGGATGATTCCCAGAAGCGGCAAGTAGTGATAAATCCTAAAATAGCGGCGATGCGAGAGCACATTTTGATACAGGTCAGGCTCATCCAGCCAGGCCATATATTGCAAAGGGTCGGTCACGCCGTCGTTGGCCCGCAAGCTGAAGCTGTCCAAATTTTGAATGACATATTCCGGCTTTCGGTTGTGTTTCAAATATGTTTTTAACAAGGCGAGCTGTTCATCCAACTTCGTCCCATCGCGACCAATATTAACTGTCTTCTCTTTGGCATATGCTTCAATAATGCGCGGATCATAGTGATAGACAGCTCGTGAAGAACCTGAAATCACGATCTCCGCATTCATCCCACCGGCCATAATCCTGTTCAAGGTCCCAACCTCCCCGTTTCTGCATCGTTTTAATCCCATTATCAAAACACTTTGCACCGGCCAGCATAACATGAAAAAAAGGAGCGGGAAAAGCACCAGACGCCCGCCTTGCCAGTTCATCTTGCGTCTTAACGAGATGATAGAACGCTGTAAAGACAGGCCGAGGCAGCGGCAAGCCGGGGAGAGTTGAAAGCGATTTTGATTTACATTCAAAATTGGAAATAAATAAACTGGGTGTGCTGGAATACCCCGAATAGCAGGATAAAGAACAAAAATGAACAATACAAAGGCCATCGCATCAGGATGGGCAACTGCCGCAAACGCGCTTGAAACTGGCTGCGTTCCTGCAGCATTTGAACCGCCTCCAAGACCAGGATCGCGACGATGACAATCTTGGCGTCGTAAAGGGAGAAATTGCCGATTAGCAGGCCCGTTCCCGGGGAACTCTGCCACGCGTGCGTGATGATGTGCCAGGCATCATGAAGGCTGTTCGCCCGGAAGAAAATCCACGCGAAGCAGGTCAGGGCGAACGTGCAGACAATCTCAAAGAGCCGGACCGCCGTTCCCCCCGGAGCAAGACCGGTCAAACGACAGGCGCCGGTGCGGAGCGGTTCCGACATGATGCCCAGAAGCAGATAAATGCCATTCAAGGCGCCCCAAAACACAAAAGTCCAATTGGCGCCATGCCAAAGGCCGCTGATGATAAAAGTTATGAGCAGATTTACATACCATCGCCATCGGGGAACGCGGTTGCCACCCAGTGGGATGTAGAGATAGTCCCGGAACCAGGTGGAAAGCGATATATGCCATCGCTTCCAGAATTCCGCCACCGAAGCCGAAAAATAAGGACGTTTGAAGTTAATCATTAATTCGAAGCCCATGACCCGAGCCGACCCGATCGCAATGTCTGAATATCCCGAAAAGTCACAGTAAATCTGATAGGCAAAGGCGACCGTGGCCAGGACAAGTGGCAGCCCGGAAAATTCCGTGGGATGGCCATAGACACCGTTGACATAAACGGCCAGACGATCCGCAATGACACTTTTCTTGAAAAACCCCCACGCCATCAATCTTAACCCCGAAGTAACCCGGTCGTAATCAAAATGGTGCGCTTCCCGGAATTGATGGAGCATATGCTGGGGACGCTCAATCGGTCCGGCCACCAGTTGCGGGTAGAACATGACGTAAAGGGCGTATATGCCGAAGTGGTGTTCGGCCTTTTGATTGCCACGATACACCTCGATGACATAACTCAAACTCTGAAAGGTGTGGAACGATAGCCCGATCGGAAGCAATAAACGAAGCGTTCCGAGCGAATAGTTCCAGCCGATGAAATGCGCCAGGGCATCAAGGTTATGACCGAAAAAATTGAAATATTTGAAAGTGAACAGCGCGAGGCAGGTTGAGACGATGCTCAAGATCAGCCAGCGTTTCCTTGCGGGCCCGGAGCTTTTCTCGATTTGAATGCCCGCGCTGTAATCAATCACAATCAAAACCGCCAGGATTAGAATGTAGGCGGGAATGAACGCCATGTAAAAAACGCAGCTTGCCGCCAGCAGGAGCCCCCAGCGCGCCCGCTGTGGCGCCAGGAAGTAAAGCAGCGTCACCAGCGGGAAAAAAACTACAAACTGGACGGAATTAAAGAGCATTTATATTTCCGGCTGGCCGGGGGCATTGCCTCGCTGCGATTCCCCGTTTCATTCCCGGGGGTTTTTCAGCGCATAGAAGGCAAAGGCGAATGTCCAAACGCAATTCAATACCAGCGCGACAAATCTTGCCGAAGCCACGCCAGCCGAACCCCAGGTTACGAGCAACGCGTTCACCCCCACAAAACTGGCCGCCCATCCCAAAGCCATGGTGAATGCCAGCCACATCCGGCCCGAGGATACCAGCATATATCCCGCCGGCATTTGAATCGCCTGCAAACCCGCCGTGGCCAGAACAATCACCATGGTTACCCAGCCGCCGCTGAACCCCTTGCCATAAAACCCCATGACCTGCTTGCTGAAAAAAACAAATATTATCAAAGGTAAAATGACAACCGCATTCAATTTGATTGTGGTGAAAAAAATCTTGTGGGCGCTTTGATAATCACGATGGCTCATCCGGTCGAAGAGTATCGGCAAGGCCGCCTCGCCCATGAGTCCCGGAATGAACAGGATGGCATAATACCACTGGTTCGCCGCGTTTAATATGGCCATCTCGCCGTAGCCACCCGGACGATTCACGAGCATGGCATTGCAAAGCCAGTTGGTGGGCATTACGAGGAACGAGATTAGCACAGCGGGCAGGCTGAATTTCCATATCACTGGAAGATCATGGAGGCAATGTGCATACCTGACGGGAATGCCCGATTTTGCCGCCAGCCTGCGCAGCACCAAAAAATTGATGATACAGCCAGCCATCTGGGCGATCACCATTCCATAGACCGCTCCCTTAAGTCCCATCACCATCGTGCCACCTACTCGTAAAATGATGGTCAATATGCCTGTAACCAGGTTGATCTTTGCCAGTTGCTTGAACGCCTCAAAACCCGCCAGCCCTCCAATCTGCGCGCCGTTCACCGCGCCGAACAGCAGGGAAATGGAACAGATCTGCAACAGCGAGGCGAGTTGCGGCGCGGCCAGCGCCCTGCCGGCCAGCCAGGGCGAGGAATAAATTAAAATGATCGTGCATAAACCCCCGGTAAACCAGGCCACAACACTTGACATTGCCAGGATCCGCCCGGCCTTGTCCGGATCGCTTTTGCGGCATTCCGCCACATATTTGGTGGAGGTCAGTCCCGTGCCAAACGCGGCAAAGGTGCCAAACATGTCCAAAGTGCTTTGCAGGATCCCCAATTGCCCGAAGGTTTCTTTTCCCAGCATTCTGGCGATAATGATTGAGGCCACCAGCGCCAGGGATCGGGAAACACAACCCGCCATCAGGCTCCAAAACGTCCCCCGGGCCAGCCGATGACCGATAGGCGAGGCCAGTATCCTGTCCCTTATCCTTGTCAGATAATCAGGAGCAATGGAAAGCAACCAGCCTTGGATTGTTGAATATGAAATCACTCTTCCTGTTCATTTTCCGCTGTGAAAATCTTAACGATACGATCAACAATCATCCATACCGATCAATAAAAAGTTTCACATCACCAGAACAAAGCAAGGGCAGCGCGTCTTCGATTTTAGCAAGCGGCCAGTTCCACCAAGCTATCTTTAAAAGCGCCTGGATTGTGGCTTCATCAAGGCGCAACCTGATTTGTCGGGCGGGATTGCCGGCAACAATCGAATAGGGTGCAACATCCTTGCATACGACGCTGCCGGCTCCAACAACCGCGCCGTCACCGATGGTCACACCGGACAAAATCATCGCATGTGAGCCTATCCAGACATCATTACCTATCATCACATCCCCTTTTGTTACTTGATGACCATCAACACCTCGTGCCGCCTCGAACAAAACACTAAAGGGATATGTGGATACCAAATCAGTCCTGTGTTCACCCCCAAGGATGATTTTGACGCCAGCGGCAATGGAACAAAACTTCCCAATTTTAAGTTTAGTCTCATCATTCCAACGATAAATGATCGGCCTTCCATAAGTCCAGTCTCCGATCAAGAATCCGGCATATTCCTTGTTTTGATTGGTGAAAGCGGAGGCGTTATAACGCCTCGACCTGACAAGTATCCCGCCGCTGCTAGGCGTCTCGACAAAACAGACCGCGGTCTTCCATCGCTCAAATAAATTCTTGATTTTCTTCAAATTAAACATTCCCATTTTTCTAAAGAAATTTTGGGAAAGTCAGAGCTTTTTAAAGGCTCTGTAAAACATGGAAACCGAGAGGAGGGCTCAGCGATATGTTTCCATTTGCAGACTGATATGCCCCAATCGTCCAGTTGCCGGTTGCCGGAAGTGTGTTCCCATCCAAGTCAGTTGTTGGAATCCCCAGCTTGCCAAACAGCGTGGTCAGGTTCGTTCCCTGACCGCGTGCCGCCGTGTCGCTGGTTTTCAAATGAAAGTCGCTGTTGGTGCTGAACCGGACATAATTCACGAAAGTCGGCTGCTTCGTCATGAGCGGAATCTGCGTCCAAGTTTTTCCAGAAGTGCCGGCAGTATTGAAGCCTGCCGCTCCTTGAGTGCCATCAAAATAGGTCAGGTTGCTTACCAACATGATGCTGGTATAATTGAAATTGGTGTTCACATAAGAACCGAAATTAGCCACTGAACCACTTACCCCCCCATTACCCACCCGGTAGAATAAATTATTGGCAAACACAAAGTTGGTGACGGTCGGCTGACTTACCCGCAGCTTGTCCCACTCGTAACCAATGCCTGCTGAACTGTTAGCTCCATAGTCCACTATCGTATTATTTAACCAAAAGATGTTGCTGATACTGTTAATCAAGGCCGCGTAGCCGGACGATTCAACGGTGCAAACGATGAAGTTCGTATTGTCATACACATATAGATTGTTCGCATAAACGATGTCGTGAATGGTTGGGCCGGGTGGGTCGGCTGAATGGGCTGCACCCGTCCAGTTATGAAAGACGTTGTTGTAAATACGGAGGCAGTTTCCACCACTTTGAATCGCGTCTGGATGCTGGCCTAACTGTTCGCGCCCGTTCGGGTCATTCCAGAAAGTAATATCGTGAATGTCGGTTCCGCTGTCGGGTTGGATGCCGTCAGGCCCGTTGCCAGCAGTCAGAGTCGTGTCCGAGCGGATAGTCCCATGATGGATGCGCACATTGCCGGGAGTGGCTGAACCAGCAGTAAGCATCATCCCGTGATCGCCATTCAGGTCTGTCATGTAAAAATAACTGATTTCAACATCGGTTGCCGGGTTTAATTCAATGCCATTGGCGCAATTCGTGACAACAAACCGCGTGATGGTGGCGTGAGTTGGACTGCCAAATATGGCCTTGGCATACATCCGGTTGTTGGTGTTGTAAAAACCTTGAAACATGAAGTTCGAGAACGAGCCGCCATCCAGCGAGAACGAGCCATTGCCACCGACCCCAAAACCATTGAATCCAGCATTAGTAACTTGCTGTGCGGCTCCGTTGCCGTCAAAGATGACCGTCCCGTTGTGCCCGGCGGCGACGCCCGGGGTAACGGTGATGGTGGTGTTTGTGTCCGGCCCGCCAAAAATGTAGAGCGAGTCCCAATAGACCTGTTTGGATGTTCCGCCGGAAATGTAGAGCGTGTCACCTCCGTGAACACGCGGTTCAGATTGGTAATTATATTGCCAATGGACAGAGCCAAAATTTGTCCACGCCGATGCCCAACTTGTCCCATTATTGGCGCTGTTGGTCAGCGAATTGTCCACATACCAGTTGGAGGCTCCGAGCAAGTGCTTGTTGCTCGAAAAAAGTAATAACACCATTACCAAAATAACGCGATAAATAACGCGATAATTAATATGGTTCATATGGGAGAATAGCAGCAATCTGAGTGCCATGCAAGTTTTGAAAAGCCCGCGCCCGGCGCGGACTTGAGTCCAAGTGCATTTCTACTCACGATTTTTAGCTTGGTTCATTTAGCGACTTGAGAGACAGCCGACGTGGTTTTCTTACGAGCGGTCATTAAAATCT
>Ga0182027_10015437_pt1 | contig 10498 bp, 7 predicted proteins | sample 712E1DmetaG_FD_121300 | JGI IMG/M metagenome (GOLD analysis project Ga0182027, IMG submission 121300) | Permafrost microbial communities from Stordalen Mire, Sweden - 712E1D metaG (Illumina Assembly) | ecosystem: Environmental > Terrestrial > Soil > Wetlands > Permafrost | place: Sweden... | reverse complement strand
TGCTCGCGCTGGCGCGCGTGGCCGGGGAAACCGCGCCGCTAATCTTCACCGCGCTGGGCAACCAGTTTTGGACGCACAAATTGACTGAACCGATTTCCGCCATGCCGCTGCAAATTTTCGCCTACGCCATTTCGCCCTACGACGACTGGCACCGGCTGGCCTGGGCGGGCGCGCTCGTTTTGGTCATGTTCGTGCTGGCCATCAACATCAGCGTGCGCCTGCTCACGCGCGATCGATTCCGTTGCAACGCATGATTTTTCCATGGACGTCACCATCAAACAACCCGCTGCCACCCGGCCGTCAACGCAGAAAGCCGCAGAGGCCGTGGCTTTAACCATGCGCAACCTCTCGGTATTTTTCGGCGATAATCACGCGGTGAAAAATATCTCACTCGACATTACCGCCAAGGCTGTCACGGCCATCATCGGGCCGAGCGGTTGCGGCAAATCCACCCTTTTGCGCGCGCTGAACCGGATGCATGAGTTGAATCCCGAGGCGCGTGTCGAAGGTGAGATTCGATTATTCGGCGACGACATCTACTCGCGCAATGTCGAGCCGGTGGTTGTGCGCCGCCGTGTCGGGATGGTTTTTCAAAAATCGAATCCCTTCCCGACCATGTCTATTGCTGAAAATGTTACCGTCGGTTTGCGTTTGAACGGGATTCGCAGCCGCAAGCTGCTCGCCGGGCGCACAGAGCAATCGCTGCGCATGTCCGCGCTTTGGGACGAAGTCAAAGACCGCCTTCACGCGCCAGCCATCAGCCTGTCCGGCGGACAGCAACAGCGGCTCTGCATCGCGCGCGCGCTGGCCGTGCAACCGGAAGTGTTGCTCATGGACGAACCGGCGTCCGCGCTCGACCCGCTGGCCACGTCGAAGATTGAGGATTTGATTCTGGAATTGAAAAAGGATTACACCATTGTGATTGTGACGCACAATATGCAGCAAGCCGCGCGCGCGTCGGATTTCACAGCGTTCCTTTATCTGGGCGAATTGATCGAATACGACACGACGACGAAAATTTTCACCAGTCCGTCGAAGAAACAAACGGAAGATTATGTGACAGGCCGGTTCGGTTGAGTTAATGTCAAACTTAAATTATGGAAACGCACTTTGAAATGGAATTGGATGGTTTGAAGCAAAAGCTGCTGACGATGGCAAGTCACGCCGAGACCGCGGTCAACCGTGCTGTCGAAGCGCTCGTCACGCGCAATCACGACCTTGCCGTCCAGGTAAAGGATGACGATGCCGTAATCGACCGTTTCGAAGTGGAAGTAGATGAACTGTCCATTCAGCTTCTATCGAAGGCGCCGCTGGCCAGCGACCTGCGTCTCGTCACCGTGGGCATGAAAGTCTCCCAAAACCTTGAACGCGTTGGCGACGAAGCCGCCAAGATTGCCAAACGCGCCCGCGATCTTTCCAAGGAACCGCCATTAAAGCTCAACTTGGAACTTCCCCAAATGGCGGGTCTTGCCCTGGGCATGCTCAAGGCGGCGCTCGATGCCTTTGTGAACCACGATTCTGCCGCCGCCCGCGCCGTGATTCCCCGCGACAAGGAGGTGGATGCCCTCAATAAAAAAATCAACGGCGAGTTAACCTTGTATATGATGGGAAACCGTAACAGCATCCCGCGCTGCCTGAACCTGATCATCGCGTCACGCAGTCTCGAGCGCATCGCCGACCACGCCAAAAACGTGGCCGAGGAGGTTGTCTATCTCTGCGACGCGCAGGACATCCGGCATACCGGCGCGAAAAGCCAAGTTGTACCTCCGACTGGCGCGTAACGAAGCGCGTGCGGGTTTGAAGAATGCGACGAAGCGAATTTTTTATGGATTAGCCACGCTGGCTTCCGTTGCCAGGCCCACCTTGGTGATGTCGAGTTGCTGGAGGACGTCGAGCACGTTGATCATGTTCTGATAATCCACCTCATCGGCACCCTTCACCACCACGCTCAGTTCCGGATTGGCCGCCTTCAATTGTTCCAATTTATCCTTCAGCGCCGGAACGGTGACTGGTTCATCGTTTAGGAAAGTCTGCCCTTTGGCATCCACTACAATATTGTTGATCTTCGGTTTTTGGTCGGTCTTTGGCGGCGGTTTGCCCGAAGGCAGCGCCATTTCCAGATTGTTCATCATCTGCGGCGTCGTGATGATGAAGATCACCAGCAAGACAAACACCAAATCCAGCAGCGGCGTGATGTTCAGTTCGCTTAGCGAACCGTGATGACTATACGAGGTCTTTTTCATTGCCCGATGGTTTCAGTCTCTTTCTGCACGTCAAAACGAACCAGTACCCGAGGCGGAAAATTCGTTGGTGGCGGCCGGTCCATGTGCGTTACCACTGCAATCGCCCGCCGCACCGACTCATCCCAGCGAGTGTCCCCGGACCATTTCTCCCATCGCGGGTCGCTGATTCGCCCGTCGCGCCCCACCGCCACTTCCACTTCCGCCACAAAATTTTCGTCGGCCAGGTCGTCCGGGCGGTTCCATTTTGAGCGCAGGGTGTATTCCACCGCCCCCTTGTAAAGCTGTACCGGGTCCGAACTGGTCTCCACCGCCTTGCCCCCCTCAAACTCAAACGACGGCAGTTCGGTCGCCGATGGCGCCACCGTCGGCAGCGCTGCTACTGGCGGCGGGGCGGCTTTCGCTTCCTCCACCACCTTTTGTTGCTCTACTATTTTGGGCGGTTCGATTCTTGGCTTTTCCGGTTCCTTGGGTTTCTCCGGAGGCTTTTCCTTGACCATCTCAACACTGATTTTCTGTAATTGTTTGCCAAGTAATCCCTGCCGGGCCGCCAGATACACCATCACCGATACAATAAGCGCATGGAAGATGAACGAGATGAACAGGTTCACCTTCGACGAGTTGCGCTTCCTGCGCGGCTGGGTATGCGGCAGCATGTTACTTCTGGTTGGCCGCTTCGGTGGCCAGGTCCACCTTCGGCACGTTGGCCTGCTGGCAGATGTCCAGCACCGCGCGGATTTGTTTGTATTTGGTCTGGCTGTCGCCACGGACGATGACATTCAAATCGGGGTCGTCAGTGCGCAGCCCGATGAGGGTTTGCAGCATATCGGCAGCGCTGCCGAATTTCGCCTTGTTCAGATACATCGTGCCGTCGGCCTGAACGGTGATGTAATTGGCCTTGCGCGGTGGGTCTTTCAACCGTTTGGCGGCGGTGGGAAGCTTTAGATTCAGATCATTCACCGGCGGGATGGTCGTAATGATGAAGATGACCAGCAGCACAAACGCCAGGTCCAACAGCGGCGTGATGTTCAACTGCGTCAATGACTCATGCGCCGACTTGGAACACTTCTTCATGGGACAACCAGCGCAGGTGTTTCCTTGTTCTTCAACGCGCCGACGATACGCCCGGCCAGCATTTCATTGGCATCCTGCATTTCCTCGGCCAGCGGCCGATGATCCACATAGACATGTTCGATTTGGTTGGCGTAACGGCTGGCAAATCCGTCCAGTTCCTGCGTGATGGCGCGGATGGTGGTGACCATGAAGTTGTAGGCGAACATGGCCGGAATAGCCACCAGCAGGCCGGTGACAGTGGCAACTAATGCGGCGGCCACACCGGGCGCCATGGCTGTGAGTGTGGCGGCTTTGCTTTCGGCAATGCCCGCGAAGGTGGACATGACGCCCCAGACCGTTCCCAGCAACCCGATGAACGGCCCACCCGCCACCGCCGTGGACAGCACAATCATGCCCTTCTCCAAAGCCATCGCTTCCCCGCTGGCGGCTTCTTCCAAAATCACCTTCACCGCATCAAACGACGCCATGTTGATTTTAAGCGCGGTGGACTTGGTGGGAAAATCGGTCTTGGTATGTTCCCCGTCGTCCGTTGGGTTCAACCTGGCAACAGCTTGGGCCTGTACGGGATTGTGTTTCAGTTGATACGCCAGTTCATCCGCGCCGCGGATGTAGAGCTGATAGGTGGGTGCGCCATCGTATTCTTCACCTTTATTCTGGATGTCCAGCGGATCACGCGTGGAGCTGTAGGCGGCCAGGAATTTTTTGGTCGCCTTCCGCGCGATTGACAGTTGGCGGAACTTGGTGATGATGATCGTCCAACTGAACAGCGACAGGATCAGCAGCACAACGACGGTAATCTTGCCCTCGGTGGTGGCGTTTTGGATGGCGTACACCGCAGCATTGGCGGCAAATATCGGTTGAATAGGCATTGGGTTATGAATGTTGGGTTTGAGTTTGGTTTTGGGCCGATTCTTTTCGGGACGATTCCTTTTCCGACAAAATTACAGTCACGCGGCCGACCTTTTCCGCCAGCGCAACCTTTTCCTCCTTCTTGTCATCGACTTTGTCGGATGAAGCGACCATTTTTGTGGCATCTTCACTGGCCATGCCTTGGCTGGTCGCATTGGCGGCGGTGCCTTGGCCCAAACCACTCTGGCCGGAGGTGGTGGTGGCGCCGTTCACGTTCGCTGAAATCAGCGCGGCGTCAATGCTGTTGCCGCTGACATTGACTCCACTGACGCCGATGAGGGTGCCGGAAATCGTGCCGCCGGTGGAACTAACGTTGACATTTTCTCCGCCCAGCGCAGTGACATTAATGTTTTGCTGTGCGTTGATGTCTATGTTGTTGCGGGCAAAAATGAGGCCAATGATATTGCCACTGGCGTCCAGTTTCGCATTACTGGCGATGATGCCCGAACCGCTGGCATTGATGTTTCTGCCGGTGGAGACTGAAGCCGGAGTTCCGTCGGCCATATTACCGGCAGTCACGGGGTTGCCCATGCTGTCGCGCAATTCATATCCCGCCAGAACCGTGGTGGTGGCATCCGGGTAATTCAAATTGTTCAATGGAACCTGCAAAATGCCACCCGTGTTGGCGGTAATGTCGCCATTGGGGGTTTCTACCAGTATATTGCCGAGAGTTGCCGTTGGCGCGGGATAAAAGGCAGACCGCGCAGGAAATGTCATCGCCAGTATGCCACTGAACGGGATTGTCGGCGAGCAGCTGTAAACCTGATACGTAATCGGATCCACATAAATTTCTTCAACCGCCACCGAACTGCTACTGCCATTACCCGCGTCCACGTAGCCATCCAATGACTCCACAAAGACGTTGCCACCATCATAGGCGGCGATGCGCGAACCGTTGACGTTGATGTCACCGCCCGCAACAACACTGACATTGCCCGCACCGGCCGTGAAGACGCCGCGGACATACTCGTCGTTGCCGGTGAAAGACGTTGAGCCCACATTCACATAGCCGGCGGCATCAATGAAAATGTTTCCTCCAGTGAGGGCGCAGATGGTGGTGGAAAATATGTCGAGATTGCCGGAGAGAATGAGGTTGATGTCCGCGCCCTGCGTGAAATGGCAAATTGTGGCGAGAGCGCCATTCTTCCCCGGGCCGGAGGAGCCATCCCCCGGACCGAGAGATCGAATCCCCAAGGTCGAGCCGAGATCCATGTTGCGCGCGTTGATATTGAACTGTCCGCCGCCGCCGATGAAATAGCCGGGGCTCTGGACGACGGGAACATTGAGACTTTCATTATACAATGTATTCGCCGCAGTCTGAGTAAGGATGGAGACGGTTTCCGTTTGCGGAGTTCCATCCGGGTTAAGTAGCAGATTCCCGTTTTGATCCACGTTCGCAATCAGTAAACTTGTCAAATAACCTTCATAGGTTGAACTCATTTTTCCCTGAAATGTCAGCGTTCCCGTCGTGGAATCGTAATGCAAGTGGCTGAACAGATCTCCCAAAGGCGTCAACTGGCCGTCAATGTATGCGTCATTCAACAAGGACAAATCCGGCGCCGAAGCGAGATTGACACTGCTGAATTCACCCTGGTTCAGGATGTCGCCGCCCACCTTGAGGTTTGAATCCGTGTTGGGATCCAGCAACCCGCTGTTTTCCATGTTTGCCTTGGCGATCGCACCGACATTGATGCTGGTGGCATCCCCGGGATGCAGGTTCTGGCCAGTAAAGCCGCTGTTATTCATGTTGCCGACCACATTGATTTGCGCGACTTCAGGCACAGTCAAACCGATGTTGTCCATGTCGCCGGAAATGTTGAGTGCCACCGTTGTCGGGTCGTTGAAATGCACCGGAGTGGGGGCGTGATCGGAAACGCCAAAGGCACCTACGTTATAAATATATTGGTTTCGCGCGCTGTCGGACATGATGAGTTGCGCTTCACTGGGAAAGGCAGGTGGTGCGTTGAGTTCTCCATTTACGTATTGAGCCAAATCCGCCAGATAAGTCACATAGGCCAGCGATTCGAATGACCCGCCACCCGTCGTGGTAATGTTCAAACTGCCTTGCGGCGAGGGAAACAGGACGACGTCGGCGCCGAGGACAACCCCACCGGCCCCGGCGGTAATGTCAAGTATTGAAGGATAAATTATGGGGACAGGATTCTCATCAGAATTCCGTGGAACACTGTCTCCAAGAAGTTGAACCGAGTTTCCGGCATTAAGCGTCACGGAATCTCCCGGCTCATAATCAAACAAATGGTAACCTTTCGAACGCACATTGCCTTGTTCGTTGAAAATGCCGTTGGGGTTGCGGACTTCCTGCAACAGGATGTTCTGCACGGCGTTCACCGTCCAACTGCCATTAATCAAGCTCAATGCCAGTTCCCGACCACTCGAACCATCCGGATTTGCGAAGTCACTGGTTGTGCCAGCATTATTGCCGGCATTGATGATCCCGGTGCCGTTGGCGACAATAAAATGCCCCTCCACATTGCAACCGGCATTGAGTGTCACATTGCCCGATCCGAAGGCGCCGCTGCCCGCATCGGATGGGCTACTAGAAAGTCCTTGTGGCAACAAACTGATGATGTCCAGACCCGCAGTGATTTTCACATCACCACCGGCAGCCGTGCTGATGCCTCCAAGGTCGCCGGGGTTTTTCGGGTTGTTAACGGCGGCGGCAACTTGATATATGGGATCGGTGATATCATTGGCAGAGACATCATTAAAAACGTAACCGCCGGTATCCGTGCCGGTGTCCACGCTGCCCGCCGTTGCCTTTGCCGTAATGTCGCCACCGCCAACCGTGGTAATGGAACCGGAGCCAACTTGAATATCCTGCCCCGCCGTTACTGTTATATCGCCACCGCCCAAAGTGACAATAGAACCGCCATTCATCTGGAGGTCATGTCCCGCTGTTGCCGTGATACCGCCACCACTGGTCGTGGCCACGGAATTAGCCCCGATTTGAATATCCCGCCCCGCATTTAGGTTGATGGCGCCCGATGCCGATTCCATGGCAAAGAGAAAGCCGCCGTTGATGTCCGTCAATGAACCTATGCCGGTTTGAATGTCCAGACCCGCCGACAGGTTGATATCGCCGTCGGCTGTTTGGATTGAACCGCCACCAAACATCCCCGAACCGCCATTCAGATAAATGTTGCCGACCCCCGGTTGGACTGTGTTATTGGCAAAATTATACCCAGCAGCGAGGGTTACAGATCCATTTCCATCCGTGATTTGTGAGCCATCCCCAAATTGAATGTCACCGCCCGCCTGCCATGCGATGTTACCGGCGCTGGAACTGGCGGTGCCGGAACCAATTTGAATGCCACTGCCTGCATTCAAGTTGATAGAACCGGAGGCGGTTTGAATGGATCCGCTGCCAGTCCCATTATTGCCGCCATTCAGATAAATGTTGCCGACGCCCGATTGGATCGAGTTATTGGCAAAATTATACCCAGCATCGAGAGTTACAGACCAATCGTTAGCGTCAATAATTGAAGAGCCGTTTCCAAACGTGATGTTTTTACCCGCTTCCAAAGTTAGTTGTCCGCTGGTTTTGTTGCCGGTGGAGGCATACAAATCCCAAATCGTGTTCGCATTGAGCGTGATGTTGCCCGAAGCTTCCAGAAGGATTTGGCCGGCGTTGATGTTCTTAAACGCGCTGTTCACGTTCACACTCAACGTGCCGGAATTGCCGGTGCCGTTGATGGTGCCACTCGTGCCGCCCGAGGTTGTGCCTGAGTATCCCAAGGTGATGTTTTCCGGGTCTAGGGCAAACACGCCGCCGCTCCAGCCAGGCTGCGCGCTCGCATTGATGCCCGAATTCAAGGACAAAATGTTCGGCGCGCTGATTTCGACATTGCCGCCGTTGCCGCCCTGCGTGCCGCCGCTCACGTCAATCTGGCTGCCGCCGTTGTCGCTGAAACTGTTTTCGGATTTGAGCGTCACGTTGCCGCCAGCGCTGCCGGCTGGCGTATCATCACCGCTGGCGATGATTTGGGAACTGGTGCCGAGATTAAGCTGATCGGAAGCGACGAGTTCGATGGTACCGTTAACATCCTTTACCGAGTTGGCTTGAATAAAACCGTTTTGATTCACCACCTGCGCGTTCATGGCAATCGTTCCACCATCAGCAATGAGACGGCCTTCATTGTCCACTGAACCACTCGGTAGTGTCACTTGCATGCTCATGCCGCGGCCGTCGGGGCGGTCGGAAAGCAACACCGTTTGTCCCGCCGCGAGACCGACGGTGCCGCCAGGCGCTTCGATGTTGCCGTGGTTCTCAATCTTTTCGGCAATCAGGAAGGCCGAACCGCCATTGCCAACTTGGATTTGCCCGTAATTGATGATGCTGGCCAAGGGTGGCGGGCCATTGAACTCCCAACTGCCGCCGCTGTTCTGCGGCGGAATGCAGTTTGCGGTGGACACGATGAGACCGCCCGTCTTGATGAACGAATTCGGTCCGAAATAAAAGCCGGAGGCATTGAGCAGCACGACCCTACCATTGGCTTGCAGGCTGCCGTAAATTTGCGACGGATTCTGGTCGGTGATGCGGTTTACCACAACCGAGTAGGCGGACGGCTGGTTGAAAATGGTTGTCTCACTCGATCCAATGTTGAAGCTTTGCCAGTTGAGAAGGGTGCTGTTCCCCGTCGTGACGGTAAGTTGTGAACCGCTGGTCATCGTGGTGGCCGAGCCGCTCTGCACGGTCATACCCGTTGGATTGGCCAAGGCATTCAGGGTGGCACCGAGCGCAATTGCGACGGCGATCATCTGCTGAAATAAAAATTTGTGATGTCTTGCGTTCATAATGATTCTCACCCTGGAGTTTAGTGCAAATGCGCGCGACCAGACGTTACAAATAGGTGACATGTTGTTGGTCGTGGCATTTAGAATTGGGCTCCGATGCCGAAGTAAATGTGCAGATTATGCTCGGGACTGAACCCGGCTCTTCTGGCCGGGTCAATAAGCGGGAATGCCATTGTGAGCCTGGCATCACAGTGATTCCCAATATTGGAGGTAATACCCCAACCAACACCCCAAAAATCAAGACGGCTGGGATTGTTGGGAATCTCTCCGGCAGGCAGCCCGTTAAACGGGGCGAATTGGGCAAAATGATTTCCATCTAAAAGATAAAGCTGACCGTAATCCATAAATACCGAAGCGCGCACCCAGAATGGCACGTCGCCATCCACCATGCCGATATTCACGAGTGGAGTTTGTGGTTCGATTGAGAAACGCCAGCCGGTGTCACCATAGGCCTGGCCATCGGTATAACCGCGAACGCCCGCCATTCCGCCCATGGCGTATTGTTCGTTGCTGAACAATGCCCCATTCGCCCACTGGCCATCGGCATGCAATTTCACCGACCAGTCTTTGTAAATCGTCTGCATACGGTCAGCGCCGAATTGCAGCGTCACATAATGGTTGCGGGCATTCGCATAACCAATGTCCGAGAAGGAATGGCCGTAAGAATTTCCACTCTGTGTTATTACATTCGTTGCTGTTGCCGTTATATTCGTTATATATGTCGATTTAGTTTCTTCTGAAAAAATCGGGAGAATATTGAAATTGGCCTGCGCATTAAAAAAAGTTGTCCCAAAACCATCCGACACCGAGCCGTTCAATCCTATATTCAAAGGGAAATAATCCAATGCGGAGTGAATGGCAGTTTGCGGTTGGGGAGCGGCGAAGTCATCCACGTGCAACCCTCCCTGCTGATCATAATATTGGGTCTCAAAAGCGTTTTCATTCGTATTGTAGCTGGTCTGCTGATAGCGCTTGAAGTCGGCTCCGAACGAAAGACTCGCGGTCATTTTCCCCAGTTGCGGCAGTGGCAGAGTTAGTTTCGCGCCTAGGTCTTCGTTCAAAGTGACATTATCCCCGGCGCTGTTGGTTATTATCGAAAGCGGCTGAAAAATCACCCCCTGATTGTTCGTGGCCGTTTCATTGGCCAAAAAATCTTGCGGTCCACGCTGCACGCCAGTGTCGGAGGTCGAGCGGCTGGCGTAAACAGTCAGCTCCGGCCGGCCGGTTGCAGACGGAAGATTAAATCGATGGGTCACCTCGCTGTAACCGAAGCTGCCGGGATGGGCGTCCACCTGTTCCTGCACCGAACTGTAGCCACCCAGCGGCAGACGGTAGTAGGCGCTGTAATTGGCAATGAGCGGATCGTCAAGGGGCGTGTCTGAATAGTCGTTTTCGTTCTTGAATTTTTGGAACGCGCAACTGTATTGCAGACCGACCTGATGTTCGAGGTCCCAAAGGTT
>Ga0182027_10015436_pt1 | contig 10499 bp, 9 predicted proteins | sample 712E1DmetaG_FD_121300 | JGI IMG/M metagenome (GOLD analysis project Ga0182027, IMG submission 121300) | Permafrost microbial communities from Stordalen Mire, Sweden - 712E1D metaG (Illumina Assembly) | ecosystem: Environmental > Terrestrial > Soil > Wetlands > Permafrost | place: Sweden... | reverse complement strand
CTGGTGTTCATGGAAAATATGTGGGTTGTGATTTTTCATTATCTCTTTCTGAAGAACTTAATCATATTCAATTCAGATTTGAAATGAAAGTTCCCCCAACTAGTGATAATATAGAAATGTATTCTCGCCCTCACCTATCTAGATTAATTGGAGAAACATCTATTGAACAAAAAGACGCTAAATATTCTGCGCAAGGAGTTATTAGAAAACATCCTCAACAAATCAAAAGTGCAAATGATGTTTTAAGCGATCTCTGGAATTATATCATGAAAGAACCTTTCTTAACTATACAAAGAGCATCTAGAAGTTAAACAGTAAATAATTTATTATCTGTTACATTAAATATTTTAAGCCTTGCTCCTGAATCTAACCAGCCATGAGCATAGTTCAGGCATCCAAACGAATTTACAAAATCATCTTTTTCTTTGAAATGTTTTGCATCAGAAAGATAACAATCTACCATTTCAATTATTTCTCTTGCTTCTTTTTCTTTTCCTTTAGCAATTGAAGTTTTTGCAATTGCTAAAGCTTTACTAGTTAGGTTTGTATATTTTTCAATTTTTTCTTTTGTTATTTTATCTTGTTTCATAATATTTTTATATACTAAAATTTTATTATTATTATTATTAATGTTACAATCCAGTTAAGAATTTCTGTTAAATTAAGAGAAGCTTCTTATTTATTACAGATAATTACTTTTTTCATGAGGATTTATATCTATTATTCTCTAATCTATATTGATTTTCCAGTTTAAATATATTTTCTATTACTCTAATGATGAAAATAGATTTCTTGAAGAGTAGAATAAAAAAATAAGCATTAAATTACCTAAATGATTTAAATATTAAAAATACTATAAAATATTATAAAAAGGGGAATTGGGGAAGAATTTTCTTCCCCTTCCTTTTTTTGTTAAGAAAATTCTTATAAAATTGTTTGCGTGTAATTTAGTTTGTATTAACATTTATCAAGGCTTCTGAATATTTACCTGAGGATTTATCCTGTTTAAGATAAATCTTGAACCCACGATTTCAGAACTAACTGCTGATATCATCAAATTTCCAACAGCAGCTTTAAGAATACCGTCTAATAAAGGTATTTGCGCCAAGTTTGAAAAATTTGATATTATTTCATTTATATCTTCTCTAGTCAGAACAATTTTTGTAACATTTATTTTTCCAAATTTATTAACAAGCAGGTTTTTTCCAGGACCAGGGCACTCTACTGTTTGAATCATTGGATCATTCAAAATAGGTTCTAACTTTCCAAGGTTAAGTTCTTTTGGTCTTGGATGGTATTCGGGTTTTATTGACTCAATAACATCTTGTTTAACAGTATAATTAATTTCAGGTAGTTTTGGCGTTTCTATAGGACTTTTTTGTATTTTTGATTTATTTGGGATGATATTTGAAAAGAATGAAAACTTATTCACAACCCCTTTTGAAAGATTGGGTTTTTCATCTTTTTGATATTTTATAGGATTAAGAATTTTATGATTAACCATTTTATTGAATTCTTCAGGTTGCTCTGTTTCTGGATTAAGAAATTTTTTCTTTAATTTTTCAATGTTTATTTTTCTTTTTGCTTTATGTTCAACCGATAAATTAAGTAATATTTCCTCTGTAAATTTTTTTAGAAATATAATTCTGGCAGTTTGATAATCTTGTTTAGATTCCATAAGAATATTTTTTTATTTAGTTTATGTCACGATATTCATTAATATTTTGGCAATTGTTTTGGACTTGTTTCTTGTCTTGCACCAATTTCTTTTTTATAGGGAGATGGTGATTGTGGCTGTTGCATTGTAGGTAACATTTGAGTTGGCTGCAATTGTTGATAGGGGTTTTGTTGCTGCATTGAAGGAAGATTTGATGACCTTTGCATCTGGGGATAATTCATAGTCTCGTCTGGTGCTGGTTCATAATCTGTTCTATCTCTTAATTTTTCTTCAATTAGCATAATTCCTTTGGATATTATTTTATTTTGATTAAGAAGTGTGTCAAGTTTTTTAAGATATTCTTCATCTACAACAGTTGATGGTGCAGGTGCTTCTCCAGAATACTTTTCTGCAAAAGTTTTTGCTGAAATTTCAAATAACTCTAGAAGCTTTGAGATATTTGATGAAAGTACATCAAACTTGACTGTCAAGTTTGCCATTACTTTTTGAAGGCTGATAAAATTATCTATTAATGCCAATTGAATCTCATCTTTTGACAGAGGAGTTTTTTTATCTATGTCTTTTCCAGTTGATACCTCTTTTGCCATATTTTTACTAGGAAAGAATAATTTATAAAGATTTGCTATACAAATCTTTATCTCGTTAAAATTTAACAATTTTAAGATATCCATAAATTGATAACTTGGGTTATCAATTTTGGAGCACAACAAAATGTATTACATTTTGTGTGCAGAAAATTCTTCTGAATGAATTTTCATGCATCCAAAAAACAAGTGCCTATCACATTGTTTTTTTGATATAAAGATTGGGGTAATAAAAAGAATAATAAGTTTTAATAACCTAAAATAATTGTTTAATAAATGGTATCCTTAATTCAGGCTGTGATTTTAAGCCTTTTGCAGGGAATTGCTGAATGGCTGCCAATTTCTAGCTCAGGACATTTAGCACTAGTTCAGAATATATTTCATTTTGAGAACTTGAGTTTTGATGTTTTTTTACATTTTGCAAGTATACTGGCTGTTATAATTATTTTTTGGAAAGATATATTAAATCTTTTTTATCCCTGGGAAAAAAATAAGCTAAAATATTTAGCCATTATTCTGATAGGAATAATACCTGCAGGAATTGTCGGATTTTTATTTAAAAAGCAGATAGAAATTGCTTTATCAAGTTATTTATATTTAGGGATATTTTTTATAATTTCTGGAATAATTGTTTATTTAACTAAATTTTCAAGTCAAAGAAAGGAGAAAATTAGTTATTTTGACTCGGTGTTTATTGGAGTCTTTCAGGCAATAGCTGTTCTTCCAGGAATTTCCAGAAGTGGGGCAACAATTTCATCAGGAATGTTTAGAGGAATTAAAAAAGAAGAGGCAATAAAATTCTCTTTTTTAATGGCTATTCCTATAATTATTGGAGCTGGTATTTTGGAATTTAAGGATTTGGTTTTTTCTCAGATAAATTATTCAATATTAATAGTAAGTTTTATTATAACTTTTATTGTAAGCCTTTTTGGAATAAAAATTTTACTTAAAATTGTTAACAAAGAGAAGTTTTACTTGTTTGGAATTTATAACTTTTTGTTGGGTGTATTGGTATTAATATTGAATTTTACTGGTGTGATTTGAATTGAAGTAAAAGAGCTTATATAGTAATAATTAATTGTTTTTCTATGGAAAAAACAATATTTGACCTATACTCTAAAGATGAAATTGAAGACAAGATAAAAGAAATAACAGGTTTAATTCTCCAAGGATTAAAAGATTCTGAAATGATTTCTAAAATTGATTTTCAATTAAAAGAAGAGCTTTTATCAATTGCTCGTGCAAGGATAAATGCATCCAAAGATTTGGGAAAATATATAGGAGACATTACTTATTTCAATGTAGAAGATTTAAGGTTCACTACACCTCAAAATGTATCTGAATATCGCGCAAAAAGATTAAGTTGCAAGAAGATTGTTGACTTATGTTCTGGAATTGGTGTTCAGTCATCTGGATTTGCTAAAACCTGCAAGGAAGTTTATGCTTTTGAAATTGATAAAAGAAAGGTTAAATATGCAGAAGAGAATTTTCCAATTAAGAATCTCAAATTTTTTGTTGGAGATGTTCTTGATAAAAAAATTATAGAACAAATAAGAGAAATAAAACCAGATATTATATTCTGTGATCCTGAAAGACTTCCTACTGAAACTGAAAGAAACCTTGAGACAATTAAACCAAATATCAAAAGATTAGTTGAAATATATTCAAAAATCTGCCCTAATTTATGCATTGAAATTCCACCTCAATTAAACATTGATAAACTTAGGGAGTTTATTTGTGAAAAAGAATATTTATCAGTAAATAATAAATTAAATCGACTAGGACTTTATTTTGGAGAACTCGATCTAGCTGATACCAGTGCTGTTGATGTGGTCACTGGAGCTAGAATTGAAAAGAATGATGATTTACAAAAACCAAGAAGAGCAAACAAAGTCTTTTCTTATTTATATGAAGTCAGTCCTGCTATTGAAAAAGCAGGTGTTGAAAATGAATTTGCACATAGACTTGGATTTTTAATCTTGAAAGGAAGTGAGGCAGGAAAGTTATTAATGACTTCTGAAAAATTATCTGATGAATTCAATGGTTTTTACAAGAGTTATAAGGCTTTTTATATTACTCCAAACTTAAGTGATATAAATAGGATATTAAAAAAAGATGGATTTGGCAAAGTAGTTCTAAAATACTCAATTAATCCAAAAGATTACTGGAAAGAAAGAAATAATTTTGAAAGAGATTTAAAGGGAGACCGGGAATGTGCTGTATTTAATATTGATGGAAGATATGTACTTTGTGAGTTGATTGATTAATCATCAGCAATTTTACCCTTTCCAATCCTCTTCTCCAATTCCTTGATCTTATCCCTGATTTCAATTGCTTTTTCAAACTCAAGACTTTCTGCAGAATCCTGCATTTCTTTTGTGAGTTCAATTATCATATTTGGAATTGATGATTTTGGAATATGCTTTATGTCTTTAATTGTTACTGCTATTTCTAGTTCTTTTACAGGTTTAATTATTGTTTTAGGTGTAATTTTATGGGCTTTATTGTATGCTATTTGTATATCTCTTCTTCTTTGTGTTTCTTCTATTGCATTTGTTATTGAATCAGTAATTATGTCTGCGTAAAGAATCACTTTAGAATCAATATTTCTGGCTGCTCTTCCAATAGTTTGAATCAAGCTTCTGGAATCTCTTAAAAAACCTTCTTTATCAGCATCAAGAATGCCAATAAAGCCTACTTCTGGAATATCAAGGCCTTCTCTTAATAGATTAATTCCAACTAGAACATCGAATTTTCCAAGCCTTAGCTGTCTTATTATTTCGCTTCTTTCCAGTGTTTTTACTTCACTATGCAAGTATCTTGATTTTATTCCTCGTTGTCCCAAGAAATCATTTAATTCTTCTGCAAGTTTTTTTGTAATTGTTGTAACAAGTACACGATTTCCTGCTTTGACTGTTTTTTCTATTTCAGTTAACAGGTCTTGGACTTGATTTTTAGCAGGCCTTAATTCTACAATAGGGTCAATCAATCCTGTTGGCCTGATTAGTTGCTCTACAACACTATCTGAAAAACCTTTTTCATATTCTGCTGGTGTTGCTGAAACAAACAATGTCTTATTATTTTTAAGATATTCTTCAAATTCATTATATTGGAGTGGCCTATTGTCATATGCACTAGTAAGCCTGAATCCATAATCAATCAATGCTTTTTTTCTAGCTCTGTCTCCATTATACATTCCATGCACTTGTGGAATTGATTGATGAGATTCATCAATTATTATCAAGAAATCTTTTTTGGGAAAGTAATCCAGTAATACATAAGGTTTTTCACCTGGTTTTCTTTTATCAAAATGACGCGAATAATTTTCAATACCTTTGCAATAACCAGTTTCTTTTATCATTTCAATATCATTCATTGTTCTTGTTTTGAGCCTGTGTGCTTCAAGTGTTCCAAGCCTTGGCAAGTCTTCCTCTAGTTGTTTTTTAATATCCTCAATAGCAGAGTCTATTTCTGTTTCAGGTATTACAAAATGCCTTGCTGGAAAAACATAAAATAAATCCAAATTTTCAATTTGTTTTCCTGTCATCTTGTCAATTTCTGAAATTCTAACAATCTCGTCACCCGACATTTCAATTCTTATTATATTATTTGAATATCCTGGAATCATATCTATTGTATCCCCCTTAACTCTGAATCTCCCAGGCATTAATTCAAGGTCATTTCTTTCAAACTGGATATTTATAAGTTTTAATAGAATTTCTTTTCTTGATATTTTATCTCCAATAGTTAAAGAAAAACTAAGATTTTGGAAATTATCAGGTTTACCTAAACCATATATGCAAGAAACAGATGCAACAATAATAACATCATTTCTTGAAAGAACAGATGCTGTTGCAGAAAGACGCATCTGCTCGATTCTTGAATTTATGCTTGAATCTTTTTCAATATATTGGTCTTTTTGAGGAATATATGATTCTGGCTGATAAAAATCATAATATGAAACAAAGTATTCTACTTTGTTATTTGGAAAGAATTCTTTGAATTCTTCATATAATTGTGCTGCAAGGGTTTTATTATGAGCTAAAACCAGGGTTGGCTTGTTTAAGGCTGCAATTACATTTGCCATAGTAAAAGTTTTGCCTGAACCTGTTACACCTAAAAGGACCTGGGCATTTTTTCCTGATTTGAAGCCTTCTATTAATTGTTTTATTGCTTCTGGCTGACTGCCTGCTGGCTTGAATGGTGTTTTTAGTTGGAATTTGTTTTGCATTTTGATTAATTAAGAAATTACTATATAAAAAACTAGTTAAAAAGAGAAGAAGAAGGGGTTTAAAATAGTTGCGGAGTTATTTTTTGGCGAGTTTCCATAAAATATAAAAATATTTTCTAAAACTTTCAGCTACTTCCTTGTTCTCAATCATGATTGCCATTGGATTCTCAGGAATCAAGATAAAAATTAAAACTTTATTTGCATAAATCTCAGTGCTTGTTGGCATTTCAAGTTCTTTTGACAGAAATCTAAATTCAGTGTGAGGAAGATTTTTTCTTTTGTGATAAAGAGATTTATATTTTTCATTAATAAGATGTTTTTGGATTATTCCTTTTTTTGCTCTTTCAATCTGTTTTTTATTAAAATAAATCTCCCATGATTCTGGTTGCGCGGATAGTCCCATAGAAAGCCATTCCTCTTCTCTTTTAAGTGAGTTGATAATATCCTCATTGGCAGTCTTAAGTCCTTCAAAGCCTGTAAAAATTTTGGCTTCGCTTTTTTTAGCAGATTTTTGTTTTAAAATAAGTTCAGGAATTATTTTTTGTATTTCTATTTTTTCTAATTCAATTTTTCTCTCTTTTTCTTCTAAATAACTTATAATTTTATCTGGAGAAGAAGCTTCAAAGTATTTTACATTATTTTTTATTATAAAACTTACTAGTCCTTTTTCTATAAGACGCTCAAGAACTTCATATACCTTTGAACCAGATATTTTTGATTTTTTTGTTATATTCCATGTAGTTGATGTTCCTAATTCTAAAAGTGAAAGATATATCCGTGTTTCTCCTTCTGTAAGTCCAATTAATTTTAATGTTTGTTCTATCATATCGTATAAGGGGGGGAATAATACTTATAAACTTATGGTCTGACTAAGTGCTGGGGTGAAAGCCTCAGACTTTTTCTGAAATTAAAATGAAGCTCAATGAAACAACTAATGAAAGAATTGCAAGGTATGCAAAAAATGCCTCAGGAATAGAAGGAATAGATCTATCTTTTTTACCTTTAGAAGATCAATTAGAAGTATTATCCAAGATTACAGAGCCGGGTGAGCGATTTATAAAACATGACGATCCTGATGAGGAGTTATATTGGGTTGATACTGATCGCTTTAAAGGGCATACTTTGGATAAAAATGGTTCTAGAGTTTATGGTTATAGGTTTGGCTATGAAATCATTCTAAAATCATTAGAAACAATAGAGAATTCTGGTTCTACTCCAAATATTAGGAGATATAAAACAGATTGCATTAAAAAATTAAGGATTATGAGAGACTTGTTATTAGTTGATGATATTGGTATTCCAGGAGTTAGTATATCAGAAGTAGATTCTGTATTAGGTGATAAACTTGATGTTACTAAGGCTTATGAAGCGCTGAATAGATATGCTGTTACAGATAGACAAAGAAGAATTAATGGTTGTATTTTTATAATTAAGGAAAAGCTCAAAGGAGACTTATCAAGTATTGCAGATGAAGGAATTGGTTTAATGATGGATGCTTTCGATGATTCTAAACATAATTTTAGAATGCAAAGAGATGAAAAAAATGTTGAGTATGGTAAGAATTTCTTTGAATTGGGTAATTATGCCACAAAAGAAAAAAGGCAGATGGCGATAAAAGGGATATCAAAATGTATTGATGAACTATTAGAGGCAGTAGAAGCTGGATGGGCATCTTCAGATTATCAACGTGGTTATATCTTCTCTCATTCAAAAGAACTTCTGGAGGATATAATTAATTTAGGAAATATGTTTGAATCTGAAGACAAAGAAACATCAGATATTGTTAATCAGAGTTTAAGAAATATTAAAAATAAATTATTAGATTTTCCAAGATTAAAATATAAAACAGAAAGATTTGATTTAGGACTGGTTGATACATTAAACTCATCAAGAGAAGGTTTTACTAACGATGAATTATACCAATGCGGGGAAAATTATTTTGTAAGGGGAGATTATAAAACTGCAAATGATTTTTTTGAAAGATGTGGAAGAAGACCTGATGAAGCTAAAATTAAGGAAGTTGTTTCTCAAAGAATAAAAAGATTTCAAGAAAAAGAATATCCCTCGGATGATAAAAGAGATCCTCATGTCTCTGAAATACATGGTTTTTTAGATGAAGTAGAAAATATTCCCAAGGTATTATCTAGTTCAATAGAAGAAGCAAAAGCGGTTGCTATGAGATATTTAAATGAGAAGTTGGTAAAAGCAGAAGAAACTATAAGTAGAGCAAATGAAGGGCAAGGATGGGAAGTTCAGCGAGGCTATGAATCTGTTTTACCTGTATATCTTTTAGCCAAAAGATTAGGAATTCCTTCTAGTCCAAGGATTAAAGATGCAACTTTTGAGTATCTTTATCTTAAAACTCTAATTGGGAAAGACGAAAAAGACAATAAATTATCAAAAAAATATAAACGGGCTTATTTTGGAATAATGAAAGATATCTATCCCCAGATGGGCAGATTTCTTGAAAAATTAATAGGAGTTTAAAATGCCCTCTCAACTTCTCTCTCAAGATTTCGAATCCCGTGTCTTTGAAATCATTGAATCAACTTCATTTAAAGAGCTTCTAAATTCAAATCGAGATAATGAGAAGAAAATTATAGCAGAATATTATGAAAAAATAGAAATTTATCATTTAGCAATTGAGGTTTACTTGAGTTTAATGGATTATAATTCAGTCAAAAGATTACTCTCAAAAGGCAAATCAAAAATTGGTAAGAAGTTTGAAAGATATGTTTGGGAATGTGAAGTTTTTGGAGAATAAAATCTTAATTTTATCCCTCTTTAAAAAAATCTTTTTTTCTCAATAACCTGTTATATGATATCGCGAAGCGATGTGCTTCATCCCTGATTTGCTGCACAATCTGCAGTGCAGGATCTTTTCTATCAAGCCTTAAAGGGTCTTTTTCACCAGGGGTGTAAATTTCTTCAAACTCTTTAGCAATTGATATTATTGGAATTTTGATATCAAGCTCTCCTAGAGCTTGAATTGCACTACTGAGTTGACCTTTGCCTCCGTCAATTATGATTAAATCTGGCGGGGGGGAGTTTTCTTTTTTTATTCTATAATATCTTCTAAAAACTATTTCTTTAATTGATGCAAAATCATCAATTTGGTCCACTGTTTTTATTTTAAATCTCCTGTAATTGGATTTATCAGATTTTCCATTTCTGAATTGTATCATTGAACCAACCTGAGATGTTCCTGACAAGTGTGAAATATCAAAACATTCAATTACATAAGGGATATTTTCAAGATTTAACTTGTCTTTTAATGCAATCAACTTGTTTATGTTTTCAAAAAATATTATTTCTATATTTTTAAGAACCAGCTCAAGTAGCTGTTTTTTCTCTCCTTTTTCTGGAACTGCTATTGTTACTCTTTTTTTTGCTTTTTTTTCAAGATATATTTTTATTGAATCATCAACTTTACTGGGAATGATTATTTCTTTTGGAATTGGGTTTTCTGAATAATACTGGAGGAGGAATTCTTCCAAAAAATCGGGTTCATAAGCGAATTCATATTCTTCCTTGTTTTCAAGTGTTCCTTTGTAAATTTTGAATAGCAAGAGATAGATTTTGTTATCTTTGATTAGGTAATTTATTATATCTTCATTATATTCTTTTAATCTTTGCATATTTTGCCTTTCTTTCAAGTATTCCAAGGAATTTATCTGATTTCTTATTTCAATTGCGCGTTCAAAATTCTCTTTTTTGGATTCATTTTTCATTTCTTCTTTTAATGAATCCTGTATTTCTCTTGTTTTACCATTAAGAACTCCTTTTACAAACCTAATTTTTTCATTATAGTCAAGAACGCTGATGCCTTTTAGTGGTGCGCCTTGACTATACTCGGGAAAGTTGTGAGTCTTATCTTTCACGATATATTTTTCTTTATTTATATTTTTTATGCAAGGTGCATCACAAAGCCCTAGATGAAATCTCAAACACGGTCTTTTTGGAAGTTTCTTGCAGGTTCTTATTTTAAATGTTCTAATGAGTGTTT
>Ga0182027_10015435_pt1 | contig 10499 bp, 8 predicted proteins | sample 712E1DmetaG_FD_121300 | JGI IMG/M metagenome (GOLD analysis project Ga0182027, IMG submission 121300) | Permafrost microbial communities from Stordalen Mire, Sweden - 712E1D metaG (Illumina Assembly) | ecosystem: Environmental > Terrestrial > Soil > Wetlands > Permafrost | place: Sweden... | reverse complement strand
TCTACCTCCAGGCGCTGCAAAAGAACGGCAGCCCGTTGCACCAAACCTTGAAAACCCAACCCGCTCCTTCCTGTGAATAACTTTCAAAAAATCCTTGACGGACCAACTCAGAACTCTCCCCGAAAGCCTTACGGCGATTGGATGCGGTAAAAACGCGCGGACGGGCCCACCGGCGTGGTAAAGCGATAGGAAGCTCCCAGGACATTGGTGGTGAGGACGGCGCTTGCGTTGGTGGTCCATGCGGTCGCCAGTTGGTTTGCCTGCAAGAGCTTGAAAGTGGGGGCCGCACCCGAGATGACGGAAAAATTCAATTGCACCTGGCCGCCTGCCACCACGGGCCGGGCCAGGGTGATGTTGGCCGGCGCGTTGGAAATGGCCGTGACCTGCGCGACCGGCCCGAAGCCGATGGGGAATTGGTTGAAGATCACCGCCTGCGCCTCCAGACTGTAGCCTCCGCCCTGAGCGGGGATGAAAGCGAAGTTGGTGGAGGCGGTGGAATTGGTGGAGAAGTTTGTCAACTGCAAAGTGTTGGTGATTAAGACGTTGTCAATAAACCAGCCCACCGGAGGGCTGGTATTAGTCTGGTAGAAATACGACCCGGATCCGTTTGGCCAAAAACTATAGTCGAAACGCAACAGAACGGATTGGCCGGCGTAGTTGGAGAGCGAAAGCGAGTTGGTGGTGAACGTTGCGGCCGGCCCGTTTGTCCCCACCTGACTATAGATATCCTGCCAGTACAGGCCGCCGCTGGTGGAGATTTGCACCTTGGCGATCTGATTGCTTGTGGCATAGCCCAAAAGGCTGGCGAAGCTGACCCGAGTGTTGGTTGCCGGGAGCAAGACCCGGTTCAACTGGAGAATCTGGTCCGCCGCGACGGGCATGGCCAGTTGGAAAGAGGAACTCCCGGAGGCGGCCAGGCCTGTCGTCGTCACGCTGTAGCCCGGCGAGATGGTGGCGAGGAAATTAGTCGCGCCATGTTCCGCGCCGTCGAAAAGATTGCCGGAAAGGACTTGAGCGACCAGCCACTGGTATCCAGTGACGTGCGAATTGCTGGGTGGCGCGCAAGTGTAGTTGTTGGGGACGCCGACGCCGGGCTGGGCTGGGCCGGTGATGGCGGTCGGGATGTAGTCCGCGCCCGGCACGTTTGGATCAAACAACGTGACGGTGTAGGCAAAGCCCGTGATGGATGAACCCACTTTGATGTTGGTCACCACGATGCTATAAACGGTGTCCGGGCCGCTGAAAGGAAATAGCGTGCTGGAACTTGTGGCATCGAGATTGGCCGGCACCCACACGATCGTGTTTTCGCCATAACCGGTCAGGTAAGGTTGATTGGTAACGACCACGTTGACCCCGTTGCTTTTCATATTCACCGTGGCGGCGCTGAGGTCGGCGTTGGAGAGGGCGAAGGACCATTGTGGATAGGCCAGTTGATAGGGGATGAATCCCTGCGGCGGCCACGCCACATAGGGCTTGGTAGTGGCCGGACGCGGGCCGAAGAGGTTGGCATCGAACACCCAGGTGGCGTTGGCGGAGTTGAAGGTTCCTTGGATCGGGATGTCGCCCGTGCCCATGATCTGGGTTTGCGGGTAGAGAATCCAGCGGCGGTGCCCCACTTCCGTGTTGTTGGCCCCGAAGTCGAAGATGTAAGACGTGATGGCATCGGCGCCGGCGTTGCCAATGGCGATGTTCGAGTTGGAGGCCGCGTGTGCTCCGCTGCTGGTGTAGCAAGTCCACGTATTCGGCGGGAAATGGCTCAGCATTCCGTTGGCCGACATCATCAGGGCGGCGGCCTGGTCGTTGGTGCTGTCGCCGTTGTCCAAGGTAATGGACGCAGGCATTCCCGCGGCCGCGCGAAACCAGTTGATCCGCCGCACGACGGCGTGCTGGTAGGCAAGCGAGTTGGTGCCGGGCACGCAGTTGGTCACGTCCGACGTGGAGTTGATGGGCACCCCGCTCGACGCGGTGTACACCCCGTTGTAGAATGAGCGCATCTCCTCGCGCGAAGAGGTGTTGACGCTGAAGCCGGCGGTGACATCGCTTTTTCTCACCGCGCCTGGCAGACCGGAAACATCCTTGGGAGCCGTCGGCGGATCGCCGAGGTCAACCTGGGCGCGGCCCTGCCGGGGAAAGGCGAGCGCGCCCATCAGGAAAACAAGCAGAAAATGGGAAACTCTGGCAAAGTGCATGGCGTGAATGATTGGTCGCTTTGGTTTTTTCTCAACACCCTTTCAGCGCTGAGATTCTGACAATGCCGCGACGCCGGCCGTAAGACCATGAAAATGATTTTTCAGGGCCAGCGCAGACAGGGCGAGAAAAACGAGCAGGGCGGCGATGGATACGACCTTGCCAATGCGGAAGCCCAGCGGGGAATACTCCACGCGGATGAAATGATGACCCGCCGCCAGAGGGATCGCCCGCAAACAGTAGTTGGCAGGCATGATCTGGTAGAGGGCCTGGGAGCTGCCCGGCAGCGCCAGAGCGCGCCAACCACTGCTGTAGGCGTCGGTGATCAGCAAAAGACTCGGCGCGCTGACATCCGCTTCGATGGTAAGATCGTCGGTGGAAGATTCGAGCAATTTGACGGCGCCCTTTTCCTTGGCGGGCTGGGGCAAAGGATCGGGCTGGCTCTCCAGGATCACTTCCTCGCGCATGTGGAAACCGGCGTTGGTGAGGGTGGAAAAAATAGCGTCGCAATTGGTCATGATGCGGAACCGGTCCACCAACAGCAGATGCGGCAAGGCGTCGCCAATTTCCGAGCAGCTTCGCTCGTCGTCGGAAAACAAGTACCGGCACCGCACCATCCGCAAAGCGTTGGTGTCATAGGCTTGCGGGGGCGTGTGGTGGAGCACGGGGTCAAAAGCATGGCCTTCGGTGAAATCCATGAACCGCTGGTAGCGCAACAACCCCGAGGGATCCTCGCCGTAAACATCCAAGGCGCCGGAGGACATGGCGGTATTGGGGTTGAAGTGACTGACGCGGTAATCGCCGGGGTTTTGCGCCAGGAGTTTGACCACGGCGGGCGCATAGGGGGGGCTGATTCTGAAAGTAATGAGCGAGTTTCCGGCAAAAGCAGCCAGTTCAACCGCGGCCATCAGAAGCATGGCGCCGCAAGCGAGGTTGCGGCGGAACTTGGCCAGTTCCAGGAGCAAGGCCGCCACGAAGAGGAAGACGGCGCCGTGGATGAGGCTCTTGCAAGCCTGGGCACTGCTCTGCGCGATGAAGCGCGGGTCGGTATAAAAAGCGTGGTTCAAACTGCATGAGTGGCTGGCGACGAAGAGCTTGAGCACGCCGGCCCACCAATCCAACCGGGCCGGCAACCAGGCCAGGATGAAAAGCGCGCCACCCGCGCACGCCACTCCCAGAATCTGCCAGCGCGGCACCGCCTGTCGCCGGAGCAACTGATCCATCCCCACCCCCGCCAGCACCGAGAGAAAAAGCGCCGCCAGCCAGAGGAATTTATCCATGCCGCGGAACAGGTTGAAGCCCGGCACATAATTGAACAGGAAATGGAAGACCGGAGTGTAGCCGCCCATCGCCAGCACCAGCGAGAAGACCAGCATGAGGACCGAGAATCGCCGCGCCGCCGGCCGTCCGCGCGCCATGCCATACACGGCCAGCACCAGCCCCATCACACTGACAAACAGCGACACTTCCGTCAGATACCAACGGCCCAGATAGAAAGTGTTTTTCATGTCGCCAAAACACGAGGGCGCGAGCAGTGTCAGAAAGTTCTCCGGCGGAAACGAATAGGTGGCGGCGAGATCATAGGACATGCCGACGCTGCGCATGCTCTCGCGCCCTTCTTGCAGGCCGGTGAAAAGCTGGACGGCGCTCAAGGCAACCCCGCCCGCCACCATCGCGGCCAGCCCCAGAATCACCTTGCCGCGGCGCCGGGCGCGGAAAAGATTCAAGGCCGAATAGACCGCCGCCGCCACGCCCATGTAAAACACGAACTGCGGATGCCCGGCCAAAACCGACAACGCCACCACGGCCATCCCCAGCAGACACGGGGCGAGCGCAGGCCGGTCGGTCAACTGATCCAAGGCCAGGAACAACAATGGCGCCCAGATCATAGTGCAAAGATTGGGCAGATGACCGGCCTGGATCTGGAGGAATTGCGGTCCGCAAAACATGAACATGATGGCCGAAAGCAGGCAGGCCAGGGAATGCAAGCCGCGATGCCGCACCCAGTAGAAGGTGAAAGCGCCCCCCAGGAACAGATGCAACGCGATGGTCCAGTTTATGGCCGGCTCCAACGGGAGCAGCAGATAGAGAAAATTCAGCGGGTAGAGCAAAGCCGACTGGAAGTTCCCAAAAAACGGCGCGCCGCTGGCGCAGTGCGGATTCCACAGCGCCAGATTTCCCGACTTCAATTCATGGAATCCGAAATAACGCCAATGGACAAAAAAATAGTGCAAGTCCGTCTTCGCGTCCGACAGCACCTCGTGAGGCTGGAAGAAGAGGACCTCGCCGAACATGGCCAGGGTAAACACCGCCAGCAGGCACAAACAAAGCCAATTGGGAATTTCCGGCAGCGCGGGCGCGGGGGGTTCAGGTTGTGGCTGGCTTTGGTCTTCGGTCATTCAAGGCTCCTAAATAGGCGACCGGGAATTGGAACGGAAGCAAAATGAAATGTCCTGGATGCCTGACAAGGCAAGGATGGCCGACTGGCCGACCGGCTGTATCGCAGTGACGGACGCGGAGATCAAGGTTGACTCATCAGTCGTTTGGTTTGTGACGGATTGTGTTGCATGCGGATGCGCCAGGCCAGTTCCTCGGGGCTGACGACGCGTACGCCGGCGGGGAGACGTTCCGCGCACCAAACGACCGGGGAGTAGCCGCGGACACCCCCTTGGGCCGCCGCGTTCTCCTGCGTCATGTCCTCGGCGTTTTCGTCATTGCCGGAGGCTCTCTTGAAATAGGACCAGGCGTGGGCGATGACCCAATCGTAGCGCGGCAGTTGCGCTGGCGGCGCTTTCTCCACCGTCTCCCGGATTTCGCGGGCAATCTTGGCCGGCGTGCCGGAACGCGAGCGACTGTTGGCGTGTTCCCAAATCGAGTAGCGGGCGGTAATCACCGGCACTTCGATCCCGTTGCGGTCTTTCACCCAGAATGTTTTGCCCGCCCCGCCTTCGTAGGGAGAGTATTGGAGGGCGAAAATGGCCAGCAGTCCGTCGGTCTGGCCGGCGAAAACCTGGCAAGCCTGGCGGGCCGCAGGGGAATCGCATTGAGTAAAATTGAAGCCGATCATGCGGGTGTTGGTCTGTTTCATCAGCGCCCAGGTGCGCCGGGCGTGTTGTGCCAGCAGTTCCCAGCGGTTGCCGCGCTGGAGGCCGAAGTGATCCGGGTAGTAATAACCCCCGCCCCACTCGATGAAGCAGTCGTTGGTCGTCCGTGTGGCCAGCGCATATTCGATGGCCTGCGGGCATAACTGCCCCAGTTGATCGAAATAGCAGGACCAGCCAAATGGCTCCTTCCCGCGCTCGGGGTTGCCCCAATAACTGTCGTTGCCGAAGAAGTTCCCCTGGAGCCACTGCACGTTGTCGCCGTCGGTGATGATGAAACTGACGGCGCTGCGCGAATCGTTCCAATCCATCTTCGCCGGGTCGAGGCCCGGCATTTTTGGAAGATCGAGCTTCTCGGTACCGGCCATCAAGACGGGCAGATTCAGGCACCAGTCGGTGGCAGTCTGGATGTGGCCGTAGCGGCTCGACAGATCCGTGTTTGCGAACTCGTCTCCCTCGTTCCAGCCCAGAATGGGCGAGAGCGGTTCGAGCCATTTCATCGCCGAGGGAGTCGGTTCGTCTTGCCCATAGACGGTGAACACCTTTTGCGCGATGGCCAGGTCGCGGATGTGGGGTCTTCGCGGATCTTGCGTGCAAAGCATCCGGCGGTTGAACTGGTCCTTGTAGGTTTGGAAACACCACGCCTGCGTTTTTTGGCGGACATCCAGCAGCAGTTTCAGACCTCGCGCGTTGGCTTCTTTCTCCAGTTCCTCGTCCACGATAATGCCGTCCAGAAGGCCAGCCAGGCTGGTGGCGACGTTGACGGAGCAGTCCATGCCCGGCCGGCGAGGGCTGTCTTCGCCTTTGGATTGGTCGCGGCGATAAAGAAGATAGCCCTTGATGAGGCCCTGTTTGGCAAAGCGGTCCACCAATTCCCAAGGCCCGACCGGGCCTGTCTCCTCCAGACCCGGATGGGTGGCGAGCAGGCGGAGATGCCATTTGTCCAAATCCCCTGCCCCATTGTTGACCCACACCATCTCATTCCCCCGGCCTTGGTTAACCGCCTTGGCCGCCAGCCCCGCCACTGATTGCACCATCATCTGGAGCGCGGCGCGGGGCTCCGGGAACGGAATGGCCGTTGGAACCAAAACTTTCGGCAGCGCTTGCACCGGCCACCATCGGTCTTGGGTCTGTCCTGCCAGGACAAGCGGGAGGCTGAGCAAAGCCATCAGCAAGGGTTGGATTTGCCTGCCCCGCCAGCCGCGCCGGAGAGAGCTGTTCATTTCGTGAGGAGGAATGGCGGCCGAGGGGGGAAAGTCAAGACAATCGCACATACAGATCAGCCCCCCAGGTAGGCGGCGCGGACTTTGGGGTTCTGGCGAAGCGCGGCGGAGGCGTCGTGGAGGAGCACTTTCCCGGTCTCCAGAACATAGCCGTAATGGGAAACTTCCAGGGCGAGGTTGGCGTTCTGCTCGACCAGCAAAATGGTCACGCCCTGCTGGCGGTTGATCTGGACAATTTTTTCAAAGATGGTTTTGACCAGGATGGGGGCAAGGCCGAGGGAAGGCTCGTCGAGCATGAGGAACTTGGGCCGGCTCATGAGCGCGCGGCCAATGGCCAGCATCTGTTGTTCGCCTCCGGAAAGGGTGCCGGCGATTTGTTTCTGGCGCTCGGCCAGGCGGGGAAAAAGATCCAGCGCCATCCGGCGGCTCTCCTGGATGGCGGCCTTGCTCTTTTGCAGGTAAGCGCCCATGTCCAGGTTCTCCGCGACGGTCAAATTGGCAAAGATCATGCGGCCCTCCGGCACGTGGGAAAGGCCCGCGACCACGATTTTGTGCGGCGGAGCATTGGCAATGTCGCGGCCGTCGTAGAGGATGCGGCCCCGGGTTTTGAGCAGGCCGGAAATGGCTCTGAGCGCGGTGGTCTTGCCGGCGCCATTGGCGCCGATAAGCGTGACAATCCCGCCCCTGGGCACCTCGATGGAAATGCCGCGCAGCGCGGTGATGGCGCCATAGTTGACCGTCAAATTTTGGATGGATAACATCGTCCGCTTATTTGGCCTGTTCCTGGCCGAGATACGCCTCGATGACTTTGGGGTTGGCGCGCACTTCCTGGGGCGTTCCTTCGGCGATTTTGATTCCGTAATCCAGCACGAGAATCCGCCGGCAGATTCCCATCACCACCTGCATGTCATGCTCGACCAGGAGCACGGAGATTTTGAATTTTTGCTCGACGAATTGGATGAGCTTCATCAGCTCGGTTTTCTCGGTTGGGTTCATGCCGGCGGCCGGCTCGTCGAGCAGGAGCAGTTTGGGGCGAGTGGCCAGGGCGCGGACGATTTCCAGGCGGCGCTGATCGCCATAGGGAAGACTGCTGGCGGGGGCGTCGCGAAATTTGGTCAGTTGAAAAATCTCCAGCAGGGCCATCACCTGCTCCGCGATCTCCCGTTCCTCGCGCAAGAACGCGCCGCCGCGCCAGACGGCGTGGGCGATGCCCTGGAACAAATGCAGATGAAAGGCCACCCGCACATTGTCAAACACGCTCAAGGAGGGGAACAAGCGGATGTTTTGGAAGGTGCGCGCGATGCCGTGGGCGGTGATCTGATAAGGCTTTTTGCCGACGATGGATTTGCCGCGGAATTCGATTTTTCCCCCGGTCGGTTGATAGACGCCGGTGATGAGATTGAAGACGGTGGTTTTTCCCGCGCCGTTGGGGCCGATCAAACCCACCAGGTCCATTTCGGCGATATGGGCGGTGAACTCCGAAACGCAGGTCAGCCCCCCAAAGCGCATGGTGCAGTGCTCCAGGCGGAGGAGGGGCTGGGATGTGGGGGAGGCCGCCATGCTAGACCTGCTTCCATTTTCGCCGCCAGGTGAACAGCCCTTGCGGCCGCGTGAGCATGAGGACGATCAGGAGAAAGGAATAGATCACCATGCGGTACTGGGCCACGGGCCGCAACCATTCCGGCAGGAGGGTGAGCACCACCGCCGCCAGGATGACGCCGGGAGTATTGCCCATGCCTCCGAGAATGACCATGACCACAATGTCAATGGAGTGCATGAAACCAAATCCTTTCGGGTCAATGGACAAGGTGTAATGGCCGTAAAGACCTCCGGCCAGCCCGGCGAAAAAGGCGCCGACGACAAACGCGACGATTTTGTAGCGGGTGGTGTTCAAGCCCATGGCTTCGGCCGCCACTTCATCGTCATGCACGGCCAGGAAGCCGCGCCCATAGGTGGAATGGACCATGGCCACCACCACGTAAGTGCAAAGGACAGCCGTGGCGAAAACCCAGAAAAGATTGGTGCAAGCCGGGATGCCGTTGAGGCCGAGGGCGCCGCCCAGGAAATGGATGTTGCAAAAGATCACCCGGATGATTTCCCCGAACCCCAGAGTGACGATGGCCAGGTAATCTCCTTTCAAGCGCAGCGAAGGCGCGCCCACCCCCCAGCCCGCCAGCGCCGCCACCAGACCGCCGGCCACCAACGCGCCTCCAAAAACAGCATAAGCGGCCCAATAGGAATCCGCCATATCGTGATGGGGCAGGATTTTTGGCCCGAGAAACAAGGTGATCGCGGCCGAGGTATAGGCACCCACCGCCATGAAGCCAGCATGACCGAGGGAGAATTGGCCGGTATAGCCATTGACCAGATTGAGGCTGACGGCGAGGATGATGTTGATGCCGACCTTGGTCAAAACATCGGCGTGGTAGGGGTTGATTTTGTCGGAAAACCAGCCCAGCACTCCGACAGCCAGGAGCGAGCCGAGCAACATGGTTTTAGGCCAGACGGTTCGCCCGCGGGTGGGTGGTGGGTTTTCGCCAGGTCCGTTCATGCGGCTTACACTTTTTCAAGCTGGACTTTGCCCAACAGCCCCGCCGGCTTGAACAGCAGAATCAAGATGAGCACGGCGAAGGCGATGGCATCGGTCCAAGTGGAATAACGGCTGCCGTTGACGAAAGTCTCGATCAAACCGAGCAACACCCCGCCCAGGGCCGCGCCCGGGATGTTGCCGATGCCGCCCAGCACCGCCGCGACGAAGGCCTTCAAGCCGGGCAGGATGCCCATGTAAGGCTCGATGGACGGATAGTTCATCGAATAAAGAATTCCGCCCGCCGCCGCCAGCGCCGAGCCAAGGCCGAAGGTGAAGGAAATGATGCGGTCATTGTTGATGCCAACCAGGGAGGCGGCTTGATGATTGAAGGAGACCGCGCGCATGGCGGTGCCAATTTTGGTTTTCAGCACGATCAACTGCAGCCCGATGAGCAGAATGGCCGCCATCCCGATGACCAGCAGTTGATTGCTGGAAACGCTCAGTCCGCCCCCGGAAAATTCCCGCACTGGAAAAAGTTCCGGGAACGGCTCCGGGTCGGCTCCAAAGATCAATTGCCCGCCGCTCTCCAAGAGCAGCGAGACGCCGATGGCGGTGATCAGCACCGTCAATTTGGAGCGGTCGCGCAAAGGCCGGTAAGCCAGGCGTTCGATGATAATTCCGAGCAGCGCGCAGAAGGCCATGGAAATGAGCAGCGCGAGCAAGCCGCTGGAAATGGAATGGGCGCCAAGATGGAGATTGACCGGGAGCGACAGACCGAGTTTGGCGAGGCTGATGGTGAAGGGCTTGACCGCATAATATCCGGCAAACGCGCCCACCATGAAGACATCGCTATGGGCAAAATTGATGAAGCGCAGAATCCCATAGACCATGGTGTACCCCAGTGCGAGCAGGGCATAAACCGACCCCAGCGAAAGGCCGTTGATGAGTTGTTGGAGAAATTCAGTCAATCCAGCAGTTAAACCGGGATTGTCGGAATGGAACAAGACAAATCCGCCGCTCGTTAAGGCGTGGAGCGCATCAAGCAGCAGCCAAACACACTTTTACTTTGTCGGCAATCACACGCCGATGCCCTCCAGTTCGACCCGCCGCATCGTTTCCTTTCCGCCAAAGCGTTTTTGCGCGTCGAGGATTTCCAGCCCGGCCAGACGACCTTCACTGTCGTAATCCGCAGCGATGCCATCGGCGAGATGTTTGGTGGTGACGGTGGTTTCGCGGAATGTGATGCTCAACGCATCCACTTCGGCATCGTAGCTGATTTTCATGGCTTAAAAGTAATACGTATAGACCGTTATTACAAACCAACTCAACTGCCTCCTCAATAGGACGCACCTTTTCATTTTGGTAAGCGCCATGAGACAGGAGACTTGGAGAAGATCAGCGCCCGCAAGCGCTCCGGGCCGCCGTCGTGGTGAAGGAATTGCTTTTGGAACTTGCGGG
>Ga0182027_10015434_pt1 | contig 10499 bp, 13 predicted proteins | sample 712E1DmetaG_FD_121300 | JGI IMG/M metagenome (GOLD analysis project Ga0182027, IMG submission 121300) | Permafrost microbial communities from Stordalen Mire, Sweden - 712E1D metaG (Illumina Assembly) | ecosystem: Environmental > Terrestrial > Soil > Wetlands > Permafrost | place: Sweden... | reverse complement strand
TTGCTTTTCGCGTCGCGGGCGGGCAAGCTGTTTTACTCTGATGTCGGGGCGTAGCGTAGCCTGGCTAGCGCGCTTGTTTCGGGTACAAGAGGTCGTGAGTTCGAATCTCACCGCCCCGACCATTTTTATTGGCCTTTCTTGATGGGTTCAACGGTTCTAACACAGTTCTAACAGAATTTGACTGAACGTTAGGACTTTTATGAACCATGAAAGCCGAAAAGTTCCCCGTGACGATTACCGAAAGGGGTGTGTCCGCCGTCATCCGAAAGACCACCAAGACAAAGGCCGGGAAAACTCATCATTACTTCATTGTCGAATACATCCTCCTGGGCAAACGCAAACAGGTCTGGCGTTCCAGTGAGGGCAAAGCCAGGGCGACAGCAAAAGACGCCTGCATCAAGGTTTCCAATGGGGATCAGCAATCACTGGAATTGCGGAACTCCGACCGGCTGGCCTACGTCAGAGCCGTTGAAATGCTCGCGCCGGTTCGGATTCCGATTGATACCGCCTGCCGCGAGTATGTCGATGCGCTGCAAATTCTCGGTGGCAAGGCGTCCATCGCTGAAGCCTGCCGTGAATGGGTGAAGCGCAACGCCGTATCGCTCCCGAAAATCACCGTCGCCGCCGCCGCCGAGAAATTGAAGCTTCAGGCCATCGCCGACAAAAAATCCAAGCTCCGGCAAAAGCAGCTTCGCATTGTGCTGGCCCGGTTCGCGGAAAGTTTTGCCGTGGACGTTCACACCATCACGCCCGACCTGATTTCAGGTTATCTGTCTGCCCTGACAATGGCCGAGCGGTCAAAGAAAAATCACCGTGATGTGATCGGCTACTTCAACCGCTGGCTGATTCTGCGCGGCTATCTGCCGAAGGGCACGGGCTGGCTGGACGGGGTTCAAAAATACACGGGCCGGAAACTTGGCGAGATTCAGATTTACACGCCGGACGAAATGAAGCTCCTGTTGCGCAAGGCCGACAAGCGGTTGGTGCCGTTCCTTGCCATCGGCGCGTTTGCTGGCCTACGCCACGCCGAGATTTCCCGGCTGGATTGGAGCGAGATCGAACTCGCTGACGGTGCCGGAAACAGTTTCATCGAAGTCCGCGCCGACAAAGCCAAGACGCAAACCCGGCGGCTGGTGCCGGTGCCGGACAATTTGAAAGCTTGGCTCACGCCGCACCGGAAAAACGCTGGCAAGGTCTGTCTGTACGAGAACACGACCAAGCAACTGCCACGGCTCGCGTCCGATTCCGGCGTGGAGTGGAAACACAACGGCCTGCGCCATTCCAGCATCAGTTACCAGGTGGCCAAGTCCAGCAACGCCTACAAGGTCGCGGAGGATTGTGGCAACTCGGTTCAAGTCATCCGGTCAAACTACCTGCGCCGGGTCAAACCCGCCGCCGCCGATGAATGGTTTTCCATCATGCCGCCGAGCAAAAAGACCAGTCGAAAACTCGCCTTAGAAAACTCCATCAAAACCCGCATAAACAAAGGGTAATTTGACTAAAATAAATGTTGAATTCACCCCCTGATTTTGGTATATTTTAGGTGTCTGGAAGACCAGACGCGGATTGATACCCGCACAAAACACAATGAATACCGAAACAACATTTTCCCCGTCATTGGGTCGTGGAGGCTGCATTGTGGCCTCGTATCAACGCGGCTTGGTGACGGGGACTTTTGTTGAAAGGTAGTAGGGTTATGAATAATGAGAATGACGAATCGCTGAGGGTCAAACTGTTCAATGAGATGATGAAGTTGTCGGAGAAGGAGCAATTGGAGTTTATCGCCGACATGCTTGAGGTTCTTCATCGTGTGACGTGCGTCAAACGCGACGCTTGCCCTGACTGCGATGAACAAGGTGGTCAATCGCCTTCGACTGCCACCAAAACCGTGAATAAAAGGACTGTGCGAATGGCCGCGAAGAATCAACTGGCGGTGGATATCCGTTATTGCCAGAGCGAGGGGGTTGACCTGGGAGCGTACATCAAGGCCAAGTACAGCCTGTGACTCTCGACGCCTACATTATGCAGGGCCGCGACTGGTCGGGCCAAGACCCAACCGGCTGGCCGATGTCTGAAAAGTTGCGCGGGTGCCGTGCCGAATGGGACGGGGCCGGTCTGTGGTCGAAGTCTGGCCGCAAGATCAAAGCCCCCGGATGGTTCACAGACGGCCTGCCCGCTGGCGTCCGGCTATCCGGTGAAGTGTACGCGGGCCGGTCCGATGTTGAGACCGTCGCCCGGCTCGCCGTCCAATACGGCCAGTTCAAGCGCGGCGTCCATTCGTTCCGCGTGTTCGACGCTCCGAACTCCCCCGGCAACGTGCTGGAACGTGTTGCCCGCGCCGCCAGCCTCATCGCCGACGCTCCGCACGCCGCGCCGGTCGCCTTCACCGTCTGCGAAGGTCTGGAAAACCTGATTGACGAACTGCGCACGGTGCAAGACGGCGGCGGTGAAGGCTTGATGCTTCACCATCCATCCGCGCCGTGGCGAGCGGGCCGGAGCAACGAATCGCTGAAGGTCAAATCCCTGTCCACCCTGCTTTGCCAACTGGCCATCGCTTAGAAAAAACCTGATACGGCTCCCCCGGTGCATCGTCCGCGCCGGGGGTTTTTCGTGTCCCGACTCACCCCAAATCACCCACCAATTAACTGTCAGTTGTTTGGCGTGTTTTCGACTTCTCTCTACGTTCGTCCAGGACGAATTTTGATTGGTTCGGGAGTGTCTTCGGACGTTCCGAGTGGGGAAAACCCTGTCTCCGTGTCACTGGTGAACGGGGTTGACGGTCACAACGTCCTGGAAGACTCACATTTTCGAGGATCAAACTTGACGCTTCGTTTTGCGGGAGTAGGTTTCTATTGCAGTGCGCTTGGACTCTGGCACCTGGAACCGCTAAAAGTCGCCCATCGTTGAAAGACGGTGGGCGTTTTGTTTTCATGCCACCTTTTTCGAGATATAGAACTTCGGAAGCCGTCCCTCGCTCCAAGCCTGATGCCACAGCCGGTAGTGAATCGCGTACACAGCCAGCCATCTGCATCGCCAGCCGGATTTGCGCATCGGCGGTGCGCTCAACTTCTTGATGATACTCCCTCTGTGCGCGGGCGATGGCCTTGATGTTTTCCTCCGCTCGTTTGGCTTGGGCCTCTTTCTCCGCCGCCGTCATCACCTTTGAAACTTTGGATGGATTCGGGCCGGACTCCCCGGCGTAGCCGGTCAAGCCCTGAATTTCGTTCGCCAGATATTCTTTTCCAGCTGCTTTGGCAACGTTCTTCACATCGTTGAAGAACGCTTTGATCTTCCGGTAGGAGCCTCCGAGAATCGAATCGGTCTGTGCGTCCGACATTCCAAGCGCCTGTGCGTAGGAACCGCCGCCTTCGGCCAGTTGTTTCAACACGGGTAACATTTCCTGTCCGCCGCGCCCGAACAATTCCACGGCCTTCCGCGCCCGCTCCGCCGGATCGGTCATCTTGTCGAACGCCTGGGCGACAGCGAGAAGGTTTTCCTCCATCGTCTTGCCGAATGGGCTCACGCCCATTGATTGAAACACCGCTGCCGCCTCCTTCGAGCCTTCGCGCACTTCGCCGATCACCATTTCAAATTTCTCGAACCGGCCCGCCGCCATGCTCGCATCTTCGCCGGCTTCCTCCGAGGCTCGCGCCATCCGTTGCAAAAACGTCGTGGTCACATCCAGTGTCCGCGCCTCTTTCTGAAGGTTGAAGGACTCCTTCATGAATCCCCACGCGGTCTTTGCAGCGGTGCCGAATGCACCAAGAGCCGCTGTAACCGCCGCTATTGGCCCTGCCAGGCTGGCGATAGTACCAACTCCGCCGCCAGTGCCGCCCTTGATGATGTCCGCGTATGGTGACTGACTGACTTATTTCCATGAATCCGGCGTCGAGCCTGTCCGGTTCATGTCGGCCTGCAACCGCTTCGCCATCGCCTACGTTTGTTCCGTGGCAACCTGGAAGCCGCTTGTATTCCCACCGATGTTGACGCGAATTTCGTTCATGTGTCCATCCGTCCATCCGTCCGTTAAAATTTGCCGCGTGCGAGAATCGCCAAAAACCCGCACACGGCGGGCAACTGGAATACGGTGGACATCGTAGTGAGAACCGGATTCAGTTGCCAAAAATGTGGTTCACTCAAATAACTCGGCAAATGTGCTTGGGCAAAAACTCACCGGGGTTGATGCGTGCATGTTCTCGTGCTGGCGGGCAACATGTTGGAATGTGTCCATGATGCCGGACAGATGCGTCCGCACCTGGGGCACGATCCCGCTCAACTGCGTCCGCTGATGTTTCAGGCCGTGGAGTGCAAAGAACTCAGTTTCAGCCTTGACGAGTTGCGCCTCGTGTTTAGCCAGGACACCTTCAATGGCCTTGGCGAGAGCTACAACGGCTGGCTCCATTGCGGAGAACGCTTTGTTGAGCGTGCTCACCGCGTTCTGTTGAACATTTTTGCTGCCAGCGACAACAACCAATCGTGTTTTGCGTGTTACCAGCTTTTCAATCTCGGCGGGGTCGGATGCCCTGCCGATTTCGATTTCGATTTTTTCAATCAGCCTGACTGCCTCGCCGGGGAGCAAGCCTTCACCAATCAGATTGGCGCGTGTTTTGTGGAATTCCGAATCAGCGGCTTGTAAGGCGGCGATTTGCGGGGCGCATTCACGCCGAATCAGGTCAATGACTTGTCGTTGCCGGGTGCCAAGGCGCTTGATGGACGGGGGCACAGGCTTGAGATTTGCCAACTCGTGTAAGCGACGGCTGATTGCATGAACCTTCTGGTCGCGCTTCACGCGCCAAGCGTGGTCGTTGCGATCCGGCAAGTTTTGGATTTTTCTAAGGAGCCTCAAAATATCGGCTGTTTCCTCGGGTATCTCCGCATCCAAATCCGCGTCACTGCTCGCCGTGCCTTTCACGCTCGCAGAGACAGCGGGTGCAACTCCGGCGGCGGGTGTGGGCGCGGGCTGTTCGTCCGGCGGCGCTGGCGGTGGCGTGTGCTTTTGGGTGGTAGCCGTATCGTCCCATTCATTTCCCGATGATGTTGACGACATCTCCAATACGTCGTGCAGGTCTGCCCCACTACTGGGGCCGTCCAACGGGGTAATTTCGACCCCAAAGTTATCCCTGCCTTCGATTGCAAAATTTAGATGGTTTTTCATATTTCCTTGTTATGGTTTTGGGTTTCAGGTTCAGCCGTTGGAACGGATGCAGACAATTCCGACGCGGCTTGCCGTCTGCAAATCCAGCGCCCAATTGCCGGGCGTGGCCAGTTCCGCATTGCTTGCTGACTGACCCGCTGGCGTTCCAATCCAGCGCAGGCCGTTCGGGTGAAGAACAAACCGGGTGCGGTCGTAAATTTCTTCATTATTATGTTGGGTATCCATCCAGTAGGACAGCGAAGCTACGTCAACAGTCTGTGGAGCCTGCGGCTTCTCACCCATCGCAAACACACCGGCCATAAAAATGTAGGTGTCAAACACTTTGCCGTTGGTGACACCGTTGCGGACGAGGGTGTCCGAAACGTACACGCGATAACCCTTGTACATTTCGATAAAGCTTTGATTGGTGGCCGGGGAAGGGCCAGACAACACGGTGCCGCTTTGCAACGAGTAGTGTTCAAATTGGGTTTGATCCTGCTTTATCAGTGATGCTCGCACGGTCGAGTGCATCAGGATTCCACCGCCAAGGGTTGAGGGGGCGAGTTCGCCGAGCATCGTGATTGTGTCAATTACGCAGTTGGCAGAAATCATCTGCGAGGCGGGCGGAGTTGCGCCTGCTTCCAGGAAAATGTCATTCCGGGCCGCGCTCATTACGCCCGCCCCGCCGGGGCCGTTGACGAATCCAAATATGCCGCGCAGTATGGCCACCATCACTTTTTGGCGGCGTTTCTGACGGTTCATAGCCAACTGCGAAACAATCACTTCAATCGGCGACATTGGAGCGGAATTGAGTATTTGCGTCACTTGCGCGGCGAGGGCCGTGCAATCCAGCGCGTATTCTCGGTTCAGGATCGGTGCGACCATTTTGCCACTGGTGATCTGCTGGCGCGTCGGCTGAGTGTTTTCAACCTGTGGCGCATCATCCTGATCGGTGATGTCGCGGAAGTACGGCACGTTGGCTGATACGCCACCGCCGCTGGCGATGGTGTCGTATTCCTTATTGCGAACAACGACGGGCGAGGAAATCAAAGACGGCAGCGTCGCCGCTTTTTCATTCACGCCGCGAACCCAAATATCGGGAATCCAGAGATTGGCAATTGCAGTAGACATAATTTTATGTGGTAGTCAGTTGGTGATTGATTATTGGCGGCAGGGCGGAAGAAATTCCGACGCCCGGTAATTTGGATTTTTGTCCAGAAACGCCTTGGCTTCTTCGTCCAGTGTCAGTTTCCGGCCCTTGGCTTCATGGATTGCCGGGGCCGCTGCGGCTGGTTTGGCCGGTGCCATGGGTTGTACCTTGGGCGATTTGGCGGCTGCATTTACCTTTTCCTGAAGCATATCCAAGTGCGCTTCGAGTTGGTCAGTGGATGCCACAAGGTCGGTTTGCCCGCCATGTTCTACGTCCGCCGGGATTGAAATTTTTTCGCCGCTGAGTGATTCCAAGGATGCCGACAGGTTCCGGCATTGGAGCAAAAGTTTATCATGGCGAGCTTGGCAGTCAGCCTGGTCTTGGAAGTACTTCATAAAATTTCCCTTTCAACAAGTTTCTTCAGTTGGTTTAGGCGCGGTTCAACGAACAGTGGAGAGCGAAGTTGCTTTGACCCCTCAATGAGGACGGCATCAGGGACGATCCCGGCGCGAGCAATGCGCCGCTTCAGAGTCGCGGAGCAAACCCCAATCCTTCGGGCCGCATCCGTAACCGTCACCAGTTCAAGTATTGTGTCATCTGTCATACAGTTCCGTTAAAGCGTGAACGTTCATCCAGCCTCAAGCGTCAGCGTATGGGAGTCGCATTTCCATGGGCTGAATCACAGGTTTTGCGGTCGGTTTTGAGATTGATTGTGTGGGCCGTGGTGGTTGTCGCCTGGTGGTCGCCAGCCATTTCACCGAACACGCCGTGCAAGCCACTGACCAATGGGCAAACCTGTCCGCGACGTTCGTTAGAGCCATCCATCGGACTTCACAGCCGCAATATCGGCACGCACTGATGATTTCAATAGGGTTGTCCATTTTGTCCAACGCCGAGTTTCCAGATCATCGCCCACAGAATCAGTCCCTTGAGTTTTGCGCGACGTACCCGCGCCCATTTTCGATTGCGCTTCAATTCCGCCTGGTATGTGAGGAAGTGGCGTCGCCGGGTTGCGGCCTTCCGTTCCGCGTCCCATCTCGGATTGCTGGCCAACTCCCGTTGCCGGTACGCTTCATTCGAGGCCAACATCTTTGCACTGGCTTTCATTCAGAATGAGACACGGGGAAAATGGCTTTTGAGACGGACAGGTCGGGTTGACACCAGACCCGCGACGTTTGATGAATTGAAAAAAGATTCCTTGATGGAGGGGGCGGGGTAGTCAGTGATGTTGTAGCGATGCGTTGTAGCGTCTTTGTGAAAACAAGTTTCAGGATAACTCCGCTCATGTGCGTTAAGTGGTTGCAGTGTGAGTGTGACAATCAGTAATAGAATCAATGTGATAACCCATCTGTGAATGGGTGCGGCAACCAGTTTTCGGGAGATACGTTTCACGACAAAGCCGAATAAGTCTTGCGGATGCGATTGGGTAGAATGGTCTTGACGTGAGTTCATCTTCTATTTACTTAATAAGTCTAAGTGGCGGATCGCCGTTCACTTGAACTCCTTCCACATTTGCTCGGCGTACTGTGCTGGTGTGGTTGTGATGCGATTGTTCTTTTGCGCGTCGGCAACTTCTTCAAACACCCGGCGAACTTTTCCAGGTTCTGGTGAAACTGTATTTCCAGCATCGCCGACGCCGCCTGTGATTCGGTTCAGCCATTTGCCGGCGTCATTTTCCCACCCGTTGCCAAGAATCCCTTCAACCATGTCGGCCAATTCCTTTTGGATTGGTGAAAACTTTCTCGGCTCCTTTGTCGAGCAAGTCTTATGTCCATTCTTGGGTACTTCTTGAATACATTCTTCTGATGTACGCCACGGCGCGTTTTTCGACGGTGGCACAACGCTACGCAACTGTGGCGTAGCGTTGTGCAATGGTTGCTGTTCGTCTTTGGGTTCAATCAGCAACAGCGTATAGGTCGCCGGGGCGCGGAGGCTCGGCACGTCGCATTTCAAGACTCCAATTTCTGTCAGTGCCTTGATTCGCCGTTGAACCGTGCGCTGGCTCAATCCTGAGCGCATGGCGATGAAGCTGTGCGTCGTCTGGAACGTGTGTGAGCGTTTGTCTGACGCGATTTCAGTAAGGATGACATAAACCAGCAGGCCGGACGAGACGGCGCTCTCGGCGTCCAGAGCTTCACGGATGTGATGCAAGGCGGCTTTCGGTTGCCAGCACCAAGACGTTTTACCGGGCTTCCAACCTGTTTGGGCTTCGCTCAAGTCATCTCCTTTCGGTGTTTGTGGGCCGCTGCAATCGCATCGGGCAAGACTTCCAGCAGCTTTTCCGCTTCGACCGGGGCTAGTACAATTTTGGCTTCGTCCGTGAATGGCGGGTGCTGAGTCAGTACGACATGGCCCTTGCTGCCGATGAAGCATTCAAAGCCGTCGCGATCATCTGGCGGAACAACTACGGGGAACGCATGAACGTTTCCGCTTTTATGACAAGTCTTCCGGTAATCTCCCCCCTGCATTTCGCCGTGCGGGGGTTTTCCTTTTGGTGGCAACTTCATGTTGCCCCCTCTAGGTCACATTCGGCCTCGCTTTCTGGCTCCCCATCGGCTGATGGATCGTCTGTGTCACGGGGGACGGCATCTACAAAATTTCCGGCGTGCGATTGGTGCGAAGCACGAAACTGAAACTCACGGGAAAAATCTCCGGTGTAGTTGCCGATGGTCGAAGGGGCGCATTTCAATTGGCGTGCGATTTGATGGAGTGAAATTCCTTCCAGAAGTTGCGGCTGGATGACGTACACCAGGGCGATGAACCGGCGAGCTATGGAATTTTCACACCCCTGGCGAAGTGGTTTTTGAAGCGGGAATGCCAGCAACCGTGTTAACATTTCGCTGAACTGTTTTTGTAACTCTGCGTCTGTGTCCTGTCCTTCTCCAAACAAATCGAAAATGCGGCGATAACTCTCATCCGCTGGCTGTATTGCTGACTTCATGCCATCGGCGAATCCGATGTCATCCGTCCCGTGGACGTGGTGCCCGCGCTGGCTATTCTCAGCGCGGTCGAGTGCTTCAGCCGCCGCTAGACTGGCCTTCGAGAGTTTGAAACCGTTCATCGCACACCCCCGCGCACATTGACTGTTTGACGGTTGCGCCAAGTTTCGAGGACTTCATCCGGGTCAAAGAAAACCAAGTGGCCAATCTTCCGGTACGGCACGCGGCGCTGTTTGCATTGGTCACGGAGCCAACGGAGTGTTGGCCGGCTCTTTTCAGGAAAAAGGACTTCCAGCAGTTCAATAGCGCCTACAAGTTGGTTCGGGGAAAAACCGCCTTGTTCGCTTTGTTTTGGTTTAAGATTGGTTGCATCTATTTTCATTCCACCTTAGCACCCGAACATTCACCCTTCGGCGCGTATTGCATTGGTTTCGCCCAATAAAACCAATGTGTTTGGTGCGGTGTTATCATTTTTTATTAACCAATAATTGACTCTGCCATATAATGTCTGTATTATTGTCCACATTATGAAACGCGAATTTACAGTGGCGCATTTGGCGGAACTAACTGGACTCTCTCAAAAGCAGGTTATTAGGTTTGCCAAGAGTGCAGAAATACCAAACACAAAACTTGTCGCGGGCCGTGGGCCGGGATCGGGATACCGATCTAATAAATCTACCGCATTATCCAAGTGGGTCGCCCGGCGTACAGTTTGCGAAGCGGTTCGTGGGTATCGGGGACGAAAGGGGAAACTCGGTTACGAATCACTTGCCACAACCTTGAGCACATGCACAAACCAGATTCGTTACAGGCAGTCCTGGGAGTCTGTAACAACGGCAATTTCTCAGTTGTCCAAGCAACTGCCCAAAAAGATTCGCAAGATGATGAGCTTGCGGGGATGTTCAATTGAGCAGGTTGTATCTCTAAAGAGGGCAATGATGCCTATTTGGGAATTACAAAATGACGTGAGCCTAAAACTAGACCGCTTCAACCGGGGCAACCAACGGTGGTAAAAGTTCTAACAGTTCTAACAGAATTGGACGTGTATCCTTTCATCTTGTTGCATCTGGTGTTTCTTGGTAGAGTCTTGGAAACCGTTGAATTCATTGGTTTTCGTGGGGTTTCTTGGGAAATCTTACGATGGGGCCGAGACAGTTCGAATCTCACCGCCCCGACCATCTCTCAATTTTCGACTTCGCACGCGCGAAGCGGTGTTACGGATTGCAGATTGCAGAATGGAAACTCAACCAGCGTCTCCGCTTTTTGAAATGGCAAG
>Ga0182027_10015433_pt1 | contig 10499 bp, 12 predicted proteins | sample 712E1DmetaG_FD_121300 | JGI IMG/M metagenome (GOLD analysis project Ga0182027, IMG submission 121300) | Permafrost microbial communities from Stordalen Mire, Sweden - 712E1D metaG (Illumina Assembly) | ecosystem: Environmental > Terrestrial > Soil > Wetlands > Permafrost | place: Sweden... | reverse complement strand
TCTCGGATCCGATGGAACTTCAAGACCTCAAGCGCCTTCAGCAGACGGCGCCAGATGTTGACTGATGTGAATTCGCTTTTGGCGCGCACGCCCGTATCGGCGTGGTGCGGGTGGGAACATCGCCAAAGTCCAAAAGATGTTGTCAGTGCCGCTGCCCGGCCTCGGCGAATGGCTGGCAGCCAATCCCAACGAGCTTTTTAAATTTAGATAGAGACTCCTCACGTCGTCTCCTACAATTCGTTTGAGTTGAACAAGTGAATTTATGTTTTTGCTCGTGTGAATCCGAAATCCGAAATCCTTGCCGCGACGAAGCGGAGCGAAGGCGGGCGCAATCCGCAATATCGCGGACGATTGGCGCCGTCGCCGACCGGACTGTTGCATCTCGGTCATGCGCGGACGTTTTGGGTGGCGCAGGAACGGGTGCGGGCAAACGGCGGCACGCTAATTTTGCGCAACGAAGACATTGACTCCACCCGCTTCAAACTCGAGTTCGTTCCGCAAATGATCGAAGACCTGCGCCGGTTCGGTTTTGAATGGCAGGAAGGGCCGGATTGCGGCGGCAAGTATGCGCCCTACAACCAAAGCGAGCGGATGGATTTTTACCGCGCTGCTCTGGAAAAACTGCGCATCGGAAATTACATTTATCCCTGCACCTGTTCGCGCAAGGACATCCAGGCCGCCACGCGCGCGCCGCATGCGAACGACGATGATGAGCCGATTTATCCCGGAACGTGCCGGCCCAAAGAAAGTAGTGGCACGGGCGTCTCGCCCGTGTGTTTCACTATTGCGCGAAAATCAGAAGCTCACGGGCGAGACGCCCGTGCCACTACTTTTTCCTGGCGCTTCCGGGTTCCCGACGGCGAGACCATTTCCTTCGTGGATGGAAATGTTGGTGAACAAAAATTCGTGGCCGGCAAGGATTTTGGAGATTTCGTCGTATGGCGTGGCGACGATGTGCCGGCGTATCAATTGGCCTGCGTGGTGGACGATGCGGCGATGCAGATTACCGAGGTCGTGCGCGGGGCGGATTTGCTGCTGAGCACGGCGCGGCAGATTCTGCTTTACCGGGCGCTGGGCTTGACGCCGCCGGAATTTTTCCACTGCGCGCTGATGCTGGACGAAAAAGGGAAGCGGCTGGCCAAGCGCCACGACGCGTTGAGCCTGCGCGAGTTGCGGGAGCGGGGGAAAACGCCGGAAGAACTGCGGCGGGGTTGGATAGGCGGTTGAGGTTCATGGTGGTGTGGTAATCACCCCAATATTTTCAAAAAAAACTTGTGATTACTTTCACGATGAGCCAGTCTTTTCCGCTCTGGACGGGGCGTCAGTTGGACTGACTGAGGGGCAGCCGATTGAATTGTCCGGGGCAATTTTTGTTACGTGAAGCAACTCGGAAAAATCATTTTTATCTGCGCCATCGTTGCCGTAATTTTTGCGGCCAAGGTGAATGCGCAATCCGCTTCGCCGGCCGTTCCCGCGGAATCCGGCATGTCCCAGAGCGCGCAGACTCTCGGACACGCAAACGGTTTCATTACCAATTCCATGCTGGTAACGTGGGTGGTGGCTTTGGGGTTGATTGGATTTGCCCGTCTGGCGACCCGCAAAATTCAGGAAGTGCCGTCGGGCGCGCAGAACTTCTGGGAATCGGTGGTGGAGGGGCTTTACGGCTTTTTGGAAAGCGTCGTCGGGCCGGACTTGGTGAAGAAGGCGTTTTGGTTTTTTGCGACGATTTTCATTTTCATTCTGGCGACCAACTGGTTCGGGCTGATACCCGGCGTCGGCACGATTGGCTGGGGCGTGGCGGGGGAGCACGGTTTTGAAGTCACGCGGCCGTTGCTGCGCGGCGGTAATGCCGACCTCAACATGACGTTCGCGATGGCCATGATCTTCATGTGTTGCTGGGTGGTGTGGGCGCTCCAGTATAACGGGGTCAAGGGGTTTTTACTTCACATCTTCGGACCGAAGGGCGAAAGCCCCGGCGGCATCAAGTATTTGATGATCGTGCTTTTTTTCCTGGTGGGTTTTTTGGAGGTCATCTCGATTTCGTTCCGGCCGATTTCGTTGAGCTTTCGTCTTTACGGCAATTTGTTCGCGGGGGAAAACCTGCTGGAATCCATGTCGCGCATGGTTCAACATCCGGCCTGGGCGAAGGCGGTGTTCGCGGTGCTGCTGCCCCTGCCGTTTTATTTCATGGAATTATTGGTGGGTTTCGTGCAGGCGCTGGTGTTCATGTTGTTGACTGCGGTGTTCACCGGGGTGATTTGCACGCATGATGACGAACCGGAAAAAGCGCAGCATTAACAATGAGAATTTCGACGGTTTGATCCCGCTTAATCGCGGGAGCCGTTGAGGATAAATGCAAACAGGAAATATTATGTTAACACCTATATTGGCGGAATTGAGCGGCAGCATCCACGTCGGCCTGGCCGGCTTGGGATCGGCCATCGGCATTGGACTGGTTGGCATGGGGGCTTGCATGGCCGTCGGGCGCAATCCCGGCGCGTTCGGGAAAATCATGGCGATGAGCCTGCTGGGCATGGCCCTGGCCGAAGCCATCGTGTTCTACGCGCTCTTCCTGGTTCACTGAGCAAAACCCTGTGCGGAGGCGGATTGATTCCGCGCACCACAGCCACAGGCCGGATATATGAACCAGCTTATTTTGTTCGCCAGCATCGGCAGCAACCTGGCCCAAACCGCCCATGACACGGCGGAGCGTTTTGGGTGGGACGCGCCGCATTTCTTCGCCCAGGTCATCAGTTTCCTGATCGTTGCCGCGCTGCTTCACCGGTTTGCCTACAAGCCGATCTTGGCGGTTCTCGATGAACGCCGCCAGCGCATCGCGGAAAGCTTAGAAAACGCGGAGAAGATTCAGGCACAACTCGCCAAAACCGAGGCGGACCGCAAGGCGGTTTTGACCCAGGCCGGCGACCAGGCCAACAAAATGATAGAAGATGCGCGGATCGCCGCCTTGCGTGTGCGGGAGGTGGAAACCCAAAAGGCCATCGCCGCCGCCGAACTGATCATGATCCGGGCGCGTGAAGCGGCCGCGCAGGATCATGCCCGGATGCTCACGGAATTAAAACGCGAAGTCGGGCGATTGGTGGTGCAAACCACGACCACCGTCACCGGCAAAATCCTGACATCGGAAGATCAGCGGCGGCTCGCCGAGGAAACGGAAAAACAATTGGCATAATCATAACCGGTAGGGCTGACCTGCCGGTCAGCCGGACGCGCGGTAGCGCGCCCCTGCCAGAAATCAGGAATGAAAATTTCCAAACAGTCGCAACGCGACGCCCGGCAACTGTACCGCAGTTGCCAGGTGAACGGCTTGCTGGACGGGAACCGCGTCCGCCAGGCGGTCTCGCTGGTGCTGGCGCAAAAGCCGCGGCGCTACCTGGAAATTTTGTCCCGCCTGTGCCGGCTGGTAAGACTGGATGTGGAACAGCACGCCGCGCGCGTCGAAAGCGCGGCGCCCCTGCCCGCTGATTTGCAAATGGACGTGACAGGCCGGATCAAAACCATTTACGGCGCGGGTGTGGAGATTTCGTTCGGCCAGAATCCGGCGTTGCTGGGCGGACTGCGCATCAAGGTCGGCAGCGACCTTTACGACGGCAGCATTCGAACCCGGTTGGAAAAATTGGTGCAAAGTTTTTGATCAGAATTTATGAGTAATTTGTTGCAGGAAATTGAAGCCCAGATCGCGGGCGCCAAAGCCGCGACGGCCAAACAAAATGTCGGCGTCGTCCGCGAAATCGGCGACGGCGTGGCGAAGATTGAAGGCCTGACCGACGCGATGCTCAACGAGATGCTCGACTTCGGCAACGGCATCATCGGCCAGGCGCTGAACCTTGAGGAGACCGAGGTCGGCGCCATCATTCTGGGCGATTACACGGCCATCAAGGAAGGTGACGAGGTCCGCACGACCGGCAAGCTGCTCCAGGTGCCGGTCGGCATGGGATTGCTGGGCCGCGTGGTCAATACACTGGGCCAGCCGCTCGATGGCAAGGGGCCGATCAAAAGCGAAGTCATGTATCCCGTCGAAAAAATTGCACCGGGCATCATCAGGCGCAAATCCGTCAGCCAGCCGGTGCAGACCGGTATTATGGCGATTGATGCCATGATTCCCATCGGCCGCGGGCAGCGGGAATTGATCATCGGTGACCGTTCCACCGGCAAGACCACCATCGGCGTGGACACGATGATCAACCAGGCGCGCATCAACAAGGCCAACGAGGCGGCGCCCGACCCGAACTTCCGTCCCATCTACAATATTTACGTCGCCATCGGCCAGAAGCAGTCCAGCGTGGCGCGCGTGCTCAACGTGCTCGAGGAAGCCGGCGCGATGCCTTACACGATTGTCGTGGTGGCGGCGGCATCCGATTCGGCCACGAACCAGTACCTGGCGCCGTTCGCGGGCGCGGCAATTGGCGAATGGTTCATGGACAACGGCATGGACGCGCTCATCATTTACGACGACCTGTCCAAACACGCGGTGGCGTATCGCCAGGTGTCGCTCATCCTCAAGCGTCCCTCGGGCCGCGAGGCATATCCGGGCGACGTGTTCTACCTGCACAGCCGCCTGCTGGAACGCAGCGCGCGGGTCGCGGAAAAATACGGCAACGGCTCGCTCACGGCACTGCCCATCATCGAGACGCAGGCGGGCGACGTTTCGGCCTACATCCCGACCAACGTGATTTCCATCACCGACGGGCAGATTTATCTGGAAACGGATTTGTTTTACCAGGGCATCCGCCCGGCGATTTCCGTCGGCTTGTCCGTGTCGCGCGTCGGTTCGGCGGCGCAAATCAAGGCGATGAAACAGGTGGCCGGCCGCATCAAGGGCGACCTGGCGCAGTTCCGCGAACTGGCGGCGTTCGCGCAATTTGGTTCCGACCTCGACGCCAAGACGCAGGCGCTGCTCGAACGCGGCAAACGCATCGTCGAATTGTTCAACCAGATCCAATACAATCCGCAATCGGCGGAAGTGCAGGTCGTGGTTCTGTGGACGGCGCAAAACGGGTTTGTGGATGACGTGCCGGTGGCCAAGTTGAAGGATTTCCAGGCCAAGCTGGTGGATTTCATGACGGGCCGGAAGCCGGAACTGATGGCGCGCATCGCGAAGGACAAGGAATTGAAGGACGCCACCGTTAATGATTTGAAGGCGGCGGTGACGGAATTCAAGCAGAGCTATCACTAAGTCATGCCCAGCACGCGCGACATCCGCCGACGCATCAAGTCGGTCAAGAACACCGCCCAGATTACCAAGGCGATGCAGATGGTGGCGGCGGCCAAGATGCGCAAGGCGCAGCAGGCCGCCCTGGCCGGACGGCCCTATGCGGACCTGATGAACGAAGTGCTGGCCGAGGCGACGGTGCGCATTGTTGGCTTCAAGCATCCACTCATGGAAATCCGTCCGGTCCGCAAAAGCGCGGTGATCCTGGTGGGCACCGACCGTGGTTTGTGCGGCGGGCTTAACAGCAATTTGTTCCGCGAAGTGACGAAACTCGGCAACGACGCGACGGTGTTCATCACCGCCGGACGCAAGGCGTCGCAGTTCATCGCGCGCACGAAGCGCTCACTGGCCGCGGAATTTACCTACAAGGACACGCCCCAGTTCAGCGAGGCGCGGGCGATTTCCAAATTCGCGCAGGACTTGTTCCTCAAGCACGAAGTGGACGCGGTGGACATTCTGTTCAACAACTTCATTTCAACGCTGGACCAGCGGCCGCAGGCCCTGCCGCTGTTGCCGCTCGGAAAAATCCAGACGGTCACCGCCGGAATTCATGGCCACGCGGAGGCGAAGGATCTGCCCGGCGGTTCGGAGACCCCGTTTTGTTTTGAGCCGGACGAGGAGACGGTGCTGGGCGAATTGCTGCCGCACAGTTTGAATTTCAAGGTTTACCAGATTTTGCTGGAAGCCCGCGCCAGCGAGCAAAGCGCGCGCATGGTGGCGATGAAAAACGCCACCGACAACGCCCAGCAGATTATCAAGGACCTGACGCTGCAATACAACAAGCTGCGCCAGTCGAACATCACCAGGGAATTGTTGGAAATCGCCACCGCGCAAATGGCGGTCGGCTAATCAATCTATCGCATGAACAAAGGCAAAATCGTTCAAGTCATCGGACCGGTCGTGGACGTGGAGTTTCCCGGCCAGCCGCCCGCCATTTACAACGCCCTGAGCGTCGAGTTCGCCGCGCAGGGGCAGCCCGTCAAGTTGACGCTCGAAGTGCAGCAGCACCTGGGCGACAACTGGGTGAGGGCCGTCGCCATGTCCACCACCGATGGGCTTAAGCGCGGGTTCGAAGTTACCGACACCGGCGGGCCGATTTCCGTGCCCGTCGGCGAGGCCGTCATGGGCCGCGTGTTCAACGTCACGGGCGACGCTGTGGACGAACAGGGGCCGGTGAAGGCCGACAAGTATTGTCCGATTCATCGCGCCGCGCCGACGCTCGTGGAACAGTCCACCAGCCCGCAAATTTTGACCACCGGCATCAAGGTCATTGACCTCATCTGCCCGTTCCTCAAGGGCGGCAAGGTGGGTGCCTTCGGCGGCGCCGGCGTTGGCAAGACGGTCGTCATCATGGAACTCATCAACAACATCGCCAAGCTGCACGGCGGCATTTCCATGTTCGCGGGCGTCGGTGAACGCACCCGCGAAGGCAACGACCTTTACAACGAAATGATCGAAGCCAAGGTCATCAAGGTCGAGGAGGACGAAACCGGCCATCCCAAAAAAGGCCCGAACGGCCTGCCCATCATCAAGCCCGGCTCCAAAATCGGCCTCGTGTACGGCCAGATGAACGAGCCGCCCGGGGCGCGTCTCCGTGTCGCGCTGTCCGCGCTGGCCGTCACCGAATATTTCCGCGACGAAAAAAACCAGGACGTGCTGCTGTTCGTGGACAACATCTTCCGGTTTTCGCAGGCCGGCTCCGAGGTGTCCGCGCTGCTGGGCCGCACGCCGAGCGCCGTCGGTTATCAGCCGACGCTCGCCGCCGAAATGGGCGATTTGCAGGAACGCATCACCTCGACCAAGAAAGGTTCCATCACGTCGTTCCAGGCCGTGTATGTGCCGGCCGACGACCTGACCGACCCCGCGCCGGCCACGACGTTCGCGCATCTCGATGCGACCATCGTGCTGGAACGCGCCATTGCCGAACTCGGCATTTATCCCGCCGTGGACCCGCTGGCCTCGACCAGCCGCGCGCTCGCGCCGGAAATTGTCGGCCAGGAACATTACGAGGCGGCTCGCGGCGTGCAGAAGGTGTTGCAGCGCTACAAGGATTTGCAGGACATCATCGCCATTCTCGGCATGGACGAGCTTTCCCCCGACGACAAGCTCACCGTCTATCGCGCGCGCAAAATCCAGCGTTTTCTCAGCCAGCCGTTTTCCGTCGCGCAGGTGTTCACCGGACGCGAGGGCAAACAGGTGCCCGTGGCGGAGACCGTGCGCGGCTTCAAGGAAATCCTGGACGGCAAACACGACGACGTGCCCGAACAAAACTTTTACATGAAGGGCGGCATTGACGAAGTGGAGAAAAGCTGACGCTGGAAAATAGAACATGGCCTACACGCTCAAACTGGAAATTGTCACGCCGGAGGCGAAAATCTTCTCCGACGACGTGGACATGGTCACGCTCAACGGCGTCGAGGGTGAGATGGGCATTCTGCCGGGCCATCTGCCGCTGATGACGCAGCTTGCCGCGGGCGAAATTGTCGCGCGCAAGGGGGCGGACACGATTTTTCTCGTCGTCGGCGACGGCTTTGTTCAGATCACCGGCGAACGCGTGGCGGTGCTAACCGACATGGCCATCAATGCCGACAACATTGATGAGGCACAGGCTCAAGAGGCGTTGCGCCGGGCCGAAGCACGGCTGGCGGAAAAATTGAGCGATGAAGAAACCGCGCGCGTCCAGGCTGCCATCGTCCATGCCACGGCCCAGCTCAAGGTCAAACACCGGCGACGGAAGTAAATCCAGTTCCGTCAGGAGCGAAATCCTTGTAGCTTGGAAATTTTCCCCCTCAAGCCCCAGCAGGGCGGCATCCTATGTCGCTCCTGCCGGAGTTTTGCATTTAGGAGGAGGTGTCGCTATAAAGATTCCACCCACGAGGTTAAAATAAAAACGGCACGGTCGTTTTGCCCGCCGTATTCAATAAAGCTCCAGTTTTGTCAGGATTTCCCTAGAGATGTTCCGGGCTGTTAATCCGGGATACGCTTCCTGCTTTGACGGATTTGCCTCGCTATAATTGACGATGAACAAATACTCACCGTGAGGTCCGTCAATGTGCCCGACAAACCAGCCCAGTGCATTCGTCTCCCAGACGTGCGACCCAGTTTTGCCCGAAAGGACGGTGCCGGACGGGGAGGTCTCAAGGCACATGAGTTTCCTCGTGAATTCGATGGCGTGGCGGGATGCCGGCAGTTCCCCGCGCCACAGTTTTTTTAGAAACCGGATTTGCTCATCGGGAGAAATTTTTAAACTGGAACCGAGCCAGAAGTTCGTCAGCCCACCCGAAATGTCCTCGTTGCCGTAATCAAATTTGGCCAGATAATCCTTGATGATGGCGGGGCCCAGTTGCGGGGTGAGGCGTTGCGAATACCAGACGACTGAATTTCTGATCCAGTCTGCCGCCGAAACATCGCGGTTCCAAAACGGATTTCCCCGGTCCACGCCATCCCACTTGTAGGTTGTGGTCTCATCTTTGAGAACGCCCTGGTCGAAGGCCATGAGCGCGAGGGCGATTTTAAACGTGGAACAGGGGGCAACCCGGAAGGTGCATCGCTTGGCGTTGTAACGCTGGACCATTTTATCAGCCTTCAGGTCGTAGAGCAGAAAACACCCGTCCTTGCCCTGAAAGAATGACGAAAAATCCGGGTCCGCCGCTGCCAGCCTGAAAGGGATCCACAGGGCAACGGCTAGAAAATAAAAGACCGCCGGTTTCACTTATTTCAGACGCCATGCGGAGCGCGCGGATAATCCGGCTCTTCAACTTTCCACCACGCTGATTTCGACCGGTTCGACGCTGACGCCGATTTTTTCCAGCCACGCGATGGCGGCCTTGACCTCGGCGCGCGGGCCGTCGAGTTCGAGGCAAACGACCCCGATTTCATCGGTCACGCTGGCCTGCCGGATGTTGGTGACCACCTTGAATTTCTGGCTGACTTCCCAAACGAGCGGTTTCTTGATGAGCTTGGGCGGAAACATCAGCCACAGGCGGCTCTGCGTGGGCGTGGTGGGTTTGGTGACGGAAAGTTTCTTTTTCATCTTGGCCATAACAAATTTCGTTTTTAACGTGGCGCAGGCATCTTGACTGCGAAAATAATTTTTACTTTCGATTTCGCAGGCTGGAAGCCTGCGCTACTTTAACCACCGGCAATCGCCGGGATGATGCTGATTTCATCGCCGTCGTTCAAGGGCGTCTCGCGGTTTTTGAGGAAGCGGATGTCCTCCTCGTTCACATACACGTTCACGAATCGGCGCACCTCGCCCTTTTCATCCACAAGCCGTTCCTGGATGCCGGGGAAGCGCGCCTGCAATTCGACAATCGCCTCACCGATGGTGGCGGCGTTGACTTCGACCAGCTCCTCGTTGTTGGTCAACTTGCGGAGCGGCGTTGGGATTCGGACTTTTTTTGGCATAAATCTGAATTGGATTGGGGTCCGCTAACTTTAATAAAGTGCCAGCGTCATAATCACGCAAATGTCATCAATAAGAATTCTCCTGATAAACCAGAAAACCGTCCCTTGCGATTGCGGTTATACAGCGAGCCGGCGGCATTGTTTGCAGGCCATCCCGTTTGAAATTTACACTTCAATCCCGTACGCCTTGATCTTGTTGTAGAGGGTCTGGCGGCCGATGCCGAGGCGCTTGGCGGTTTCGAGCTTGTTCCCGCCGGTTTCCTTGAGCGTCTGGATGATGGCGTTGCGTTCCACGCCTTCGAGCAGGGTGAAACTGGTGTCGGTGCCGTCTGCGGATTCGAGCTTGGCGTTGGTGACGGAAAGGTCGGAGGCGGAAACTTCATTGCCTTCGCAGAGCAGGACGGTGCGTTGGACCTCGTTCTGCAATTGGCGGACGTTGCCGGGCCAGTCAAAGGCGGTGAGCCGTTCGATGGCTTCGGGTTTGAAGCCGCGAATGTCCCGGTTGGCCTGCGCGGCAAAGCGCTTCAAAAACGCGTTGGCCAGCGGCAGGATGTCGTCGCGCCGGTCGCGCAACGGCGGCAGATGAACCGAAATGGCGCTGATGCGGTAAAATAGGTCCTCGCGCAGCTTGCTTTCCTTGATGGCATCTTCGGGTTTGCGATTGGTGGAGGCGATTAGCCGGCAGTTGGTCTTGTAGCTGGACTTGCCGCCGACCGGGCGGACTTCCTGGTCCTGCAAAACGCGCAGCAGCTTGCTTTGCGTGTCCACGGGCATCTCGGAAATTTCGTCCAGCATCAGCGTGCCGCCCTCGGCCTGCCGGAAAAGCCCCTCGCGGTCGGCGTGCGCGCCGGTGAACGCGCCC
>Ga0182027_10015432_pt1 | contig 10500 bp, 18 predicted proteins | sample 712E1DmetaG_FD_121300 | JGI IMG/M metagenome (GOLD analysis project Ga0182027, IMG submission 121300) | Permafrost microbial communities from Stordalen Mire, Sweden - 712E1D metaG (Illumina Assembly) | ecosystem: Environmental > Terrestrial > Soil > Wetlands > Permafrost | place: Sweden... | reverse complement strand
TTCATATGACTGCGTCTCCGCATTTTGTTCAGCCAGCCCTTTTTCCATCCAGGCTTGCAGGCCGGCTAGCAACGCCTGGCCGGCCCGCTCAGGCGTTCGGCCATCCCTGAACGCCTGAAATACCGTCTTGACCATATCGGGAAAGAGAGCATGCAGAGGAGCAAGCAATCGCTGAATAATATCATTGGCTACGGTTTCATAGGGAACTGATCGCTGGAACATTATTTCTCCTCTTCAGGATATCCTCCTCAGTGAGATTCCGATAGTGCAAATTCGGGGTAGAATGAAAAATCCGGTTTTGAATTACCAAAATTTAGAAGCAGCGAGGTGACTCGCAGGCTGCAATCGGACCGCGAGCCCCCTGTGGAGAACGGTTTGTTGTAGAGTTTGGGAACGCACACCACCCGAACAGTGATTCTGCCGTCTACGAGCAAGTGACCGGAATCCGGCACATCTGGGGAATAATCAACGATGCTGGCGCTGATTCCGTCATGGATCAGCACCGCGACCAGAGCTCGCAGAATGTACGGCTGGCCCCCTCGCAAAGCCCGGATATGGATAACGCCGTAATAAGATCTATAAATTTTGATAATTCTTCGAACCGTTGGATCTGAAAAATAAATGGCCACAAGTTTGCTCCTTGTTCCGAAATTAGAATTCTGCCTGCTGGGTGGAATGGTTAGATTCCAGGTTGTTGACAGTCAACTATAGACAGGATTATTTGACTGTCAGAAGGCATCCAGAAAACTGCTGGCTTCCTGGCGGGCTTGACTATCGTCCAGATCAGTAATTTGATGAGCAGTCTGCATCCCGCCGGAACGCAATCCGGTTTTCACCGCCAGTGCCTTTTTCCCTGCCGGCACATTCCGGAAGAAATCCAGCAAGTCATCATCCTCTCCGGGCATCAACCGCAAGGTGATCACGATCTTGACCGATGCCCGGCGAGGGCGACCACGTGATTTCATCGCGCTTTCATAACAGCCAGTTTGTAGAGCCCGCGGGCAATCGAAAGCACCGGGTCATCTGGGAAGATTGCCTTGCCTGCAAAATAAGCGCTCAACTGGTCCTGCAGCAAAAGCGCACCTCCGCGTACTTCCCGTGACCAGATCGGCAAGGCGGCAGCATAGTCCAGCCGGCCTGCACGCAAGGCGGCATCCAGTTCTCCCAGGGAGTAAAGCCCATCCCGGTTGACCAGTTCCAGGAGCCGGCGTACGCCGGCTGTTTGTCCGGCTGTGAACTTCTCTACCAACTCGAAGCCGCGTACAACCAGCAACTCGATCGTATTAAATCCCACCGACAGGATGCCCACTTCGACCTTGCCAGTCTTATGTTCTGGGATGAACTGTCCGTGCTCGTTGAGCAGGTGGTCGAACAAAGCACCCACCGGCTGGGGGGTGGAATCGACATTGATGATCTCAATCTGGTAGGCATGCCCATCTGCATTCCAGGAGTAAATGCCCCCTACCCAGCCTTTGATTGATTCCTTGTTGGTTTTTTTCTCCTCCCCGGATAACATCTGCAGCGGCAAACCAGCCATGACACTGACCGGAGATTGAATGGGACCGTGGAGCTGGATCCACCGGGTGAGAGTCCCATATAGGAGCACCTTCATTTCTGGAGCACCGGTCAGCCGGTCAAAATCCAAATTCTCAACTGGACGGCCGAAATCATGAGCCCCCTCGCCAACGAAGAACGACCCGGCCTCCGTCTGGATGTGTAGCGGGCGTTTTTGTTGCCGCAATCCCAACAGGTGCCCGAACTCCTGTTGCCCATTGATAGCTACCTGGGATGGCATCTGCAGGCCGCCCTGGGCGCCATAGATTTTGTTGGCTCCCATCCCCAGATCTTCACCGAGATAAATGATATCGTTCATGTTTTCACTCCTTTCGTTTTGACAATGGTTTGTACAACGCCCGGACGTTTGAACGTCGGTTGGACGGGGTTAGACGCCCTGTTGGTGAGAGCGATAATTATTCACGCCGGTTAAGAAATTGGCCACATTGGCCGCCAAACCTCCAAAGCTGAGCATTCCTAACACTTCTCGCAAATTTATCGCGGTAGAACTCATTTTCATCATTTTCCATACAATTTAATAATACATCAAAAAAAACAGGGGTATCCTGTCTGGAATCATAAGCCTGGTACCACAGGGCAATTATTTACAATTAACGCTGACCGAATAGGGTAAAAATTTTAAGACTTTTCGACTGCTCTGTATGGGATTCCCCGAATGTATCTTTACCCATAAGATTGCCACGCCTGGAAGCATAAGTTTGCCGTAATTAAATTGTGGAAGCATAATCTTGCCAAAAATGAAAGGAGTTTATCGTTACCGCAATAATCAATGAACAGCCTATAATTTTATGATTTGATCGGTCGAGAACGATATGAGCATCTTGTCGCCTGCCGAAACATCCAGGCTTAGGATTCGGCCGGTTATGCCTTAGAAGCTGTCCAATAGCTTACCTTCCGCAATTGCCAGAGTTCGATCATCCCATCAAGCTGGCCTAAATCCAAAAATGAGTTTCAGGATTTATACAATCTGCGGTTTCTTGACTGGGTAAACGACTTTGCACTTGGCATGGATCTCACATGGGTTCGATTGGGTTAAACCACGGGATCTTTTCGGAAACAAACACACAAGAAGGCGAACGCCCTGACTAGCCTTTTTGTCTTCACGATTATGCAAGTGAGCCCAAGCGCGAACCATCTTACTGATATGCCAGGAAGCATGATTCCCAAACATCACCAAGACTCGTTTTTCAGCGACTTGTATTTGTTCAACTATCCATTCAAGATACTGGATCGTTAACTCAAGCCGATCCCGGAAGACCCGAGCGGGCTGCTCCATTTCGAAGCGCTGCGGAGCGGTCATTTACCCCTGGCTCTCATGGCCATCCAGCTGGGTTACGCCACCAGCGGCGTGCAGATCCGGCCGCTCATGGAAAGCCTGTCCCGCTCCTACTCCAACGATTTTGTTTCCCAAGCCTCGATCCGGGCCGAGAAACTCGGCAATACGTTGGGCATGGCCACCGCTTTGTTCTACGCCATTCCTTTTCTGTTCGCGGTCCTGGCCGTGGTCGGCATGCCGCTTTTGAAGGTTCTTTTCTAAGGATCCCGATGAAATCGAAACCAATCCTCGACCCAAAATATGAATCGAAACATGAATCAAAACCTGCAGCGCCCCCGGCGATCGTTCTGATCGGCGGCACGCAGGTGTTCACTGACCTGGCGCGACAGTACGCCGCCTTGCAGGCCTGGAGCAGGATCGAATCGATCCCTGCGCCCTCGAAAGCGACCCGCAGCGAAGACCTGGCCTCGGAGCTTGTATCCCGCACTTGCGTGGGAGATACGATCGTGGTTCTGGCGGGCGACCAGGCCTATACCCGGGGATGGGAACGCAAAGTACGCCTGGCCGGGCGGGAGGTGTGCGTGCTTTTGGACGGCCTGACGCCGGCTGGCCGGCTGCAGAAGCTGCACCGCCTGGTGCGCGCCAAAGAGTCCATGCGGGAGTCCTATCACACGGTCAGGAAGACCCTGCGCCGGCTCAACAGCCTGCTTCTTGAGAAGCACCCCCGGGCCGGGGGAATAAAGCATGCAAGCAAAAAAAACATTGGAGCGTAGCCAACATGAAACGATTTAAAAAACTAATTATTGCAGCCTGTGTGATCTCCCCACTGGTGCTTTTTGGGGTGGTGGCTGTGCTGGCAGGGGTATGGACCGGCCCGGCCAACCGCAAAAGCGCCGGAAGCTGCACCGTCCATCACTACCACTCGGGCGCGCTCGTTTGCAGCGAAGCCTGCGGCGAGCCGGAATATCACATCTGCACCGCAGCCTGTGCAAATGCCGGCGGATGCGATTCCTCCTCGACGGAAAACAGCCCGGGCAAATCTTTGCCGGTTGCAACCGTCTCCGGGACGACCTCCTGCTCGTCGGAGGAAGATAACGGCTGGTGCAGGGGAGTCGGCACACTCCACCTGAGCGGGGATGAACCTGTCAGCGGCTACAGCATTACCGGCTTCGATAGCGACCTGGATGGGCCTTTATGTTCGGGGCCTCCTGCGATTGGAACTTCCCGCAGGGGGTGACCACCAACCTGGGCTACTGGGCGGACTCTTCCTTTGGTGACCAGTCCGACGAGGCGCATGCCTCCATGAGCGTGGACTCGGTCGCGCCCAGCCTGACCCTCACGATCCCTGCCCCGAACGGGCAGAACGGCTGGTTCAAATCCGGCCCGGTGACGGCTTCCGCCTCGGCCACGGATGCCAGCTCGGGCGTGGCCGGCGTGGACATAAACGGAAGCGGTCCTTCATTCACCGCCTCCTCCGATGGTGTCTATACCCTGGCCGCCAGCGCTACCGATAAGGCCGGAAATACCGCCTCAACCAGCGGGACCATCCGGCTGGACAGCACGCCGCCAACGCTCTCGGTCAGCCCGGCCATGCCGGATGGAGCGAATAACTGGTATGTCTCGCCGGCGGTGCTGACCGCCGCGGCCTCGGATGTCACCTCCGGTCTTGCCAGCACCCAGTACCAGGTGGACGGCGGCGCCTGGTAGAACGGCGCCTCGATCAGCGAAGGAGCGGACGGCACCCAAACGATCGTTTTCCGGGCCACGGATAATGCCGGAAACAACACCAGCGCGGCTCCCGTATCTGTTTCAGTGGATCGGACCCCGCCCTTCCCAGACGCCGCCCTGACCCCTGACACCCCCAATGGTTCGAACGGCTGGTACAACTCGGCGGTGACCGTCACGGCCAATTCCTCCGATGCCACTTCCGGCCTGGCCAGCCAGGCTATTTCCCTGGACGGCAGCACCTGGATGCCCGCTCTCACGCTCTCGACCGATGGTGTCTACACGGTCCAGGTCAGCGCGAAAGATAACGCCGGCAACACCGCCAGCGCGACCAAAACGGTCAAGCTGGACAGCACGCCACCCGCGGCAGCCTTCCAGGTTCCCGCCGCGGACGGAGCGAACGGCTGGTACGTCAACCCGGTGACCGTGAGCGTTAGCGGAACGGATGCCACTTCCGGCGTGGCCAGCCAGCTGGTTTCGCTGGATGGCGCTAGCTGGTCCAGCTCTTTGACGTTGTCAGAAGACGGGGTCTCCAGCGTGCATGGGCGGGTCACGGACAACGCCGGGAACACAACCAGTATCACCCGGACCGTCCCGGTCGATCGCACGCCACCGGTCCCGCAGGCCGCCCTGGACCCGGCCTCTTCGGATGGCGCCAACGGCTGGTTTGTCTCGCCGGTGACCATCACGGCGGACTCTTCGGATGTCACTTCCGGAATTGCCAGCCAGGGCGTCTCGCTGGATGGCACGAACTGGAAGCCTGCCATCACGCTCTCGACCGACGGCGATTATTCCGTCAAGGTGCAGGCCCAGGATGCCGCCGGCAATACGGCCAGCACCACGAAAACGATCCACCTGGATCGAACACCGCCGACCGCCGGCTTCCAGGCAGCTCCTGCCGATGGGGACAATGGCTGGTATGTCTCCCCCGTGACCGTCTCGGCCGTGGGGACGGACGCCACTTCAGGCGTCGCCAGAGCGCAGGTATCTCTGGATGGCAGCACCTGGGCCCCCAGCCTGACTCTTTCGGCGGACGGTGTGTATACGGTTCAAAGCCGTGTGACCGACCGCGCCGGCAATGCCACCCATTCCAGCCAGACGTTTCAGATCGACTCCACGCCGCCGGTCATCGGCACGCCGGTCCTGACCGGTACGACCGGGCAGGACCTTTGGTACACCTCCCGCGTCGGCGTTTCGGCCCCGGCCACGGACGCCACTTCCGGCGTAGCCTCGACACAGTATTCCGTGGACAGGGGCGCCTGGCAAACGATCGCTCCGACCTTACCCGACGGAAACCATACCGTTCAGATCAAAGTGACCGACAAAGCCGGGAATACCTCCACAGCTTCCGTGTCCGCGCATGTGGATGCCATCCCGCCGGTCTCGGCTTTTATCTCGCCTGCTAGAGGGTCTACCACGCAAATCAGCGGAAACGGCGTAGTTCACCTGAGCGGCTCAAGCTCCGATGCCACTTCCGGGGTCGCCGAGGCCCAGATCTCGCTGGACGGGGGCACAACCTGGCAGCCGCTGCCGCTCGGCTCTGGCGGAGCATGGTCGGAGGATTGGAACAGCCTGCGCGAAAATGGCACCTATACGATCGAAGTGCGCGCTTCCGATAACGCCGGCAACCAGGAACAGCACGCTAAAGTCACCCTCGTGGTAGGCAACCAGGTGCCCAGCGCCTCGATCACACCCATCTGGTTTGATTTTGCGCCCGCCAGTGTTTCCTTCAAATCGGGGTCGTTACCCATCGCCGGTGCATGCATCACCGTTGCGGATCCCTCGGGCCGCTGGCCGAGCGCCGTCTTTGATTACAGGGGCTCGAACCTGCCTGGCAGGTTCGCCTGGCTGGGAAAGATGGGCGACGGCTCGATCGGGTATGGGGGCAAATACAAAGTAACCGTGCGTGTCTGGGACTCTCTGGGGAATACCGGCACGGCCAGCGGCTGGGTGATCATCCCCCTGCCGCCGGCCCGACCGACTGCAACTGTTGCGGCGCCGGCCGTGATACCACCAGCTCTGACATTCCAGCCGCCGACGCAGGTACCTCCCACGCCGATCCCTATTATTCCAGCGAAAGGCAAGCCTGTCCCAGTTAAAGCTCCGGTTCCCAGGCCAGCCCAGACTATCGTCCGGGGCATCGACCCGATCTCCCTGTGGCCGGCCCTGGCCCTGGGAGCATTCCTGGCCGTTCTGAGCGCTTCCAGCTTTTCCAATAAGAAGCCGCTGGCCTATCGTGAATTATAGTCAACTATTGAAAATATGATACGGCAAAGGTCCCAAACCCGCCCGCAGGATGAAGAATCATAACCTATCCACAATTCACCTATTGTATGAAAGGAAAGGATATTACTCATGAACGCACTTGATACCCTGCTCGCCGTGATCGTCGTTGCCACCATCGTTGTCTTTGGCGCGATGCTGGTGCTCGGCAACGAACACCAGCGCAAAGCCATCCAGAATATCGCCAACCAGGCCGGACGCTGGGCTGAACATGACCTTCAGCTCAAGCGGGTCAAGGCCTCCCGGGAAATCCAGGTCAACGATCCCTGCGCCTGGTTGGACAGTGTCGTCACACAGATCTGTGGCGTCTCCCCCAACCTGACCCAACTCACCCCCTGGCGCGGATCCGAGCAGGCGGTCGCCCTGGTCGGTGTTTGCAATGACGGCCGGCGTCTGGTGGTCACCCCGATCACTCCCGAGCGCTTCCTGAAAGCGGTTAAATCCAGGAAGGTGCGCAGCCGGGGCGCTTCTGCTGTTGCCGCAACGGAGACCGGCGTGTTGGGCGATAAGCCCAGGTCGGTCCCGGTGTATGAATTGACCGTTGTCACGACCGGGCCTTTTTTTGATATCGAGGCCGGGCAGGTGTGGGATAAAACATTCTCCGAGAACCTGGGCGTAGAGCGCTTGTTCATGTTCGAGGTGCCGGCCCGGTCCGCATAGGTTTGGCAGTCCCACCGCGCATGCGGTGTTTCGGCTGCAGAGAGGGGCAGCACTCCGCTCGTTAATAACTGACAGGTGACCGGTAGGTTCTGGGTGGCCGCGTGGTTTTCGTCAGGCGCATCGCTGGATGGTTCATCCAGACTATCCGGCAGATCATTTTATCCCCCGGATTGGCCTCTTCGAAAGGGGCTCTGCCAGGGGCCCCGGAATGGTCTTCCGGATTGTCTGGATGAAAGTACCACGAGTGCGCGGTTTCGTGAGACGAGACCACCCAGACCCTCCCCCAAAGCTGGGGCAGGTTCTCAGCCGAGGGATGGACCTACCACATGGCCTTCCTTCGGCATTCTTTTTCAGGAGGAATGCCATGTCTATCGCCGCCATTATTGCTGTCGGGTTGCTTTCCGGCGCGCTTGTTGCCGCTGGCGCTTTTGTCCTTGCTCGCAAGATCAAGGCGCACCGCCAGATCTGGAAAGATGAGGGCGACCTGCTGCGGTTCCGGCTGTGGAATTCCACACGCTGAACCGAAAAAAAGCGAGATTGGACTGGTCCAACCTCGCACAAGCGGCTCAACCCGGGTTGAACCGCTTGCGCGGGGTTGGACCTGCCAGGCGGGTCACCTGCACAGGCCCGGGCGGGCCCCTCTCTTCTTTGGCCAAAGTGTGTCGAAAGATAGTGCTCCATCCAAATCCAAAATGAAAGAAGGTGGTTACTTGTCACTTTGTACGGCTGCAAGGAATTGATACCGATAAACCAATTCGTTATAAGGAGAAAAAGACAATCATGAAAAAGAACTTGGAAGATAGCCTGATGCTTGCCGCCATTCGAGCCAGGATCGAGATCCAGGCTAAGGGCCGCAAGATGGAACAGGGCCAGAACACCACCGAGTACGGCATCTTTATCGCCGGTGTGGTGGTCGTGGTTCTCCTGGTGGTTGGGATCTTCAGCAACGCGCTCCAATCGCTTTGGAACAGGGTCGCCGCGTTGATCTCGGGTGGATGACATTCGCAAACGCCAAGCGGGTGATCGGCGGTTCGGAATCCGTTGAGCCGCCGGTCACTCTTGTCAAAAAAAGGAGTGAGCATGGAGATCAAGCAACAAAAAGGCCAAAGCGCGGTGGAGTTCGCCCTCCTGGTGGTCGTTACCATCATTATGTTCCTGGGAATGACCCAGTTCGGCCTGTACCTGTACGGGCTCGGCATGGTCGAGAACGCCGCGCAGAACGGCGCCCGGGCCGGTTCGGTGGCTCAAGCCTGCCCAACCTGCCAGGCTGTGAGTTCAGCGCAGTCTTCGCTCTCGGGCGCACCGGCAATTTATGACCCATCTGTCAGCATTCTCGCCCCCGGTGGGGTGGTGGGGTCGACGGTCGATATCCGCGTGGCTGCCCACATCCCATTGATCATTCCCGGAGGCTTCCTGTTCAGCCTGGACAGGATCCTGAGCGTGAGCGCGGATGCGACCTTCCGGCAGGAAGGGTGGCAGGGATGGCCAGGAGATCAGAACGCGGCCAGTCGGTCGTATTCTTCGTGGCGATTGTGACCTGCGTGGCTTTGCTGAGCGCGCTCGTGCTGGAGGTGGGCCGGTTAGTCTATGCCCGGGGAGAGGTTGCCAAGTGCGCCGACGCGGCCGCCCTGGCCGCCGCCGCGCGGTTCGATGTGGCGGAATACCGGGACAGCGGGCAGGTGGTCTTCCTGCCGGATGTGGTTTCGTATGCCCAGGACTACGCGAGGCGGAACTCCGCCTACCTGGCCGATCGCAGCATTCCCGTGACGGTGACCAATATCGGCCTCAACGAAGCCACCCAGGTGGTGGCGGTGGCGGTCTCGGCCGACCTTTCCCCCCTGTTACCAGCCTTACTGCAGCAAGCTGTGCATGTGACCGTGACCGGCTTTGCGCAAGCCCGTATCGACGGAAGATAAGCGCTCGATGGGTATGCTGCAATATTTACTTTTTGCTCTGAAATATGTGCTTCCAGGGCTTTTGGTGGCCGGCATGGTGGCTTATTTCTTGCTGAAGTTGACAATCTACAGGAAAGATCGTTGAGAACCAGGAATGTCCGAAGAATTGGTTGATACTCCTTTTTCAGGATGGGAGCTGTTCGTTCTCAGCTCTCTGTTAGGGATTGTCCGGACTCCCCGAGTCCGGAAGGCGGATGGGAAACTACCATTCCGAGACCAGCCTGGCCTGGCCGTATCGGTCGTGAACTTGAGCGGGCCCATCCAAAAAAACCTGGCTGTAAATAACCCAGTGTTTGGGTCGCGATCCAGGCCATTTTCCTGTGGCGTACCAACCGGCAGTAACCCGGCGCAGACCTAATCTATACCATCATGGCAGCCAGATTGGTGTATATCGATTGGGGAACGGCTGATCGTTCATGCAATGCCAGGGGAGCCACGGATCTGTTAACCCTCGGGAGCAAGAGTTTGAAGTTTCGGTTCATTGATTTTTTTGTTTGATGCGTTAACCGGTAGGCTGGCCGTCTTTGATTCTTTTCACTGAAGCCTGAACTCTCGTTTTTTCAAATCAATATGCTTAGGAGAAATCTTATGATAATCGTTTGTCCACTTTGCCATCACACTGTGAATTCTGACCTTGAGCAACTGACGGAGTGCAACTCCTGTAAACAAATCGTACTTGTTACCAAAGATCGCTCTAAATACATAGACGATGCTGGGTGCCTGACCCCGGATGCGCATTCTCGCATTGAAGAGGCTCTGGGAAAAGAGGTGCCGTTCGACGACTTGGATTATTGCACAAACCCAGAGATCAGCGAGTCTATTTTTGCTTTTTGGAACAAAAAACAATTGGTCAGTACTAAAACGGCGGCACAATTGCTTGGCGTTCCACCAGATTGGGTAAAGTTGGGCTGGTTAGCCATTATGTGATTTTCCTATGGAATTATTTGAACCGCCTGGGGCTTTGCAATTCATGTTGAGCGGGTCTAAAGTCTCCACTTTCCGGGTCCGGAACGTCATTCTGAGTGG
>Ga0182027_10015431_pt1 | contig 10500 bp, 8 predicted proteins | sample 712E1DmetaG_FD_121300 | JGI IMG/M metagenome (GOLD analysis project Ga0182027, IMG submission 121300) | Permafrost microbial communities from Stordalen Mire, Sweden - 712E1D metaG (Illumina Assembly) | ecosystem: Environmental > Terrestrial > Soil > Wetlands > Permafrost | place: Sweden... | reverse complement strand
TTCCAGCAGCTCGCGGGTTGAATGTCCGAATTGCACGAGCTGTTCCGGGTGGACTTCGACAAACAGCAGCGGCCGGTGGCGTTTGAGCAGCCCGCGGGCGCCTTGCAGGATTTGATACTCGAAACCTTCGCAGTCAATTTTCAGCACGGCGATTTTTTCAATGTCCGCCAAATCCTCGTCGAGCGTTGTCACCGGCACATTCACGATGTCGCCCGCCAGGGTTTTTTGGGCTTCGGCCGCCCAGCCGCCTGATGAGCGCGCGGCCTGGTGGTTGGAACCGGACGCTGGCGCGGAGTTTCCAGCCACAATCGAACCGTTGAGGCCGGTGGAAAAGGCAACTTCACCACGCTGGTTTCCGCAAGCCAGGTTGCGGGCGTCAACGCCGGACAATTCATTGCCGGCAATGTTCCATTGCAGCAGTTTGAAAAGGAACGGCTGCGGTTCGTAGGCGATGATCGGCAGCGGCGACGTGGTGCGGAACAGCAGCGTGTACAGCCCGATGTTCGCCCCGACATCAATCAAGTGTCCATCCGCACACTGCTGGCAAAGCGCTTTGACTGGTTCAAACTCAATCGCCACGTCCCCGCCCAGCACCAGTTCCGAAGTGATGGATTTGATCCAGGCCGCTGGTTTTATCACGCGGTATTTGCCGAAAGGAATCGCCAGCAAGCCTTGAGTTCCGTTCAAAAGCCGCAGCAACGGATGGTATTTGCGCCCCAGCGGCAGAAAACGGTTCAATGCACAAACAAATTTCCCGCCGCGCACGGGGCGCACTTCATTCCGGGGAAAAGTTTCGTTTGGCGCAGACATCTCGGGAAACTTTGGCTGGGCGGATTCGTTCTGTCAATCTGTCGCCGGAACGGGCAGCCTGCTGGCGCGTCCGGTGCTTGCCAAAGCTTCACCGGACAGGTTTATTTAACCCATGGCAGAACCAATCAGCCTGTACATCATCACCTTCAACGAAGCGCAAAATCTTCGCGAAGTGCTGCCGACAGTTTTGTGGGCGGATGAAGTGGTGGTGGTGGATTCGTTCAGCACGGACGACACGGCAGCGGTCTGCGTGCAGTTCGGCGTGCGTCATGTGAACATTAAATTCGAGGGCTTCGGCAAATTGCGCAACGATGCGCTCGCGCTGCTCAAGCACAACTGGGTCGTGAGCATTGATTCGGACGAGCGCAGCACACCGAAATTTGCGGCCGAAGTGCGCGAAACCCTTGTCCAGCCACAATACGATGCCTATTTTGTTCCGCGCCGGAATACTTTTTTGGGCAGACCGGTCCGTTTCGGCGGCATGTATCCCGACTACCGGCAGCCGCAAGTGTTCAATCGCCGGAAATTCCGTTACCGTGAAGACCCCGTGCATGAAAGTTTTCATTGCGACGGCAGCATCGGCTTTTTCAAGAATTTCATCTGGCAGCATCCGTGGCCGACGCTGCAAGTCATGATGCAGAAAGGCGACCGCTACACGACGCTCGTCGCGCGGCAGCGGTTTGAAAAAGGCAAACGCGCCGGCGTCGCGCAGCTTTTGGGACATCCGCCCGCGGCGTTTTTCAAAAAATATTTCATCCAGCAGGGTTTCCGTGACGGCGTGCCGGGACTGATGATCGCCATGCTGCACGCGTTTTACACCTTCATCAAATACGCCAAAATGTGGGAACTGCAACGCGCCCGCACGCACGCATGACAGGTTGGAATTTTTGGACGGTTACCCTGGCTTTTTCATCGCGGCCTCAACGGCTTACGCCACGTTAGTCCGCCATACGCGACTCTACGAATATCTGAAATCCGGCCCACCGCCGGCACGTTGAACCTCAGTCCCGGTTCCCAAATAGTCCGCCGTTCAGGTCTGCCGATATCGGGCGGATGCCGCCAGGACCACGCCTTCGCCGTCCATCCGCGAGAAGCCGCGCACCGCTTGCGTGCGCCGTTCAGCGCGCATCCTTTCCAGTTCGTCGTCGAGGTGGTCCCGTTCACGTTGCTTCACCTGTTGGTGGTGCAGATGGGCTTGCAGAGCGGCAAACCATGCGTTGCGGCAGCGGACTCCCGAATGAAACAGGCGGTAGGCGAAGTCCGAATCCTCGCGGCCCCAGAAGCCGTCATAGAACTCGTCGAATCCGTCGACCCTCAGGAAATCTTCGCGGCGCACGGCAATGTTGCAGCCGCGGATGGAGGCTTCGAACAGCTTCGGCGCGGCGAACAGATGCCCCAGCGCGGGCCAGTGGAGCGCATTTTTGCGGTTCTCCAAACCGCGACGCCAGGGCGACGGCCACCAGCCCGGTCGCAGTCCGTCGCGGATGAGTTGCTCGCTGGAGTCGGGCGACAGGAAGCAGCGCTTGCCCTGTACGAAAATTCCCTCGCTTGCCAAACGAATGTGGTCGGCGACAAAGTCGGGATGGAGCAGCGTGTCGTGATCAATGAAGATGAGCAGCGGGGCGGTGGAATGCCTGACACCGAGGTTGCGGACGCGCGACTGGCGGAAACCGGTATCTTCCTGCCGGACGTGACACCACAGGGCGCCGCTGGGTCCGAGCGTCGCTACGACCAACTCCGCCGTCTCCGGCTTGGAACCGTCGTCGGCGATCACCAACTCAAAGACAGGTTCGCTCTGCACCAGGGTGGACTGTAGCACGAGGCGAAGGGCGCCTGGCCAATTGTAGGTGCTGATTATGACTGCCGCTTTAGGCGGACTGGTGCGCATGCCCATAAGTTGTCCTGCCGATGAAGCAGCGTCAAAAGCAAATTCCGGTGGCAACGGATCTGTCCGCGCCTACAGGGACGGTTCCACCAGAACCTGCCAACCCGGACAGCGTGGCCGTCAACAGGATATTTTTGCGAGTTATCCTGCGGACTGCGGCGTTGAAGTTACTGGAGTCGTCTCTTCTGACTTTTGATTTTCCTTCCGTTCCATCTCCCTGAAAAAAATTCAAATCTCGATAGGAAGAAAGAGCGCGACATCAACGCACTAACTGGTAGTGTTTTTTGTTGAATCGCACACCCAGCCACTGTTCCAGCTTCAACATGAAGCGATGTTTCTTTTCGCGGGAAGTGGGCTGGTGGTTGGGGTCGGCTTGAAACAAACCCCCGGTTTTCGGCAACCAGTCTTGCACGACTTTTGGGTGTGTGCCGGTGAATAGTTTCAGCGTGGCCGGGTCAATTTTTGAGTAATCCACCACCGCCGCCGGTTGGTCATCCCAGTATTTGTGAACGGCGGCGGATTTCAAATTCATCTGCGCTTCGCTGCGCACCCAGCCGTAATGATAAATCGTCGCGCCCGTATGTGCCGCGCGGGGATAGCGGCCACGTTTGTGTGTGTCCAACACGATGAAAAACAGACCTTCTGGCCCCCACACCGGGATCGTGTTGCGGATGATCCGCACCTCCGAGCGATACCAGCCCGGCGACCACGCATGGGTGTTCGCGTTGCCGTAAAAATGCAGGTAGTCAAAGGCCAGCGCCTCGACCCGCTCGTCGCCCAGATGTTTTTCCATCGCCGCGCGGATTTGGGGCAGATCATTTTCGTGAACCACTTCATCGGCTTCGAGATAAAACGCCCAGTCGCCGGTGCAATTGAACAAGGCAACGGATTTCTGCTGGCCGTAAACGAATCCTTTGACGCTGTAATCGGGCTGGATCCGTTCGTTCCATTGCGTCGGGAGGATGCGGATTTTGGGATCGCCGATGTCACGCAACAATTTTTCCGTATCGTCCACACACGGGCCGAGCGCCACGACGAATTCATCCACAATCGGCAAAATGGAGCGGATGGATTCGACGAACGGATAGCCGAGCTTCTGCCCGTTACGAAGGAAGGTAAAGCCGCTGACTTTCATGGCGCGAAATTAACATTCTTAAGGAACTTAACAGCAAAAAATTATCCTTCCCCTGCATTAACTGGCGATAATTTCTTCAGCCAGCAAGAACGCCCGTGCGATGGCCTGATCCATGTCATAATAACGATATTCCCCCAACCGGCCACAAATTAAAAGATTGGGAATGGCACAAGCCCTTTCCCGGTAAGCCCGATAAAGCCGTGCGTTTGCCTCATCAGGGAAGGGATACTCGTAATCATTGGGATCATCTGGCGTGAAGGTTACTTCACGGGTAAGCACGGTACCGCGAATCCGTCGCGCATGTTTACCTGGCATCATATGTTTCCACTCCAGTGTGCGAATGTGCGGGCCGTTTGCAGGATCGGGGTAGTTGACCTGGCCATAGGGCTGCGCAAAATCCACATCCGGCAGATACTCATGTTCCCGCTGCTGACCACGATATTTGAGCCGCCCCAGGTTAAAATTGAAATACTCATCAATCGGTCCAGTGAAAATGATTTTTTCAGCCGGTTTGAATACATTCCGGTGTTTTAAATAGTCGCAATTCAATAATATTGGAATGCCTTCCAACATCCGCCGCATAAACTCTGTGTAACCATTTTCAGGGATGCCCTGATGTTTATGTCGCATCGGCCGGAGATCATCCGTGCGCACGTCAAACCGTTCGGCCAAACTGGCGGACAGCGTGCGGGGTGACACCCCCCATTGTTTCTCGCTGTAGCCTTTGACAAATTTTTCGTAAACAATCCGGGGCATCTTGGAAAGAGAAGCCTCCTCAAAATTTGCAGGCCTGCCTTTGAAGGCCGGCTCCCATTGTTCGCTTATGGTCCGGCGAATGTAACTGGCGGCAATCGGCCAATTTTCGTAACGACCGTCCACCCACGACTTGAGCGTTGGCTCGTAACGATAAAAAGGGGAGAAACGATTGACAAACGCCCAGAGCTCATCATTGCTCGTCCGGAAATGATGCGGCCCATAGGTATGGATGCGAATCCCGCTCGGATGAAGATGATCATGCACGTTGCCGCCCACATGCGAGCGCCGGTCAACGACGATGACATTCTTTCCCCCGTCTGCGAGACGCCGGGCAATCACTCCGCCGGTGAGGCCGGAACCAACGATGAGATAATGGCCGTTCATCAAAGATTTTCGAGGGTCAGGCCGGCTAATTCACAAGCTGGCGTTTCAACCAGCATGTTAAATGCGTAAAAGGCCTGGTAAATTTGTGTCTCAACCAATACAGCACATACCAGCGGACACGCAACATTTTGAGCAGATCCATTGTCAGCGGGATGTCCTGACGCCCCTGCCATTTGCGCAGGTTGTATATTTGGGCAAAGAGTGCGCGCCGGCTGGTCGCGAGCCGCAACCAGGGTTTGGCGAAATAATCTTCCAAAACCACGAGGAGTTCCGCTTGGGTAAGCCCGGTGCGGGCGCAAAACGCCGAGTCCTGGTTCGGATGGATGCGAAAAGCACAGAGCGGCTCCTGAATATACCCAAAGCGTCCTTGTTCCAACAAATGAAACCACATTTCCCAGTCGGCCAGCGAGCGAAGCCGATGACTAAACCCACGCGTGGCCTGCTCTTTGCGGAACATCACCACGGTGGGTTCCCCAATCACATTGCCACGCTCTTCGAGACATTGAATGATGGTCCGTTTCCCATCCCACAAGCCCGATTTCCAAAATTCTTTCCGCACGCCCAATAATTGCGACTCGGAATTAATGAGCTGGGTTGCGGATGCAACCAGGGAGACAGATTCGTCGTTGTCCAGAACTTCCGTCATGCGGCTCAAGGCGTCAGGTGTAATCAGTTTGTCATCCGCCAGGACATATTTGATATATTTCCCCCCGGCCTTTTTCAAAAGCAGATTAAAGTTGCCGACCGGGCCTAGATTGTTCTGATTCCGCCAGCAACGGATACGTTGATCTTTTGTCGCATAGCCCTGGATCAATGCCGCCGAACCGTCCGTTGAGGCGTCGTCGGCAATCAGGATTTCCATGTCCATAAAATCCTGCGCGAGAATGGACTCCAAACATTCAGCCAGAAACGGTTCGGCGTTGTAAACCGGCACCAGAACGCTGACTTTCATGGGGCGATGTTAACCAGCCGTTGGGAAATTGGACAGCCAACAAGTGGCGTTATTGACCAGCCGGAGACAAATCGGCGTGGGTCAACGGTTGCCCGGTTTCCAAGGCTGGTTGGCTCCAGACAAATCGAGAAACCACGTTGATCCTCTGGCCTGACATCATGCCGGCGCCGCGCCGGGTTGCCCTTGCGTCACGGGGTTTGGGTTTCCATCGGAACCGGGTTGAAAAGGCTTTGCAAGCTGGTTCGCGCGGAATTGAAGGAGAAATGTTCTTCCAAATTTTTAATTCCGTTCTGCGAAAGCCGGTTCCACAAATTTTCATTTGTGTAAACACTCACGATTGCCTCCGCGAACTTTTCAGGTGTATCGGCCACTAAAACACTTTTCCCATGCTCCAATTGCATTCCCTCCACCGCCAGGGAAGTCGCAACGACAGGGACACCATAAGATTGGCTTTGGTTGATCTTCCCCTTGACTCCAGCTCCAAATCGAAGAGGTGCGACTGAAACTTTGCATGTGTTGAAAAAAGGTCCAACGTCTTGGACAAAACCATGAACCAGAATCCTGAGGTTTGCCAGACGGGAGATTTCATCAGGAATGTTGCTCCCTAAAATATGGAAGCGAACATCAGGCAGAGCTTTTTCGACCAAAGGGAAGATATTGCGCACAAAGAAAAACACGGCGTCAACATTGGGCGTGTGGGAAAACCCTCCGATGAAGAGCAAACCACGCCTGTTTGGAAAACCCCCACCACGAGCGTGAATTTCATGGATATTTGAGACAACCTCAATTCGAATGCGGGGACACTCCTTTTTGAGGATCTGTTTTTCCACCGGACTGACAACCAAGGTGGCATGCGCTTTCCGCGCAACAGCCAGCTCGCGTTTTTTGCATTTGGCCGCCAACCTCTTCAGGTTGTTGTCCGCTTTCGTTAGCGCCTCGCGTTCAACGCGCAAATAATGGAGATCAACCGTGTCAAAGATAACCTTTGTCCCTGGCGCGTATTTTTTGATCAAATCAATATATTTTTCAGCCACTGCCAATCGGCTCAAAATCACATCATCATATGCGGCAGAACGTTGCTTAAGAAACCTGGCAATGTTGTTTATTTGTGGACGATGAAGGTTTTCTATGCCCAAGGACTCCAAAATCTCCGTGTGGCGGTTTCTTTGCAGGTTGTCGGCAACAAACGTTGCCTTATTCCCCATCTGGCGGAGGATCTGAAGAAAATTGAACATCCGCAGCGAACCACCATCCTGTTCGGGAGTCAGCGGACATGCCTCAACCACCAGAATGCGTTTTGGGGCATGGCGATCTTTTTCAATTTCCAAGTCCATGCGCCCGCCATGACCACGCTTTTGGAAAACCTCGCTCCACTTTTGATCAATCTCAAGTTGGGTAACAAGCTGCGAAGCTTGTCTGCATAATTTTTGGAACGGCCGCATGGTTTTCCGCTTGCACCAAAGAAAAGCATAACGATCCCGGCCAAGAGCGCACATCATCTCCTTGATTGAACTTTCAGCTTCCGCACCCCAATTTTTCCGCAGATCGTAGATTTGAGCAAACAGCGCCTGTCGCCACATCGGTTCCCGCAGGCCCAGCCGTTCAAACCAATGCTTGAACAGCGCCAGATTTTCCACTGAAGCCACCCCACTATGGCGGTTGATCTCGCTTTGCTGCGCCACATGCCGCCGAAATGCACACAGTGGCTCGGCCACATATGCAAACCGCCCCTGCTCCAACAGGTGAAACCACAAATCCAGATCCAAGCAATGACAGAGTTGCTCATTGTAACCTCGCGCCGCCTGCTCCCTTCGGAACATCACCACCGACGGTTCGCCGATCATGTTCGACAGCTGTTCCAGACACCGCACAATCACCTGCCTGCCGTCCATGACCCCTGGCTCAAAGCATTTGCGCAACTCGATTACCCGTGAACACTCATCCAAGACCTGCGACATCGAACTGACCAGGGAGACTTCAGTGTGATTGTCCAGCATCCTGACCATGCTTTGAATCGCCAGCGGGGAAAGCAGCTTGTCATCTTGATGGACGTATTTGATGTATTCCCCCTTCGCCGCCCGCAGACAACAGTTCCAATTCCGCGCCAACCCCAGATTGCCCGGATTTTTCCACCACCGGATGCGCGAATCCCTGGCCGCGTAACGTTCCACCAATGCCACCGAACCGTCCGTTGAGGCGTCGTCTGCAATCAGGATTTCCATGTCCGCAAAATCCTGTGCAAGAATGGACTCCAAACACTCGGCCAAAAATGCCTCGCCATTGCAGACCGGCACCAGAACGCTGACTTTCATGGGCCAAGGGTAATCGGGGTGTTTTTTATTAGCAGCGCAAAAACGGTTTTTTGTCTGCAATGGTCGGCGACTGGAGTGAAATGCGGGCATTCCAGTTACGAATAAGCTGAACGGTGTCCAGGTGATTCGCCTGCGTTTGCAGCAGCGGCAGGATTTGGTGAAAAGCCCGATTGCCCCGCCGTTTCGCCTGATAAAACCGCCTTTTGCGGCCAAATTTCCGGATTGAATCGTAGAAAATACGAACCCGCTTTTTCAGCGTGATGTTGGGCAGTGTTTTGTTTGGTGAGTTCAACCACGCGAAAAAAAGATTGGAAAACTCCATCGCCTCAATAAGTCGCAGCAGGTATTCCTCGTTGAGCCGACTGGCGGGAATCAAATGCTTCAACTGGAGCGCTGCGAACACGCCCATCTCCAAGTCAAGGGCTTTTGCGCATCTTGCAAGATCCATATCTTCTGCCGAAACAAGACTGCTGCCGGCCCGGCCCAACGCCAGTCTTAACGGATAATCAATCACCTGTTGGTAATAATGCAGGGCGACTGGACGGCGGATGCAAAGCCCCGCACCGATTGGCGAAGTGCCGATGTGATCCTGCCTGACTTCCTTGATGGCCAGCATCTCCCAGTAACGGCGTGTCCATTCCGGCGGCGGTTGTTCAAACTGCGGATGAATGGCGCCGCCCCACGAGCCTATGCGCGGGTGTTTTTCGGCAACCGCCAGCGCTTGTTCCAAATAATCCGCGCGCAGAACATTATCGTCATCCACAAACACGAGCACGTCACCGCTGGTTTCAGCGATGCCGCGCAGCCGGGCGTGGGTCACCCCCAGTTTTTCCTCGCGCACCACCCGCTGATGTGGATGCCAGGCGAGATTCAACACCGGCGCGAGTGGTGTTGAAGAAGCATTATCCACAACCAGAAGTTCCCATGACGGCGTCGGAAGGGTCTGGGCTTTCAAAGCCTCGATCACCTGATTCAGGGAATCCGGCTGTGGATTATGCGTGCAAACAATGACGCTGACTTTCACAAGGCGCCAATGCTAACCCGCCCTGCGTCTCAATCGCCAAACAATTTTTTCAACTGCTCGCGCGCAGCGGTCTCACGGGAATTGCCGTCCGTTTTTGGCGTCCAGGTGCGGTGGACAAACTCAAAATACTCGCAGAAGTTGCCGGCGTGCTTTTCCAGCACCGGCTCGGCCCGGCGTTCGCGGCATTGCTGGGCCGCGCGCGGGTCGTAGTGCGCGCAGTTCAGGCAGACGCGCAGGTCGGCCCGGCAGCGCATGCAGGTCTCGCCGCGCCCCGGCTGGCCGGTCAGTGTCCATTCCTCGCCGCAGTTGTGGCAGTGACGGGTCGCAGACATTTACGATTTACGATTTATGATTGACGATTGACCGGGCGCAACTTCACTCTGCCGCCGCACAAACACGGCGGGAATGGAGCGCCGATCACCCGATCGGCTCGAATCGGGCAAGGACCGCCCTCAGGCCGAACCGGTGTTCGGCGCTCTAGTGGCGGCGACAAGTCATGCTCCGATTGACGCGCGCCCGAATTTTAACCTCGTAATTCGTAAATCGTAAATCGTAAATTGACGGCAAACCATCCGGCATGAAAAAGGTTTTGGCTCCACTTTTCTGGCTCCTGCTCGCACTGGCCGGCGCAACAGCTTATGCCACGCTGGCGTTTCGCCGGAGCGAACCGGTCAATTCCGCCTATATTCTCATTGCGGCGGTCTGCACCTACGCCATCGGCTACCGGTTTTACTCCAAATGGATTGCCGCGCGTCTGCTGGTGCTCAACGACCGCCGCGCCACACCCTGCGAGGTCCACGACGACGGCAAGGATTTTGTGAAGACGAACAAATGGGTTGTCTTCGGCCATCACTTCGCGGCCATTGCCGGGCCGGGACCGCTCGTCGGGCCGGTGCTCGCCTCACAATTCGGTTATCTGCCGGGGACGCTGTGGATTTTGATCGGGGTCGTACTCGGCGGCGCGGTGCAGGATTTTGTCATTTTGTTTTGCTCGATGCGGCACGACGGCAAATCGCTCGGCCAGATGGTCAAGGAGGAATTGAATTCGCCGGCCGGTTTCATCGCGGTGCTGGCGATTCTGGCGATTCTGGTGATTTTGCTCGCGGTGCTCGCACTCGTCGTGGTCAAGGCCCTCGCCGAAAGTCCCTGGGGCATTTTCACCGTGGGCGCAACGATTCCCATTGCGCTGTTCATGGGCGGTTACATGCGGTTCTGGCGGGTGGGCAAGGTGCTCGAAGCCTC
>Ga0182027_10015429_pt1 | contig 10501 bp, 6 predicted proteins | sample 712E1DmetaG_FD_121300 | JGI IMG/M metagenome (GOLD analysis project Ga0182027, IMG submission 121300) | Permafrost microbial communities from Stordalen Mire, Sweden - 712E1D metaG (Illumina Assembly) | ecosystem: Environmental > Terrestrial > Soil > Wetlands > Permafrost | place: Sweden... | reverse complement strand
GGTTCGCCGTGCTGGGCGGAATTTTCGGAGAAGGGATTGACCTGGTCGGCGAGCGTTTGATCGGTGCCGTCATCGTCGGGGTGGGCCTGCCTCAACTTTGTGTCGAACGGGATTTGATCCGCGCCTATTTCCAGCAACAGAATGCTGCGGGCTTTGATTACGCTTACACCTTTCCGGGCATGAACCGCGTTCTCCAAGCCATCGGGCGGGTCATCCGGTCGGAAACCGATCACGGAGTGGTTCTGCTCATTGACGCCCGGTTCAATGAGGTGCGTTATCGCCGTCTATTCCCGGCCTGGTGGCGATCCGTGCGGGTTCGGAACTCGGACGGGCTGCGGGAAGCGGTCGGCGGCTTCTGGAAACAGTTTCATGATTGAGCAGCGGATTGCTTGGGGAGCGAATAACGCAGGGCAAGCCGCAATCCCTCAGGGCAGGGAAATGACTGTCAAGGAAATGAAATTCAAGTTCTGCTCTCCGGCCTTCATTCCTCCGACGAACTGCCCGCCAATCGCGCCAGACCAGACCCCGCCCTTGAGCGATCTCGTCCACACGGTTGGTCGTCAGCTTGCGGCACAGCGCCACCCGCTGGACGAATTCATCATAGATGTGGTCCACGCGGTTCTGCAACACGGCCTGCTCCTCAGGTGAAATGGGCCGTGATATCGTGCCCAGATCGGCCAACGCCCGTCTTGACGGCGTCAAACGTAATGCCATGGTCATTGGCGATTTTCTGCATGTTGAGTGTCAGGCCAAACACCCCGATCGAGCCCGTAATGGTGCTGGGCTCGGCGACGATCCGGCGCGACGCCATGGAAATGAAGCATCCACCGCTAGGCGGCCTGCTGCTGGCTTCGGCTGCCATCGGATTCTTAACTCGTCGCCCTTGTTCTCGGCTCCATCATCGCTGTGATCCTCTGGATCGCTTTGGTAGCCGTAATCACAGGTGTGATCCTCAAAGCAACACTTTGGCGAATGCGTCGGTAGAACAGGCGCCCGGCGGTTCATAGAATATCTTGATGTTTTCCAAGACCCGGAACCTGGCAGCAGGGAAATGCTGATGTTTGGACCGCAAGGCACGGGTAAAACAGAGAGGAACGGTTAGAGGATCCCTATTTACGTCTACAGGCGCCGGGGTTGAAAACGCCAGAAATGGCGCATATTTTGTTTGGAGCCAAACGGAGCCACATATTTTATCAACATCATCGCCAATGTTTACTATGATGAGTCCCTGAATGGCATTCAGCAGGTCAGGAGTTCCAACCCCCTCGGCTCCACCATCCATAACCAGGTCTGGCCTGAAGGTGGCAAGGAAACCTGGTGAATGATCGGCAATCATGCCTCCCTGTCATCGCCGATGCCTGCCTGAAGGGTTTTTGCAACTGGGACGCCATGCAAGCGCAGAACGATATGAATTGGGCGGAGATGGTAAATGTGAGACGGATAGACAATTTAAAGGTTTCGCAAAATCTTCAACTGTTTGTGAATTCCGATGATATAGACACAGCCCCCAATTCAATAGTTATTATGGTCTGGGACGTAGGCCCTTTCCGAAGGTCGTTCAGCCATGACCGGATGGGTTGCGTAACGGTTTGGATTATAATTGCCCCCAGCCGACGCGACTTCCAGGTCGAATGCTTGTCAGCCATGGCACTGCTTGCCCAATGTTGAATTAACATCCTACATCCAAGGCATCCCATGGCCGATCCAAGCAAAACCAAATAAAGCCGCAGCCTTTTTTTTGGAGAAAATCATCATTAGTTTCTTATGGCGCCATGACTACCCAGCCATGGAGGATCTTTTTGACCCGCCATATACGGAAGATTAGGCTTGAGAAATGCATCAACCCATTTATGAAGTTCACTATGCCCGTCGGCAAACGAAAAGGAAGTGGAGCTGCCGTGATTGACCGCTGGCCGGTCGTTGATGCCGTTGCCATCTGGTATAAATTCAAAATACCCGTCATTGAGTGACAGTGGATTCTCATCCAAAAAGACAAAACAATTCGCGGCACCAAACCCAGGAGGGAAATCTGTGTATTTGGTAAACCTTTTGTGATTGGTATCTAACATATAGGGCGATCCACCATTGTATTTTACATAGTCTAGATTCACTCCGCACCACATATTTGCAGAAACCGAACGCGTGCGTGGCACGTTGTAGAATGTATCAATGGACCTATCGGCAGGACATTTAAAAACACCCGCCATCTTGGCAATGCCGCCGAGGGAGCCAACCAATGTCCCGATTACAGCCCCTTGGTCATGAACCGAGTCACCGTTTACTCCCAAAAAATCAACATTGGTTGCACATCTGGCCGGGCCATCTTTACTACCATCTAGTAGTGTACCATCAGTACCGCCCACCCACGATGGATATATTTTTTTCATTGAACCGCTCGGAATATATCCCCCGTCTACAAGCGGCACATTCCCTGGGAAATAATCTTCATTATCGCCAGCATACAGAATACTAGCCAACTGCAGTTGTTTCATATTGCTAATGCAGGCGATGCCCTGCGCCCTGATCTTGGCCTGCGCCAAGGCGGGCAAAAGAATGGCCGCGAGAATGGCAATGATGGCAATAACAACCAATAGTTCAATCAAGGTAAATCCGCCTTTTGGGGGTGAGGATTTGCGGCGGCCATTATCATCAAAATCCAGGGGCATCAGCTTCATAGTTAAAATTTTCTCTGGTAAATTCTTCCAGCCGCCGGCTTGAGCCGGCGGCTGGAAGTCTGTCTGTTAATTCCTCGTTACCATTATTGGACTTGAACTCTATAGAACCGGTGACTGTTTCCAGCCAGTGGATCATCGACTGACTGAACTGCTCCGTTGCCAGAAATTGGACTGCCCAACGAAATCCAACTTGCATCAGTCAGATTGTTTTTATATTGCAACTGATAGTTCGATCCAGTTTTAGTTAGGAACGAAATGTGAATGTCCCCGCCACTGATCGTCGCTGTAAGCGTAACGCCGGCTGAGGGCACCGGAACCAGCATCAGGTAACCGGCGTTGATGGTTGGATCGCCGGCAGCCACTGGGTTGCCAGACAATCTCAATGTCGTTTGCGAGCCATCAAACGTGACCGTGACCAGATTGCTGCTGTTATCCCTTAAATATACGCTTGAAGCTGTACTCCAGTTGCCCAGTGGGATGAAGAACGTGCCAAGCTGAACCGTGGTCTGACTGGGACCGCCAAATCCACCGGTCACCTTTGACAAAATAGCCACCGTGGCCGCCCCACCTTCTGTGAATCTTCCGATCACGTTATAGGTTCCTGCCGGATAGTGCCGGGTATAGTTGCACCATGTCCCATATCCGAACCAATCAAGTTTATAGTCCGTATTAGTTGTCCCGAATTGCGGCCTCGCCGAATCGCCACTGGGCTCCTGGGCGGGGGTCAAGTTGACATTATCATAAGGACGATAGTCAAACGGATTGCCAAGCGCGCTTATATTTGACTGCGCCACATCTATCCCTTCTGTGCTTGCGTGGTTTGCATAGGCGTCAACTTGTGGATTATCGAAAAACAATCCGCTCACTCCATTGGTGGTGTAGTCCCAGTCTTCGCATTCCCATTGGTAATTGTTTGCTGCAAATGTATCAAAGCTAAAGCTTGTACTGGATGAACCACCACCCAAAGAGGTGAATGAAATAGAGACCGAATAAAAGCTGTTTGCCTGCAAATAGGGATAGCTTACATGCCAATTGGTTGAAGATCCCGTGAAGACCAAATTGGACACGGCCAAACCATTTATCAACACCACGATGCTGTTTGTGGAAATTCCCTGGCTGGAAATTGCATTAAAGCTCAGGGTATTTGTCCCTTGAAACTGGGTTAATCCATTGGGATACAGACCACCAAGGGTCGGCCGGCCCGTATCTGCGGGAATCAAGGCAAAGAAATCCAAATTAAATCCGCCACTATCTACGGTATATCTTAATGTGTTGGTTGAACCGCTGGCCGTCCATTTGACGTAATTGCCATTGGCATCCACCAAAGGCGCCCATCCATTATTATAGTTTCCCCAACCTCCGGTATTGCGAGTGTTGAAAACTCCCAATGCAGTGGTTGTCTGGCTGGTAGAACCCCATCCGCCGGTCACCAAAGATATTTTTGCGGCATCCGATATGGTAGGATTACCATTGGGACTGGCATAGCGCATCCATATGTTGTAAGTGCCTGCTGGCTGGTTCCGGGTGTAATTTGCCCAATTGCCGCCATCGTTGTGTCCTACATCATAATTGGCGGTGGAATACCCTGGGCGCACAAAATCCCCGGAAGGACTTTCAGTCGCCAATCCATCACGCGCTCCACTGCTAGGCCGATAACCAGCGCCCACATTGTAATCCCAATTATCATCCACATTCAACACAGAACCTAGTCCTGCATAGCCGCCAATCTGTGGGTTATCAACAAATAAGCCACCACTATAATCATAGTCTTCCACTTCAAAGGTGTAAGAGCTTGGATCAAAGGTATCAAATGAGTTTGTGGTATAAGTAGTTCCCACACTGTCTGTCAATGTGACAATGACAGTATGACGCGTATTCACAGCTATCGGGAAAGAAACAGCCCAGGCTGTAGACGAGCCGCTGAAAGTCAATCCTGATACGTCGGTCCCGTCTATGTTCACCTTAATATTACTCGTTGAAATTCCAACCGAAGAATTGGCAGTAAAGGCCAAAAGGTTCGTATATTGGAAAGGTGCTGAACCATCCGGCATAAAATCACTGACAAACGGAGGAGGGTTCACGCTAAGATCTGCCGGAATGAGCATAAAGAAGCCCACATTCCCACTAGCGTTATCCAATGTGTAGCGCAAGGTCTTCGCCGTTCCGTCAGCAATGAACCGCGCAGGGTAACCGCCGCTGTTCATAATCGGCACCCATGCAAATGTTCCCCAATTTCCCGTTGACGGCGTATTATGCTTGCCCAAAACTGAGGTTGATTGATTAGGCTGGGTTATATCACCGGTCACCAGGGAAATCTTGCCGCCATCTGTTATAGCACCGTTGTCTCCACGCGATACGCGCACAAATATATTGTAAGTGCCCGCAGGATAATGCCGCGTATAATTTCCCCATTCGCCACTAACAGTATTATCCAAGACAAAGTCTGGTGAGCCTCGATTTACACGCGGTATCTCATTAACCGTAGAACCTCTCATTCCAAAACGATTGTAGTCCGAAAGACCACCTGAGGCACTATCATCAACATTATCAACGCCATCATGACCCGTATAGGCATTGGTTTGCGGATTGTCAAAGAAATTACCGCCGCCATAGTTCCAATCTTCCGCCTCAAACGTGTATGCAGGAATAATGGTATCAAACTTGGCAGTCTGGATTGCTGGGACGCCGTTCGCATCGTTGACAGTGATCACCATCGTGTAAACCATGTTGGTGGTTAGCGCGCCAGTTACAACAATATTTGTGGAGTCGCCGGTGTAACTCAATCCGCCGCCCACACTCAGAACTGATACGGAGCCAGCCCCGAACAGGTTGGTGGCGGCCAACTGCACCGTGACGTCACTTCCCGGATTAATGTCAACCGGGGAACTGGCATTGAAGGAGAAGGCATTTGTAGCCTGAAATTGCACGGAACCATCCGGAGATACATTGGTGATGGTAACGGTGCTGACCAATACCGGCGCCAATGGCATCAACATGAAAAAGTTCATGTTGTCACTGGCTTGAACCTGGAGCACTCGCAACGTGTTGGGACTTCCATCAAAGGTAATCTGGATCAAATTGCCAGCGTTGTCTGTTACCGGCATAAAATCATAATTCTGCCAACCCCTGCCCTTAACCCCAAACTTATACGGGCTGCTGCCACCGCTGCTGATTGTGGCGGTTCCGCCCACCACACTGATATCCGCCGATTCTGTTTGGGGATTATTTCCACCCGCAACGCGAGCAAAAAGATTGTACGTGCCAGCGGGGTAATGTCGCGTATAATTTCCCCATTCGCCGCCATCGGTCCACCCAACATCGTAATCGGTCATCCCAGTGCCAATGTATTGCAAACGTTGATAGGTAGTTGTTTCAGGAGTACCAGTGGTTTCCGTTGATTCCGCCGATGGAAGAACTGGGCGGTAGGAGCCAGGCCCGCCACTGCCGCTGGCCTCAGTAGTAGTAGCCAGGCCCGCGTAAGCATTGGTTTGGGGGTTATCAATGTACAGGTTGGGAATGCCGTTACTGGTATAATCCCAATCCTCCGCCTCCCAAGTATAGGCGGGGGCGATCGTGTCAAACGCCACCGTGTTCGTCACACTGCCAGTGGCATCATAGACTGCGATGTTTACCGAATAAAGTTTGTTGGTGAGCAAAGGCGCGCTCACGTTCGAGCCCACGATGGTCAATCCGCTTGCCGAAGTGCGATGCGACAAAAGACTCCCACCTGTGTACAAATCTTGAGCCGTCAAATTCACAACGACGTTGGTGACGCCTGAACTGGCGGTAAACGTCAATGTCGGAGACGGCTGGAACAGGTTCGTGCCATTGGGATAAACATTGGCAATGGACGGCAGCGCCTGGGCCGGGCTGCCACATAACATAAGGCAAGCCGTGGCCATGCCTGCCACTATTGATGTTGTAAGTTTCATTTTTGATATGCAAGTTAGAGGGTTTTTGCGTTTCATATTTTTATTTTTTGCTTTTTAAGGGAACTGTGCAAACAATCTAAACTGGAATCCCAAACAATACCATCCCCTAAAGCGGGGATGCCCGTTTTCCGGTGTGAACCGGGCGAAACAAGCCCAAAAGTTTGGGATGAAAGACGGCCATCCAGTCAGTTGCAACCGGCTAATCATGTTTTGAAGTATGTTGGGGAAGCCAGGTATCTGGCATCCCCGTTTTAGGGGATGTTGGTGGGCGGCATTTGTTTACACAATTAATTCATCGTCGTTACAACCACCTTTCCGACCCACATTTATAACATGAATAACATGAAACATTTTTTATCGTTCATCGCCCTGCTCGCCGCCTTGTCCGCCCTGTCCGTCAAGGTTTCTGGTGAAGACATTTCGGCTTCGGGGTGGCGGCTTTGGCCGGATCGCGCAGCGACTTGGGAAGATGACACGCTCTATCTTCCCGCCGAAGGGAAGCTCAACGAAATGCCCGTGAATCCGCCGACCGGCGGCTGGCGCGTTTTGAATGATGAGCAAGGCATTCCCGTCACTTTGCCGACGACGGTGGAAGAGCATTTCTGGGGCAAATTCGGCACGCGTCCTTACGCGCACAACGAAGCCCAGCGCGGCCCGGGCACGTCGTTTGAAAACGGAAATTATCTGGGCGTCTCCTGGTGGTGGCGTGAAATTCAAATCCCCAAATTCAAAGCCGGCCAGCGCGTCATCGTTTCCATTCGCGGCGCGCGCTTGCGCTCCGAAGTCTATTGTAATGGCAAACTCTGCGGTTACACCATAATGACCGAACTGCCGTTTAAGGCCGACCTCACTGAGGCCGTAAAACCGGGACAAAAAGCCCAAATCGCCATCCGCATCACCAATCCCGGCGGTCATTTGGATTGGATTGATTTCGGTTCATCGCGTTTCACCTGGGGCAAATATACGTTTCCGCCATCGCGCGGATTTGGCGGTCTCGATAATGATATTCAACTCGACGTGCGCGATGATGTTTCCGTCAGTGATCTCGCCACGATCAATAAACCTGATTTGCATCAAGTCCACCTTGTCGCCGACGTGACCAGCAAAACCAAGCGTTACAAAGGCTCGGTGAATTTCCAGATCAGCCGCAAGGGCAAAACGGTCTGGCAAACGAACAGTCCGGTTGCCCTCGCTGCCGGAGAAACCAAAACCGTCGAGCTTGATGCGCAAGTGGATTCCGCCGAGCCGTGGTCTTTGCAAAGTCCGAATCTTTACCAAGCTGAAGCTTCACTCAAAGGCCTTAAAGCGAGTGCCAAGAGCGTTGATTTTGGTTTCCGCTTTTTCACGGCTGAAAATATCGGTGGCGATGACGCCAAACTAATGTTGAACGGCAAACGTTTTGTTTTAATCTCGGCCATTTCGTGGGGCTTCTGGGGCCGCAATGGGCTTTGGCCGGACCAAGAAATGGGCGAACGCGAAGTCTCCGACGCCAAGGCAATGGGTTTGAACTGTCTCCAGTTCCATCGCAACATCAGCAAGCCCGCCGTCCTTGATATTCAAGATCGCGAAGGTTTGTTGCGCTACGAAGAACCCGGTTCGGGAAAATTTGCGATGGGCGATCGTTACGCACGCGGCAATTTTGGCCCGAACGGAGAATACCTGACCAAGCGCGACGGCAACGACGATCTCAATCCCAAAAAAGATTATGTCCAGCCGGATTCCGTGGACACCAGCGGCAAAGGCCCGGACGGCGACGGCGTGGTGTTTTGGGAAAAATATGAGGAGGAAAAAATCATGGAGATGGTCAAGCGCGACCGCAGCCATCCTTCGCTCATCATGTATAGCCTCCAGAACGAATCGAGCGACATTGACCTCCACAATCCGCGCATCTACCGCATTTTCCGCCGGATGCATGAACTCGATCCCAGCCGAATCATCACGATGTTCTCCGGCGGCGTGCCCAAGGATCAAGTGCTGATGTTGCCTTACAGCGACGAAATCAGTTACGGCAGCAAGGCGATCAACTTCGCCGGCTGGAAAGATGTCCACACTTGCGGCGGTCCGTGCAATTATCTTGATAATCTTTACACCGACCCGCTGCATTTCAAGCAACGCCAGCCGGACGAAGATCACAAGGAAATCTGCATCTGGGGCGAAACGCTCGGCGCCGCCACGCCGGATGATTACGACAAATTGGTTCATTCCTTCGATTCGACCCATCCCACCGGTTACGAGCTGGCTGACATGACCAAAATTCTCAACGGCTATCACCAGTTCCTCGACCAGTGGGGGTTCCGCCAGGCGTTCCCCACCGATTCGTCGCTGTTCCAAGCCATCGGCTATCGCACCTATTTTTTCTGGCAACGAATTGTCGAACAGACCCGCATGGACAACGCAAATGATGGCATCGTCATCAGCGGCTGGGAAAGCACCACGATTGATAATCACTCCGGCATTGTGGACAACCATCGGTTCTTCAAGGGTGATCCGAAAATCATTGCCGAAGCCTGCCAACCCGAAGTGCTCGTCATCCAACCGCGCCATGTGATCGTCGCCCAGGGCGAAAAAAATCTCGTGGATGTTTTCCTCATTAACGAAGTCAACCGCACCGGCCCGCAAACCTTGAAACTGACCGCCAGGCGTCCTGATGGTTCAGTCGCTTTCACGACGGAAAAATCCGTGAACGCCAAGGGCGGCGATACTTACGGACAGCTTCTTGCCGAAGCCGTCGAAATTCCCGCCGCCGATGTCGCGGGCATGTTGACGCTGGAAGCAACGTTGACTCCGCAGAGCGAAAGTTTTTCAACCCGGCAACGCACCGGTCAGGTTGAAGTGATTGACGTCGCGGGCGCGCCGATTTTCCAGAACATTGCCGTGCTTGAACCTGACCAGGAAGTGGACAAAGCCTTGCGCGAAGTTTTCCACGTCATGCCGGCCAAGTTCTCCGCCACTTCAGCTTCCAATCATTTGGATGCCATCGTCCTCGCCAGCAAATTGAACCGGCAAGACTTGGGCAACGCCGACTCCTTGAAAAATCCGTCGGAAATCTCCAAGGAAGTTTTCAAAGCCGCGCTCGACCGCGTGCATGACGATGGCACACGTCTCATCTTGTGGCCGGACAACAACCGCGTGGCCGAAGCTTTCGCCAAGGAACTGGGAAAATTGAACGTCGTGAAATATTCCGGCAACGTCGGCAACCTGAACGCACCGTGGTTTGGCAGTTGGAATTTTGTGCGCAAACATTGGCTGCTCGACGGTCTGCCCGTGGATTGCGCGATGGATTGGCGTTATGGTATCAGCGCCTTCAACGGCCCGGAATGGCTCAAGGAAAAACCGGGCGGCAGCGTCACCGACGGCTACTTGATTGACGCGCCCGGCATGGAAGTCTTCGTCGGCTTTGGCGCGGATCACAATACGAACATCGGCGTTGCCGGCTGTGTGATTCCCTATGGCAAAGGCCAGATTGTGTTTTATTCATTACCCCAGCTGGTGACCAGTCTGCAGCCGGGCAATTACGGGACGCACTCGGCGGTCGCTCAAAGACTGCTCGGCAATGCGCTTCGTCCAACGCCTGATAATCATTGAATCAATCTAAACTGAAGTTATGTATATGCGGGTTATCTGTAACAATACCATTTGATGAAACCTAAAATTATTTTTCTTCTGGTTACTTTGGCGGCCGTGGCTCTGTCCGCGCAGGAAAACTATTTCACCAAGTTGAACGACGTGACGTGGAATTCCCTCGGCACAAACGAAAACGATTCCATGCCAGTCGGCAATGGAGACATTGCCGCCAATGTCTGGACGGAACAGAACGGCGATTTGGTGCTGCTCGTGGCCAAGGCCGATGCGTGGACGGAATTGGGGAAACTCGTGAAACTCGGCCGCGTGCGC
>Ga0182027_10015428_pt1 | contig 10503 bp, 9 predicted proteins | sample 712E1DmetaG_FD_121300 | JGI IMG/M metagenome (GOLD analysis project Ga0182027, IMG submission 121300) | Permafrost microbial communities from Stordalen Mire, Sweden - 712E1D metaG (Illumina Assembly) | ecosystem: Environmental > Terrestrial > Soil > Wetlands > Permafrost | place: Sweden... | reverse complement strand
GTCCGGCAAACCGGACTGACAACAAATTGGGCGCCTGCCGCAATTGCGGCCCGGCATGTGTCCGAATCAATCACAGTGCCAACGCCAATCAACGCGCGTTGTCCCAACTTTTTGGCCGCCTCCCGAATGCAGGCAATTGCGTCAGGCGTCGTCATCGTAATTTCGACGGCAATCACGCCACCGGCAATCAGCGCCTCGGCCAGTGGCATGACTTGTTCTGCCCGCTTTGCCCGAACGACGGCAATGACACCGGGATTGGTCAACGCCGAAATGATATCAGCCTTCAGTCGCATCACAGGGGGCATGATGGATGTCCACGACGGAATTTTCAAGACTTTTGCCCTTCGCAAAGAAACTCCCGGAAGAATCTTTGACCAAATGCAGTGGTATGGCGGACAGAAGTTCCACTGTGCTTGATTGTTTGGGCGGCATGAGACAAAGTAAGCAGAGCGAAGGCAAATCTCTATGAGTCCTGCAAGTCATCCTCAAATGGCCAACAACTGAATCATAAAACAATTGAATAAAGGGAGATTTCAGATGCATAACAAAATAATTGTGGTGTTGCTCGCCGTGTTTGGCCTTTTAAGAATTGGTTACTCGGCAGACGCGACGAATACCTTTCAAAATCCCATTCTCCCCGGTTTTTATCCCGATCCAAGTATTTGCCGCGTGGGCGATGACTATTACACGGTTCACAGTTCGTTTGAGTATTTCCCCGGTGTTCCGATTTTTCATAGCAAGGATTTGGTGCATTGGGAGCAGATCGGATACTGCCTGACCCGGAAGAGCCAATTGAATTTGAACCACGCGAGAGCTTCCGGCGGTATTTATGCGCCGACGCTGCGTTATCACAACGGCACATTTTACATGATAACAACATTGGTAGACACCGGTGGGAATTTTTTTGTGACGGCCACTAATCCCGCCGGTCCCTGGTCGGAACCGATCTTGGTGGATCGCAGCGGCATGGATCCTTCGCTTTTATTCGATGACGACGGCAAAGTGTATTATACCCGCCACGAAGGTCAGAGCGACGGATACATTGCCCAGGCAGAGATTGATATTAAAACAGGCAAGCTCGCAGGGCCGCCGGAAAAAATATGGGGCGGTACAGGCGGCGTGTGGGTGGAAGGTCCGCATTTGTATAAAATCAACGGCAAATATTTTCTAATGGTTTCAGAGGGCGGAACATCTTATGACCACAGGGTAACCATCGCCCGCAGCGATTCGCCCTGGGGGCCGTTTGAGTCTGACACGAACAATCCCATCCTGACTCATCGTTTCCTTCCAAATCATCCAATTCAGGTTACCGGCCACGCAGATTTGGTTGATACGCCTGACGGATGGTGGCTGGTTTGTCTTGGAGTTCGGCCGCAGGGCGGCAGATTTCATCACATCGGCAGGGAGACATTCCTTGCGCCAGTTGCTTTCAATAAGGAAGGCTGGCCAGTAGTCAATGAAAACAAGCCGATAGAATTGACCATGCCCGCACCAAAATTGCCGCAGCATACTTGGCCGAAACCGCCGGCAAAAGATGACTTCAAAAGCAAAACCCTCGCATTGCAGTGGAACTACCTTAGGAATCCTATAGAAAGCGAATACTCTTTGACCGAACGCTCCGGCTTTTTACGTCTTTATGGTTCGGATGTAAATATGAGCAACCAGGATTCGCCTGCTTTTGTTGGACGAAGGCAGACGGATTTCAATTGCGTTGCTTCGACACTGGTTGAGTTTAAACCCAATAGCGAAAATGAGGAGGCAGGGCTTGTCGTCCGCGGAAATGACAGACATCATTATGATATCGCCGTTACGCTGAAGGATGGCAAACGGCAGGTCTTATTCAGGAAAGTTTTCAAGGGCAAATTAGTTGAGCCTGTTCAATACACTGAAATCCAGAATGGACCGGTTGTTTTGACGGTAAAGGCGGCGCCATTGTCTTATGAATTTTTCTGTCAATCGAAAGGCGGCAAACCTGTAAGCCTCGGCACAGCCCCGACGAAGGATTTGTCCGTTGAAGCGATAGGTTTCGACTATGGGATGTGCTTTACCGGCGTGTATTTTGGCATGTATGCAACCGGCAACGGCAAGAAATGCACAGGGCCTGCGGATTTCGACTGGTTCGAATACCGTTCAATGGAGAAATAAACGGGAAAAGGAATCGTGAAGATCAATACTTCTCCCATCAGGAATTGCATCGCAGGCAAGTCACTTGGCGCGACGGCAAACGTGATGTTGCTCCTCGTCGTCGCGTATTGCCTTCCTTCCTCCGGGTCGCAGCAACATCCGACTTTCACTGCAACAAATGCTGCCGGCGCCGCCACCACCTGTAAATACCGCAACCTGCTTGTCGAAAACGGCCATTCACCACTGGAGGTGTCCGCGAAAATCAACGCCACCTTTCAGCAATTGTTCCACGGGGATCCCGACACGCAGGCAGTTTATTTTCCGGCGGGAACGAACGCGAACGGAGCGCTCGCCTACATCCACGATCTTGGCAGCAAGGATGTGCGCTCCGAAGGCATGTCCTACGGCATGATGATCGCGGTGCAGTTGAACAAGAAAACCGAGTTTGACACGCTCTGGAACTGGGCCAGGACCTACATGTATCACGCGTCGTCAAACCATCCCGCCTATGGATACTTCTCATGGTCCATGACGACCAACGGCGTGGCCAATGACGAAATGCCCGCGCCGGATGGCGAGGAATATTTTGTGACGTCACTGTATTTCGCCGCCGCACGCTGGGGCAATGGCGCGGGCATCTACAATTACCAAGCCGAGGCCAACCGCGTGCTCGGAGATATGCGGCACCGACAACTCATCACCGGCTCAACAATCAAAGGCCCCATGACAGCCGGATCCCTCTTTGAACCGGATCACAAAATGGTCCGCTTCACCCCAGACATTAAGAACTGGAACCACACCGATCCTTCCTACCATCTTCCGGCTTTCTATGAATTGTGGGCACAGTGTGGACCGAAGGAGGATCGCAAGTTCTGGGCACAGGCGGCGACGGCGAGCCGCGAGTTCTTTCAGCGCGCCACGCATCCCGTCACCGACCTTGCGCCAGACTATGCCAATTTCGACGGCACACCGTGGGCCAGTCCATGGAATACGAACAGCGCTGACTTTCAATTCGACTCGTGGCGCACCGCCATGAATTGGTCGATGGATTGGGCATGGTGGGCCAAGGACGTTCGGGAACGGGAATTGAGCGACCGGCTCCAGGCGTTCTTCGAGTCCAAAGGGCTGTCGTCTTATGGAAATCGGTTTACACTCGATGGCAATCAGTTCGGCAATGATCACGCGACCGGACTGGTGGCGATGAACGCCGTGGCCAGTCTCGCGGCCACGCATCCGCAGGCACAACAATTTGTCGAAGCTCTATGGAACACGCCCGTCCCAACCGGGCAATGGCGTTACTACGATGGCATGTTGTATCTCCTGGCATTATTACATTGCGGCGGGGAGTTTCATGTCTGGACGCCGCAATGAAACCGAATGCTTTTATGAAAGCTCAAATCGTTACGATGGGCAAAGCCATTGCGCCGCTCCTGCTCATTTCTCTGTTGGCTGCACCCTCCGACTGCCTGGCTATCGGGCAGGAGCAATATGTGGAAAACATGCGCGAGCCGGGCAGTTTCGGCATTGTGCAGGATGGGATAGCCGCGCCGCTTTATGTGGATTCAAACGACCATGCCGGCGTTGTTCGCGCTGTGAATGATTTGCAAGCGGACATCACCCGCGTCACCAGCCTGTCTCCGGCAATCACTCACGAGGAAAAAAATCTTGGAGCGGGCGCGATCATCGTTGGCACGGTTGGGAAAAGCCAGCTCATTGATCAATTGATCCGTGACGGGAAAATCGACGTGACGCCAATCGCAGGCAAGTGGGAATCGTTTTTTATTCAAGTCGTGCCGGAACCTTTGCCCGGCGTGGCGAGCGGACTGGTCATCGTCGGCAGCGACAAGCGGGGCACCATTTATGGTATTTACAGTTTGTCCGAGCAGATGGGAGTGTCGCCGTGGTATTGGTGGGCGGATGTTCCGGTGGCATACAAAGATGCTTTGTTTGTGAAGCCGGGCAAATACGTACAAGGATCGCCCGCCGTCAAATATCGCGGCATCTTCCTAAACGATGAAGCGCCAGACTTAAGCGGCTGGGTCGCAGAAAAATTCGGGACGGTTCCATCCAGCACCAATTCTCCGATACCTCCGGACGTTGCCAACTATAACCATCAATTTTACACAAAGCTGTTCGAGCTGATTCTCCGGCTGAAGGGCAACTACCTTTGGCCGGCGATGTGGAACAACGCATTCAACGAAGACTATCCGGACAATCCCCGGCTCGCGGATGAATACGGCGTCGTGATGGGCACTTCACACCAGGAACCGATGCTCCGGGCACAAAAAGAGTGGGACCGTCGCTATCAAAAAACACTCGGGAGTTGGAACTACTCCAAAAACCCGGACGTTCTGGAAAACTTCTGGCGGGAAGGCATTCAACGCAACAAGAATTACGAAAGCATCATCACCATCGGCCTGCGCGGAGCCAATGACACACCGATGTCCGAGGGCGCGAACATTGCCCTGTTGGAAAAAATCGTGGCCGACCAAAGGCAAATCATCACAGAGGTTATGCACCAACGCCGCGGACGCGCCGCAAGATTGGGCGCTCTACAAGGAAGTGCAGGAATACTATGAAAAAGGAATGCGCGTGCCCGATGACGTCACGCTGCTGTGGTGTGATGACAACTGGGGGGACATCCGCCGCTTGCCGACGCCCGAAGACAGGAAACGCCGCGGTGGCGCTGGAATTTACTATCATTTCGACTACGTCGGCGGCCCGCGCAACTACAAATGGCTCAACACAAACCCGATCGCCAAGATTTGGGAGCAGATGAATCTGGCTTACCATTACGACGCCAGCCAGATCTGGATTGTGAATGTCGGCCATTTCAAGGGTTACGAACTCCCCATTGAGTATTTCATGAGCCTGGCCTGGGATCCGCAACAATGGCCGAAGGAAAGAATTTCGGAATTCACCCGGTTGTGGGCGAAACGTGAGTTTGGACCAACTTATGCGCCGCAAATCGCCGACATCATTTCCAAATACACAAAGTATAACGGCCGGCGCAAACCTGAATTGCTTGATCCCGACACTTTCAGCATCGTGAATTATCAGGAGGCCGACAGAGTGGTTGCAGATTGGAAATCAATCGCCGCCGAAGCGGAGGGAATTTATCAAAAGCTGCCGGAGAACGAGCGTAACGCCTTCTTCGAGCTTGTGCTTTACCCGACCAAAGCCTGTGAACAAGTGAACGAACTATACATCACAACGGCAAAAAACCGCTTGTATGCCAGCCAAGGCCGGGCGAGCGCAAATGATTACGCGGTACAGGCGCGCGAGCTGTTCAAAGCCGACGTGGATTTGTCAGCCTACTACAATCACACTTTGGCGAATGGCCGATGGGACCACATGATGGACCAGACGCATATCGGCTACACGTATTGGCAGCAGCCGCCAACGAACACCATGCCCGAAGTCACCGAAATCCAAATCCCCACCCATGCGGAAATGGGCATCGCCGTTGAAGGCTCCACTTCCACCTGGCCAAACGCAACAAACGAGACCGCTCAGCCGGTTTTGCCGGAGTTCGACGTGTTCAACCAGCCGCGCCATTACATTGACGTATTTAACCGGGGACAGAGACCGTTCAAATTCACAGCCACAGCCAGTGCCCCATGGATCGTATTGAGCGCGACGCACGGCACGATTAAGAAGGAACAACGACTTTTGGTGAGCGTGGATTGGAGCAAAGCGCCCCAGAGTTCAACCAATGGCTTTGTGAAAATCACCGGCACTGGTGCGAAACCGATCGCCGTGAAGATAAATTTATTCAATCCACCGGAGCCAGCGAGGAATTCGCTGAAAGGTTTTGTGGAAGCTGATGGCTGTGTTTCCATCGAGGCGGCGCACTACACCAAAAAAATGGATGCGGATCCGGTCCGGTGGGAGGAAATTCCTGATTTGGGGCGGACTTTGTCGGCGATGACGATTTTACCCGTGACCGCGCCCAGCGTGACACCGCCGGAAAATTCTCCGTGCCTGGAATATCAAATGTATTTGTTCCATCCGGGAAAGGTTGAGGTTGAAGCGATGATTGATCCGACGTTGAATTTTGTTCAAGGCCGCGGCCTCCGCTACGCGCTGTCATTTGATGATCAGCCGCCCCAAATTGTCACCGCGGTACCCGAGAATTACACCGCCAAAGACGGGAACCTGGATTGGGAAGCAACCGTGAAGGACAGCGTCCGCAAAGTCAAAACCACATTCATGCTGGCGAACACCGGCTACCACACGCTGAAATTCTGGATGGTGGATCCCGGCGTCGTCTTGCAAAAGCTCGTTGTGAACTTGGACGGCGCGAAACCAAGCTACCTCGGCCCACCGGAAAGTTATCACAGCAGCGAGTCTGCCCCCATTCACCGCTGATAAAAGCCGGAGCAAATAAACCAAGCGCTCCGTCAGGCAGGAGGGATGTTCAATCTTCGGCACATTTCCCTCCATCGCCACTGCATAATGAGAGCAGGATGCGTCTCCATGTGTCCATCGCCAGATAACAAATTCACATTATCCATTAAGCCAAATTGACCACCTGTGGAATGGACGAAACTGTGGAAATGATCGTTTGCATGGGAAATTCGACAAATTTCAATAAAAATAACTTTGCTGGCCGCTATTGCCTGTGTATTGCCACCGAATGGCCTGGCGGTTATGAGTCTCCCCGTGGCCGTCGGCAAAACCTACGTTGACTGATTGCAGACTGCCACCATAGAAATGACCCCAACCCAATTGCCCCGCCACCGGCGGTGGGAGTGTACTTGGATCGTGGGTGCCGTTGCCTTCCATATAATCGCTGATGATAGGCTGTAGAGAGACGGAAGCATCGCCTGTCCTTTGCGGCCATTGAAGCGCACCGTCCGGGACATAACCCGGGACAGCCCAGGGATATAATGACCCGCCGCCGTTGGGCATTACTAATACTCCGCCGCTTAATGTTAAACTTGACAGCCGTGGCACCCACCAATTGTGTATCAGTTTTGAGAAACCGCCATTGCTCGAACGCGCTAGATTAACCCATTTTTCAAGATCGGTCATTGTCGAAATAAAACGATGTTGAACCGGGAGACCACCATAGCCATTCTTAAACTGATTATTTGCCACAGTCCAATCGCCAGGTCTGGCTGGACAAAAATACATCTGCATCGTCATCCCATAAGGCACCATGTTGGCAATAAAATTGATGGAAATGTCCGGCGGGTTCCCGCCGGCGTTTTGAGCTACATAAGCTGTATCCCTGGGCGATGGGGGCAGGTAGCCCCGCAAACTGTCCGTGGCATACACGTTGGCCATCGTCGTCCACTGCCGGTAGTTGGAAGTGCAATTAAGGACTTTGGCGCGGAATCTCGCTTGGGCCAGCGCCGGCAGGAGCAGCGCCGCCAGAATAGCAATGATGGCAATGACCACCAGCAATTCAATCAACGTAAAGGCACCCTTCATCGGGTTTGTTTTTGTTGAATAATGTTTAATGTTCATACGACTGGTCCTGTGTCGGTTATTCTCTCTTTTTCGCGGAATTGTTTTTCCAGAAGTTCCTCCGTTCGGAACCGTGGCTGTTTCCAACGAATGAAAATGAGGCCGGCGGAATATACCGTTCCACCGATGTCCCGTTGAGTTGTTTGTATTTCAAACGATATTCGCTGGGCGCAATCCTGTTCACTGATTTGAATACGCGGGAAAAATAAAACGGGTCGTCATAACCCAGCGCCGCCGCGACCTCTTTGACGTGCGGCGACCCCGCCTTCAGCAACTCGCGGGCGCGATGCATCCGTAAACGGATGAAATAGTCAATGGGCGAGCATCCGGTGCATCGCTTGAACAGCACAAAGAAATGCGAGGCTGAAACGTTCGCCGTCGCCGCCAGTGTGGCCACTTGCAACGGCTTGTTCAGATGCTCCATCATATAAGCAACACTCCGTTCGATTCTCCGCACATCATCTGACTTGCCGTTGTTGGAAGCCGCACCGCCGCTTCCGAATTGGCGTTCACGACACTTCAACACACTTCGAGGCAAATTGCTTACAGCTAAAACAGTTTTCATGCTTCATGGGTCATGCAATAGACGGCGCGCCAAAATGCTTTTGCAACACGAGGGCGATCGCGCCGTGTAACCGGGTCTCCGCCGCCGGGTTCATCGGCACAATCCGTGTCTTGGCTGGGGTGTACAACCGGCCTTCGACCCGCGCCCGGATAAGGGGGCCGACCCGCCCCCAAGCCTGGGTAACCTCACCAAAAACCACCACGATGCTCGGCGCCAGCCCCATGACAAGCATGGCTATTCCATCGCCCAGATAATGCGCCATCCGATCCAGCGCCTGGCCTGCCCTGACATCACCCTGTTCGGCCAGACGGAGCACGTCTTCAAAAGTTGGAGGCGTTGAAACGGCGGTTGGGCGGCGTGAGCTGGCTTCGGTGTAATAGCGCACTGCGGCCGTGTTGGAGGCAAAGACTTCCCAGCAGCCGTGGTTGCCGCAGTTGCAACGCGGGCCGTCCTCGCGCATCACCACGTGGCCGAATTCACCGGCCATGCCTGCCGGACCGCGCACGAGCTGCCCGTTGAGGACTATGCCAACGCCGATGCCTTCGGTGATGGCGACGGCGAGCAAATTATGCACGCCTTCGGTGTATTGATCGTTCCAGAGCGCGGCGAGCGCGCAGGCATTGGCGTCATTCTCCAGTTCGACCGGCAAGCCCGTGGCTTGTTCCAACGGCGTCTTTAAATCCAAGTCACGCCAGCCCAGGTTGGGAGCGAAGACCAAACGTTGCGACAACAAATCCACCCGCCCTGGCAGGGCTACGCCCACGCCTTCACAGGTGATTTCTGGATGTGACTTCACCAAATCATGAAGACGTTGGCCCAATTGGGCGACAAACTGCCGGGGGTCTCGGCCGGTAGGAAAGGTTTCCTGCGTCAAAAACCGATCATCCAATCCCGATAGGGCAATCGTTGTGGTCAGTGGCCGGAGGTCTACGCCGATGATGCTGGCGCGTTCGCCGTTAAGGTGGAAAAAGGTTGGTTTGCGCCCGTGTGGCAGATGGCCAATGGCCCCTTTCGTCACCCAACGCAAGGTCATGAGTTCCTCGGTGATGGCCGAAACGGTGCTGCGTTGGAGACCAGAACGCCGGGACAGATCAGCGCGGGAAATGGGCTGATGCTTGCGAATCAAATTAAGCACGATGCGACTATTGATGTCGCGAACCGTTTCGCAGGTCGCCACCTGAAAGTTGTTCAAATCAATTTTACGCACAACAGACCTTCAGAACGTTCTTAATCAAATTAGTTCGTGGGCCGAACTTTATCCGATTCTCGCTGGCAATCAAGCATAAAGTTCGGACCCCGAACAAATTATGACAACCAATTGCAAATTAATAATTTACAACTTAAATTTGCATCGCCAATCGCCGATTGCCGGACGGTCATGTTTCACTCCCTCTATGCGGTCTTCTCATCTTCTTTGACGCGGTTTTAATCCACATCTCTTCTCTGAAGCACAACTCTGAACCGTGGACAGCACGAGCGGATGTACTCCTGTCCAGACGGTCCGTTGGTAAGGTAATTTGCCACTTGCATCTTGACACCGCCACCAAACGACCCCGTGCGAGTGGAAACGCCGATTTCCAAATCGGCAGGTGCTGTGGTCATGAACGCGCAGGTGATACCGGGGCGGAGCCCGGCGCTCCGGTGGCAGTGTCAAGATGCGCCCCATGTTGCTGGTTTCAAACCGGAAAAACGAGGGGTGGAGAATTCTCCATGCGAATCGTAGCATCGTCCATTCCTGCGTCAGATTGCGATTGAAATACTGCGCGCCATTTCAGAATGTGGCAAATATGTCCGGTCCATTTTGCACAGTGTAACATGAAAAAACCGTCCGCCACCAACCTGCCGATTTATAAAAATCCCGCGCTGCCCCCCGCCCGGCGGGTCAAAGACCTGTTGTCGCGCATGACGCTCGAGGAAAAAGCCGCGCAAATGATGTGCGTCTGGCAGAAGAAATCCGAGACGCTCGTGAACGGCGACGGCAACTTCGACCTCAAGAAGGCCAAAGCCGCCTTCAAAAAGGGGCACGGACTCGGCCAGGTCGGCCGCCCCAGCGACGCGGGCAAAGGCAAAAATGCGCGCGAAATGGCCGAACTGACCAACGCCATCCAGAAATTTTTCCTTCAAAACAGCCGGCTCGGCATCCCGGTGATGTTTCACGAGGAATGCCTGCACGGCCACGCGGGAATCGGGAGCACGAGCTTTCCCCAGCCGATCGGTCTGGGCGCGACGTTCAATCCCGGACTCATTGAATCACTCTACGCCATGACCGCCGAAGAGGCGCGCGTCCGCGGCACGCACCAGGCGCTCACCCCGGTCGTGGACGTGGCGCGGGACCCGCG
>Ga0182027_10015426_pt1 | contig 10505 bp, 9 predicted proteins | sample 712E1DmetaG_FD_121300 | JGI IMG/M metagenome (GOLD analysis project Ga0182027, IMG submission 121300) | Permafrost microbial communities from Stordalen Mire, Sweden - 712E1D metaG (Illumina Assembly) | ecosystem: Environmental > Terrestrial > Soil > Wetlands > Permafrost | place: Sweden... | reverse complement strand
TTCCGGCGCCCCTGTGCACCTGCCAGGCTTTTTATTCAAAGGATGAGACCGTTTCAAAGCGTATAGATTTCCGGATAAGAATTTTTAATACGGCCATGTTTCTGCCCGATTCTTCAAAACAGCCATCGGATTCGCTTGGGGCCAGCATAGTCACTATCTATAAATCAAAACTGCCTCGGTTTGAACGTGCCATAACCGAAATGCACCCATTGTACCATTAGGCAGGTTAGTCTCTGTAGCTGAATTATATACGCGTCCCGCGTACATAATTCCTGCGTACAGAGACTTATCCACCTTGTGGGTTAGCGAAAGGAACTTTCATAGTGCCTGCATTTAAAGACCTGCAAAACAGCTCTGTAATCCTGGTGACCTGCCCGAAAGGGTTGTCCTCATATTGCGCGAAAGAGATCGAATCATTATCATTTAAAATTTCATCTCAATTTCCAACAGGTGTGTCGTTACGCGGTTCTTTCAGCGATTGCATGATGTTGAACCTGTCGCTTTCAACGGCGCATCATGTCCTCTTTCATTTGAAAGAATTCACCTGCAATACCCCCGAAGACCTTTACAAAGAAGTCCTTTCAATCGACTGGGAACATATCGTCCCTGCAAACGGGTATATCAGTGTAACCTCGGTGGTTCATACCGCGTCGATCAATGATACCCGTTATGCCAACCTTAAATGCAAAGACGCCATTGTAGACCGTCTTGTCAAGCAAACGGGCAAACGCTGCGACAGCGGCAATCAAAGGGACCGGATGGTCCTGCATGTATATTGGAACGATGACCGCTGCATCATTTATCTCGACACGTCCGGAGAGCCGCTTTCAAAGCGCGGTTACCGCTTTATTCCCGGCGGCGCGCCTATGCAGGAGACGCTCGCGGCCGCTGTCGTCCGCGCCACGGGCTGGAATGGCTCCTCGACTTTCGTCAATCCTATGTGCGGCAGCGGGACACTGGCCATTGAGGCAGCCCTTTTAGGCCTCCATCGCGCCCCGGGAATCATGCGCACGAATTTCGGTTTCATGCACTGCGCGGTTTACGATCCCGACGAATATTCCCGGTTGCGCGCAGAGCTTCTTTCAATGGAAAAAAAAGCTTCGCCAAGCTTGCCAGGCAGAATACTTGCAACCGATAATGACCCCTCGGCGCTTGCGGCGGCTCAGCGCAACGCAAAAGCCGCGGGAGTAGAAAATTGCATTGAATTCGGCCTCTGCGATTTTAAAGAGACTGTTATACCGACGGAAAAAGGGATAGTCATCTTCAATCCCGAATATGGCATCCGGATGGGCGACGCGACAGAATTGCAATCTGCCTATAAAGACATCGGTAACTTTTTTAAACGGCGCTGCAGCGGTTACACTGGCTTCGTATTTACGGGAAATTTTGATCTGGCAAAGCATATCGGGCTTAAAGCCAGGAAAAAATATCAATTTATGAGCGGCGCCATTGAATGCAGGCTGTATGAATATGAATTATATGAGGGAAGAAAATAAGAAGAGCATATTGTACCTACGGCTCATAATATTTTCACATACAAAAAGTCATGAGAAATGGTTTAAAGTTGACAAAAATGCTGAATTAAGGTATACTAGTTTTTCATAACGCTTTTCTGGTTTAATAAGGGAGCGGTCATAATGAAAACCGAGGTAAGGTCCTTTGAAAATTGGCGTATCGTTTCTTTGGAAGGTAAATTCATCATAAAGTATATCGCTCTGGTTAGAAAGGTCATCGAACCCCTTGAAAAAATGGAACGCCCCCTGGTCGCATTTGACTTCTCCGCTACGACTCATATGGACTCAAGCGCGATAACCCTCATAATGAATTACAATAGGCGACTCCTTACCAAAAATGGCAAGCTCGTTCTTTTCGGCGCAAATGAGGACATTACTGGAATAATAAATATAGTCGGCCTGGACTCAACCGTGCCTTTGTATAAAACACATGCCGATTTTGAATTAAGCGTTCGCCTGAAAAATATTTAATCCATGCATAAAACGCCTGTTTCAGCATTTCTGCTTTCATTTCTTTTGTTTTTTTTGTTTTGCCGGAAAAATACGTATACATCCGAACTTGACCCCGTACACTTTTCTCAGTGGTTTGTCAACTCCACCCTAAATATCAAGGATACGCTTGCGGCTTTTAAAATCCCAATCGATGCATGGGACAGCCTTGCCAATGCAACGAGGAAAAACGCGGCTTCATCTTCGGGAATTTTTACAACTATACTTAACGATTCATCAAATTCAGCATACACATTAGGTTGGAAAACGCCTTTGCAAATCCGGCGGGACACAACCTACCCTTTGATAATTTACCTCCATGGCGGTATCGGGTCGCCGCTCACTACCAAGGGCGAAAAAGCCTATGAAATGCTCTTGCCTCTTGCGGACACTTTTTCGTTGTTTCTTGCGTCGCCTTCCGGAAACAGGTATTCGCCGTGGTGGTCCGCGGCCGGATTGTACCGTATCATGCAGACGCTCCGTTACATGTCGCTCCATTACCCCGTAAATCCCGATAAAATCTTTTTGGCCGGCGTTTCCGATGGCGCTACCGGATGTTATGCCGTTGCCAATACGATGTGCGGGCCATTTGCGGGGTTCATCGCGGTTTCAGGTTTCGGCGGAATGCTGCCGCAAATGGGAATGGGGCTTTTTCCCGTGAATTTGATGCAGCGTCCGTTTTATAATGTCAACGCCGGCAAGGACCGGATTTACCCGTTTGAAGAAGTCAACAAATTTCTCGATTGGCTCGTTAATAATGGAGTATCGGTGGAAAGGAAAGCATATCCGGACGAGCTCCATGGATTTGACTACCGGGAAAAAGAATTCGGCAAGATTGCATCGCTCATTCGAACGTGGAGCAAGCCGGCCGGCAAACGGAATATTTCGTGGACATTCTCGCCGGGACTGCCCAACAGTCCCGATAATATTATTTCCTGGAAATTGCTAAAGGAATCAGCAATTTCCCAGATCAATGGTTATTGGCGAAACGATACCTTGCAAATAAAATCACAGGGAATCGATGAATTGATAGTTTGCTTTCCCGGCCTTAACAGCGATAAAATTAACGTTTGTATTAATAAGGGAAAAACCGAGAAAATCCTTAAGCTTACCGGGAGTTCCATTCTTTCATACGAGAAAATGGTGCATGATGGCTTTCCAAACGTGTCCTCCGATGCGATGTATCGAATTAGCCCGCCTAAATAAATTCCAAAAAACATCCTTATCATAAACGTATTTTATAAAAGAACTATCTTAAAAAGGGGTGTTTTATGAATAAACATGCCATTGTAATCCTCGCGGATGGTTTTGAAGAAGTCGAGGCAATAACGCCCGTGGATTTATTAAGAAGAGCTGGAATCGCGGTCACCATGCTGGGGCTTACGTCTATGGAGGTAAAGGGATCACATGACATTGTGATAAAAACCGATAGCCTCCTTAATGATTTTAACGGGCAATATGATGCTCTTATATTACCTGGTGGGCCGGGCCATAAAAACCTTCTCGAATCGCATAAGGTCCTGCATCTGATAAATACGTCTTTTCAACGGAAACTGCTTTGTGCGGCCATTTGCGCCGCGCCTTCGATTTTCGGAAAGGCGGGAATACTCAAAAACAAAAAGGCCACGTGTTTTCCCGGCTATGAGGATAAATTGGGAGAGGCCATTTTTGTCAGGGAAAAAGTAGTGCGGGATGAGAATATCATCACAAGCCGCGGGGCGGGAACAGCCGTTGAATTCGGGCTTGAAATCATCGACTATCTGGTTGGAAAAGTGGAAGCTGAAAAGGTCTCGCAATCCATTCAATTTATATTGTAATTTAAAGAGAACTTGCCAGAGTCATTACTTAAAAAGCCGCTCATATTCGCCATAACCTTCCTTTTTCAAGTCGGCTTTTGGAATGAACCTTAGCGCTGCGGAGTTTATGCAATAGCGCATACCCGTGGGCGCAGGGCCATCGTTAAATACGTGCCCAAGATGGGAATCGGCGTGCTTGCTGCGTACCTCGGTGCGGACCATAAAATCGCTCTTGTCAATTCGTTCCATGACATTTCCCTGTTCCAGGGGCTTCGTAAAACTCGGCCACCCGGTGCCCGATTCGAATTTGTCACGTGAACTGAACAAAGGTTCGCCCGATACGATATCGACATAAATTCCTTCTTCATGATTGTTCCAATATGGGTTATGAAAGGGATTTTCCGTGGCGCCATTCTGGGTCACGTCACATTGCAGCGGAGTCAGCTTCTTCTTCAAATCTTCCTTTGAAGGTTTGCTATAGCCTTTTTCTTCGGAAGCAGGTTTTTCCGCCGGATCGCTCCAGTGCCTTTTTATAAATTCATCTCTGCCTGAGCCCGTCCGATATAACTCATAGTGCGCGTAATTTTTCTTGAAATAATCCTGATGATACTCTTCAGCCCTGTAAAAAACTGAGGCCTTCAGGATTTTAGTCGCAAGGGGACGATTGAATTTTCCAGATTTTTGAAGTGCGTCTTTCGAAGCCTCCGCCAGCTTTTTCTGTCCCTCATCGTGATAAAAGATCGCCGTCCGATACTGCTGGCCCCGGTCCACAAACTCTCCACCCGGGTCCATAGGGTCGATATTACGCCAGAAAACCTCAAGTAGATTTTGGTAATTTACCTTTGAAGGATCATAAACGATCTCAACCGATTCATAGTGCCCGGTTGCGCCCGAACAGACTTCTTCGTATGTCGGGTTGACTTTATGGCCTCCGGTATATCCCGCCCAGACTTTTAAAACGCCGGAAATCTGCTCGAATGGCGCCTGCATGCACCAGAAGCATCCGCCCGCGAATGTCGCCGTGTCCACTTTTTCCGCGGACAAAACCGAACTGATTCCAGCCAGAACCACCAATCCCGTCATCACTTCGCCTATCATATCAGCCCCCCTTATTTAACCCCGGCACCCTATTCAGTATATACGGCAGCCAGGCCGCTTATATTGTCCCGGCAGTTCATAACCGATAACGTTCCCTGACTGAAGCTGAAAGGAAAATTTGCCTCCTTTCAAGCGCATTTTGTATACTTATAGACGGAATGTAACCTTCACGAAAGGAACCCGCTTATGAAACGTATGCTTGTAGTTTTTATGTCAATAGCTCTGCTGTCATGCATCGGTCGTACGCCCGCGCAAACGATAACCACCGGTTCCACGGTCGGTCAGATTTACACATCGGAATTCACCATCAACGCGCGCGCCGATACCGTTATGATGCGACTCGGCAACCCCGACAGCCTGGTCAAGATCATGGGCTTTGAGTACCAGGGAGGCGCCAAAAGGCTTGCGCAGGTCGGTGATGCGTTCAAGGTGATCCCGCAGAAAGACCGCTACAACGACCGGGACACCGGCGTTATAGGATTGACCTTTCTGCAAATGAGGGTCGAACTGCGCCTGACTTTTGAACCTGCGAACGGCTCGTATTACTTCCAGGACCAATGGAAATTTTTCCCTTCCGCCGGAAATGAAACCAGGATCATATTCACCGAACGTTATTTCGAACCTAGTTCGCAATCTTCAACCCAGCTTGACGAACAGGCGAGACTCATCAAGGAAGGCCTTGCCCGTCTTAAGACCATGGTTGAGCGAAGGTAACCACCGGCTGTTATATTTGGTCCTTGCCGCTCAATAGCGTAAGGATGTTTTCTTCGAACGGCGGTCTAACGACCCCGCGTTCGGTGATAACAGCGGTAATGAGGTCATGAGGGGTAACATCGAAGGCCGGATTAAACACATTGACATCTGCGGGCGCGGTGAGCTTGCCGAAGCCGTTGATGATTTCCCCGGCGTCCCGGAACTCAATGGGGATTTCTTTGCCTGTTTTTATTCTCAAGTCGAACGTTGAAAACGGCGCCGCCACGTAAAAAGGGACTGCATGCGCCCTGGCGATCAGGGCGAGGCCGTATGTCCCGATTTTGTTCGCCGAGTCCCCGTTCGCCGCGATGCGGTCGGCGCCCACCAGCACGGCGTCAACCTTGCCCATTGCCATGACCGCGGCGGCCATGTTATCGCAAATGAGAGTCACCGGAATTCCCGCAGCCATGAGCTCAAAAGCGGTAATGCGCGATCCCTGCAGAAGGGGCCTGGTTTCGTCGACATACATGTGGAATATCTTGCCCTTTTCCTTTCCAACGTAAATGGCCGCAAGGGCGGTCCCGTATTCTCCGGTCGCCAGGCTGCCTGCGTTGCAATGGGTGAGAATGGCATGGTAGTTTTTTATCTGGTCGAACCCGTATTCGCCTATTTTCCGGCACGTTTGAATATCTTCTTCAAGGATTTTCTTCGCTTCTTCCAACAGGGCCGTTTTAATTTTTTCAACACCCTGCTTCGAAACCGGCGATACTTTTCTTTGCGCCCGTTCAAGCGCCCACGTGAGATTGACGGCCGTGGGCCGTGCAGACGCAAGGTAATCGGCCTTTTCACGGATAAGTTTCACAAGCCCTTCAACCGTCGCCTTCTCCGGATAATCCCTGACGCCAAGAAACAGCCCGAACGCCGCGGCTATACCGATCGCCGGGGCGCCCCTGATCTTGAGCGCTTTGATGGCGCCAAACATTTCGTCAGCATTCCTTATGTCAAGATAAGCCAGTTCGCCGGGCAACCGCGTCTGGTCTATGATGCGGGCCGCATCGTCAAGCCATTGAATGGTTTTCAGGCGTGGCATATAGTGGTTTCTCGAAATTGCCTATGTTCCCTGAGCGAAGTCGAAGGGAACATCCGTCTGAATACGCTCGCATCCTGCCTGCTATCGCTTCGGTAGGCAGGCGACTTCGCTCAGCGAGCGCTCTCTTACGCCTCAACCAGCTGGACCGCGCTCTTGGAAGCTTCTATTATTTTCCTCGCAACTTCCGTAGGCACCGCTTCATAATGCGAGAATGATTTCGAATAGAACCCGCGTCCCTGGGTCAGCGCGCGGAGCGCCTGAGAATAATTCTGGATTTCGGCCTCGGGGACCTTGGCGTTTATCGCCTGGAGCTTCCCTTCCGGCTCCACACCGCTGATTTTTCCCCTGCGCGAAGAGAGGTCGCCCATGACGTCCCCGGTAAAATCGTCAGGCATGACGACCTTAAGGTCCGCGATCGGTTCCAGAAGAATTGGCGTTGCCGATTCGACCGCGATCTTAAAGGCCTCACGTCCGGCCACCTGGAAGGCGATGTCCTTGGAATCGACGGGGTGCGTCTTCCCGTCCACAAGCAGGACGCGCACGTCAACGATTGGATAACCGGCAACGATGCCTTCCTCCAGTTTCGACTTAATCCCTTTGTCAACACTCGGGCGAAGCGACTGGTCGATGACCCCGCCCACGATTTTGTCAATGAATTCGTATCCCTGGCCACGCGGGAGCGGTTCCACGTCGATAGCGACCTTGGCGTACTGTCCCGCGCCGCCCGACTGCTTCTTGTGGGTATATTCAACATAACGAACCGTTTTGGTGATTGTCTCACGGTACGATATCTTTGTTGGTTTCCTGACCACTTCAACCTTGAAACGGGCCTTCAGGTTCTGGAGAATGATATCGAGATGCACGTCGCCCATCGCGGACAGGATCGACTGCCGGATGTCCGGATGGAATTTATAGCTGAATGTCGGGTCTTCTTCGTGGAGTTTCGCGAGCCCGATGCCTATCTTGTCTTCATCGCCTTTAGTTTTTGACGTTATCGCGACATTAACAAGAGGAGGAGCGAAATTCGTCGGGGCGAAATGGACGCCCAGTCCCTTATCGCCGAGCGTGTCGTTGGTATGTGTGTCTTTCAATTTGAGCATGACGCCGATATCGCCAGCCCCTATTTCTGTGGTGTCGGTCCGTTCCTTCCCGCGCATGAAATACATGTTCCCGACGCGCTCGGCGCTGCTGCGCGTGAGGTTCTGGACGTCCTTGCCGACCGACAGCTTCCCGCTGAAGACCCGCACGCAGTTAAAATCGCCGATATGTTCCTCGGAAATCGTCTTGAAAATAAACGCGCTCGTCGGCTGTGTCGGGGAACAGGCAATCATTTTTTTGGCGTCGCCGTCGATGGCCTCCACTTCCTTGCGCTGGTCGGCGCCGGGGCACAATTTCGTAATGGCGTTCAAAAACAAATCGGTCCCCATATTGCCGAGCGCGCTGCCGCACAAAACAGGGAACAGAGCTCCCGCTGCAAAGCCTTTTGCAAGTCCCTTTTGCAGATCTTCGTGTGAAAGTTCTCCATTATCGAAATATTTGGTCATTAATTCTTCATCGGTTTCCGCGATGGACTCCATGAGTGAACCGTGCAGGGAGTTCATGTTTTCGACAAGGTCCGCCGGAACATCAATTTTTTTCCCTATACCATTTCCTTCACGCGTATATTCAAACGCTTCTTTCGTAGCTATATCGACAATGCCCTTAAACTGCGGCCCGATACCGATTGGAATTTGAAGCGGGACCACCGGGGCGCCGTACGTTTCTTTAAGGGCGTTGAGCGTTTTCTGGAAATTTACGTTTTCTTTGTCAACGCCGTTGATGAAAAACATCCGGGGTATTCCCGCATCGTCGACAAACCGCGACATGATCTCGGTGCCCACCTGCACGCCATCCAGCGCGCTTACGAGGATTACCGCCGATTCAACCACGCGCAACGCGGCCTTTGCGTCTCCCTGCAGGTCAAGAAAACCTGGCGCGTCAAGCAGGTTTATTTTCATGTCGTTCCACTCGCAGTATGCGATTTTCATGGAGATGGACATTTTCCGTTCGAGTTCCTCGGGCCGGCAATCAAAAATGCTCGTCCCGTTGATGACTTTATTGAGTCTGCCCGTCCCTTTCGACGTGAAACAAACCGCCTCTAAAAGCGATGTTTTCCCTGTTCCCCCGTGCGAAAGCAGGCATACGTTCCGCAGTTGACTGGCTTCGTACTTTTTCATTAAGCCTCCAATTGAAAGTGCATCGGCATAAAAAAACCACGCTGTTCATGCTGCCTTGATTTCGAAGCAAAATCACAAATAATTCAAATAAGACACTCTAATATATAAACGTTATGTTGAGAAAAGCAAATAAAAAGGGGTTTTGCAAAATTATCTCAATACGGGATAGAGCAATTGCATCACTATTCCCGTAAGAACGGGTACCGTGAGGTTGTCGTTGATGCTGACGTTTTTTGTAATCCGTATCGGAAAAAGCTCCATGACCGTGATGCATAAAGACCCCGCCAGCGCCAGGAACAGAGGCACCCTTCCCTGCCACGCGTCCAGCAGATGCGGTACCACGGGAAAACCTCCCGTAAAAAGGACCATGCACAGAACAAAGCAGGCAAGCGACCCTTCCAGGGACTTCTTCCCGATTTTTGTCCGGCCCACGGCCTGCCCGACCAGAGCAGCCGCACCGTCGCCCCAGATAAAAGCGCACAGGACCATGAACGATATGTACGGTTGATTGACAAATACTATTGAGCACAGAAGCGCGGAATACACGATATATGTGGCGCCGGTCATTTTCTTTATCTCTTCCGGCCTGAGGGCCGCGCCGCCGACACGGTAGAACAATGTCTGGACGGGCCTGACCCTGAAGCGCAGCAGTTCGACCGAAGTAAAAACAGCGGCGGCCAGCACGGCGAGGACCGGAGGATAAAGCCGGGGCGTCAACCAGCCGGGCACCCATGAAAAGGATGGGACATACCGTGGAATATACAGGATGCAACAGGGAACAATGAGACCGGTGAAGACATGCAATACCTTACGGTAAACTTCTTCCTTTCGTAATGCCATTGCCAACCTTTCGGGTTAATTGTCGACGGAGACCAGATACGTCCAGGAATTATACTGATACGACGAATAGGTCGGTTCGATTTTAAGCAGCATGACCGACCCCGGTCTGATGATATTTTTAGTATCGCAAAAATCAATCGAGCCGCCACCGGGAAAGACCATGCGCTTCGACAGCACCCATGACGTGTCCGGTCCATTGGGTTTGAAAAAGGATACAAAACTGTATTCCGTCAGGTTTAGCGTGAGCGAATATAGTTTATTTCCTCTTTTAATCAGGTCCCGGCTTTTTAAGTCGGTGCCTATCCAGAAATATTGCGCGCCTTTTTTTTCCGCGATAAATACCTGGCCGTAACGCTTCCAGATCGCTATCCCCCGCGGTTCAACAAATTGGTTCTTGCCGGTCCCCTGCGAACCGAAAACGTCTAAAAGCCTCAGGTCTTTGTCAAATTTATAAATGCAGTGTTTTTCCCGGTCGGTTATCCAGACATTGTGATAATAATCCGTTGCCGCATACGACGCCTTTTCATTATCGGGCAGGTTTACCTGTTTTAGGAGCCTTCCGTTTAAGTCAATTTTCCACAACCTGGTCCCGTTCCTGTCGGCGCAATAAATCGCCTGCTCGCCGCAAAAATAGCTCCACCGGTCGGCCCCATCGGCAACGGCCAGCATTGCCGGCCCGTTTTCAAATGCAAATTCTTCACGTGCGGGAATTGTCCGGAAAACTTGGCCGGAAGCCGTAAAAACGACAATGCGGTCATGTCCGGTATCG
>Ga0182027_10015424_pt1 | contig 10506 bp, 11 predicted proteins | sample 712E1DmetaG_FD_121300 | JGI IMG/M metagenome (GOLD analysis project Ga0182027, IMG submission 121300) | Permafrost microbial communities from Stordalen Mire, Sweden - 712E1D metaG (Illumina Assembly) | ecosystem: Environmental > Terrestrial > Soil > Wetlands > Permafrost | place: Sweden... | reverse complement strand
TACAATTTATAGCATTAATAAAAAGATATCCAAAATGAGAATACAAAAATCTTTTAAACTTGCAATCAACATCCTTGTGCATAGCAAGCTGAGGAGTTGGCTTACAATAATAGGCATAGTGATAGGCGTAGCTGCGATTGTCGCTATAATATCGATTGGTGATGGCGCACAGGCAAGCCTTGCTTCAAGGCTTGGAGGGCTTGGCGCAGATCTTGTGACAGTCTCTCCTGGATTCCAAAGGGCTGGTGGAGCATTTGGAGGAGGAAGAGGAGGATTTGGAGGAGGCGGTGACAGCAGCTCTACAGTTGCGCCCAATAATCTGACTAATGTCGATATTCAAGTCATAAAAAATGTTCCTGGAGTGCTTTTTGTGAATGCTATGGTTTCAGGAAGATCAAAAGCAACATATCTTGCAGAGAGTGCAAATCTCAATATTGAAGGCGTTGATCCGCTTGCCTGGACCAACATGCAATCCTCTGGGATTTCAGCAGGCAGATTCCTTGACAGCTCTGATACTGGAGTCATCGTCATAGGAAATAGTGTGGCCATGACCACATTCAAAGAGCAGCTTTCTGTAAATCAGGGACTGAACATCAATGGTACAGTATATAAGATTGTCGGAATCCTTGCAGCATCAGGAGGATTTGGAGGGGATGATAACAAGATATTCATGACAGTGAAAGATGCAAGACAGGTGCTTAACAGGAATGGAGAGACCAGTTATGACTCCATACAATTCAAGGTCGCTGATTCTTCCCAAGCAGTCGCGATAGCCAATGAGACTGACAATAGGCTTGCCATATCAAGGCATGTCATTGGAGGGAAGAGGAAGGATTATACGATTACCTCTGCACAGGCGACACAGGCAAGCATAGCAAGTGTCACGTCGACATTCACATTATTCCTTGGAGCGATAGCTGCCGTCTCTTTGATTGTCGGAGCTGTAGGGATTGCGAACACTATGTTCACATCAGTTTTAGAAAAGACTAAAGAGATTGGAATAATGAAGGCCATAGGCGCAAAGAATCGTGACATAATGTCGATATTCCTGCTCAATTCTGCACTTGTAGGATTTGTCGGAGGGGCTGTAGGGATAGGACTTGGAGCATTAGTCTCTGCATTGCTACCAAATATTCTTGGAAGGCTAGGAGGGCTTGGAGCTGTGACAACAGTAATCCCGCTCAGTCTCTTGATAGAGGCAGTCGTCGGATCCATGTTGATAGGGATGATTGCAGGAGCAATACCAGCGTATAGGGCATCAAAGCTAAAGCCGGTAGACGCATTACGTTACGAGTAAAACATCAACTGAAATCTTTTAGGGGGTAAGAATTAACTTTCATATTTTTTATTAATGCGTGAGGCATCAATAAAAAAAATACGAGGATTGAAAACATGAAAAAGAATGTAAAAATATATACGATAGCAGGCGCCTTTGTGATTTTAACAGCGCTATTTGCTACAGGAGTTTTCGCGATGCCTTCCGGAATTTTCGGGCATCAAGGAGGACCAGGACAATATGGGCAGAATAATGCTAGCCTGGAGATAAGGAATGCTATAGCTGCAGGAGATTTTGGTGCATTTCAGAACGCGGTCACAACATACAATATCACATGGTATGAGAACACGACGCAGGACCAGTTCAATAATCTTGTAACAGCATACCAGAACAGGATACAGACACAAGCCGATATGAACCAGACACGAACAGATATCAATAATGCCATAAAGAGCAATGATTATGCTGGATGGAAGCAGGCGATGACTGATTGGTTCAATAGGTTCATAACCCAGGATGCATTCAATAAATTAGTCGGCAGATACAACAATTCAACAAACAGCACCAACAACATGATGGGTTGGCATTTTGGAGGGTATAAAGGGAATGCAGCTCCAAGAGGCCCAGGATTTATGCCATCAGGACAATCATATGCATCGTATGCACCAGGTCATATGCGTGGAAGAGGAGCAGGCTACCACTCTGGATAGATAGGATAGGTAAACTATAATTTTTTATTTTTTTTACTCTTTATTCTAGTCGCGAGTTGTCTTATGATTAAGCAAACTTTATATAATATTTGCCACAATATGATGTGAAAATATGAAAAGCCTGACAATAATAATACTAGGAGGCACTGGAGATCTGTCTAAAAAAAAGCTTTTGCCAGCAGTAAATAAACTTGTAGAAAGGCATGTCTGTGATAAGATAAATGTTATAGTAACCGGCAGGAGAGATTTTAGCGAAAAGGAGTATCTTGAATTCATAGGCGTCAGGCTGCACGAAGATATAAGACTGCATTATTTCAGGACAGACTTCACAAAACAGGATTCTTTGAAAGGCCTTGATGGATTGCTGAAAAATATCGAGGACAATGATTGTATCGGAAGGATATTCTACCTTGCTACAAGCCCAGAGTTCTTCAAGACAATATCAAAACAGATATCAAAGATACATAATGTTGGTTTCAAGAGGATGATGATAGAGAAGCCTTTCGGGCATGACTTGGAAAGCTCGAAGGCCCTTGACAGGTCTTTACAGAGATATTTCGATGAAGACCAGATATTTCGGGTCGACCATTATCTTGGGAAAGAGACTGTCCAGAACATATTGATATTGCGGCTGGCAAACCCTTTTTTTGCAAGGACATGGAACTCTGAATTCATCGACCAGATAAAGATCACTGTAAGTGAAAACTTCGGTGTTGCAGAAAGGATAGATTATTATGACAATACAGGAGCGATAAGGGATATGATACAAAACCATCTATTGCAGATGGCAGCATTCATCCTTATAGATAATCCTGTCGACTCAGATCCAAAAAACATAGCAAAGGAAAAGGCTAATGCAATAAAAAAGCTTGAAGTCAAAGATATTTCCATAGGACAGTATGAAGGATATGATGACGAGCTCAAATCACATGACAGAAAAACATCCAAGACAGAGACCTTTGTCAAACTATCTATCTTTTCAAGGGCCAAGAGATGGAAGAACACCAAGATAATACTGGTGACAGGCAAGCATCTTGCAAGAAAATATGCAGACATAGAATTATCTTATAAAAAAGAGCCTTGCATATTATACTGCGACATCAACACCTATCCTAATAGGCTGATATTGAACATACAACCCGTACAAGACATTGATTTCCATATCAATACCAAGACGCCAGGAACTAATTTTGAGATAAAACACACCAAATTGATATTTTCTCATGAGAAAGAATTCAGTTCAAACACCCCTGAAAGTTATGAGGTCATCATAGAAGAATGCATCAACAATGATAAGACATTATTCATAAGCAACGAGGAGCTTAGCGCTGCATGGAGATTCACAGATAAGATAAGAGATATTGCATCAAAGATGGATCCTATAATCTATAAGAAAGGCAGCGATGAGTCTGATATAAAAGAGTAAGACCTGTGACAATATTAATCAACAGGCATCTCTTCAAGCGCCCTACATATTTACTACATTCTTAATCACCATATTTCTCTTTTTTTGATGTCTTTGGATGTCAGATGCTTTCACAATATTTAAAAACAAGCCATTCATCAACGATTGTTAAGAGGCTAAATGATAACTGTAAAAAATCTCTCGAAAAAATTTGACAAGTTCATCGCAGTAGATGACATCTCTTTTGATGTGGATAAAGGAGAGATATTTGCATTTCTAGGACCCAATGGTGCAGGCAAGACCACAACGATAAAGATGCTCACTACATTGCTAAAGCCCACTCATGGAGAGATATTGATAAATAATTTCAATCCTATAGATCATGAAGACAAGGTGAGAAGCAGTTTCGGGATAGTCTTTCAGGACCCGAGCCTTGATGATGACCTGACTGCTCTTGAGAACATGGAATTCCATGGAGTACTATACAGCGTCCCGAAGATCACCAGAAGGGAGCGCATCAAGGAATTGCTGACATTTGTCGAATTATGGGACAGGAGGAACGATCTTGTCAAGACATTCTCTGGAGGGATGAAGAGAAGACTTGAGATAGCTCGAGGATTGTTGCATCATCCAAAGATATTCTTCTTAGATGAGCCTACACAAGGGCTTGACCCACAGACAAGGAATCATATGTGGGAATATATCAAAGAGCTCAATAAAAAAGAGGGCATCACAATATTTTTCACGACACACTATATGGAAGAGGCAGAGAAACATGCAGGGCGTGTAGCGATAATAGATCGTGGAAAGATAATTGCGCAGGGTACATCTGATAAATTGATGAAAGACACTAAGACCAAATCGCTTGAAGAGGCATTCCTGAAGCTTACTGGCCATGGGATAAGAGAAGAAGAAGCGAGTGCAACAGATAGGATGCGCCAGAACAAGAGGATGTGGAGAAGATGAAACTCAGCACAATATACATCCTCTGGTATAGGCAATTAAAGAAATATTTCAGATCAAAGGCTAGGATGATAGGATCATTAGGCCAGCCTATATTATTTCTTGTCGCTCTAGGATTCGGCTTTGGGCCGATATATGCAAAGGCAGGTGGAGGGAATTATATAGAATTCCTTGCTCCTGGAATAATCGCCATGAGCATATTATTCACTGCAGTGTTCACAGGCATAGAAATCATCTGGGACAGGCAATTCGGATTTCTCAAAGAGACACTTGTTGCACCAGTATCAAGGCTTGATATAATGATTGGGAGAACTTTGGGAGGAGCGACAGTCTCAGTATTCCAAGGCATAATAGTCCTCATACTAGCGATGATCCTGGGATTTAAGATAAATAGCATCTGGACAGTACCACTCGCATTATTATTCATGATACTTATTGCTATAATGTTTACAGCCCTAGGGACTGCGATAGCCTCAGTGCTCGAGGATATGCAGGCATTCCCGCTCATAATAAATTTTGTGATAATGCCAATATTCTTCTTGTCAGGAGCATTATTCCCTCTTACAGGACTGCCTGGAGCTATAGGCATAATAACAAGGATAGACCCCTTGACATATGGTGTTGATGGATTAAGATTCGCATTCACAGGAGCTGCACAGTTCCTGCTGGCGACAGACCTCATAGTGCTTGTAGCGCTCGGAGCGATAATCACATCGATAGGAGCATACTTGTTCTCTAAGATACAGATATAGAATTTCAGAGTCCTTTGCCGACATCTTTTTTTGTATCATACCAGATGATTGCCCAATATGACCTTTTTTTGCATTTTTTTAATGCTTCATACCTATGATTTCCGTCTCTTATCGATAATTTCCCTTTTTTATATGTGGCTATCAATGGAGGAACTGCCCATCCATCATCTATCTTTTTAGACAGGTCTTTTATTCTCTTATTCCATACGCTTTCTGTCTCTTTATATTCCATATCACTTTCATATCCACAGCAGCGATGCAATTTTGTCAATGAGAGCCTTATCGGTCCCGCCCAATATCTTTTTTGTTTTTTTAATCCTATAGAAAGTTTTGGATTGTTGCCTTCATTATTTAGATACTGATGGACCCAATTCTCTGCATCAGTAATGTTCTTTATCTTGTTCATTGGTATTTTCTCTGTCGATATATCTCGTACAATATTATAGAAGCAGCATTGGCGACATTTAAAGAGCTTGCTGATCCATGCATAGGTATTTTTACTAGGACAGTAGACATTGTCTTGTAATTACTGCTAAGTCCGTGCATCTCGTTTCCTACCAATAATACTGTAGGTGGCCTGAAATCCTGATCATGGATCTCTTTTTGAGCTTTTGCAGAGCTGCCTACAATCTGTATTGCACCAATCTTTTTCTCTAAATCCCTGATATATTCTAGCACTTCTTTATCTGACTGTAATCTGACAACTGGCAAAGAGAATAATGTCCCGAGACTTGCATGGATGGTCTTGGGGTCATATATATCAACAGAATGTCCTGTGACAATCAATCCATCTACTCCTAAAGAATCGCAGGATCTTATTAGAGTTCCTAAATTTCCAGGACTTGAAGGCCTATCGAAAACAACAAGCAGCAAGGTATTTTTTATTTTTATTCTAGACAAGTCATCCTCTAGGATTTTAGCTATTGCGAGCAGCTCTGAAAATTCTTCTTTATCACTAAGTTTTTCCATCAGACCAAGAGGTAATTCAAAATGTTTATCGGCTGTCGAGTTTTTTAAGATATTTTTTGCCCAATCTGATAATCTTTCTTCGGAATATGCGAAGGCCGATACACACCAATTATTTTTTATCAATAATTCTATGGGTTTGACACCTTCAACGAAAAACTCCCCAGATTGAGTCCTCTTCAACCTATTTCTTTTAAGGACTTCTAAGTGCTGGAAATCATTATTCTCTGAATAAATCCTGACAATATCTGGCATAATAAAGAAAAACCTTCATAAGTTATAAATTTTTAGGAAAAGATTCTATCCGTGTAAACTTTTACCAAAATTATTAAATTATCTTATCAAAAAATTCTGTATCAAGATGTATACTCCGAGCAGTATCAGGATTATCGGCATTATTATATCTCCATATTTTTTTAAGAACTTTTGCAGCTTCGAGAACCTTGTGATATTGTATGCGACATAGCACCATATAGCAACCATCAATAAGAATATGCACATGGATAAGAACACATAGATGAATGATTTATTGACAAAAAGAGGTATATAGATGCTGAAATTATCTGCACTGTTCGCGAATGTGACAAGAGCTACACTTAAAATATCTAGGCTGAAATCTTTTCTCTCCTCAGATTTTCTATTCCTCCCGAAAAGTCTTGTGACTCCTATTATTATAGGAACTAGTCCGAGCAAACCTGCGGCTGGAGATCTGAAAAGACTTACAAGATAATATCCTGCAACGCTCACAATCAATATTGCAATAAATCCAATATATTGCCCTAAAACAATCCTATATGGACGCTTTGATTGTGCAAAGAAAATAGTGAGGATGAAAAAATCATCTATATTGGTAGAAATAAAAGCACCAATTGCTGCAACAATAAGTAGGATTATGTTCATCAAAGAAATCTAGGAGTTCAGATATATAAAAATTGTTGTTTTAGAAATAATCTAAGCAATTAAGAAAATAGAAAAAGGTATTCTTAGGATCACAAAAGTGTGCGTAGCCCCGACCAGAATTTATAATAGAAAAAATCACTCTTAAAAAACACTCTTATGCTCACACATATCCTTTGACAACATTTATATAAAAGGTTACTCTATCTCGTTTGTGGAGTATGGGAGTAGGGGTTGATATTATGCTTGAACAAAAAAAGGATTCTAAAATAAAAAGTGATTTGTATATAAAAATAACTAAAGATGGGCCATATATTGTTTCTGGAAAATTACCATTAGATAAAAAAATAATTATAAGAGACGATGCAGGCTTCTCTGTAGAATGGAAAAAAGGAGAAACATATAAAATCACAGAAGAATATTCACTTTGCAGATGCGGACACTCAAAAAATAAACCTTTCTGCGATGGAAATCATATCTCAAGCAAGTTCAAAGGAAAAGAGACGGCAAGCAGAAAAAAATATATCAAAGAGGCAAATAAGATTACAGGTCCAGAACTTGATCTCACAGACAAAGAAAATTTATGCTTTGGTGCAGGATTCTGCCATAACAAAAAGGGAGATGTCTGGAACCTTGTTAGACAATCAAATATTAAAGAAGCAAAGTACTTAGCTATAAAAGAAGCATGCAACTGTCCTTCCGGTAGGTTAGTTGTATGGGATAAAACAGGAAAACCGATTGAACCCAAGTTTTCTCAGAGTATAAGTCTTATAGAAGAACCAGGCAAGAAAGTTAGTGGCCCTATCTGGGCAAAAGGCAAAATAGATATTATATCTTCTGACGGAAAATTATATGAAAAAATGAATCGCATCTCACTTTGCAGATGCGGACACTCAAAAAATAAACCTTTCTGCGATGGAAATCATGTATCTATAGGTTTTAATGATAAAGATTCATCACTTTTAAAAAATATGGGCTAGTTACCGACTTAGATAACATATTATTTAGCATCCATGTACTGATTTAGAATAAAGACTCTGAAAGCGATGTACTTTAGAGTTATTTGGTTGATTTACCTACTGAAGGTATATCTGTTGTTATCTTTCTTTTTTATTATTAATAGGATTTCATTGTCTGCTGAAGTATGATGCTTGTGGTCAAGATAACTCCTCCTATGGCCAATCCTCCTATAACATCTGTAAGCCAATGCAAGTTAAGATATATTCTTGAGAATCCTATCAATATTATTATGAGACTAAATACTCCTATTATGATTGGTTTGAATGTATTTAGGCGATCTGGGCTCATATTTCTTAATAATAGATAAGATATCATCCCGAAAAACACTACGGCTGTAGCAGTATGCCCACTCGGGAATGCATAATCTGTCGCAGTCACGAGCGCATTTAGTGGCCGTGGCCTTTGGACAAGTATCTTGAGGATTGCTATGGCTGCAGCATCCACTATCATCGCTGATGCAAGAAATACTGCTTCTTTTTTAGAATGTCTAAACCACATCACTACAGATATTATTAAAGATAATATCAAGACAGGCAGTGTATCGAATATAATATCGATTATTTTTGAAACACTTATAAAAAAATCATTTTGTATCTTTGGGATTGAAGCATTCACTGATAAATCTGCAGAAGATAGAAAGCCGTGCAATACCACTTCCAACAATATTAAGACAGCTATTACAAACAAGATAATGTCTATTATTATCAATTTTTTTGGTGATTGAATCATCTAATCCCTGTATCTATCATGATATCCTGTACTGTCGTGTTGCCTTTTGTTATATCTATGGCTACTGGAAGGTTCGAATTTCCTAGATAATCTGTCCTGTCAAGCCCTAGGATATATCGACCTGCCGGCAATTCCAGAGAATAATTTCCATTCTCGTCAGGTGTTATTGCAAACCTTATCTTTGTCGTCCTATCATTTGTATATATTGCTACTGGCCATTCTTTGTATGTATCTGCTGTCGGCAGGCATTTTGGGTCTGGAGGATTCTTCTCGACAGGACATAATGGCCCGATATCAATATGACCTTTCAATATCCCATAATCCATCTTCGAGATAATGCTTTTAGAGCAAGAAGTAATCAATAGAACTGAGAAGGTTAGCAATGCGATAATAAACAAATATCTTAAGTAGTTCATATGATAACTTTCAAGAAGTAGATTATATAAATGTTGCGCATAAGTCTAGAATACGATTAATAATTGGATCACGCAGTGGTATTTGTCAATGCATCGATGCATCCTGAATCATTTGCAAGATCGAAGATGCTCAGCTCTCCTTCTATTCTGGCATTATTTATCTGCCATGTAGGATAGGCAGTGATGTTTAGTGCAGTGCATTCTGGTGCCTGTGCGCTTGGATCTCCCTGGACTCCACATTCTACATAATTTACATACTGGAATGATGAGCTGAAAGTCTTTTTAGTATTTTGGCAGTGTGGACACCAATATGCTCCATACATGGTGACATTATGTGCAGTCATGCATTTTGCTAATGAATCATATTGTGTAGAAACAGGAGTCGGTGCAGTGCTTGAGCATCCTGCAATTAAGACCGCAATGAAAGCGACGATTATGGATGAAAAAATAACATATCTCATTTAAGACACCTCATAGAACAGGCATGCTGCTCTAAATATAAATCTTACGGAACATGATTGCAGGATGACGAAACATGATTATGACAGGATCAATTCACTTTTGCAGCCTTTGCGACTGTGATAAAAGCGTTTTCAGAAGAGGTCGAGATCCCTTGAGCCTTAATGAAATATATCCCTGATGAATATCCGCTAAGATCAAGCCGGAATTCTTTTCTGCCTTTTTGATAATTATCATCTGTAATCTTCAATATAGCTTGCCCTAAGATATTGTGCAATGTCATCACAAGCCTGCAATCATAAGGTAAATCTAATGTTATTGTCGTCTGAGGATTGAATGGGTCGGGATATGGAGTCATTATGCCACGCAACATATCAATTTTTCGTTTGACATCCTTAACCATATTTATCTTGTTATATATGCTGCTTGCAAGCGCATCAATGCTCATCGTAGAATCATATGGCAGGAATGCCATCTTAGGATTTTCTGACGATAATGACGAGACAAGCGTAGTATTTGTTGAGTAAGGACTTGCAATAATACTGTCTTTTGCGACAATCAGCCCTTGTGTATATTGTGTGTGTACCTTTGTCGTGTCTGCATCGACCTTGAAATATACTATCCCTCCTCTTAGATCGATATTATCTATTCTTCCTGCTGATAGCAACACATTGCCCGGTCTTGAGATAGATAATCTATCTCTTGCAATTCTGTAAAGTCTTGGCTTTAATGAATCTACTAATGCCTGAGTGTTCACAGATGGCCTATAAGAAATGGGTGGTTCGGGTGCAGCTGTCACCCCTGAAATGTCCGGCATCTCAAATGTCGCAGTATCTGGCTCTTCTGATTCTTCAGTCTCTGTTGTTTCTTGAGGCTTTGATGGTTCTTGTGCAGATAACTTCCCTTCGAGGCC